>ENA-UOXV01006688-UOXV01006688.1-marine-metagenome-genome-assembly--contig:-NODE-6688-length-11949-cov-14.693291_pt1 | contig 11949 bp, 3 predicted proteins | sample MGYA00238165_ERZ766961 | MGnify/ENA primary metagenome ERZ766961 (study PRJEB28924, sample SAMN03173240) | marine metagenome | biome: Marine; feature: Water; material: Subsurface seawater | place: North... | reverse complement strand
AAAAGGAAGAGAAAACGGAACTGTTCAAGAAGATTTCAGTCGCGTACACGTGCTTATCCGACCCTTCGGAGAGAGAGAAATACGACGAGAGAATGCGAGGAATGTGTGGGGAAGGTTTGATGTCCGGGAGGAACTTGTATTCGGACGAGGAGGAGGATGATGGAGACGACGTATTCGGCGACGACGAGGACCAATTTTCCTCGCAAGATTTGGAGCGAAGGCTGTTTTGCGCGAGAGTCGGCATCGCGGAGTGCGTGGTGAGAGTCGTTCGAGTGACTTTAGAAGATATATTCGAAGGGAATAAAGTATACGTAGAATCTGTTCCGGTTTTTAAGGCGGATTTTATACGGAAGAGAGTGGTGCCGTCCGTCGCGCGAGTGCGCGTGGTCGTTCCGAGAAACGCGCGAGACGGCGATACGATGTACTGTCGAAGCGACGGAAGTCAAATGCAACGCGTCGCGGTTGTCATTCGGGAGAAACCGCACGAGATTTTTTCGAGGAGCGAGAATAAACGAGACGATGTGGTAGCCTTGATTCGATTGACGAGGAAAGAGTGCGAGGAAGGCGCGGTGAAAATAATCAAAGGCTTGAACGGCAGAGAGATACAATTAAAGGTGAACAAAGGCGCGGTGGAAAGAGGGAAAGACAAGTGGCACACGGTCGTTGGGGAAGGGTTTTACATCTCCAAGCCGAGGATGGACGTGAACACTGGGATTGAAGCGACGACGACGAACGGTCAAAATCAAGGGAGTCGGGGCGATTTGAGGGTTCGATTTCGACAAATGTCCGGGTTCGAGGCGTTTTGGAGGAAAGGCTCTCGATTGTGGTGGGCGAAACGTATCGGTGGATCGATCGTGGCGTACGCGGCTTTGGAATTAGGTGCGACGGCTCTGTTGCACGTGCTGCTCGACGCGTGGGATATTTTAGAAGGACCCGGGGATCAGTTATTTTTAGATTCGTTTCCGGGCTTGTACGGGATTATCCCTTCGACGTCGATTATATTCGCCGGACGGGGAAGAGCCGGGAACGAAGGCAGCGAGACGTTACATAGAAATATAAATAAGGCATGGAACGCGCCTCGCGATATGCCGGATAACATACGGTCGGACCCGCCACCGCGCAGACCATTTTCATTCTTTCGGCGGTAGTTTTAGGTACTAAGAAGGTTAAAGAAAATATTGTAAAAAAAATAGTATTATTAAAAGTAGTGTTAACTTTTACGCGTGTATGTTGTACGTAGCAGGTACTTCAAGGTACCAAAATTCAGCGTGAAGTACTAATCGTACCAATCGTCGATGTTCGCTTGGCCGCCGAACGCGTCGGCCAGCCCGTTGACGCTATTCGCGAATTCGTCCTCGGTTTTCTTGCTTTTACTTTTCTTCTTTTTCGATTTGACTTTTTCTGGCGCCACGTCGTTCCAGAATCGATCGTCCGTTTGATGATTGCCATACTTTCTCAAATATGGTTGTCCAGAATTGATGGGGCCGCCTCCCCAGCCGCTCGGCGCGGGTGGGTGGTGCTGGAACGATTGGCCCGGGTTCGCGCTATTTGTCGTATTCGTTGCACCACTACCCGGTCGTTGATCAATGCCCTGTTGTCCGTTCAAACTATCGCTCCAACCCGCGAGTTTCCCGCTCAACCAGCCTTTCGCTTTGTTCGCGGCTTCGTTCGCTTTCGCCACGGCGGTGTTCAAACTCACGCCTTGCGCAGGCGCGGGATAGTACGGTTGCGAGCCAAACCCATCGTATTGTTTTGAGCTCGACATGCCGTTGCCGTAACCCCCGCCGCCACCACCTCCAGACGGGAAAAGTTCGTTATAATCTGGTTGCACAGTTGATGACTTTTTCCCTTTCTTTACACTCGTCGGCGCCGCGTACACCGACGCCGTGTCTTGAAACCCGTTGTTCATGGCGATTCTGGCTTGCGCTTCCGCCCTCGCCGATTCCGCCGCTTTACGCATGCGTTCTTCCAGCTCCTCCTCTAAGGATTTCTCGGTCGTTTTCTTCTTCTTCTCTTTCTTCTCTTTCTTCTCTTTCTTCTCTTTCTTTTCTTTCTTCTTCTCCTTTTTCTTAGGTTCTATCGGCGCTTTCACTTCCTTGATTGCTTTCTTGTGTTTAATCGATTTGTTCTTTTCTACGGTATCCGCGGAGATTTTCCATCCGATTTCTTCATCCTCCTCGTCGTCGTCATCGCCCTTGCCAATCTTCTTGCTCAAACGTCTCGAGGCAAACTCGTCGTCGTCTTCGTCCGAACTGTTTTCGATATCCTCTACGCTACTACTATTTCCGCCGCTACTGCTACTACCTCCGCCCCCGTCGCTGTCGCTGCTCGCGTCCTCTGATTCGTCCTCGTCGCTACTCTCCTCGTCGTCATCGCTACTACTCAACGCCTTTTCGTCGTCTGGTTTTGCAAACGGATCAAACGTTGCCAACGTTGCTGACGATTGCTTCTTTTTTTTCACAACATCCACGTGCGCGGCCATCGCGGCGCCCATCCCGCCACCACTCATAGCCGCGACCACCACGGCGCGTTCCTCCGCGGTCATATTTTTTAAATGGTACGTCCGATCCTGCACGTCCGGGGTAGTTTTCAAATGTTTCACCCATTCTTCGGCGGATATGCCGCCTAAAAACTTCCCTTCGCAAAAACCTCGAGGTTTTGGCGGCGGCGGCGGTTTCCACCCGTCCTCTTCCTCCTCCTCGTCGTAATCCTTCTTGCGTTGATTCTTCTTTTTCGTCGCGCCGCCGCTACCGGTCGCCAGCAAACTCGGCTTGCCGCTGCTCGTCGTGTTTGCAAACATAGAATTCACCGCCGATGTCGTCGCCGTCGTCGTCGTCGTCATCACCACCGGCGCGTTATATTTTGGCAACTCCATCTTCACCACTTTCTTCTTCTCTTTCGTCTTCGTCTTCGTCTTCTTCTTGGTAAAATTCGAGTTCCCGTACGCGCTCGGAAACATCACGTTTTCCTCTTCTTCCGATTCCGATTCCGACTCCGACTCCGATCCGCTCTCGCTCTCGCTTTCGCTTTCGCCGCTGCTGCTCTCTTCGCTCTTCTTCTTCTTCTTCTTCTCCTTACTCTTCTTCTTCTTACTCTTCTTCTTCTTTTTCTCTTCCCCGTCGAGGCCGCCGCCTCTCCCTTCCGCTTTCTCCTTCAACTTCTCGCGATACTTCTCCGCCCATTTCGAATTGTACTTCTCTCTCGCCGGCGTGTGTTTCCCTATGTTCCCTTTCTTCCGCAAATACGCGTTCATGTTTTCGTTCCCCCCGTGTTTCATCAGAGATACCTGTTTCGCGTTCCAACTGTCCATCGTGATCGACCGCACGAACGACACGTGCACGCCTAAGCTCCTGTGTATGCCTGAACACCCCAAGCAGAGCCACAATCCGTTGGACACGGAGGCCCAGTCCGGGTTCCCGGTCGGGCAGTCCGCGCATACTTGGTTTCCTTTTCCTTCCTCCCTTTGTATTCTCGTCAACACTGATCGGTGGTCTTCGTGTTGTTGTTGTTGTTCGTTTCCTCTCGACATCCTCCTCGTTTCTCTTCTTCTTCAAGAGCTTTTGCTCTCACGGAGATGTTTCCGCGCGCGGGTAATTTCCAATTCCAAATCTCTCTCTTTGCTCTCTTAAACTTCTTAATATTGCTTTCTCGGCGACGACAACTCTCGACGATGAAAAAAACGCTTTTTTCTCTCGTTCTTCGTAAGGAGAGAGAGAGAGAGAGCGTGTGAGAGAGACTTCTTCTTTCGTAAAGGAGAGAAAGCCTTTAAGTGAAGCAAACAGGCATTTAGGGTTTTTTGGTTTAGGGTTTGGAAAATGCTGCGTTTCAACACCAAACAAAACGTCTGCCATTTCACACGCAACAACACACATAAACCACTTTTGATGACGACGCGTAAAGAAGAGAAGCGACGGGAACACAAAAAGAGCAACAAAAATGTGACTCTGTGGGAACGGAAAAATAATGCGTTGCGTTTCATCGAAGACGAGGACAGGACTTTGACCACGGTGTCCGATTGGGGGAGATCCTCCTCGGTGTCCTCCGTTGGAGGGACGAGCGTGCAGCACACGAACAACGAGAACGAAGACGCGTTGGAAGTGCTCGCGAATTCCGTGAACGTTATTTTTAGCGACACGAATAGTAAGAGTAAGAGCACTACAAATGAGAACGCGTCGTACGTGACGAAGACGGAGTTTGATTTCGCGATGCAAGCCGCGCAGAACGCGCTCAAGGCGAAAACGAGAGCCAACCACATGTTGACGTTACAAGCGAAAGCGGCGATGCAAAACGCGGTGACCGCTTTAAAGATAACCGAGAAAGAGTGTCAAACGTTACGAACGCAACTGATGGATTTGAGGCGAGATCCAGATTTAGCGACGGAGTTGATGATTGAAGACGCGCTCAGGCGAGACCGGGAGCAGCTCAGAGTGGCGAAAGAACGGGTGAAGAAACTGTCGAACGCGTATAGGATGTTACAGAACGAGATCGGGAAGGAGAGGTACGAAGCGGCGGCTTTTGTTAGCGGAGCGAGAAGAGGGGAAGAGGAAGAGGGAGGATACGAAGGAGAGCGAAGACGAAGAGAAGAGGGAGGCGGGACGACGTCGAGCGACGGCAACAAGCGCAATAATAGGAATACTACGCTCGTTTCAATTTTACCCGTCGCGATGGAATATCCTATTAAACTCGACAGAGCGCACGAGACGAGGACGATCGTTTTGGCGCAGTTGTGCATGCAAGGCTACGCGTTGGACGATTGCGAACGGGCCATGGAGGAGTTGCAATCGACGGATTTATACGAGTGTTTAGATTGGTTGGAGGAAAGGGAAGCGTTACGCGCTGTGTATAACGAAGAGACGTTGATGCTCAAAAGAGACGAGGAGGAAGAGAAGTTTGAAGAGGAAGAAGCTGAGGAGGAGGAGGAGGAATCTGAGGAAGATAGAGCGGCGAGACGACGGCGACAGCTGGCAGCCTCGAGATTAATCGACGACGAGACGACAGAAGATAACGACGACGACGACGACGATGAACGGAGTTCGTTCGAATTAGGTGATGAGTTTGATTACGCCAAATACGATTCATCGAATTTACGTTTGACTTCCGAAGAGTTGTACGCGGCAAGAGCAAGAGCGGTGCGCGTTTTGTGCGCGTGCGCCACGGATCCACCGTCGCGGCAAGAGCTTGATGAAAAAGAAGAACGACGAATGATGATGAACATAGAAGACAATCCCTTGGATTTAGGAAAGAAAGAAGAAGAAGAAGAAGTTTCGTTCGAATCGACAGATATGGATGAAGACGATTCAGATTATGACGAAGAAGACGACGACGATAACTCGGAAGATTTAAGCGCGAAACGTAGAGCGAAGGAAGCCAAGATGAACACGCGCGCGAACCAAATGCTCAACTCACCCATCCGAAAAGACAAACATGATTTGGCAAAATCGGGTAAGAATTTGTCGTCACTGACGTCCGAAATTGTCATGAAAAAGGATCCAGAAGTTTTGCGGAAGGAATATTACATTCGAAGAGATAAGATGGCGTTCAGTTTTCGCGCGATTGTCGCGCTGACGAAACTCGCCGAATCTGCATCTTCTTCGTTTTTTATCTTACACAACGGCGGGTTACGCGCCGCCACGGAATGCTTGCGGAAATACGGAGAAACTTCCTCATCGTGTGCGAGAGCATCGTTCGCGCTGATTCGACAATTCGCCAGCGGTGGCGGAGGAGGAGAGGAGAATGGCGCCGACGATTTTTTCTCCTCCGTAACGGCGAAACATTTCGTACAAACCGAACGGTTTCGCATTTTGCCCTTGCTCGTTTTGCGCGCCGTCGAGGCACGAATGGAAGATTTCGACGTCGTTTCAGATGGACTGAAGTGTTTGTGGACGTTAATTGCGCTCGGCGGCGATCGAACGCGGAAGCAGTTGTTGAAGAGCAACATCGCGTTCACTATTCGAGACGCATTGGCGGTGTCGAAGGACGACGACGAACAATACCGCGGTCGACGGTTTAAGCGCGTCATCGGATGTGGGTTGGCCATGTGTTTAGATTGCACGGATGCGCAGGAGTTGTTCACTAGACTGAGCATACCAGGATTGATTCGAGCGAAGTTGATTGAGTTTCCTTCGATTAAGTTTTCTGGCGAATTTGCAGATTTGCGAGAGTTTCTGGCAAGCGCGAAGAAGAAGCCCACGCAGTGATTATGTATTCTAGTATTCTACTTTACAACTACTACTACTAATATTACTACACGTGTTCTTGTATCTACCGTTTCTCTTTCTCTTTCCTACTATAATACGTCTCTCGCTGAATCGTTCTTTTCTTTGGCGGTTCCAGCTGCCATCTCGCGTTGATTCGGTCTTGAAACATTTCGTTTAGCTCTTTGACTGTGCTTTCGGAAAACATGTTTGATCTCACGTCGCACTCTTCGCAGACCGTGTTTTCAGTCATGGCCCTTTCGAGCGATTCTGCGCTTTCATCCGTGATTTCGTTCCTTTGTAAATCCAAACCGAACAAAGTTACATTTTCCGACAACGCTTCAAATACTTCGTACGCGCCAGCGTTGTATATTTTATTATACCCCACGTTCAGTTGCTCCAAGCCTCGATTGTCGCACTCGTCTACTAACAACAAATCCGCGAGACCTTCGGCCGCGACTTCGTCCAAATCGTTCCCTCGCAAATTCAACAACTCTAGTTCGCTGCCATTTTCAATCTGCGCGGCGAGTGACGATAAAGCGTCTCTCACCGTTCTCCCGCCGCCGATGTCGTTGCACGCAAAGTTCAACGATTTCAACTTGGCCAAGTTTCCTTGATCAAACTTCCAATTCTCAACGATACACTTGAAGCCTTCTCGTTTGAGCGTGTTGCAGGATAAATCTAAATGCTCAATGCGAAGCAAGCGCAGGAGGTCGCCGGCATCTTTCACTCCTTCAGAAGAAATTGAATTAAAACCGAGCAGTAAAACTTTCAAACTTTTACTCGCGCCGCTACCACCTGGCGATAACAACGTCGCGCACCCTTCGTCGCCAATCCCATTGTGCGCCAAATCCAACCGTTTCAAAGTTGACTCGTCGTTGTGTAAAACCGAAGACGCCAGCGAAAGCGCGCCATCAGCGCCGATTCTGTTTGACATTAGATATAACCGCGTCAAACTTAAATGATGGGAAGCTGTCATGAGTGCGGTTACACCGGCGTCGGCGATATCGTTCGAGGCTAAATCGAGCCATCGTAGGCGAATTGGGTATTTTGCGCTTGGATTTTTGTACCCTTGACGAGTCAAAGCGCCGCCTAAGGACTGAGCCCCGTTATTCGTGCATGCAGATTTTCTCAGCGCGAGTCTGCGAAGGCTCTTCCACCCACTTCCGCCGTTTTCACCCTCGATTGTTCTCGCCACCGCACGAATTCCACCGTCGCCGATGCGTAACGACCAACTCGCGTCAAATCTCGAGACACCGTTTTTCGCCGCCGCCGGACAAATTTCTGTCAATGACTTTTCGCACGCCGCGTGTACCTTCAATCCGACACACGCCAACGTAAACGAAAGCTTCTCAAAATCTCTCGTCGATACTTTCCCCGCTGGTGTTGTAGCGAATGCCCGCCAATTATTTTCCAGACACCACACCAAGTCCCGTACGCTCTCGTCGAAATTGTTCACGTCCGGATGATGCTTTCGCACGTGCTCGATCAAATGACTCACGTTACACGTCAATCGTCTCAACTTGAAACCCATCGCTAAAGCTTTAATTTCGTTCACTTTAAATTTTCCGTTCTCGCCCAAATCAACCGCCACAATCTCCTCTAAATTACCACACTTCTTCGCCACCTCCATCAACATCGCTTTGGTATTACCACCGTTCTCTTGCTTACACTTGCTCACGTCCAATTTTCTCAGCCACGCTTTCGCGACGTTTGCGATGGTGAGTAAACTTCTTCCCTGACTAAAAATGGATGGCGTCACCTTCACGTTCCTGAATGCGCGTTTCGCCAGTTCGTCGTTTGCGTCGTCTGAATCGTCTTTCTTCTTCGCCAACGTCGCCGCGACTAAACTCTTCGCGTCTAATTTCCCGCAAATGAGAGCTGCCACGTCCACGTCTAACTCGTCAAGATACGGGAACATGAATTCCTCCTCGCTCGCATTATTCGTTGATGAAAACGCCTTCCCTTTCCACTCGTTCTCCCTCTCGCTTCTCTCATCTCGTTCATAGAAAAACTTATTCCGTCTGGCCGTTCTCGCCCACGGCCTCCCGTGTCCTCCAGATGCCGCGTTTAACGTCGGTCGGTCGCATCTGGAGGATTGAATGTCGGATTCTTTTTGTTCCGCGTCGCTCCAATCGGATTCTGAATCTGTCGAACACCACGTCGCCGTCGTGGCTTCTTCTTCATAAAATTCGTTGCCTTTATCATCACCATCATCATCATCGCCGCGCGCGGTGGTGGTAGTCAATCGCGCGAGTCGCGAGACGAGTTCTTCGTGCACGTCGTGGTGGTTCACTTGCGGCGCTTGCGGCTGCATTCGTGTGCGACGAGAGAAGATTTTTTATGAGGCGGTGGGAGAGAGTCGAGAAGAGAAAGAAAGAGAGAAAGAAGTGCAGTTGAAAAAGACGCAGATCTGATAAAACGTCTCGTATTGCACGAGTGGCTACATCCGCGACGTGTCTTGTTTGAATGCAAAAATATTAACGCACCCAGACTTGGTACACGTAGCTTATAGAGCTATTCGAAGGTAGTCCGCCGGGGTAATTAGAGGTAGGGGTTCCTTTATCTGTACCCTGTACCGTCAACTTTGTGTCTGTGTGTGTAATCAAACCGCCAGGCCCATTGCACTCATACACGTTCGCGTCGTGATCCCACTCGCCCGTTAAAGTACCCGGATAGGTGTCCGTTTGCGTCATGTATATATAATCCCCGCCTAAGCCGAGCATCGCATCATCGTTGATGCAGGATAACCCATTATTATTATCCCCGAGTACATTATTATTGACGTATCTGCACTGTTCTGACGTCATAAAACGCAAAGCATTGTTTCCGTAATGAAAGTTAATATATAACTCGCCCCCTTGTTGGGTTATTGGATCGTAAGGGACATTCTCAGCGCCCACTCTCGCAGTGTACTCGTACGTATGACCATGACCGGTGTAGCAGTTTGCCGAAGTCGCGCGCGTGTAATCGAGAAGTGATTTCGTCGCATTACGGAAAGGCCAAACAGTGTACGCTTGATACGAGCCGTCCGATGCATACCCAATCGTGATCATAATCTCTTCCATGCCTTTTGCACTTACCACGTCGCCATTGACGTAATCGTTATCTATTACGGATGAACTCATAGGTTCGCTCGAAAGAGATTGCGTCCAGTACGACGAACCGAATCCCATACTGTGTCCGTCGCTGGGATTCACAGTGTATGCGAGTTGCCATCCCCCGCCTTCAATTTCTACGTTGCAATATATATCCTGTCCATTTGAGAACTTGTTCGGGCCGTTAAATTCGGCGCAGGAACACGACAAGCAATCGGGAGCAGGGTTTGTAAAGGGAGCGCCTTTGTAGAAGTACACTTTGCCGGCCCATTTGATATTGCCATTGGACCTGGGATAGTAAGCTGCAGTAGCTCCAACCAACACGGTATGTTCGAACATAGAAACGGAGCGTCCGAAAAAAAGCCTACCGTCTTGGGTATCGGGATTGAAAATAGACTGAGCAGTAGCTGCATCGCTCGCGTGGATCTTTTCTACAAGCGTAAACTTCCAATCATAGTCCGAAAGCGTGTACACGTAAAATGCTCCTGAATCTGGTATACCGTTACCGCTATCTTCATAGGCCCCAATCAAAGCCGTGTCGCCGTGTAAAGAAACGGAACTACCGAAATTCGAATTAGCATCAGCGCCAGCGTCGCTCGATGTAAACGATGCTTGTTGCGTAAACGTCCCATCAGAGCTTGAACGCGTATACACGCGCACGCCAGAAAGAGCCCCAATCAGTGCCGTGTCGACGAATAGAGAAAGGGAGCATCCGAAAAGATCGTCTACGGTCGCACCAGCCTCTGTGATTTTTGTTTGGTAAACAAACAAGCCATCTGGGCTTGAACGCGTGTATACGTCTATTTCACCTTTCTTACCAATTAAAGCCGTATCTCCGTATATAGAAACAGACCGACCGAGCTGAGTACCGCTTTTGTAATCGTCGTATCCAATCAACTGCTTTTCTGAGAACGTGCCGCTGGAACTTGACCGCGTGAATATGTACACGAGTCCACCATAAATACCCCCCTCATTCATAAAACTAGGGTCACCAATTAATGCAGTGTTTTTGTATAAAGAAACTGAGGTACCGAAAGCTGCCGAATGCACTTCACGTGTCCTTGTGCGAATTGTCGAAGTGTGCTCAAATGTCGCATCTGAATGTGGACGAGTAAATACGTGTACGTGATTTGCCCCGAAGGAGTAGGGCGCACCAATCAACGCCGTATTTTCGTACACGGAAACCGCGTTGCCAAAACGATGCGATTCTCCAGCATAATCCTCTGGTTCAAATACATATGGCTGCGCTGTATCTTCAGAAAGACTTGCGAGAAATATTGGCGGCGGTGACGGTGGTGGGGGAAGCGGTGGGGGAGGTGGTGCTTTGAACACGTATACAGATCCAGAATCTGATAATCCGTTATCGTCGTCGCCACGCGCCCCAATCAATGCCGTATCGCCGTACAATGAAACGGAAACACCGAATTTATCATCCGCAGCAGCATCGCTGGCGTCGATTTTCGACTGTTGCGTGAACGTCCCGTCAGAGCTCGAACGAGTGAACACGTACACATATCCAGAAGATGAACTACCGCTTGCGTAACTGCCATGCGCTCCAATCAATGCCGTGTCGCCGTACAACGACACGGAAACACCGAAAGTATCAGACGCCGCCCCATCGCTCGCGTGTATTTTTGACTGTTGCGTGAACGGTCCGTCAGCGCTCGAACGCGTAAACACGTACACAGATCCAGAATTTGATATACCGTTATCGTCGTCGTTATACGACCCAATCAGTGCCGTGTCGCCGAACAAAGAAACAGAACGACCGAATCCATCACCAGCAGCAACATCGCTCGCGTGGAGTTTTGATTGTTGCGTGAACGGTCCGTCAGCGCTCAAACGCGTAAACACGTACACAGATCCAGAATTTGTACCGCTATCCTCGTCGTTATGCGCCCCAATCAACGCCGTGTCGCCGTACAACGACACGGAATCACCGAAATAATCATTCTCCGCCCCATCGTTCGGCTTGAGTTTTGACTGTTCCGTGAACGGTCCGTCCGCGCTCGAACGCGTAAACGCGTACACAGATCCAGCATTTGATTGACTGCTATATTTCGCTCCAATCAATGCCGTGTTGCCGTTTAAAGAAACGGACATACCGAATTGATAACCGTAATAGTTAGCAGCAGCATCGCTCGCATAGAGCTTTGATTGTTGCGTGAATATCCCATCAACGCTCGAACGTGTGAATACGTACACAGATCCAGAATTTGTTATACCGTTATCGTCGTCGTATCGCGCCCCAATCAATGCCGTGTCGCCGTACAAACACACGGAAAAGCCGAAATAGTCACCCGCAGCAGCGTCGCTCCCTGCGGTGATTTTTGGCTGGTTCTCGTCTTGAAGCAATGTCACGAGAAACAACGGAGGAGGCGGCGAAGGCGGCGGAGGCGGAGAAGGTGGTGGTAATGGTGGCGGGGAAGGCGCGACCCACGTACTTTTGATCGCATTGCACGAGCTCGCTGGACCGGTAACGGCATCGGTGCACTCGTATTTAGCTTGAAACGCGGTTGCGTCGAGAAACATGTTCGTTTGAGCCGTCGTCGCCGCCGTTCCAGTCCACGTAGAAATGTCTTGGTCGAACGCAGAAGCTTCATTAAACATGTACTCCATATCGAGCACGTTCGACGTGCTCCAACTTCCGATTGGTC
>ENA-UOXV01006686-UOXV01006686.1-marine-metagenome-genome-assembly--contig:-NODE-6686-length-11950-cov-6.797562_pt1 | contig 11950 bp, 9 predicted proteins | sample MGYA00238165_ERZ766961 | MGnify/ENA primary metagenome ERZ766961 (study PRJEB28924, sample SAMN03173240) | marine metagenome | biome: Marine; feature: Water; material: Subsurface seawater | place: North... | reverse complement strand
ACCCTGCAGGAGCTGGCGCAGCTCGCCGCTTCAGCGAAGTGTGCGCGTGCTCCAACGTAGTCTCTCCGCCTTCCGCAGCCACTGCTGTCATGCTGCGCGACCTTGTGATATGGGGGGTGGGCTTCGCACCTGAAGCTCTTGCATGCGGTATCAAATAGGCTGCCAGTATGCTCCGCATTGCGCCCGGGCAGGAGTTCCCGAGCTTGCGCCGCGTCTTGAGCGAACCCAGCAAGAATGTCACGCGCACCCTGTGCGCAGCCTGAGGCCGTCAAAAGGCACAACACCAGTGCAGTAACAGCAAGCTACGTGTGATGCCGCACCTCCACACGATGTGGCGGTAAGAGCAAGAGCGTGACTCTGGCGTATAGATGCGCGAGTAGGAACCATGTCGTCGACGAATAGCAGATAGCTACGTCGTATTCGGGACCATCGTTGAAGTCCGAATCATCTTGGACCGCTTTCATCTTGCGGCGATCGAGCTCCGCTAGCGCTTTTCCCGCCAGGGATGGAGCTACGAATCGTACCCACTGCGTTGCAGCCTCCTCGGACATTGTGCCGTGAAGTTGCGCGGTGAAATTGCACAGCGGTGAGGTCATGTCTCGGAGCATCCCGAGCGGATTCCACAGCATCCGGTTCGGACCCCTTTTATGCGCGACAGGAAATGTCGCATCACATCGTCCAGAAACGATGATAAAAGATGCAAAGATCAGGAGGACGATCTGCTTGGGGGCGATACGGGGCATTTGATTGTCGCAGGTCAACCAAACTCAAGCTGGTCAAATTCAAGCTGGTCTGAATTTGACAAACGAGGTCACCATTCGACGACTGACATGAATCATTCTCGCACGAAATGTCCACACGTCGCACATGGGAATGCATACGGGCGACAAGCCCTGGCTCTAGAGACCACACGAAACACATGTGGTCGCATACGGGCGACACGCTCTGCCTTTCAATTTTATCAAGCTCGCAAACGCTGTACCATCCTGTGAAATCGCTGCCGACACATCATCCGCTGACGGTGAATTCTACCAAATACTCTGGATATGCCTGGGAGCCATGGAAGACAATATACTCGTCGTGTATCTGCGCCGATGTGCCCGGGATTTACACGGGTCGGAGTAGGCAATGAAATGTACCGTCTTGGTGAAGAAAACGCAAATGTCCAGAAATCTATCTCGCCACAAAGCAAGCGTGCTCACCTGATCTCCCGCATTTGAAATGCCAGCCTGTGCATATATGGAGTCGAATGGACGCCCCGGCTTATCGGGGTTGTCGGGAGGTCTGCGCTCGTTTTTGTGGGACCCCTGCACACATAAATCGTCGAGAGCTCAGCCTACCGACGAGTCACTCTTGAAAAGGAACCATGTGCGCTGAGAAGTGCACCGCGAGGTTCAAAAGGACCTTTGTGTGATGCGTCAAGCCCATCATGACCTTACATATAATGAAATATCCGTCTTGCTGTCCGAGGCCATCAACAAGCGAAGCTTAGTGGTCAAGCTCATACCATTAGAACACGAATCAACATGTGGTGGAAGTAGGCTTACCCCTGCTTTACAGTACTGAAACGATTTGCAAGCCTGTCGAGCAAAGTAAATCCCTGCCCCATAGAGTCCGCGGAGGTTTGCTACTCTCTCATCAAATCCCTCTCGGCATATTGTCCTGCATGCGGAATAGAGGCGTCAATGAAGATGACTCTTTCAGAGAGTCACACGGACGCGCAGTTCTATGGGCATGAAGTGGATTTGTCAACCTAGCACAATTTTCCGTCGTGCCGTGGAAGAGTCGGAGCTCGTTGACAATGGGGCGCAGACGATGTTCCAATCCGACCCCGAGATAAGACTCGCGCTGAGGTTGTAGATCTTTTCCAGGTTGCATCATGTTGTCCTTGTTGCGATCTTCCAATTCCTTCTTTTTCGTCTCATACCTCTCATGAAGATGCGGATTTTGGATGCGAAAGAGCCTCTTCACTGTACAAGTGGGCATGCTACTAAATTTTGGGCATGAGTGCCTTGGCGTCGACGACTTCCGCAAGAACTCCTGAGACCCAAATATTAGACAGAATGTATCGCGTCTGGCAGTGGGCTTATCGACACGCACGGGCCGCTTCAAACGGCGGGCACTTCTTACTTGAACAGCGTTCGTGAGGACTGCATCGTGCACTTCCACTTGTTGAAACTGAATCGACAACACTTGGAGTCAGAGAGAAAATGAAAGAACATGCTCCGGACTGAAAAAAATACAGTTACTCCGAGGATATGCGGAACGTTACCTTATCCTTCTGCCCTGACCAGTTTCTCGGGAGTAGCGCTTCTCTAGAGATTGTCTCCCTGAATTGTTCCAGAGTTTTTTCAAACTCATTGCTCATTTTGTTTTCAAAGAGAACCCAGCTTTCTCTGGAACTTTTGGGGGCCCTTTGTGCAGTCGTGACAGACCCCTGTCGATTCGGGGATCTATAAGATACCACGCTGGGAAGCACAAAACAATCACGTTTTTCACTGGAAGGCTTTTCACGAGAAATCCGAACATCATCAAGATCAGGTAGTGACAGTGAACCAGCAACGGCTCGTGCACCTTCGCTGCTTTCTTGACCAAATCGGCGAGAGAAGCACCGGGTTGAGTCGTAGAGGTCGCGTGCGGCCTTTGCACTCTCTCCTCAAAAAAGCTCTTCTCGTACTCCAACTCGTTCCACCTTCGAATCTCACTTGTTCCACCTTCGACGTTGTTGTCCCGGTGGAAGTCCGCGAGCACGGCGGCGTCAATGCTGGACACTTTGAGAGCTCGCTCAAAATCTTCCTGTGTAGCGCTACACGTATCAGGATGCAAATGCAAAAATGCATGAAGTGCAATTGTTTGTAAATGTTGATAGACGTTTGTTTCCAATAGTTGACGAAGCACTGGCACCTTGTCCTTATGAAGCTGAAAGGTAGCGTCGTACACTGCCTTGTCCGGCATCGTCCTTGTGAACGGAACCAGACAAGGTTTCTTTTCTCCGTTCAAAAAGCTCTCGGGACTCACTTTGATCCATCCGTTCTTCATTTTTGTCAGCTCTTCAATCTTCTTGCGGATATCATTATTTAAGTCCCGTAAACGACGCTGAAAAAGCCCAGAAAGAGTCAGCCGGAATGTTTACGACTGACAGGAAAATCAAGACGTTATCACCCGAAAGTTACAGCCCGAGTTTTCAGTGAGAGCTCCCTTTGCCCAGAAGAAAAAACAATTTGCAAGACAATATCATTGAGCATCGTGATTGACCGGCCCGTTGCGTAGACTTTTTTTGTACTCGCTCCTATAATGTTTCGGCCAAAAGTGCGCCCTGTAGGAAAAGAATGTAATCACCGAACAATGCACCAGACAGGATGCACGCTGTGGAATAGTAGGGATCTACTCTGTCTTTCCAAGCTCCTCGACGAATCTCTTTTCCTGTAAAATGTCAGGGGGATGGATGTCATTATGGTACAGACTCTTTCATCAGCACTACTATTCAAAAACGAGATTTCACGGCTTCAGCATCCATGACAAGAGTGCCACCTGCTCATGATCCCGCAAGTCATGATCGATTTGAGCCTGCAGTTCAAGGAGCTCCTTCTTCTGTTCATCTTGTCGTTTCCGCAAGTTCTCTGAGTTTGCTTCAGACCGATAGACAAATGTGGCAACTCGTCGCATTCCACGCTCAAGCCCTTGATGGGTGTCGCGCCGCAGAGCACGCCCAGTCGCTTGGACAACCTGCGACCAACCACGATCGATCGGGCGAAGGATGTGCACGTGCTGCACACCAAGAAGCGTGAGGCCTTGGTTCGTCTCGTGTGATCCAAGAAGTACCTGGACAGGCTCAGTCACTATTTGGACTTGATCAAGAAAAGCTGGGCGAAAGAAGAATTGATAAAGCTACGTATCTAGTCGCACAGGCTCGTGACCATAGTCGAATACAAGCTCTTGCGAGATTGGTACCTGAAAGATTGGGGTCTGCCCGTCCCGTCGCATCAGGGGGTTTTGTGCATGGTCGTCCGCGGGTTTATAACCAAAGGCCTTTAAGACCATTCTTTTTTCATTGGCGGCTTGGCAGCTGCTGCCTCCCAAAACGAGAAAAGCCAGTTGGTCCGGGTAGTCCAGCATCTCCATCACCTCATCTGGCGTCCACACAAGTCATCTACTCAGCAATCTCAGGCTAATGCTATGTCGAGGTCCTGAACCCAATGCGAGATATTCTTACCTGAGGATTTGAGTTGGCCATGCTTTGTCAGGTCATGGGCCGTGAAGCACTTGAATTCCTTTTGAGGGCTGCGACTAGAATGGATCAATTTCCCCAAAAGTTCAGCAAATCTGCTGATGTCCGCGAGGTATGGAGAGTAAACGAAGTGTCGAGTCCGAAGACGCGAGTCTTTCTTATTCGTTGCGGCTGCCACATCACGTGAAGCGTTTTGTAACAGGGCATCTGGTTTTAGAATATTTCTGATCACGTTGAAATACTTGCTGCTGTATCGCTCGATCTGCCAAAAAAAACGGCCTTAAAATAAGCGAAGTGGCAAAAAGAGGTGCACCAAGATTCTGAAGAGGAATACTCGTACCTCTTCCAACGAGCATGTTCCTTTTTTTCGTATAATAGCCAATAGACCATTGACCTCTCCACCCCAGCACACGGTGCTCGCGAGTTGCATCTCTCTCGCTGTGTTCATCAATTCGGGATGTACGTGATTCGTGCCCAATTTCTCAAAGTACTTCGCCACAGGATCATCATTGGCATCCAATGGCGGACCGCAACCCAACCCCTCGATTTTGCGGACCTGGCTGTGGCTGAAAGTCGCCCACTGTTCAAAACTCATTTTGCAGTCGATCTCATGGACACCCAAGTCCTCTGGAAATGTGGACAGGTCTTTGCTCCCGTCAACGTAGGACACGCACCCTCGAGCATAAGATTTCAGCTGTTGTTCCCAACCATCCTCTTTCCTGAGAAACGGTTCGTGCGCTCTGCGGTCTGAAGTTCCTCGTACAAGCTCGATCTGCATGAGCAACTCTTGCTCCGTCTTTCCCGGCGTTCCGGAGAGTGAGAATATCATGCTGTTTTTCCGGCCTGATATGTCAAGTAGGAAGTTCGGTAGCATGCGCCCTTCCTCCCTGGGACACTTCCTTTCGTTGAAGATTTCGTGCGATTCGTCCATGATGAGAGCGATCTGCACGTTGAGCGTGCTCAGCGCAAAATTGCATGGCGATATCGCAAAAGAAGAGCATGTTGTGTTGTGAGGTGTAATGCGGATGCTCACCTTTCTGTCCCCGAGAGATTCCTTCAGTTCCCGTTCCCACCTTGTCGCGAACTGCTTGAAACTAAGAAAATTGTTGCTGTGTGTAATTTTTGAGCCTTTCTTGACTCCCTCTTGCTCTTCTCCCCGCTTTTGCCTAGTTGCAAAGAAACGTCAATGAAGGAAAGTTCACTCAGGTATCAACGATCTGGGGGCAGAACACACCGATTGCGGAATTCCTTCATAAGCCTCTCTACAGCCTCCAGGCTGTCATCCCGAGACTCCCGAAACTTCGGAGAAAACTTGAGGATATTCTTGAGACACTTTTTCAGACCAACAGATCCATTTTCACTGCCAGTGAGGACGGTGGTCAGCCTGTTTCAGAAACTTGCTCGCCACCATGTTTTTCTTCATCAATCATGTCAACGCGATTTGGGGGGACTGAGTACTTGATATTTTGCGGCGTGGATAAAACATACACATCCATGTCGGTCTCGAACAACAGCTCCAAGAGGAGAGCAACCTGCCATCCGAACGATCACAATGGGTCGATATCTACATCGTGGCGGAAAACAAGGCCAGCAATCGTAGGTGAACTGATAGGATACCATTATGCTCTTTCCTGATCCTGGTGTCCACCAGAAAAGGCAGCCTCTGTCTTCCTTCAGCGAAATAATCTTGCAAAAAAGGACCATCATATTGTTTCACGACTCATTACGAAACGCACATGAAACAAAAGGGATGTGATGAGAGCCAGTTGACGGGGAGGCAGGAACGCACTTTTTTCTGGCCCAGGCAATGCTACAATACAACCAGAATAATGGATTGTCAAAACTTCAAGCACCTTGTTTGCATGCTGGTAGCCGACGTGTTGCCAAACGCTGAGCTTGTTGTTGAGGTTTTGTTTCTCGACAGGGACATTTGAAGAGGACAATGTATTGTCGATCAGATTTAAATCTCCACTCAGGTCATCTTTCGGGTCCCAGAGGCCCCGAAACGTTGCCTCGAGGAAGACTGGGTAATACTCATCAGAGGGGTGCAGCCAGCTTCTTTCAGGAGTAGGGCTTTCTGGCTTTTGGAGTATAAGGCCGAGTTGTTCCGAATCATCCGTTTCGTCGGAAGCGTCGTCCTCCGATCTGCGTGCAACACCAAGTTCAAGATGTGTAAGTGTCTTTTCATGGCGTCTGACCCAGAGTCACAATCAGATGATTATCCTCACAACCTGGACTCTGAACGAAAAGAGTAAGGGTTGTACGTGTGGCGCAAGTTGATCGCTTCATCCTCTGAGTCAATTGATTCAGCATCATCTTCTTCTGAATCTTCTTCTTCTGAATCTCCTTCGAGCTGAGGCTGCGACTCCGCCTGAGTGTCTGTAAGTGTCTTGTGATCGTTAGACTTGGGAGGGGCGGGCTTTGGCTTGCCCAAAACTTCGTCACCATCGAGAATCGTGAACTCGTACACCCCACTCCCACCAACGGCGCGAATCCTGAACTTGTCCCCACACCGTAGCTCTAGTTTCGGCTCTGCACCCTGCACTTCTCGGCTTTCCCAAGTGCCAGATTCGTTAACGTCGATGACACTGCTCCCCGTCGATGGCTCCATCGTCAGCGTGAAAGAACCATCTCCGCGGTGTAAACGGCAACAAGACAGCGACAGCTTGCACTCAAAGAACTCGCCGACAGATTTCTCGATGTCGAAGTCGGGAGCAAACACGGCTTCACAGCGGCGGGTTCCGTTCGGAGCCTTGATGCACAGTCGATACAGGGGCAGCACGAATCGAAACCGATGACGAAGTAGTATACTGAGCTCGTCGTCACTCTTCAGGCGGACTTCTACCCGTTTCTGTACGGGAACAGTTTCCCTCAGAGATCCGACTTGACTATTCGCCCTTGTCAAGCGTATTCCGTTGAGACTTTCGTCGACAACATAAACTCTCAATTTGGACTTGAGTCCAAGAGTGCCATCCTGGGCGTCTGCGACGAGCTTTGTTTTCAGCTTGCAATGATGGTTACTCACACCTGCATCATCCACTTCACGGTCACACTTGTTCTTGTCCCTGCCGATCCAAAAAACGTCCTGGTTCACATGGTCCACCTCGATCGGAGCAGGAGACGGATCTTTGCCGAGCAACTCGAGTCTGTACAAAACGTCCTGGACAATCTCATGCTCTTCTCCCTCGGATTCTGATTCCGTGTCTGCTACATTTGCATCTGGCCGGGAAATCTGATGCTCTTGTGCCGAAGTTTCCGCTTCCATCCCATCCGTAGCGGGCTGCGGAATCTCATGCTCCTGTGCCGAAGTTTCCGCTTCCATTCCATCCGCATCGGGCTCGAAAATCTCATGCTCCTGCGCCGAGGATTGCACGTCTATCCCACCCATGCGCGGCTGCGACTCGAGTGGACTCTGAATTTCCATAGGTCTGGCGGACTCGGCAGGGGTGGGTTCTTGCTCGCCCAAAACTTCGTCACCATCGAGAATCGTGAACTCGTACACCCCACTCCCACCAACGGCGCGAATCCTGAACTTGTCCCCACACCGTAGCTCTAGTTTCGGCTCTGCACCCTGCACTTCTCGGCTTTCCCAAGTGCCAGATTCGTTAACGTCGATGACACTGCTCCCCGTCGATGGCTCCATCGTCAGCGTGAAAGAACCATCTCCGCGGTGTAAACGGCAACAAGACAGCGACAGCTTGCACTCAAAGAACTCGCCGACAGATTTCTCGATGTCGAAGTCGGGAGCAAACACGGCTTCACAGCGGCGGGTTCCGTTCGGAGCCTTGATGCACAGTCGATACAGGGGCAGCACGAATCGAAACCGATGACGACCCACTATTCTGAACTCGTCGCCACTCTTCAGATGGACTTTTTCCCGGTTCTGCACGGGAACAGTTTCCCCGTCCTGACTGTCCGCCCTTGTCAAAAAGATTAGGTTGGTGGTACTTTCGTTGACGACACAAACTCTCAAGAACTTGAGTCCAAGAGTGCCATCCTGGGCGACGAGCTCGAGCTTGCAATGACGGTTACTCACATGCGGGTCATTTAGTATGTGGTGACACACGTTACTGTTTCTGCCGATCCAAAAAACATCCTGCCTCACCTCGATCGGATCAGGAGACGGATCTTCACCGAGCAATTCGAGTCTGTACAACACATCCTGTACTGACGCATCCGACGTGCTTTGTGTCTGAAGTCTCGGCCTCTTCTCGGGACTTTGCTGCTCGTCGTCTGGCATCGAGCGCTTCTTGTTTCGTTGATGAAACGGAACACCAAATAACAACTTGAGTCTATCGGCCGAGGTATCTTGCACCTCCAATCCATCCGCCGAGAAGTCCTGGACTTCGATGGCAGATCGCACATTGCGGAGTTGTGAATCCAACATATCTGCCTGTGGGAGAGTGTCGTCAGCGCCATGCTCAGGCTTCTAATGCAACACAGAGGCCGATCTTGGGTGGAAAACCTGGCTCTCGTCATACCAGCAGATGAGCATTCTACATCCTTTCTTGTCCCTCGACATTGCACCGGCTCGCCGCCTGGGCCACCGGGGCCGTTTAGGCCGCCTAGCGTGAGGTTGCAAGACCCCTCACAGGATCAGAAGTTCAGCGCAGGCATTAGCCTCAGGCAGGTAACGCAACGTGTACGTCCTTTCGCAGAGCTCTGCGCCAAGCCCACGTGGCCGACGCGCGCACCAAAACACGTTCCAGAGGACAGCTCAGCAACACCCCCGTCTTGGTGCGCTGGAGGAATCGACACTTCAGAGAGTACACAGTAAAAATAAATAATATGTATTTAAATAAATATATCACCATGCTCTCTCACGCGGCTGTCCTCGCTCACATCTCCCCTAAATCTCTCTCTGCGTGTACATCTCTCTCTGCGCCTCTGCGACTGTTGCCAACGAGCAGCTACGTGCCGGTGGTAATTCCTTCCAGTGCTAGAAGGCCATGGCGGTGCGACGCGCACAGGGCAAGCTCCCTGCCCTCAGGCGCAACGCTTTCGAACCATCATTTTACACATGTACACATAGCTCGCACGGACTGAGCAGAGCCCGCAGATGCACTTGGCACGGTCCAGCCCGCACCTCCACCAAGCTCACGTCCAGCGCCCAACCTGTAGAACGCTTTCAGCGCGTCTCAAGTCCTGGGGGCATGGGAGTGCAGAAACCCGTCGCGATGTGCGCCACGCGCGGCGCTCCTGCTGTGGCGCGCAGGGGCCAAGTCGCGCGGCACTTGTGCGCCGGTGCGCCTGAGACCCGGGGCGGGCGGCCCCTGCGCGGAAAATCTCCCGCCAATACGTCCCCCCTCCCAGCGATGACGAGCGCTGACAGGGCTCTTACAGCGGTGTTTCGCTCGAGCCAGTGGTCTCGCTCTCGCGCACAAAACCCTCTCGCACACAGACCAGCCAACGCCTGGGTGCACAATGACTACACGCGCACGCTCGCCCCTCTCCCTATATGGACACGCACTGGCCAGGCGTGCACGCATGCACGCTGGTGAAGTACCTTGAGGCGGCCGCTCGCCGCGCTGGCGACACCTCACATCTGCGCAGAAGATGCCACGTGCCGGCGCCGAGCGCTCTGGTGAGCGACAACTGAGTCCTCTTCCTTCAGCTGTGCCTCCACAACCCAGTGTGCGCGTCAGCGGGCGGTCGCGCGCAGAGCGCACGGAAGCAGCGGGTGATGCACCTTCCGTTCCACCGAGACCCAGCTCTCCAAGGGCTCCTCCTCCTCGGGTGTCGCATGGCTGTCACCGTCCAGCAGAGGTCGTACCTCATCCCTGCGGAAGCCTGCGAGAGGCCGATACTTGCTGCGAGCAGCCCTGCCGTTCTTGCGGCGAGGCGCTGGCGGCGGACTCTGCTCGGCGGCGAACCGCAATCAGGAGACGGGGCACCAGAAGCAGCAGGGGATTCGGGTGCACCTGGAGCACCCAGTGCGCGGCGGCGAGCGAGGCGATCATGAGGCCAATGGCCAATGTCACGAGGGCGACTGGCCATCCGAGGTTTGACAAGGAGAGCCACCACTCCCCTGAGAGGAAGGGGATCATCCACATGCTGGCCACCTGTCACCGAGACACAGCCACGGCGTGACCGGTGTGTCGTAACGCCAAAGTGCGAACCCGCCCCCGGGATGCCGGCTCGCGCCAGCCCCCGCCCGCCCTCCCCAAGCGTGCAAGAGAGGCCGAACGAGTTCTCGAGAGAGGAACTCGTTCCACCTCGATTCTTCTCGGAAATCGGTACGTGACCGGGATCAAGAGATGGAGATGCGCCCTTTGGGTTTGCAGGGCGCATGAGTGCTGCTGAGACGCCTCCGTGCCAGCAGCAATCGTCGAACGTCCTGGCCATTGGGTTGTGCGCATCTCACAAGCGCACAGGCCATCGCTCTTCTTTGCCCTGCTCCGCTCTCTGCAACGAGAGACTCAACTCCGTTTCAGTTCTTTCGTTGCTGCTCTCGATCGCCTTTTCGGCTCAGGTCGCCGCCATGCCGGTTTCCGAGACTCAGTCGGCGTCGCCAAGTAGGGGCCTTTCGCGCAACGAGCGCAACATTGGTCAAACCACAGGTGCGCCCTGCGGCTCAGCCCCGAAGAGCGACCTCCTTCCCACGCTGTAGGCGGACTGAGTGCGGAAGCGCCGCAGGACGCATCGACCGGACGCTGCTCACCCCGCGGTTTGACACGTACAAGTTGTCCGAATACCAGATACTGGTCCTGGAGGTGCCCCCTGCCCATCCAGCGTCCCGTGCCAGCCGCGCTCCCTTCCGTGCTAGGGCCTCCCGTGTGTGCGAGCTGTGCTGGCGCGCTCGCCTGATGTACGCAGCGCCAAACGGCTCCGAACCGTGCAGCGGATGCTGAGCGCATCGTGCAGGCCTCTGCACAGGTGCCGGGTGGTGGCGTGCGCTGCACAGCGGCGCAGCTTGGCGGCGGAGTGGACTTTGCCAGCACCTCCTTTCGCGTTCGTTTCAACGACCTGCAGGCACGCCCCGCGCCATGCGCCCACGCCTGCATGCAGGCGCCAGACAGATCGCTCATGGACTGACGCTCCTTGCTCTTTCTGTGCAGCCGGACCGCTCGGACCCGCAAGGCTCCTTTTTCATTGTCACCTGCGACAGCAGCCTCCGGCCGGTGAGCCAACCCCGCCCCCGCCCATCGAGGCGCCGCGACCGCGGCCTCAACTCGCGCGCCGGCCACGCAGGTGAGCGTGCGACCCTCCTCGCTCGACATCGGCGACCCGTTCCCCATCCGGCCGGAGCTGGAGCGCGGCGAGATCGCCTCTGTGGTCGCCTCCGGGCAGCTGGTGGTGCTCTGCCGCCAGGGCGGCCGCCTTTCGTTGCTCCGTCGGACGCCGCAGCCCGCAGGCGCGCCCCATCCCTCGCGCTGGAGCAGGGTGCTTTCATGCAAGTGCAGGGCTGCGCTGCGGAGGCCGCGCGGCCTCGCTGACCCCGTGCCCGGTCGCGGCGGTCGTGTGCGCGTAGGGACCACGACCCTGCAAACGGAGATGCTGCTCAGCGCGCACGGGAGCAAGTGCGACGTCATGCACGAATCGGATGGGCGGTGCAGCCCCCACGCCCACCGGAAGAGACGCGAGCATGTCTGCGGAGATGTCCACACGACACAGACGGAGGTGGACACAGCTGAGGGTCCAGGGTTTGGGTTTGGGTTTGGGTTTGGGTTTCGGGAGACCCTGTGCACCGCCGTGCGGGGGGCCCGTGTGCTCCGACTGTTG
>ENA-UOXV01006684-UOXV01006684.1-marine-metagenome-genome-assembly--contig:-NODE-6684-length-11951-cov-5.052623_pt1 | contig 11951 bp, 5 predicted proteins | sample MGYA00238165_ERZ766961 | MGnify/ENA primary metagenome ERZ766961 (study PRJEB28924, sample SAMN03173240) | marine metagenome | biome: Marine; feature: Water; material: Subsurface seawater | place: North... | reverse complement strand
AACGGAAACTCGCTGCAGCAGATGCATGAGGGAGTTCGGATAATTCCTGTTATTAAGCTGGAAAAAAACAATGTGCAGACTGCGCCCGGACATCCTACAAACGTGCCCGCGCGGATACCCCGTGCGCGTGGCGCTTAATCGTCCTCCTCGGAGTCGGACGGGAGGCCCTTCTTGCGGCGCTCTGCCTTCTTCTTCTCGAGCTTCTTGAGCTCGCGAGCAGTCAGCTTCTTCTCCTTCTTGACCTTGATGACGTTGCCCAGGGAGTCCGTCACCTCGTCCGGAGCCGCGTTGGCCTCCAGGTCGAGCTTCTCGTCCTTGGCCACATCGCCCTCGCGCACCAGCCGGCCGTCCTCGACGACCCAGCGCTCGGGGCACAGCGCCTCCGTGAACTCGCGGTTGTGCGAGATGAGCACAACACCGCCCCCATACTTCTTGATCGCGCCAGCGAGCGCCCCCAGCGAGTCGCGGTCCAGGTAGTTGGTCGGCTCGTCCATCACGAGGATATGCGGGTTGTTCCACATGGAACCCGCAATGACAACCTTGACCTTCTGCCCGCCAGAGAGGCCGCGGATGCGCGAGTGGGTGGCGAACTCCGCCTCGAGACCCATGTCGCCGAGCTGCTGCTCGACAAACTTGGTCGTGAGTGGGCGCTGCGCCAGACCGAGGCGGAGAGCCTCCTGCTGGTCGAGGCGCTGCACCATCTTGCCCCAGCCCATCTCCTCGAGCTTGTCGCGCTCAATCCAGGTGTTGTGGTCATCGCCCTTGTTGAGCCACTTGACCTCGTACTCGTAGGTGCGCTTCGACTTGCGACGGCCGCGGAGCGCCTCGACAATCTTCTTCTCAACGGTGCCGTCCTCGTTGCGGACGGTGTGCACCTTCTGCATGTTGGCCTCCTCCTCGGCAGTCACCTTCTTGCCCTCCTGCTCCTGCGCCTCACGGTCCTCGCCCGACGAGTAGCGCCACTGGATGTACTCGTTGGGCGTCTTGTCGAGGTGGTTCTCAATGTGGTGGAACGCGTGCTGCGCAACGTACGCGATACGCATGTTCTGGTGGCGCCACACGGTGCCTACCTGCGGCTTCGCCTCCGCGCAGAAGATCTTGATGAGAGTCGACTTGCCGGCGCCGTTGGGGCCGATCACAGCCACGCGCGACGAGAGCGACGCCTGCAGGGTGATGTTGCGCACCGTCGGCTTGTCGCGGTTCGGGTACGTGAAGGTGCAGTTCTCCATGCGAATGATCGCCTTGCCCTTGGACTTGACGCCGTCGAGGAGTCCCGGCTCCGGGAAGGTGAACGACAGGTTGTCGTCCGAGAGCTCATAGTAGGTCTTGGCGCGCGGCACGCGCTTGACAAAGGCCGAGAGGTTGCCCTTGTAGTTCTTGAGCTTGCGGTTGTCCTCATAGTGGATGATGTGGGTGACAACACGGTCAAGGAAGCCCGAGTCGTGGGTGATGATCATGGAGGTGATCTTCTTCTGCGAGATGAGGAAGTTCTCGAGCCACGCCACGTTCTTCACGTCGAGGTGGTTGGTCGGCTCGTCGAGGAGGAGGATGTCCGCGTCCATGAGAATCGCGCGGCAGAGCGCGAGCTTCATCTTCCAGCCGCCGGAGAGGCCGGAGACGCAGGCGCCGCGCCAGGCCGGAGACGCCTGGTCGTCGAGGAAGCCAAACTCGTCGAGCTTCTTCTCGACAACCTCACGCGGGATGTCCGGGAGCACGGCGCACGTGTAGTCCATGATGGTGAGCTCCGTGAGGTCCGACTGGATGTCGTGCTCGACGTACACGGTCTTGAGCTCCTCGGGGGGCGGGAAGTTGTCGACCTGGCCGTTGGCGATCGCGCGCATCAGCGTCGACTTGCCGCAGCCGTTGTAGCCGCACACGCCGTAGCGCATGCCCTGCTTGAGGTGAAGGCGCGTGTTGTTGAGCAGGATCTTGGCGCCGTAGCCGAGCGAGAACTCGCAGTTGCAGAGGTCGACGCCCTCGTCGTCCTCATCCTCGGCAACCTCCTTGGGCATGACATCCTTCTCGCAGCGCTTGAGGAGCTCGGCACAGGTCTTCACGGCGTCGTCCTCAGACATGAAGGGCGCGAGGTACGGGCACACGGCGACAAACTTCCACTCGAACTCGTCGAAGTAGAGGTCGTTGATCATCGACGAAATGATCGCCGAGAGGTACTCGCCGAAGACCTGGAAGGTCGCGTCCGTGACCGGCGCCGCAGGGACCGTCGAGGTCACCGTCTCGAGGAGCGCGGCCATGCAGACCTCAGGGGCCATGGACTTGGCGGCCTCCTCCATGTCGATCGCGTCCTGGATGTTCTTGAGCGTCTTGAGCGCCTTCTGGCACACGCTGCGGGCCTCCGGGTCCGACATCTCGTCACCGAGACGCTTGATCTCGGGCATGAGCGTCGGGAGGAAGGGCTTCGCCTCGCGCGGGATGTCGATGAGCTTCGACATGTTGTCGGCGATCACCGCAACCTTGCGCTTGATCTCAGTCTTCTTCTCCTGGCAGCCGCGCATGAGGATCGGCACAGTGACGGCGAGCGCCGGGGCGTCGACCGACTGCACGAACACGGTGGACGAGAGCTTGTGCACGGTCTCGGCGACCTCCTCGGGGTTCTGGATGGCGTTCACGAGCGGGCCAACAAACGGCTTGATGTCGCGGTTGGTCACCGAGTTGCACGCGGCGAGCATGCACTCGGCGGCGGCCTTCTTCACGTCGGCCTTGGTGTCCCACATGGCCTCAGAGACAGGCTGGATCGCGATCGGAAGGCAGCGGGAGAACGCGAAAGTGTGCTTCTCGGCAAGTTTCTGCATGAGCTTGCAGCAGAGCACCTTGACCTGCCACTTGGTGGACGTAATGGCCTTGAACAGGATCTCGAGGATCGGGCGCACAGCCCAGGCAGCAACCGCGTCGATGGTGTTGTGCGCAGCCTGCAGCAAACAGTAGCAGTCAGCGAAAGATTCAAACGCGTCTGGATATGCTGACAGGGCATGCACGTGACCTCCGTTTGGAAGCTCCAGTGCGACCCTCTATCGCAAAAGCTTTCGCGCAGCAGAAAAATGGATTCCTCAGAAAAACCACGCCAGCTGTGCGCGGGCAAGTACCTCGTCAGCCGCGACCTGGATCTCCTTCTTCTTGTGGGCCACATCCATGCACATGGTCTCGAGCATCGGCACGAGGAAGGGCTCCACCATGGTAGTGCACTCCGCCGCGAGGGCCGCGATGACAGTGTACGCGTTCTCCTTGGTCTTGTTGTCCGCGATGAGCTCCTTGAGGGCGTCGATCGCGCCCGCCTGCACGAGCGAGCGCGGGCCGGCCGCCTTCACGGTCTTGGCCATGTCGTCCGCGGTGAAGCCGGCCATCTCCTTCGGCATCTCCGCCTTGAGGGCAGTCATGGCCTTCTGAATCGCGCCAACGTGCTTCATGTCAACCTCATGGAGGTCCGCGGCGCCGAAGGACACGCCATCGAAAGAGTAGGACTTCTGGAGAGTCTTCTCCTCGTTGTCACCCATCTTGATTATCGGCTCTGCTGGCTTTCTTCTGCACAAGGTGGAGAACGCCACGTGTTAGTATCGATGGCAACGATGTTTGGCTACGTTCTGGCTAGACCGTGCCCCTCCAGCCGCGTGATAGCACGCGCCCGGCCCAGACCTTCAGAACGAGTACCCGACGCGGGAACTCGCGATGAACTAGCAAGAACCTGGTCTGCGGCGCCGCGCGGCGCGCTGCACGCCGCGCACACGCTGGCAGTGGGCTACGCTTCGCGCGTTGGCGCTGGATTGGGCCCATACCGAGAAAGGGGCGCGGAGTCGTGAGAGAAAGGGAGTGTGGGTGCGACGAGAGTCCCTCCGTTCCTGAGAGCAAACCACGTGCGGTGAATTGGCTTTTAAGACCACTCGGGGCGAGCGCCTTTCAGGGACTCAAAGGGATAGCGCACGAGAATCCAAGATTCAGTTGAAAATGCGCCCCCTCCGGGCTCCCGAAAGAGCAAATTCGCAGGCGGTGTAGTACCAGGCGGGACGTTCTGCAGTACTACTCGGCCGTTTTAGAACGTTCTAAAACCGTTTTCGCGTCTGTCTAAAACGGGACGAATTTCGCCGATTTTGCGGGAACCGTCGCCGGTCACGTGAGTGCCTATCCACGCAGCGAGGGAGCCAGACATCATACAAGTCTAAAATCGGCGCGAGGTCGGTACGGTGGTCATGTGGCCTATCTGCTTGTAACAAAACACGCGTTGTAGAAGAGGCTGACTTTGTCCGCTTGTGCCCGGGTACATTTCGGTTCCGAGGCGTGCTCGCGCCCGCGGCAAGTGGGGGCGGGAGCGGTCCCGCCGTCCAGGGGGCGGCACCCTGGTAGGCCTGCCTCGTGCATAGCTCGCGAGATGCTGACTTGGTGCGCTGTGCTGGGTCGACTCATTCCCTCGCGGGCTGGCTGCCGGCTTTCCCCACCTGCGGCACCGTCTTGCCGCTGGTGCTTCTGTCAGACCACCGAGCGAACTTCTGGCTGCCCGGCAGCGTTCAATGCACATTCTCCACCTCTAGAAACCGCCATATTTGGGTTCCTGGCTGCAATTGTTCCTGCGTGTTCCTCAAGTCACTGGAAGCCAGTGCGCTGTAGAGGCGGAGCCTGCTGCAGGGACAGATCCCGCTGCTGAAGCTGTGTCGGAGAAGGCAGAGGCAGGGCAGCTGCGCTTCAAACAAGCATCTAGTCGACCCTCAAGGGCGGTCGCCTCAACCGAGTCATATCTGCCGAACTTGACTCGCAATCAGGGATCATGCACGCAGTCCACGAACCACACCTGTGCGACCACTCCATTTTCAAGCATCATATGTGTGCCTTTAATGTCCACACAACGACGCGCCATGAGACTAGCGCAACTCGCCTGGCACAGCACTGGGCTCTCAGCCGCCGCGGGAGATAGACTTCTGCAGGATCTCGTTCTGCCGGACCTGGTCACCCTCGCGAAGTGCATCGAACCTGGGGTCCGAAAGTGCATGCGATTAAGGTCCATTCATTCGGCAGCAGGTCCCGTGGACTTGCGGCGCTCTGCGTAGTCAAGAATGCCTCTAGGAGCATGAGGTGGCGCCAACGCGTTGGGGGGGGGGGGGGGGGGGGGGGGGGGCAGGCGGATAATGAACAGCACGAAAGAAGCAGGGATGCGTTTTGACCTTATGCGCTCCATCTCTTGAATCGAACCCGGCGTGCTTTGTCCACTTGCACACTCTTCTGGTGGAATATACCTGCCATATACCCTGTCACGATCCGAAGCGTCAGTCTGGGCGCCCCTTCGCCAAGCTGCAAACCAGCGACGCCAACTCAAGCACTCCACGACTATCGGAATGCACAGCACGCTCTGCAATAGAGCTCCGTATCGATATACGCTGATCGCAGCTAGGTACGCTGCAGGGCGCCGGAATTGCAGCAGCAGCAGCAGCCACTGGGCTGCTCAATCCAGGACAAGCGCCGCGTGCAAATGCGAAGTGCGCATCGACTGCAGTGCGAAGTCACCTGGTCAGCGGTGCAGTTTTGTCCACAACCGGTGGTGATCGACGCCGCCCCTCGCGACGCCGCATCATCTCTACCTGCTTGGTCTCTCGGACGTGAGCAGCTTGCTTCGCTCTGAGGATCGGGCTCCTTTCGGGAGGGACGTGCCTGCGCCTTTCGCCGCTCCTCGGGGGTAGGAAGTCCAAAGAAGTCTTCTATCGACCGCAAGAGGCCCTTTGTTTCTTCGGCGTTCATGCGAATGCTTCTCTCTGTCCTCTGGTAACGAGGCTCGAGCCTCCCATGCACACAGCGACCCCCTCCAGACGACCAGGGCAGTCGTGGGGGTAAAGGAAGTAAAGCAGCACCCGGCCGCGAGGGAAGCACCCACGCCAAACCACCGCCGCCTGCACTCAGCAGCAGGTTTACCAGAAGCAATCTCCGCGCGCGCCCTGGCGCTCCCATCCCCCCGCCGCGCTTTACAGGCGCGCTAAAAAGTGATATATAGTGAAAAACGCGGTCCGAAATCACGTCAACTCGAGTTACGTAATTTGTGAATACCACCCATTATTAGCGCCTACGGTACCGGGACCAAAAAATGAGCGCTGAAACAGAACGGAGACGGAGATTCCGGTCCGCCACAGGGGCCTGCGCAATGTGCCAGCAAAACTACGCCGCATCACCTGGCATCACTGCGTGTGACGAGCAGGCGGTGTCTCCGCCAGCGTTGCATTCGCCACAGACGGCGTCGCCACGGAAGGCAGAGCGGGGGAGAGGGTGCGGTTGCTTCCCATTCCTGGGACAAAATTGGGGCAGGCAGCAACGCGTTGCGCTCCCTCCCGCGACGAAAGGTGGCGTGGGGATTATCTTTCAGGAGGTACGTCCCCGATGATTCCAGGACCGCCAGGTTTCGAGTCTGCGTGTGTGCCTGCAAAGCAAGCACTGCATTGCACCGCAGTGCAGTGCAGCGGGGCCACATGGGCCCCTGGCCCATGTGGCCCGGCTCACCAGCGTGCAGTCGACCCAGCTCACCAGCAAACCATTCGAGAAAAAGAGCTCCGGTTCCTGGCGTGATGAACTGACACCCTGCGTTGTGCCCCGGCAGAGGGTTGATGGCGCTCTCATAGTGTCGGGACTCGTGCCCGGCGGACCTGCGGCGCCGTCGGGCATGAAGGTGCTGGACATGCTGCTCGAGGTGGACGGCCAGTCTGTCAGAGGATGGGACATGGGGCAAGTCAGCGAAGCAATCTTGGTAAGGTCCACCTCGGCCACGCTTTGTGATGCTGCAGCGAATTTGCAGCGTGCCACTTTGCGTTCGCTCTGCCGCAGCGCAAAGTCACGAGGCGTCCGCTAGGGGTGAGAGCGGCCCATCGCGTGCGCTCTTTGCAGCATGCCTGATCTCACTGCGCGCATTGCGACCAGGGTCAACTTGGGACAGACGTGAAACTGAAGATGCTGCGCTGGGATGCGACTGGGCGAGGGAGCGAGGTGAGCTTTGAGCTGATGCGCGCGATGCCAGCGAGCCAGCAAGCCGTGACGCAGATCGAGGAGGGAAATGACGAGGAGGAAGAGGATGCCACCGGGTCTCCTGAGGCGCAGAACCTTCCTCCCGGAACGCCGAGAGTGAGCCCGTCACTGGGCAAGGGGATGCGCACAGCCTACATGCACCTCGCAGCCTACCAGACGCCGCCGCCCGCGACGCCCAGGTCGCGGGGCGCTTCGCAAACGCCGTCCACGCCGCGTGGCTCATTCAAGCCACTTTCGACGCCCCGCTCGATCGCGCGGCACCTGCTCACGCCCCGCGGCGCGCCCACCCATCAGGAGTACTTCAAGCAGCAAGCCGCGCCGGTCTTCTCGGAGCCGCAGACGCCCCCGCTCTCCTCCGCCCTGTACGACGTCGGGCTGCCGCCGCGCCCGCCGATGAGCGCGCCCGAGCCCCCGCGCATGACGATTGGGATGCAGCAGTCGCAGCTGCCGCCGCTGCCTTCCTCCGCGCCGCGGCGGGCGGTCCCGCGCTTCGACCCAGTGTTCATTCCGGGCCTGCAGGACGCTGGCAGCGATTTCTAGGCACCGAGCGCGCGAGTCGAGGAGGTTCTGGTTCAGCTCAGGATTGTTTTGGGGTTCGGGCCCTGGCAGCACCGCATGGCCGGAGGCGCGGGCGAGAGTACCAGGGATCTGAGAAACCGTGTATTTACCCTGTTCTTCATTCAGCGCGTGCGCGCTGAGACGCGCGTGCCAACCCTGCAGCGACAGCCTCGCTCGCGCGAACCTGGCCACCCGCTCGCAGTGGCACCAGCACCGTCGCGCCGCACCGCCAGCGAGGCCTTCAGGCTCCGGGGAGCCCGACCGACCGCGCCGGCAGCTCCGCTGCCGCACGTTTCGTGCCGCGCTTGCCGCCGTCCGCTGCAGCGGCGCCTTTTCGCTTCCCCAGTGCCGCCCGCGCCCAGCTTCCCGTCTCCTGCGATGGAGGCGCCGCGCGTGCGCGCGCAGGCCTCACCCTGTGCGCGCCCGCCGCCGCATCTCCCGCCTCGCCCGCCGCCGTCGCCACCGCCGCCGCCACTCCCTCCACGTTCCCGCTCTCGCCCGCGGCGTCCGTGCTATCGGGCGCCGCGTTCGCCGGCGCCGTGCCCGTGTCCAGCGCCGGGGGTTCGGCGGGGAAGCGCCGCGCGGCGGCCTGCAGGGCGTCGCGGAGCGCCTGCGGCGGGATGCGGTCGTCGAGCGCGAGGAGGAAGGCGAGGATCTGGCCGACTGGCGGGTGGAGCGGCATGCCGCTCTGCAGGCGGTGCGGGTGCGTGACGAGCACGTCGGCCGCGCTCGCGGCGCCCGGCGGCGCGTCTAAGAACGCGCGGGTGAAGACGCCCTGCTGCGGCGCGTAGAAGAGCAGGTGCTCGCGGTCGCCCACCGTCGGCGCCGCCTCGGTGATCTGCGCCGCCACGCGCACCGACCACGGACGCGTGCTGCGGAGCGCATCGACCACCTCGCCCGCGCTGAGCGACTCGAGCGCGACGGCGTCGGACGTCAGCTGGGCGGCGAGTCCGCGGATGCGCTTGAGGAAAGGGCAGAGCAGGCTCCAGAGGTCCTCCTCGATCGGCAGGAGGTCGCGCTTGCGATCCGCAGCGGTGCACTTGTAGTGAACGATGTCGAGCGTGCGGAGCGTAACGCCCGTGCGGTCGAAGGCGCTGTTCGGGAGCGCCGAACCTGCGCCGTCGTACACAACTTCGTCCGCCTGGACGCCGCACGGTCGCAAGAGCACCACGCGCGGACTCGCCACGACCAGCGCCCTGCACTGCGTCAGCAAAGACGCAACGTAGTCCGGCATGATGTCGCTCGCATGAATCCTGCAACGCGGGGGGGCGGCGCCGTGAGTGGGTCATCTTGGTTTGTGGCGGACGAGCAGCCGCATCGGACGCTGTTTTGAGGGAGCCCTGCTCTCGGAGGGCGAGCGGGACGTTGCAAGATACGTCAGGTATGAGGTTCCCAAACAGCTCCGCCATGGCGCGTGAGCTACCGGCGGGCGCCGGGGAAAGGGGTCGCACAAAGAGGATCAAGTTTGTCAGCGGCACAGCAGGGCTAGCCCCAAAGCGTCGATCTCGGGCCATTGGAACTCACATCAGCGGGATGATGCTCCGCGATCCTGTTTTCGTCATACACCGCCGGTCTCGACGCCGGAAAACCACGCGCTCCGTCGTCTTTGGGTTGAAGAAGGGCAGCCCTTCCCTGATGGATATTGCAGTTTGCGCTCTGGCATCTGACTTCATGTCGCCCGAACCCTTTGCGTCTGCACCGCCCGAATATCGGGAGGCACCCCTCGGCATCGCTTCGCGCCGGGCTCTTACGGCCCGGGAGCTCCGACTCCCGCCGTAAGCCACTGCGCCTGCAGACACAGCGCGCGCGGGGCTCTACTGAAACAAACTCTTTTGGGCCGCTCCGAAGGGAACATAGCCTGCGCCCTGTCACATCAGTCAACATTGTCCTGAAAAGTCTACACAGTTGACTTGCGGTCGAAAGTCGCTTTACTCTTCGCCGCTGTGGGCGCATCGTGGGCTGGGGGGAGGGGGGGGGATGGGATCACGGCTTGTGGTGTGGCAGTTCGCCCTAGTTCTGGCCGTGGCAACGAGCCATCTTGCCGCGCCGCGGCCTTTTGCGCCCGTCCAAGGCGCTTCTTTCTCTCCCGCGGCGATCCGTCCTGCCGTCGAGTGGCGGTCCGCCGCCGCCGCCGCACCGCCAGGTCCTCGGGCGGGCTTCTGGTCGGCGTCCAGTCCCCCATCTGCCTACGCGGTGCGCCTCCGTGGTGGAGGAGATGAGCTGTCGTCCGGCGCGTCCCCTGACAGCGGCACTGGTGTCGACCCACGCGTCGAGGGCAACGCGGAACCCGACTACAACAGCGACCACGATCTCATCTGGAGCGACGATAGCGAGGACGACGACGACGCTGGGGCGGGATCAACGTCCGCCTCAGAGAGCGGCCCGGAGAAGAACGAGGTAGCCGCAGAAGCCGAGACAGAGACAGAGACAGAGACAGAGACAGAGACGGACACCGAGACAGAGACAGAGCCCTCACACGAGTCGGGGACGGCGGAGGAGGGCGGCGAGGGCGCGGACAGCGCAGAGATGGCCGACTCCAGTGACAGGGGCGGGGGCAGACCCGATCCGGCGCTGCTCGTCCCCAGCGCCCGCGAGGCTTTGCGAGGAGCGCCGGCCGCGCCTGGGGCCCGTGCGGGGCGGGCTCGGGCGCCAGGCGCCTCGCGCGCGGGCCCGGCCCCGGGCGGGCTCCGTGCGCCGGAGTCCGCCGCGGCGGCGCTGGATCACTTCAGCGACACCAACCGACAGTTGGCGCGGTGGCTGGAGCGCGGCGCGGCGCGGCGCGCGGCGCGGCGCGCGGCGCGCAAGGGCGCCGCGCCGCGCACCGCGAAGGCGGCGCAGGAGGCGCGGCTGGCGCGGGCGGCCCACGTGGAGGAGCACCTCCGGGCGCTGGAGCGGCACGACAACGAGACCACTTTCGAGAGGGCCTACACGGAGCCGCGGCCCGAGCGCCCGGGGGTCGCGACTGCAGGCGGGGCCGGGGGCGGCGGCTGCGACGACCCCGCGGGAGAGGAGGAGGGAGAGCAGGACGATGCGCCGTGGGCGCTCGCGAGCGACGGGACGGTGTACAAGTTTGACCAGCGGCGGCTCGCGCACGTGGGCGAGGACGGGCTGGACGCCGAGGGGAACTACCACCCGTTCAAGCAGATGAGCCGCGATCGGTTCTGGGCGCAGGTGCGGAAGCACGCGGCGGAGGACGAGGCGGAGTGCGAGCGGATCGACCAAGAGGACGCGGCGGAGCTGGAGGCGAGCGGCAAGGTGTCGCGGCACGCGTGGCGGCAGGACTGGCTCGACGAGAACGGGTTCCTGAACGACGCGGCGCTCGAGCCCGGGTCGGCGTTCCTCCGGGAGAACTTTCTCGTGGAGCCTGCGTGGGTCATCCCGTCTCCGACGCCGCTGCGCTTCCGCGGGCCGCGCGTGGAGCCCGAGGAGCTCTCGGGCGCGCCCCCCCCCCTCCCTCCCGTACAAAGTGGACACGCCTCGTCCATCCCTCCGTACTAATTGGGCACGTCTCGTCCCTTGGACAGGCGCGGCGCGGGAGTGGAACCTGCTCTGCTCGGTGGACCCGTACGACCCGAAGCAGGGTGAAAACGAGACGACGGTGCTGCGCCACACCGGCACCGGCACCGTGGTCGAGCTGCACCACGACAGCCACGGCTGCATACTGCTCGAGGCGGCGCAGGGCACGCAGACGTTCATGTTCCTGCCCGACATGGGCTGCATGAAGGTGCCGGGCTTCTCGGACATGGCGGAGGAACTGCTTGAGTGGGGCAGCGACATCGGCGACGACCCCGAGTACAAGATGAAGGCGACACACTTTGTCGCCGGGCCGTGGCGCGGGATGCTCGCCGGGCCGCGGCTCGTGGTGTGGAACCGGTGGGCGCCGGACACGGAGCTGCACCTCACCGACGACGGCTGCTTCCTCATCGGCGACGCGGGGCGCGCAGTGCAAGTCGTCGCGCACGCGCTCTGCGAGGAGCGCCACAAGATGTGGTTCCTCAACACAGACGTCGCGCTCCGCATGCTCGCGGAGCGGTACAGGCTGCCGCGGGCGGAGCCGCTCTGGGAGTGGAAGCGCACGGTCGACGAGTTTGCGGAGAAGCAGTGGATCAAGGTGTTTCGGTACGAGGAGGCGCCGCACCCGGACCTCGGGCTCCTGACCGACGCGGAGTTCGACAAGTACTGCAAGGTGCGTTGTGGTGCCTCACTTTCTCCGGCCCGCCTTCCTGGTCTGTCTCTTCTCTGCTCCAGGTTTCCGACCGGTGTCATGAAACGCATGGTCCTCTCTTCCAGGCAAAGGCGCAGTTCGGCATGCAGGGCGACACGTGGGACCAGCGCGCGGCGCAGGCGGCGCTCTGGGAGCAGCGCCGCGCGGCCGCGGCGCGCCGCGG
>ENA-UOXV01006677-UOXV01006677.1-marine-metagenome-genome-assembly--contig:-NODE-6677-length-11959-cov-5.239499_pt1 | contig 11959 bp, 3 predicted proteins | sample MGYA00238165_ERZ766961 | MGnify/ENA primary metagenome ERZ766961 (study PRJEB28924, sample SAMN03173240) | marine metagenome | biome: Marine; feature: Water; material: Subsurface seawater | place: North... | reverse complement strand
ATGAACATGATCTTCGAGGTTCAGGACCTGGCGGTGGCGTCGCCGGCCACGGTGTCGCGGTGCGGCATGGTGTACGTGCAACCTTCGCTGTTGGGTTGGAGGCCGGTGATGCAATCGTGGCTGGACACCCTCCCCGTGGGCGTCGCCCCCGAGCACAAGGAACAGATCACCGCGCTCTTCGACTGGCTCGTGCCCCCGTGCCTGCGCGTGGCGACCAAGATCTGCAAGATGCCGCAGCCCATGCAGGAGATCAACTTAGCGCAGTCGCTCATGCGCCTGTTGGACTCGTTACTCGACGAGTTCAAAGACGCGGATAAGATTGCGTCGATGAAGGAAGCGTTGGTATCCGTGTGGATCGATTCGCTCTTTTTGTTCTCGCTCGTGTGGTCCATCGGCGCCAGCGTCGACGAAGAAGGCCGGACCAAGTTCGACGCGTACCTCCGAAAGCTCATGTTCAACGACGTCCCGGAGGAGCTGGTGCCGTGGATGACCCCGGGGCTGAAGGGCCAAGGTAAGGTCAAGTGCAAGCCGTTTCCGTCGGGGTCCGAGACGAACCCCGAGACGGTTTACGACTTTTGCTTCGATAAACCATCCGGGACGTGGCGACGATGGGTGGACCTGACGGAAGACGTCCCGATCGGCGAAGATGCCGCGTACTCGTCCATCATCGTGCCAACCGTGGATACCATCCGGTACACGTTTCTCATCGACACGCTGGTGACGCACGGGAAGAATTTCTGCTTCGTCGGACCCACGGGCACGGGCAAGACGGCGTACATCAAGCGGCACGTCGCCAACGGCATCGACAGCGAGCTGTACAGCTACACGTTCATGAACTTCTCCGCGCAGACGTCCGCGAACATGACCCAGGACATCGTGGACGGTAAGCTGACCAAGCGCAAGAAGGGTACATTCGGACCACCCCCGGGGAAAAAGATGGTCGTATTCGTCGACGATCTGAACATGCCGCAGGTTGAAGAATACGGAGCTCAACCCCCGATCGAACTGTTGAGGCAGTTCATGGACTACGCCGGGTGGTACGATAGAAGGGAGCTGGCGTTCCGTAACCTCGTGGACATGCAGTTCATCGCCGCGATGGGCCCGCCGGGTGGAGGCCGCAACAACGTGACCAACCGGTACCTCCGTCACTACCACGTCATATGCGCCGCGCCGTTCAACGCCGCCACTCTAACCAAGATTTTCAGCACCTTGGTCGAGTGGTGGATGCGAACCAAAGGCTTGCCCGAGGAGCTGTACGAGTGCCAGTCGTGCCTGGTCAAGGGGACCATCGAGCTGTACCAGACGGTGCAGCGCGAGCTGCTGCCGACGCCGATGAAGTCGCATTACACCTTTAATCTTCGCGACGTTTCTAAAGTGTTCCAGGGTGTCTGCTCCACCACCAAAGAGAGCGTCGCCGATAAAGGTTCGCTCACGAGGCTGTGGGTGCACGAGAGCCTCCGGGTGTTCGCGGACAGGCTCACGGATGAACCCGACCGCGAGTGGTTCTTCCAGATGTCCAAGCGGCTCACAGAGAAGCACTTCGATGTCCCCTTTGACGAAGTCTTCGCGAGATTGGACGCCGACGGCGACGGGGTGGTGGACCCGACCGAGCTCCGACGCTTGATGTTTGGCGATTTCTTAGTTCCCGGCGCGGACCCCAAGGTGTACGGCGAGGTGCTCGAGTACGATCAGCTGCACGGCGTGGTCACCGAGTACCTCGTGGACTTCAACTCGACGAGTAAGAAGCCCATGCACCTGGTGTTGTTCCTCTACGCGCTCGAGCACGTGTGCCGCATCTGCCGCGTCATCTCGCAACCCGGCGGGCACGCGCTGCTCGTGGGCGTCGGCGGGAGTGGACGGCAGTCGCTCACGCGGCTCGCGGCGTACATCCAGGAGTTTGAGATTCACCAGATTGAGCTGTCCAAGACGTACGGCCGCGTGGAGTGGCACGACGACTTGAAGAAGGTTATGAAACTCGCGGGTGAGGCTAATAAAAACACGGTGTTTCTATTCTCCGACACGCAGATCCAGTACGAGTACTTCGTCGAGGACATCTCGAACTTGCTCAACACCGGGGAGGTTCCGAACCTGATGGAGAGCGGCGACATGGTGACCATCTTCGAGAACATCCGGGGCCGGGCGAAGCAGGCTGGCATGGACGCGAACAAAGACCTGATGAACAACTTTTTCATCCAGGAGGTTAAAAAGAACCTCCACGTCGTGCTCGCCTTCTCCCCCGTCGGCGACGCCTTCCGCGAGCGCCTTCGCAAGTTCCCGTCGCTGGTCACGTGCACCACGATCGACTGGTTCACCGCCTGGCCGGAGGATGCCCTGCTCAACGTCGCGCAAGAGTTTCTCAAAGACGTCAACGTAGCGAACGAACTCAAATCTCCGCTGGCTGAGATGTGCGTCGAGATGCACAGCGGGACCATCGCGCTGTCGGAACGGTACCTCGCCGAGGCCCGGCGGCACTTCTACGTCACGCCCACGTCCTACCTCGAGCTCATCAGTTCCTATAAAGACCTGCTCAAGAAGAAGCAAAAAGAGATTGACACCAAGAAGAAGCGTTACATCAACGGATTGGAGAAGCTCGCCGCCACGGAACAGAGCGTCGAGGCTATGAAATTGGAGCTCATCGCGCTCCAGCCGCAGCTGGTGCAGGCGCAGAAGGATACCCAGGCTGCCATGGAGGTCATCGCGCAGGAGACGGTCGAGGCTGACAAGGTGAAGGCGTCCGTCGCGAAGGAGGAGGCTGACGCCAAAGCCGAAGCCGCCCGCGTGAAGACCGAGGCTGACGCCTGCGAGAACGACCTCAAGAACGCGATGCCGCTGCTGAAAGCCGCCGTGGACGCCCTGGATACCCTCACGCCCGGCGACATCTTCGAGGTGAAGCTCATGAAGACCCCGCCCGCGCCGGTGATGCTGGTCATGGAGGCTGTGTGCATATTCATGCAGATGGAGCCCGTGCGCAAGACTCACCCGGACACCGGCCAGATGTTCAACGACTGGTGGGCCACCTCGCTCAAACTCTTAGGCCAGCCCGGGTTCCTCAACAAGCTCAAGACGTACGACAAGGACAAGATCAAGAAGAAGGTGATCCGGAAGGTTTCCAAGTACGTCGCCAAGCCGGAATTTGAACCCGCGCGGATCAAGAAGGCTTCCAAAGCAGCCGGCGGGCTGTGCTCGTGGGTGAAAGCCTTGGTGGATTACGACGCGGTGATCAAAGTTGTCAACCCGAAGAAGGCTGCGCTGGCCAAGGCTGAGACGGACTTGGCGGGGGTGATGGCCGAGCTCAAGATCAAGCAGGACCAGCTGCAGGGAGTCATCGACAAGATCAACGCGTTGAACGACGACCTGCAGGGCAAGAAGGACCACTGCGCCAAGCTCGAAAACGACGCCGAGGTTTGCAAAATCAAACTCGACCGAGCCAACAAGCTCGTCGAGGGACTCGGCGGCGAGAAAGTTCGGTGGACCGCGAACCAGGAGCAGCTCTCGGTCGATTACCTCGCGCTCACGGGCGACGTGCTCCTATCCTCCGGGTGCATCGCGTACCTCGGAGCATTCACGCTCGCGTACAGAGAGCAGGCCACCGCCCGCTGGGTCGAGCTGTGCCAAAGCGCCGAACCAAAAATCCCGTGCGACGACAAGTACTCGCTGGTCAAGATCATGGGCGACCAGGTTAAGATTCGCCAGTGGAACATCCAGGGTTTACCCAAGGATTCGTTCAGCGCGGAGAACGGCACGATGGTGGATTACGGCAGCAGGTGGCCGCTGTTCATCGACCCGCAAGGTCAGGCGAACAAGTGGATCCGGAGCATGGAGGGCGAACGCGGTTTGGTCACCATCAAGCTCTCCGACCCGGACTACATGCGTTCGCTCGAAACTGCGGTGCAGTTCGGCAAGCCGGTGTTACTCGAGAACATCTACGATACCCTGGACGCGAGCCTCGAGCCGCTGCTGCTGAAGCAGACGTTCAAGCAGGCTGGTTCGCTCTGCATCAAGCTCGGCGACTCCGTCGTCGAGTACAACAAGGAGTTCAAATTTTACATCACCACCAAGCTCCGCAACCCGCACTACACCCCCGAGCTGTGCACCAAGGTGTCGCTGATCAACTTCATGATCACGCTCGACGGTCTGGAGGACCAGCTCCTGGGCGTGGTGGTGGCGAAAGAAAGGCCGGATCTCGCCGAGGAGAAGAACCAGCTCATCCTGCAAGGCGCGCAGAACAAAAAGTCGTTGAAGGAGATCGAGGACAAGATCCTGAAGGTGCTTTCCTCATCCGAGGGTAACATCCTGGAGGATGAAGAAGCGGTCCAGGTGCTCAGCGCGTCCAAGGTGCTGTCCGATGAAATCTCGGAGAAGCAGAAGATCGCCGACGAGACCGAGGTGAAGATCGATTCGGCGAGAGCGGGATACAGGCCGGTGGCGAAGCATTCCTCCATCCTGTTCTTCTGCGTAGCCGACATGGCCAACATCGGCGACATGTACCAGTACTCGCTGCAGTGGTACACCGAGCTCTTCCTGCGCGGCATCGACGACGCGGACAGGTCCCCGAAGCTGGAGACACGCCTGCGGAACATCACCAGGCACTTCACCTACTTTCTCTACCAGATGGTGTGCCGCTCGCTGTTTGAGCAGGACAAGTTGCTCTTCGCTTTTCTCGTCGCCACCAAGGTGCTTCTGGCGATCGACTGGGGCGAGATCGAGACGCAAAAGGCGGCGGTGGAGGCTGAGTACCAAAAGGCACTCGCCGACTTTGCCGAGCGCGAGGCGAAGCGAACGGCTGAGGCTGAAGCCGAGGCGAAGGCGAGGGAGGAGGCGGGTGAGGACCCGCCGGCGGATGACGACGACGACGAGGAGGCGCTTCGCGAGGAGGCGCCCGAACCCCCGGGCGAGTTCGAGTTTGCCTTTGGCACGGGCAACCCGATCGATGCGGACGAGCTCAGGTTCTTCCTCACCGGCGGCATCGACACCGGCGACCTCGCCGTGCCCAACCCGGCGCCCGACTGGCTCGGCGACAAGGCTTGGGGCGAGATTTTACGCGCGGCGGAGCTGCCCACGGTGGCGGCCCGGGGTGACCTACCCGCGGACGTCGCGAAGGACCCCGCGCGATGGAAGGTTCTCTACGACTCGCTCGAGCCGCAGAGCGAGGTGCTGCCCGCGCCGTGGCACGACGCGTTCACGCCCTTGCAGCGCATGATGGTGATCAGAGCCTTTCGGCCCGATAAGGTTGTTCCCGCAATCACCGATTTCGTCGGCGCCGAACTCGGGTCCAAGTACGTCGAGCCGATGCCGTTCGACCTCCCGTCCTGCTTCGAGGATTCCAGCGCGTCCGTCCCGCTGGTGTTCGTGCTGAGCTCGGGGTCCGACCCGATGGCCAACTTGCTGAACTTCGCGGCGTCCAAGAAGAACAAGACCTACCCGGAGGGCATGCGCGTCGAGGCGGTGTCCCTGGGCCAAGGGCAAGGACCGTACGCGATGAAGAACATCGAGGAGGGCATGAAGAAGGGTTTCTGGGTGGTTCTCCAGAACTGCCACCTGGCCAAGTCGTTCATGCCCGAGCTCGAGGTTGTGTGCGAGACGCGTCTGAAGGAGGACTCGGTGCACCAGGACTTTAGGCTCTGGCTCACGTCTTACCCGTCGCCGATTTTCCCAATCACGATTCTGGAAAACTCAGTCAAGATGACCAACGAGGCACCGAAGGGCCTCCGCGCCGGCTTGATGCGAACGTTCATGTCCGACCCGCTGTCCGACAGCGAGTTCTTCGACACGTGCACCAAGGACACGTCCTGGCGCAAGATGTGCTTCGGCCTCGCGTTTTTCCACTCGTCGATGCAGGAGCGGAGGAAATACGGCGCCATCGGGTTCAACATCCCGTACGACTTCAACGAGAACGACCTTCGCATCTCCATCCGGCAGCTGAAGATGTTCCTCGACGAGTACCCCGAGGTGCCGTACGAGACGTTGATGTACACGTGCGGCGAGTGCAACTACGGCGGGAAGATCACCGACGGCCACGACAGGGTCACCGCCGACTCCATACTCAAGCTGTTTTACACCCCCGAGATTCTCGACGAAAATTACGCCTTCTCACCGAGCGGCTTGTACCAAGCGCCGCCCCACGGAGACTACAAGTCGTACCTCAAGTACATCAACACACTGCCGCTCATCGCCGCGCCGGAGGTGTACGGCTTCCACGCCAACGCGGACATCCAGAAGAACATGAACGAAACTGACGCGCTCCTAGCGTCGTTCATGTTGACGCAATCGCGCGAAGGGTCGGGCGGCGGCAAGTCACCGGAGGAGGTCATCGGCGAGGTTGCCGAGAGCCTCCTCGGTAAGCTCCCGCCCAACTTCGACGTCGAGCTCGCGGAGAAGAAGTACCCGGTGGATTACTACGAGTCCATGAACACGGTGCTGACGCAGGAGCTGGGGAGGGTCAACGTGCTCCTGTCGCTCATACGCGGCTCCCTCGTGAACCTCGGCAAGGCGGTCAAGGGCCAGGTGTTAATGAGCGACGAGCTCGACAAGGTGGGCAAGGCGCTGTACGACGGCAAGGTACCCGCGTCGTGGCTCAAGAAGTCGTTCCCGAGCCTCAAGCCCCTTGGTTCGTACATGAAAGAAGTTGTCGAACGAGCCGCTTTTTTCAAGTCGTGGGTCGACGACGGGATTCCCACCACGTTTCCCCTCTACGCCTTCTTCTTCACCCAGGCGTTCCTCACGGGATCCAAGCAGAACTTCGCCCGCTCGCACAAGATCGAGATTGACAAGGTGGACTTTGACTACGCCGTGCTGGACGGCGACGAAGCCGGATACGCGGAGAAGCCCGCGGATGGCGTGTACTGCTTCGGCATGCACATCGACGGCGCCGCGTGGGATCCACACAAACGATCGCTCTGCGAGAGCGAGCCCAAGGTTCTGTACGCGCCGTGCCCTGGGATCCACATGATCCCCGCGCGCGTCGAGGACTTTAAGGAGTATAACCACTACAGGGCTCCGCTGTACAAGACGGCGGACAGGCGCGGTATCCTCAGTACCACCGGTCACTCCACTAACTTTGTTATGGACATTCGTGTGCCGTGCGAGCAGGACGGGTCGCACTGGATCAGGCGCGGCGCCGCGCTGCTGCTGTCGCTCAAGGACTAACACGTCCGTATACCCATCGACGGCGTATACACATTGTTTACACACTTATATAGCTAGAGACGGTTAGGTGACGAGATTGATAACCAACCGATAGAACCGATGTAATCATTAAACAACGAACACTGATTCGCACACGCGAGCGGCGGCTCGCACACAAAAGAATTAAGGTATCGTATCCCCCATCGACACACTTCTCATCGCCCCGCGATGAGTTCGTATATCAGCCCGAGCACCATCGCGATGAGCGCCACCACCGCGGCGACGACCAGCTGTTTGGGCAGCGCGGACGGCGGCTTCGCGGCCAGCGCGACGCTGCCCGCCCCAGCGGCCGATCCCGCGGACCCCGAAGGCGCCTTCTCAACCTTCTCAACCTCCCGAACATCCTCGGGTCCCTTCACGACCGTCTCGGGTCCCGTGACGACGTCCTCCGATCCCGTAACGACGTCATCGGGCCCGCCCTCCACGTTCCCCTCGAACGCCATGTAAAGCTCCTTCCGCAGGCTCCTCAGCCGGACCCGCTCCGCCTGGGGCACGACCGTGTTCGCCGCCGCCGCGGTCGTTCCCGTCTCGGGCGTCGTCGCATCGGACACGGACGCCTCTGCGACTTTAGCGTCTCGACGAAACGCGTCAACCGCGGGTTGCTGGTGAATTTCCGATAGCAACTCCGCCACGGTGATCAAGCCCTCGGTTTCGCTCTTACCCCCAACTTCTTTCGGGATGTGTTCCAGGCCGATGCCCATCTTGTTGTGGAAGTGCTTGGAGGCGCTTCCGCTGAGGATGACGAACTTCTCTCTGGCGCTCTCGGTGAGAAAGTATTTGGCGATTGACCAGATGAACTGAAACACCGACGGCGAGTGCGCCACGACGAATGCGCTGAAGGGCTCGGGGTGGAACATCGCCGCCTGCATCACGTGCGCGATCTTGGTGATGTTGCTCTGGGTGTAGTACGTCATCGAGGGCTTGGCGAGGTCGATGATGAACACCGGCTTCAAGCCGCAGAGTTGCCTGGACGGCTGAGAGACGCAAAACTCGTAAAAGTGGTTAACCGCCGTCCAGCCGATGGGCTGCGGCACCCTGCAGCAGCTCTTGATGCCCTTGTTCGTCTTGCGGACCACGATCGCGGCGGGGTGGTGCTCGGTGGCGCGCATGAAGCACCAGCTCTGAAACGAGTCGCCGAGATCCGCGCACAGCTGGCGCCGCGTCTCCGGCGCGTCAACGTGGGGATGCACGAATTGATGCTGCGGCGGGAAGCGCTTGACGAAGCGCACGAGGAAGACGCGGAGGTAGAGCGCGGCGCCCGCGTGCTTACCGTCGGTGATCTCTTCGTACGCCTTGGGCGCCGGGTGTTTGACGGTGCAGAACACCGCGTTCTTGCACCCGGTGAGGATCCTCTTGAAGAATCTGTGGCACGCGATTGCGGGATCGGTGTCGGGGCCTTCAAACACTTTAAGCATGAACGAGAACACCGGGGTCATCATGACGTCCGCGCTGGCGCGTCGCATGAGTGACATGATCTCCTCCGGTGAGACGTCGGCTTTGATCGTGTCCAGCCTGCCCGCGGCCGGGTCGACGCGAAGGTGCGCGAGCGCGTGATCGATGACGGCGATGACCGCGGGCGCCGTGCGCTCGACTCCTTCCCAAGGCAGCGCTTGGAACCCGTCGATGTTGGTCTTGAGCGTGCTGATCATGAATGGTTCTTCCTCCTCGCTGGGTCCCGCGGTTGGGATGGGTGGCCCGGTCCAACGCATCGGGTCCTCCACGAAGTACCACGGGACTCCCTCGGGTCGACGCGCGATTAAATGATCGTCATCTTGTGCGAGGTACTTGGACGATCGCTTGGGGCGCGACGGGGATGGGGCGAGGCGTGATGACGCGCTGGTTCGTGGGCGCGAGGGGTCATCCTCGCTGAGCCGCCCGGTGCTGTCGCGCGCGCTGACCCGGCCGTCGCCGTTGGTGCTCTCGAACGAGAGCCGCACGGAGGACGGGTGGTCGTGATGGTCGGCGTCGCCGTTCGACACGGCGCGGTCTCCGTTCGACACCCGCGGGCCCTGCGCGGAGGCGCCGGTCGCGGCGGTCTTGCCCTCCGGGACCGCGGGCAGCGGCGAAATGTGCGGCAGGTTCGGCGCGTTGTCATCGGCGGGATCGTCGACGTCGTGTTTCACCGCGGGTTTCTTGCTGCAAACGCCGCCCATCGCGCCCCGCGCCTTCCCGCGCCCGCGCCCTCTCCGCTCTCACCCGCTGATCTGTGATGGGGGCTCCTCCGCTCGATCACCCGGGACGACCTGTCCCTGATCGACCAGCCCTATGCGGCTCGTGCGCGTGAGTCGTCCGGTCTACGCGCGCGTACGTCTCGGGCGGAACCGACGCGGTCGGCCCAGCGATGCTCGCGCGATCGCCAATGAACCCGCCGCGCCAATCACGCGCGCCCTTCCGAGGAACCTGCAAGTCCAAACAAGCCGGCACGGACCACACACTTTTGGCGTCGTTTCGACAAAATCGAGACGACGAAATAGACCCGGATTTCTTGAGTCGTTCGCAAAGGGAATATTATTTTTCGCGGGCACGTCCGACAGCTGGACAGTCAGAGGATGCGACGGGAGTTGAAAAGGTGCATTTGGAATACCGAAACCGGACCGCTGGCTGGCACGTGCAAACAAACAGCAGACAGACGAGAGAGTTATCATATACCGAGGTCTTTACTGTGCGTATTAAATAAGCTCACCGTGTTGTTAGCCTCGTAGAGTGGTCAGCCTTACCGTCAAGGCTGTTATTGAAGATGATTGATGGTGGGGGTGAGCGCACAAGGTTCGCGGCTCGGCAGCCATCGGGTTGCCGTGCGGTGTGTTCATACAGGATGATCCCTTCACACGATGTTGTTCGAGTACTTGCCGCCGGACATCCTCTTGATCTTGGTGAGCGCGACGCCGCCGAGGACGGTGCCGATGAAGCCGAGGATGAAGGCGAGGGAGCCGAGGGCGAGGGCTCCGTCGATCTGCTTCTTGGGATCTTCGTACCACTTGAGGGGCTCGTCGTGGTGGCCCTCCAAGACGGCGACGCGAGCGACGAGCTTGTCGAGGTCGCTCTCGAGGACGCCGCGGGAGTAATCGCCCCAGGCGCCGCGCTTGACGGAGAAGATCTTATTGCCGTTGGGAGTGGACACGGTCACGGCGTTGTCGGTAGTCGGCCACGTCCCGGCGGTGCTTCCCTTGCTGGCTCCCGTCTTGTCGATGGAGGCCTCGAACTTCCAGGGGTTTGTCGTGACTCCGCCTCCGTCGGTTGCGTAATCAACCAAGGCGAGCGCAGCCCTGGACTTGGCGAGGGTGGCGGTGGAGAGCTTGACGAAGCCAAACTCGGACAGCATACCCTGCCCCTCGTCGGAGAGGACGAAGGTGGCGAACGCCTGCAGGAGCCTGGCGGATTCGCTGTCTTGGATTTTCTTGTGAATGTACATGTAGGAGAAGGTACAGATGGGGAAGGTCTCGTCGCCATCGGCGTTCATCAGATTGAATCCGTTCCAGTCCGCACTGAAGTCGGTGGGCATGCCCGTCGCCGCGTCACCGGCGGCGGAGATGTCAGCCGTCTTGGAGGTGACCCACTTGCCGTTCTTGTTCTTGAGTTCGACCTCCTTGAGGCCTTTCTCGTGGCCGTGGCCGGCGTCGACGTAGCCGATGGACCACTCGTTCTTGGCGAGGAAACCGGACATGCCGCTGGAGCCCTCAACCTTGTCGACGTCAGCAGGCCAGTTTTCGAGTTCAGATGAGGACCCGAGCGTCCAGGCGTTGGGGCAATCGCTCGAGGAGGCGCCCGCCATGAGGTCGAGGTACTGGGTGGTAAGGCTGGTTGAGGAGGACCCCTTAGTGCGGGTCGCGACCTTGATCGGCGTGTTCGCGGGGATGTTCAAGGTTGGGTTGAGCTTCTTGATGTCGGCGTGGTCCCAGAACTTGATCTGGCGGCTGAAGATCTTGGCGAGGGTGCATCCGTCGAGATCGACCTTCGAGCCAGCAGAGTCGGGCACGGAGTGGAAGATACCGATGGCTCCGAGCTGGAAGGGGATGTGGTAGAATGGCGTGACAGCGTTGACGGTGGTGTAATCGACGTTTACGTAGCCATCTTTCGTGTTGGTGGTCTTGAAGGGGATATCGCCAGCGCCGAAGTGGTTCTCGTCGTTTGCGAAATCCTTCTGGCCGTTGGAAGAGCCTGAGGTTGGGAAGAGGTCGAGGTCAGGAGGGGTTTTCCGGAACAAATCAAAAACCATCTCGGGCGATTAATCGGAGTTGACGGGACGGGGCACGCACCGACACCGCGGTAGGTCAGCTTGATGGGATCCGCAGCGCGCTCCTCGAGGATGTCCATCACCTTCCAGAAGAACTTCTGGGGGTTGGTGGTGCCGGAGCCGTGGAGCTCAAAGACATCAGCGGACGAAGAGTCGCCCAACTGCGCAGAGGCGCCGGTGGCGGCGAGGGCCACGAAAAGGGCAATTAACGCGGCGGAGGTCTTCATCTTCGTTTGCATACGTATGGTGGTGCGTCTGCTTCGTTTGGTGGGATCGTGTGGTGGATCGGTGGGCTCGGTCGAAAGATCTAAAAAGAACCTGCAAGTTCTCGTCTTTCAAACCTCGTGCGCGTTTGTGTGGCGACACGTTATGATGACCCGTTCCCCCGACGGTTGAAACAATACGCCACGTGCTTTTCGCTTTTCGTCGACGCGACGCGGTTAAGTGTTAGCTCTGGCGGTGGCAAAAACCGACGAAATCTCTGATGACTGTCGAGACATAGATTCAAATACGTAATTACGAGCGAAATTGACGGGTGCA
>ENA-UOXV01006673-UOXV01006673.1-marine-metagenome-genome-assembly--contig:-NODE-6673-length-11967-cov-6.468015_pt1 | contig 11967 bp, 18 predicted proteins | sample MGYA00238165_ERZ766961 | MGnify/ENA primary metagenome ERZ766961 (study PRJEB28924, sample SAMN03173240) | marine metagenome | biome: Marine; feature: Water; material: Subsurface seawater | place: North... | reverse complement strand
CTGGACACGCCTCGTCCCTCCTCCCGTACTAACCGGACGCGTCTCGTCCCTCCTCGGACGCACTTTCCTGTCGTAGGTGTGGAAAGCGAGTTGGGAGCCTCCTACAGAGCCGGCTCCCAAAGGCAGGACGCCCACTCGCGCGTCGCGCCTCAAGCTCCTGGGGCACACTGCGCCCGTGTACGCCGTGTGCTTCTCGCTGGACTCTGAGCGGCTGATGAGCGGCGGGGACGACGAGGCGGTGAAGGTAAGCTTCTCACGGGCACGCGAATTGTTGCCACACACAGCTCACGTCTCACAGACGTGCAGCAGCGTGTCAGCCCTTTACGAGGCGCGGGGAGGCCCGGCGCTCACGCACGATGCGGCGCCGCGGCAGGTCTGGAACGTGAAAAGTGGTGACCTGCTGGCCACGCTCGCGACTGGGATGGGGCGGATCCGCGGGCTGCGGTTCGAACGGGACGCGACCGGCCTCTGCGAACGGAAACCAGAGTTCCGCCGCAGCGCGTCACTGGAGTGAAATGCACCATTCTTTTTCTGTTTAGGAAGAGGGTGAGGACAGGCAAGCGTGCGAGGCATTTGCTCGCGAGTTCATGCAGCTGCGACGCCACGTTTCGCGGGCTCGCTCGGGCTCTACCTATCCCCACTGTCTGCTGGGGCCGCTGGCGCTTCACTTAGAAAGGAGGTTGTTATCCCGCGAGATCGAAAAACCTCAATCACCTGCACGCCAGCGTGGTTGTCCACTGCAATTAGAGGCAGAGGCAGACGCAGACGCAGAGAACAAGAGCGGTGCGTGAGGAATGGAGAGAGTGCACGTGTGCACTGAAGAGGGGCTCGTGCCTCGTGACATTCCCCGAGTGCGGCGATCTGGCACGGGTTTCCGTTCATGCCTGGAAAACCTTTCAGCTGGCGCAGCAGCGGGGAGCGCCACGGTTTGCCCTTCATTTTCGGGTCGGCTCCGGCATCGAGAAGAAGTGCCACCGCGTCTGCAGCCCCGAGCCGAGCCGCCCAGTGCAAGGGCGTCCAGTGCCAGAGAGACCTGGGAGCACGGCCCACAGCCCTCAGCACGCCTGTTTCCTCGCGATGGTGCTGGCGGCCTGTACGCTAAATATGCCGGGGCACAAGGGTCACGAGTCTGGGAGAGACAGCGCGTCCACGTTGGCCCCGGCTTTCAAGAGCGCCCGCAATGCCTCGCACTGGCCCGCCGCTGCTGCAACGTGCAGCGGCGTCTCGGCGCGGTCGGTCGACAACACATCGACCTGCTCAATCAGGCCGGTCAGGCGGCTTAGCACAGTAGAGTGCGTGTAACCGAAGCAGGAAGCACAACAGGAGGCCCGGGGCAGTGCCTTGGCGCCGGCATCGAGCAGGTCTCCGATGAGCTTCAAGTGCCCGCCACCGGCCGCCCAGTGCAGCGCAGTCATCCCGGCTTCCATGTCCTGCAGGCCGGGTCACGTCAGGCGCTCTGCAACGTCGTGAAGGGCCCACCGTGCGTGTGCAAAGTAGATCGTCCGAGGTGCTAGGCGCTTCGAGAAATGCAAGCGGGTGCAGACTAGAAGGCAGAGGGGGACACCGGCTCAGGATTCGGGTGGCTCCAGCCTAGCTCTGCTCCGCGATCCAGTGCGGCGCGAGCAGCTGTACGGTCCCCTGTCTTGCAGGCCTTGAGCAGCGCTAGACTGGCGTTTCCGTCCGCAGGCACGGCAGCGTCTCTCTCCTCCTCCCCAAGCGCGCACCAGCGCTCCCACGTGCGGGACAGCAGGTCTGTGAGCGCTGCCTCCTGCTCCTGCGTGGGCTCACGGCCCTCTTTCCTAGCCTGCATGACGGCAATGAACTCTGGTATCGAGTCATTGCGGAGGAGACCGACACGGCGAGCAAGGTCCCCAAGGGCAGGATCCAACTGAGAAGGGGCGTCGGCAAGTCAGGATGCGAGCAATGCTGAATGGCCTTACGGCCACGCGATTGCTCGAGGCTAGCGAGCCATAGCACCTCTGTGAGGACAGGAGGGTGAGGGAGAACGAAACTGACACGTTTCTAGCAAGTTGGTCACGATAAGGACGCTCCCACCTTGGGCGCTTCGTCGGATGAGTCCAGTACGTCGCTTGAGTCTGCGCGCTCTGGCTCCTCAGCTTTTCCTGACGCATGCTTCCCCTCTTGTGGTGTCCCCCGCTCCTCTCTTGCAGAATCGCCGCGCGATTTGATCTTTGGGTCCTTGTTGCCCCACAAATTTCTTTCAAGCCAGCGTCGGCGACTAGTCATACCGACACGCCCTGGACCGATCGTCCGAGGTTTGGGCCTGTCTTTGGGGTCGACTAGCCCCTCTCGCTCCCGCATGAATTTGGTCGCCCAAGACGCCTCTTTCTGTTTGTTGCGCTTGCATTTCCGCTGTTCCTTTCTTGCCTCCTTCACCATCTCAGCCTCCTGCACACAGACCAGATGGTTCGGCGCTCAGCGGGCGCATCGCAAGGGTACGCGTAACGCGCCAAGCGGGCCGGGGCGGTTAAGAGACCTCCCGTCGTAAGGGATCACGGGATCTATCTCCGCCGGGGAACATCGTCAAGCTCGTCTTCTTACCAACTGAAAGGGGCCGACTCCCGCCGAAGCGCGATTCCCGCCAGCCGCCGCGCAGCCGAATGCACAGCAAAGGGTTCACCCCCACAGAGTTCACAGGAGACTGATGCGAGGACGCCACGTAGTCAAAAGGATACGAGATCGGTGCATTCGTACAGAATAGGGGTATCGTCATGAGGAACAGCGCAGAGATCGGCAGCGCGTCCACCATCCTTGCGGGCAGGGCCAGGGGCTCTCGAGAGACAAGCGATAACCTGTTCTCACAAATTCCGAGTTTGTGGGGTCCAGGTTTTTTGTCCAAAAAAAATCGAGTCAAAGACCTCGCCGGCACCACAGCGCCCAATCGGAGCTCTCCCGTTCAGGATCGCGCCAGAAAAGTGGCAAGAAGCTGTTCGAAGAGGAGGCATAGATTTTTGCGAACGTGAAATCGCGTTTTGTCTCAGAGAATGGGCGACAAAGAGGAGCTCCTCAGCATCTTGGAGTCGGCGGGTATGATCTCAGGGCAGCAAGAATCTTTGCAACCTCCTGAACCATATGACATGCATCAGGGCCAATTTAGTGTTCGCTGATTCAATGTGCGGTAATGTAGGCGTACTCCCGGGAACAACCCAGGAAGCTGAACGATGGAGAATGGGAAACCACAAGGCAGAAGAGGAGCTCGATCTGGAGTTCCGCAGCAGCGACACAAGGCCATGGTCGGCTTCTGGCTTCATGCAAACGGAAGGAAGATTAGTAAGTATGGAGCGACCTCAAGAATATTCTCTTCACGAACACCTTCGAAATGGTGATGGCATTTCGCCCAGCGACTATCGTCACTGGACAGGCTTCTCCCCGGCGTCGTGGCTGCGTCCATCATCGGTCTTGAGCCCGGGTTTGTCGATGACAGCGACATCTCCGGAAATTGTAGATGTCATGCAACGATCTCTACCAGATTTCCACCCGGGAGGCACCGGCGAGGCGACACACCCTACCTTGCTGGCTCCGACGCCCGGTGATACGCGTTTCTCTGCGTTACAAACGTTCTCATCGACGCCTTGCGGAGCTATTCAAGGCCAGCGGGACACATTCCCTGCACCGGAAGGCAGCAATCTTCTTGGAACTTCATCTAAAGCACAGCAAGGCGCAGGATTCACCCAGGGAGCTTTCCAATCGTTCGCTTTACCTTCATTTCGTGCCACAAAAACATTTGCCGATACGTCTCCCTACGTGTTTGAAGGAACAAGTAGCAGCTCGTGTTCCAAAGCAGCTCGGCTTTCAAGCAGGTATCGTGCGGTTTGAATCCTGCACTTGAGATCGGATGCAGCCCCTCGACCAGATCATTTGTCGACCTTTCGATGTTACCATCACATTGTACCCAAAATCTTGACACTGCGAGTTTTTGCAGCAACAAGCCATGCAAAAAATGGAAGAAAAAGAAAGAGGCAAAGATACGTGATGATTTCGTTATGATGGACGAGAAGACAAAGAAGCAGTTGCCTACCGCAAGGAAAGATGTGGTAGCGAAGACCAGTCAAGTTGTGCAAAACCTGGCGCAGAAGCGTGCTGCGATGCCAAAAAAAACTGCTCCAGCGCAATCCAAGTTACATCACGCAAAGTCTTCTGCGGGATCAAAGACCACCAAGCAGGTCAAGATGGAAAGTATCGCAATCGAGGTTCTTTGCTCCTTACCTACTCCCACATCGATGGAGAACAAGAAGAGGTCAAGCACCAAAAATGGTGTCACACCCCGAGAGAGCAAGAAGGCGCGGCTTTCTGATGACCAGCCCGGAAACTCGCCCCTCCTGAAAAATCTTTATCCTGCGGAGAAGAAGAAACTTGAGGAAAGCTTTGCTGCGAAGAACATCAAGATCTCCATCCACGAAGAAATCAGTGTGGTAGGCCCCCATTCAATACTCGCCCCATCAATTTGATTATACAAGTTACAGTAAGGGTGTTTTCAGGTAAACAAAAAGATGGACGTTATGATCAGGACTAGGGCAAAGTTCACACGCGATGCACTTTTCAAGCGTATGGGACCGCCAATGGCCCCGGACATCGTGATGAGCAACCACACTATCCAGGCCGCCTTCTATTCCTGACTTATGATCAGATTCACTCTGTTCACAATTGTAATGTGTCGTCAGCAAAACCTTCAAAACGCCGTTTCTTAGATTTGCTTTGCAGGTCACGAATTCGAAAGTGAATGGAGACAACACGGCCTTTCAGAAAAAGGGCGACGCGAAGCGCAGCGCTATCTTTGGAATGCCTAAAACTTTGCACCTCACGGTTTGGCTTTGGATCTCTGAAGAAGCAGTTGCAATTTTCAAAACTGCTACTCTTGGCAGGTCAAAAAAAGGGGCACGAAGTTGACCAACGACAAGATCGTACTTCGCATGTGTGAGTGCCCGGCGTGGCTGACATAAACACTTTTTTCACAATTGCTCAGCAAACTATGGGCAGACACACCGGATTTGGGCGAAAAACACAAAGATCGATCTCAGCGCCCGAAAAACGGAGTCGGAGTGTATCTTGTGCAGGTCAATGCAGGTCGTCGCGCCACCACGGCTGATGTGATCGTCTTCGCGTCTCGCATGTGACTTAATTCTACTCACTTTTTTACGCGAGCAGGGAAAAACTGGACAAACAATGCCGACATTACATTGCTACTAGCTGACATCTTTAGCTCCTTCGGTGTCAAACAAAACGACGTGCGATGCCGCGCTTCGACTTTCTCAGTCACTAATCGCACGACTTTCGGACCGGACTACAGCGTCAACGTTCCAGTCCTTATCCAGAAGGTCTTCATTTTGCTCTGCCGAATAATTTCTATTTCTAGATGTAACTGACTTCGAGACCAGTGCGAGAGGACTGAATTCTACACCAACAGCTTCGCAGTGATGGATATGACGGCATCAAAGAGATTTCTGTCACAGGGGCATGTAGCTTCTCTCTCCTCAGCCCCGCGGGAAAGCCTCAGCTTCAACACACCGGAACGGTACAGACCTTACTACTCACCAAAACGATGTGACTGATCTTCGTTGAAGTCTTCCTTTTCCGTGTACAGATCTACCTCCCCTTCTGCTCAGAACCGGCAGGAGTGCTACTTGCTGTGCTGCGAGTATTTCTGAAGCACCATCGCCACGTGCTGGTGAAAAGGGCTTCCCGGGGAAAGAGCGTTCAGAAAAGCAAGGAGATCCCGACGGTTGAAGATGTCTGTTACGCGCGCCCATCATCTCCTCCGCCTGGACCATCCCCTGGTGTGCAGGTCCGCAAGCGGACAAGAGGTTAGGTCAGCAAGGCTGCGGCCGCGGTGTGGATAGTGAGAGTGTGAGATAGAAGGGATTCGAGCCCGCCAACAGAAACGACAACTTCACGAAATCCCGAAACACCCGCGCCGCTGCTCAGCCTCGGGGTTCGAATGCTCTGCACCATCCTTTTGCACCACCTCGACGCTGTCCAACCCGTCATCCCCTTCATCGCGCGATTCCTCTTCTGCCTCGTCTTTCGAACTCACTCCACCACCCAGCGCTTCCTCTGCCATCACGCGGCTGAAGCCCCACTCCAGCAGCTTGACTACCCGCACGTGCCCTTTCCAGCGCGCACGATCAATTGCAGCCTTGCCTGCCTTGTTGGTCAATCGCGGGTCTGCACCGCCTGCAAGTAACATCGCGCACGCCTCCTCGCTCCCAACCTCTGCTGCGAGGTGCAGTGGCGTGTCGCCGCGCTTGTCCTGAACCGCCACCACCGCGCCAAGCTTGACAAGCATGGTCACGGCGTTCACGTGCCCGCGCCCCGCCGCAAAGTGCAGCGGAGCCTCTCCCTTGCGCGCTTGCGCGGACGGGTCCGCGCCACCCGCGACCAGCGCCCGGATCGCCTTGGTCTTGCCGTTTAGGGCTGCCCAGTGCAGCGGCGTGAACCCGCCGAATAGCGGGTCAGATGCACCCGCGCTTGCGCCCTCTCTCAGGCACTGCTCGATCCTCGTCCTGCTGCCTTCCCGCGCGGCCTCGTGCAACTTCGCCTCCAGAGACCCGGGGGGGAGCGGCTCGCCCCAGTCTTGCAGCCTGAGAGCCCCCCCAAGGGAGCCATGAGAGACCTCACGCCGCAAGAACCCTGCCCCGGGCCCCAGTCGCACCCGCTCGCGTGGGATGGGGGCCGCACCCGTCGCCGCCATCCTCCCCCGAGGTGGCGTCGTCGTGCGTGTGGTGCGAGTCGCCCGCGACGCGTGAGCCCGGCGGTAACGGCTCCGCCCGCGATGCCCCGATTTCCGTGCAGTTCTCTTCCCCAGAGTCGAAAGCGCTCTGCTCTAGTGCGCTTTCATTGGCCGCACTGCGATTCCTGTGACAAATGCAAGTCGTTCATGCTGCGAGACCCAACTGAAACCCGAATCCCACTCCATTCAATCGCATGCCTCAGAGTAGAGGCAGGGCATCTTCCTGTTCAGCATTTCCTCGAGCGATGTATCGTTGAATGATAGCCTTCCGACATCTTTGATCAGTTCCTCTCGCCAATTGTGCTGTCCTTCCGCCTTCATTTCAGCATCGAACTCCTCAATCACCCTGGGTGAAGATGGCTCAGTTGAGCGCCTTTAGATCACCAGACAGCGCGCATACCCACGTGACTTCAGCAGTTGGGAGAGCTGCAAATGTATCACCCGCCCCCCATGTTGAGAGGACACAAACCTTTCAACGATCTGCTTGAAATCTTCGGTCACGGGCACCATACCATCCCCATCGTCCCTCTCAAGCCACTCTATGGTCGCCGACTTGCCATCCGTTGGGGCACCACAATTTCTAAGGTAAGTCAAGCTTGCTTGTTCCTCTACTTCCGAAGTGTCGGTGTCGGATTGTCCCCCGCGGCACGCGTTGAGGCTACCAACGAACCTGACTGCCGTCGCCCTGCTGCGTATCTGTGGGATCCAGTTTCTCGCATCCCTCCCGATGACGGGCGACACGATAGCTCCGTATACTGACAACGGGAGAAGAAATGAGAAGAATCCCAGCCGTCGCGCATGGAGGCACCCCATCAATCCGCCCCCCCCTCTCTAAAGGAAAACCCTGAACACGACTCGGGAAGTTCCGAATCGATCCTGTCGGAATTTGTGTCGCACTGTGGCTCGACATGTCAGGCGTCGACGCTGAACAGCCGGCCAAGAACGCGGCGGAGCCCGAATTCACTGTTCTGAAAGAAGAGATGATTTTCAAGCGGTGGGTTCACAGCAAGTTTGCGCGCCTAGGTTGTTGTGCAGAAGCTCCTCCAAGGAAGTAAGGCTGCGCTGACAGCACGGACTGTGCAGGTACGTGCGGGTGATGGACCGCCAGGTGCGGTACCCAAATGGGAAGGACATATCCTTCGACGTCTTCTTTACCCCTAGTGCGTCTTCCCTTCGCCTCCCATTCGAGCCATGCAAGAACCGGCTGCGCCTAGAGTGGCGGACAGATTCGCACTCATCGTTTCACATCTTGAAGGTAACCACTTTGTCACGGTGTTGCCCTTTTTCACCGCTACCAAAGAGTTTGCCATCATCCGCGAGTGAGATCTGGATCCCCTCCCTCCCCCGCCGGCCACGCATCAGCGAGACAGGACTTGAGCACGGCGCGGTGCAAATCCGAGAACTGCGCGCTCCCCATGCTCATCCATTGTGGCAGATACGCGCAGGGGCCGAATGCCATGGTCCCGTGCGTGGCAACCGGCGGCTTCGACCTCAACAAGCACAAGAGCGTCGAGGAGGCTGCCCGGTTGCCCCGTGCCCCGGCGCAGCTGCCCCCTGCGCCCCCGCGCCTCTCCCCGCCCATCGCGCTGACCCCCGCGCCCCCGCCAGACACGAGCTGTCGGAGGAGTGCGAGCTCTGCGGGGGGCAGTGGGAGCGTCTGCTGCCCGAGGGCCACCCAGGGGTGCGGCCCGCCTCCGCCCCGGCCGCGCCGCGTCGCTGCGCGCCCCTGCCGACGCCGCGCCGCCGTCTCTCCCGCGGACGCGCCCCGTCCTCACCGCCCGGCGCGCCCGCCCCGTGCCCCGCAGGCCATGGAAGCAAAGTGGTCCGCCACGCGCTTCACACCCTTCCTGGTGCCCCCTCACCACTACCCCCCGCCGCGCCGCGCTCACCTCCCGCGCCTCCTGCCCAGTACCCATCCTAGAGATTCCACGATTCGTGAGGACCAAGGAGGTCATTCGAAAAAAAATAAAGCCCTCGGCGCGCGGGCGCTGCAGGTTCTCGACCCTGAGGCGGACGTGCAGCCGCGCGCGCCGGACACGGAGGAGTACATCGTGCGGGAGCGCGTGCCGGCGGCGGACCTAGAGGAGCTCGCCTACTCGGGCGCCCTCGCGCTGCCGTCCGCCGCGACCGCACTCATGGGGCTGCGCAGGCTGCGGCGAGCGGGCTTGCTCTGAGCTCGGCGGGTCCAGGCGGGGCGGGGGGGGCGGGGGTCGGGTGCGTGGGGGAGCGGCCGGGGCTGAGCGCGCGCTTTACTACTGGCGCTGTACTACAAAAGCTAACTTTTGAAAGTTGACTTTTTGTCGCTTTAATGTTGGCGCCGACGTAGAGGGGCACACAGCGGCGCGCGCACAGCGGCGCGCGGTGAGGGGCCTAGTCGAGGTAGACGGTCCAGCCGTAAGGGTCGGCGACCTTGCCCGTCTGGATGCCCGTGAGGGTGTCGTAGATCTTGGCGGTCGCCGGGCCCGCGCCACCCTCAAACTCCCACTTCTTGGTCTTGCCCTGGAACTCGACGCGCCCGATAGGGGACACCACCACGGCGGTGCCGACCGTGAACGCCTCGTCGGCGTCCCACAGCATGTCCGACGGCACCCGCGTCTCCTCTACCTTGTACCCCGCGTCCTTGGCTACCTGGACGCCCCGCCCCGCGCACCAAGCCCGTTACTGCGCCGCCCCCGCCCACCCCGCCGCCGCGCGCCGCGCCGCGCCGCCCTGCGAACCGGTTGCAGCGCGGGGCACGGGCGCGGGGGCGGGGGCGGGCGCATGCCTGGATGACGCTCGAGCGGGTCACGCCCTCGAGGATTGTGTCCTCGCACGCGCCGCCGCCCTCTAGGGCGGGGGTGTAGATGGTGTCCCCCTTGCGCACAAAGATGTTGGACGTCCCGACCTCCTCGAGGTACTTCTTCTCCGCCGCGTCAAGGTAGATCACGTTGTCGAACCCGCCCTTCTTGGCGAGCGTCTGCGCGCGCCTCGCCGTCAGCGCCCGCCCGCCCCCCGCGTCTACCGCCGGCAACCCCGCCCCGCGCCCCTCCTCTCGCGCCCGCCGTCCCCTCGCGCCGCGCATCACGGGACCAGGGGCAGGGGACAAGGGCAGGGCTGGATCTGTTCTGCTCTGTGCTGCACTGGCTGGCGCGCAGGGGCTGGCCATGCTCTACTCTGGCAGGCGCGCAGGGGTACCTCGGACGCGTCCCTACGTGTCCGATTAGTACGGGGTGAGGGACGCTGCGTGTCCACTTAGTACGAGGGGGGGGGGGGGGGGGGCCTGGGGGAGGAGCGAGCCCGCGTAGTTACCGACGGCCTTGATGCCGCCGGAGCCGCCCGGCGCCGCGCGCGAGAAGCGGTCCTCGATCTTAAGCGCAATCGGGCTCATCTGGTTTCCCTTGAAATACGACCTGCGCCGCGCTCCGCCGCATCATGCCGCTGCGACGTGGCTGCGGCGCGCGGCTCGGTGCCTGAGCGCGCGAGTAGCGGCGGCGGCGCGCTGGGCGTGCGCTGGGCGGGGCGGTGTGGCGCGCACCCGACGGGCGAGACGTAAATGAGGAAGGTGAAGGACGGGGCTGTGTTGAGGCCAAGCACCGGGCCGGTGCCGATGATGAGCGGGCGCAGGTAGAGGGAGCCCGAGCCGTACGGCGGCACCCACTTGGCGTTGGCGAGAACCACGTCCTCGACGGCCTTGATGAACTGCTCCTTGGGGACCGGCGGCATGCACAGCCTCTCGCAGCCGTAGCGGGTGCGCTCGGCGTTGCGGTCGGGACGGAACACCACAATGCGGCCGTCCTCAGTGCGCTGCGCCTTCATGCCCTCGAAAACGCCCTGCCCATAGTTGAGGACGCCAGCCTTGGGAGACACCTGCAGAGGTCCGAACGGCCGCAGCTCACCCGCGCTCCACTCGGTTGCGCCCTCCTTGAACTCCTGCACGTACATCATGTCCGCGTCGATACTACCCCAGGGCTTCTTGCCCAGCTCTGCCCAGTCGTCCATGCCGGTCGGGGCATGCTCCGCCTTGGCGTTCACAGCCGTGAGCCGCAGCCCGCGGGCACCCTGCGCGGAGCGCACCACCGCCCGGGAGGAGGCGAGAGTGCTGGTCGCGCGACCCGACGTCCGCAGGGACGGGATGCCAGCCGGAGAAAAAGCCGCAGCACCCCCCACACAGAGAGCCAGAAGACACTTGCGCATCATCTCTTGGTCCAATCAAGCAAACTGCCAGCCGTCGGCCTCAAAGCACTCAGAGCGAGTGGAGGACTGGTTTCAGCCTCCCTTTTCACGTGGGCAACTTTCGGGGCCCTGCTCCACTTTCGTTCCCATGGAAGCCGTTACACAAAACCGTCGTCTGAGTCACTGGGCGGCGGGATTGGGGGTTTCTCACTCCACCGAAGATGAACCGAGGAGGGCGCGGCGGCGGGCGCGGCGGCGGGCGCGGCGGGCGCGGCGGCGTGAAGGTGGGCACGCCTCCAAGACAGGAACGACAAGCAGGGGAATGGCTGCATCCGGCTGCACCATTGCGTGCGCAGTGGGTGGGGTGGTGAGGCTGACTGGGCGAATGGGCAGGCGCTTGTCGGGACCGGCGCGATGACCCTCGACGCCCGCTTCACGGCGATGCAGGGGTATGTCAGCGCTTCTCGGCAGCAGAATGTAGCGTCCAGGTATATCTAGCCGCTCACGGTCCCACTCCCGGTGCCACGCTGCCCGGCCCTTCGCGCACCCAATTTGAATCCTTCCTGGACCCTGGTCCGCCCGCCCGGCCCCGCGCTCTCGGTCCCGAGGCACCACCCCGGGGCAGACCGCAATTGAGGCTCCAAATGCCGATCTGGACATGGTTGCAGTGCTGCGGGGGATGGCGCCCAACAGGCCTTCCGCTGCAGCTTTCCAGTGTTGCGCCTCGTCCCGCGCGCTTTCCTCCCCCGCTGCCCCCGCATGGTCCCGGCACCGCATGCTTCCAGTCCGGATCTCGGCGCCCTGCATCGCCCTGATCCCTACCTGTCCCTGCAGGCGGAACATCGCCATGGCGGCCTCGCCTGCGCGCGGCAGGGGAGGTCTGCGCGGAGCGATGCGCGGCGTTGCCATGCGCGGTCGCGGCGCCATGCGCGGCGTGCGCGGCGGAGGGCGCGGCGCTGCCCAGGCCGTTGCAGCCCGCGGGCGCGGCGCAGCCCGCGGCGCCATGCGCGGCGCGCGCGGCGCAGCCCGCGGCGCGCGCGGCGCAGCCCGCGGCGCAGCCCGCGGCG
>ENA-UOXV01006671-UOXV01006671.1-marine-metagenome-genome-assembly--contig:-NODE-6671-length-11969-cov-6.549606_pt1 | contig 11969 bp, 5 predicted proteins | sample MGYA00238165_ERZ766961 | MGnify/ENA primary metagenome ERZ766961 (study PRJEB28924, sample SAMN03173240) | marine metagenome | biome: Marine; feature: Water; material: Subsurface seawater | place: North... | reverse complement strand
GGGGGGGGGGGGGGGGGGGGGGGCCCCCCCCCCCCCCCCCCCCCCCCCCCCCGCGCCGCCCGCCGCGCCGCCCAGCGCCGTCTCCGCGCGGAGCAGCGCCCCGACTGCCTGCACGTCTGCGGGTGCCAGCCGCCGCGCCTCGCGCAGCGCGCCGGCCGCCTCTTCCGGGCGCTCGAGTGCCAGCAGCGCGAGCCCTCGCCGCAGCAGCGCCCGAGCACTAGCCGGCGCCGCGGCCACCGCGGCCTCCGCGTCGTGCAGTGAGGCGTGCGCGTCGCCCGCCTGGAGGCGCGCGGCGGCGCGGTCGATGTACAGCGCAGCCGGGACCGGCGTGGGTGCCGCGGCGATGGCCGCCGTCAGGTGGTCGGCCGCGTCACCCCAGCGATTCGCCTCGAACGCCTCCGCGCCGCGCGCCGCCTCCGCTTCCCACTCGGCAGGCGCGCCGCCCTGCCCCTCCGGCGCCCCGTGCGCCGCAGCGCCGTCCTCCGCCGGCGCCGGCTGCGCGGGCGGCGCGAGCGGTGCGGGCTCCTGCACCCTTTCGGTCGGCGTGCTCGCGGACGTGCTGCCCGCGGCGTTACCCTTGGAGCCATTCCCGGCGGCGCCGGCCCCGCCGCAGGCCTCGTCCTCGTCCTCGCTCTCGTCCACGTCTTCCACTGCGATCGCGCGCGGCGCTGCGGCACCCTCGCTCCCACTGGCGGCTCCGTCTGGAACCGGCGCGGCCGGAACCTGCACCGTCAAGATCTCCTGCACGCGCCCGTCCCCGCGGCAGATCTCAAAGTCGAGCGCGCGTGGCGTGCTCTCTGCGAAGACGGCGCGGGCGGATGGCAGGTCCGACACGCTCTTGCCGTTGATCGACTGCAACGGAGGGTTCACCGCTTAGGCACCTCGATGGTCATGAGAAATACAGGGGGCGGCCACGCGCAGGTCGAACAGTGACCGGCATTCAGCAGCAACACGCGAGGGGGGACAAACCAACAGGATGTCTTGCGCTCTGAGATCTTCTGGACCACCCTTTCGGATCTGGGAGGGGCGCATGGAAATCAGCACGATGGACCGGCACCAGGCTAACGCTACGGCTCAGTCATGGCGTTTGCGATGCGCACAGGCAGCGTTGGCACGCCTAGCTGGACAAGGAACGGTTTGCATGTCGAGCTCGGTGCGGGCAGCATGATTCGACCTCTTGAACGAAGACGCCCATGGCAGAGGAGCGGAACACCACGCCACGTTCTTCGATCAAATCCTTGCGCTCGCCATTTTTGCGGAACAGGAAGCCGGACTCGACCATGCCGCGCGACCAAGGCAAACGATCCTCCCGCGGTTTGAGTTGCGTTTGTGAAAAACAGAAATTGAATCGGTTTGTGCTGACGCCGAACGATCTCGGAAGGTCAATGCTGATTCCCAAGGCAGCTTCGCAGCTGGTGTACACGCCTGGGCGTGCAACCGACAAGCTTACGTGCCAGGTTGCCAATACCCGCTACCATGTGCTAGAACCGGGCCAGAAGACGCACTCATCCAGCACCCAGAGCAGCGGAGGACTGGGACGTGTACCCTGCATCTTTACAGTTTCAATCGGGCTTGCCCGCAGCTCTGCTGCCGCGCGTTCGGCAAGTAGGCCGAACGAGCGTCTGTTTGATCATTGCAGACGAATAGGGCAATAGCACCAGCTGCGTCGCAGATCGGGCGCGACTACGCTTGTCCTGTGAGGAAGGCTTGTGGGGGGGGGGGGGGGGGGGGGGGGTGCATCTTGCAGAAGGGCTGTGTTTGCTCTTGCGGTAGTGGGACACTACCGCAAGAATGCCTTTCCCCATCCCCTGAGCCTGTCGTCCAACACGTCAGAGTGCGGCCCTAACTGAAACTCCACTGCAGGTTTACGAGGGGCACCCATGCAACTGGCACTACACCAAGCCGGTGGAAGTTGACGAGTACCAAAAAGTGTGTCCTCGAGCCCAGCCGCCTACACACCCGTCTTAGATTGGAGCCTTTGTGGTCCGGCGTGCTTTGTGGTGACACCTAGACCTGTGCACCACATTCGTGTTGGCGCAAGAGCTGTCTACATCAGCCAAATGTGATTGCTGCTCCAGCGTGAGCAATATTCACAAGTGCCTGAAAAGTGGCCTGACGTGTAAACTCTATTGGCAGGAGTGGCTCGGGGATGTCATCAACATCTACTAATCTTGTTCCGGGGTTGAAGAGAGTGAAGAGTTTGTGAGAGAGTGGGTGGTAGTGTGCCGTACGAAAATTGAACGAGGATAATAACGCCGTGTCCCTGTAACGTGGCAGCATGGAGATTTCTCCCAATCCATTTATTACTGGTCTGAATCGCCCTCGCCCTCGTTTCCCCCCGAATACACGCCTGCGTGTCCCCCGTCCCCAACGTGTCCGGCCTGCCGAATTCCCTGGGGCGCCCCTCCTTCGGGCCTGCCCCACTCAAACTTCCAATCGTTCTTCCACTCACATAGAGCATCATCCCTGCAAATTGCCAAGCAGTCATAATCCTGCCTTCTCGAAATCTAGCTCAAGCCCGAGACCCTGCAGCTAGTGCACGATTATGTCGACGAGGGGCATTGGGGCATCAGACCTCTCCCACGTGCCCCGGACCCAGCGGCGGAGGTCGAACACAGAGCGCGTGCCGAGCGTGATGCGCTTGATCACCCTTTGTCCGCGGTCATGCTCTTTCGCCCGCAGCCAGCCATCGCTGATCAGCTTGTCAATGCATCTAGTCGATTCCTGAGCCGCGCCGCGTCCATCAGTACCCGGTCTCAGACGGAGAGGCGCGGCGGCACCTTCGTGTCAGTCAGGGATGTCACAGAGAGGCCAGTCAGGGATGTCACAGAGAGGCCGAGGATAGTAGGGATCCACCAGACTGCTGAGCTTGCAGTTCATCCCGATGTTAATGCACACGTTCTCCTCGAGTGTCCCCTCTCCGTCAATCATGACAGGTTCAGTCACAAGCTTTTTGACAATATCCTTAAAAGTCTCGAGCTCCTGTGTACCCAGGTTCGCAGAGTTCTTCACGTGCAGCAGTGTCGCCTCCTTTTGCCTGCCAGGCGCGCGGAAGCGGCACCAGTCATGGCGAGGCGGGGCCGGGAAGGGGAAGGGTGCGGTTGCCCCACGGAAGGGTGACAGGGTATTTCTTCGCTTCCGAGGGTGGGTTTGACACTTGACTTCATCACTTCCAACCAAATCGCAGCTCTCCAGGCCCCTGTGTGATAGGCATGCAGCCTGTCACGGTAATGTGTCCGGCACCAGCCCGGGAGGCTGCGCAGGTCAACAGCGACTCCCGGCAAGGCATCGGGAATGACACACCAGTAGGCCTGATCGGTGGCCACTATCTTAATGTGCTTGATGACGGCCCAGTTGATGCCTTCCGGGCCGGTCTCTTTGTTTATCACGTCAAAGAATTTTCTGGCCGATGAGATGGGTTACGCGGGCTACGACAAGCACATGCCCCGCGCAGACACAAGCCTGAGCTCTGCTGGCCTGAGCCGGAGGGAGGGACGATTCTTACTTGAGGGTCGTCGGTTCTGTGGGAATATCCGATTCACCCAGACCAGCCGGTGAGAGCTTGCGCGCGAGATCCTGAACTGTCTTGAGCGCCTCCTGCTCTTCAATCGCCCCCTTGTGCATCATCAGCTGAAGAACCGCGCGGTGGACATCACAGTATGACATCGCGCCCGTCACTCGCACTCTAAATAATGCCCGAGAAGGCAAAGTTGCCCCTTTCTTGCTCTGCTGTGCCGCCCAGCGCGCACGCTCGACACGCGAACGAAAGTCGCCTGGACTTGCAGGATGAAGGATTTCCGCGCGATTTTGATCTTTGAGAATATCAACTTGACGCAACAATGTAGACGAGAAGGATTCCAGTCTCGTCCGAGATCGCTAAATGTCGTCATAGGTTTTTATCGAGTCGCGTCCTCAATTAAATGGCTTCTAGGAACGGTTCACGGGAAGGGTTTTCGCCCTACGGTTGGACATTTTGGCGGCCGCGTCTCTTTCTGATGGGGCGGGACGCGTCTGAAAAGAACCCAAAGGCACCAGCTCCCCAAGCATGCTGAGGACCAGGGCTGTGCAGCGCGGCGTCCTGCGGGTGATCTCGCCCTCCCGTGTGCGCCGGTGGACCTCGGTTGAGGCGGCGGCGGCGGCGCGCCCGTGCGGCGTTGCCATTTGGTTTCCCAGGGCGGCGCTGAGCTTTTGGGGCGCATGGGCCAATGCACCCCGTGGATTTCCGCGGATTCCCGTGCGCATGTTCCGCTCCAAGCGGCCGTGCTGGCAAGGAAACCTCCGCGCGCCTGTGTTTCCTTGCTCGTTGCGTCGGCGCTCCACTGTGCTGTGTTTCTGCGCCTCATGCGTAGGGAGAGCCTGCTCTGACGTCAGGATATCACGATGTATCCTGTGCGCGGGTAAAAGGGGGCACGAGCATGCGATTTGTGCCCCGCCCCCCGCTGCATGACATGTGAGCGCAGCCTGATGCACTGTCTGAGAACTTACCTGTTGCTGGACGGCCAGGCCGTCGCGCGCGCGGCGACTCGCACCCCGTCGACGAAGCGCACCTTCATCGCCCCGGCATACAACCTCGCCAAGAAGATCATGCCCAAGATCTCTGAGACCGAAGCGGCAGCTCTGAACTCGGGCACCATCTGCTTCGACCGCGAGCTCTTCGGCGGTAGCCCGAGCACCAAGGCGCTCCTTGACAAGTACTCGTTGAAGCTCACCGAAGAGGAGCAGTCATTCATCGACAACGAGACCGATGTGCTGTGTGAAATGCTCGACAACTACCAGATCGACCTGGATCAGAACCTTCCGCCGGAGGTCTGGAAGTTTATCCGCGAGAAGAAGTTCATGGGTCTCGTGATCCCCAAGGCGTACGGTGGCCTCGGCTTCTCGGCGCACGCGCACTCTGTCATTGTGGAGAAGGTCGCAGGACGCAACACCTGCGCTGCGGTGACCGTCATGGTGCCCAACTCCCTCGGTCCGGGCGAGCTGCTTTACCACCACGGCACTCCGGAGCAGAAGGACTACTACCTCCCGCGCCTCGCCCACGGCATCGACATCCCGTGCTTCGGCCTCACGGGCGCTTCCTCGGGCTCCGACGCTGCGAACATGCGCGACGAGGGGGTCGTGTGCATGCAGGACGGCGTGCTCGGCATGCGCGTCAACTTCTCGAAGCGTTACATCACGCTCGCGCCCGTCGCGACGTGCGTTGGTCTTGCGTTCAAGCTGAAGGACCCGGAAAAGCTGCTGACTGTCGGCAAGGCGGGCATCACCGTTGCGCTCCTCCCGACTGAGGCCAACCAGTTCGCGCCGAACGGCCTCCCGGGCTTCGTGACTGGCCCGCGCCACAACCCGCTTGGCACCGCGTTCATGAATGGCACGGTTGTCGGCCAGGATGTTTTTATCCCCATGTCTTGCGTCATCGGTGGCGAGAAGCAGGCAGGCAAGGGCTGGAACATGCTTATGGAGTGCCTTGGGGAGGGCCGCGGAATCTCGCTTCCCTCGCTCGGCTCCGCGCAGGCCAAGGTCGCGACCTTTGCGGTCGGCGGTTACGCGCGCGTTCGCAAGCAGTTCAAGGTCCCCATCGCGTCGATGGAGGGCGTGCAGGAGAAGCTCGCCAACATCGGGCGCAACAACTTCCAGATCACCGCTTCGCGCAACCTCTTCAACGCGATCCTCGCTGACAAGGAGAAGCCGCCTGTGCTCTCAGCCATCATGAAGCTTATGTGCACGGAGAAGGGTCGCCTCTGCTGTAACGAGGCCATGGACATCGTCGGTGGTGCGGGCATCTCGAAAGGCCCCATGAACTTTACCGCGACCCCGTACGTCGCCATGCCGATCGCGATCACCGTCGAGGGCGCCAACGCGCTGACGCGTTCGCTCATCGTCTTCGGCCAGGGTCTGACGCGCTCGCACCCGCACCTTCGCAGCCTTGTTGAGGCAATCCAGCACGGCAACGACATGCCGACCTTCAACAAGGAGCTCACCAACATCATCAAGCACGCCTTCACCAACCTCGGGCGCTCCGTCTCCCGCGGCCTCTCGGTGCAGCTGCAGCCCAAGTCCGCCGGCATCGCCAAGTACTACGAGGCTAATCTTTCGCGCCTCGCCGCGAACTTCGCCTTCTGCTCCGACGTGGGCCTCACGATGGGTGGCGGCATCAAGACCGCCGAATTCATCTCGGGGCGTTACGCGGACATCCTTTCGAACCTGTACATGGGCTACGCGTGTCTGTGGTTCTACGAGCAGAACAAGCACGTCAAGGGTCTTGACAAGGTGCTCGAACTTGCCATGGCTGACTGCTGCAAGGAGATCCAGGAGGCTTTCTTTGGGCTCTTCTCCAACTTCCCGGTCCCGCTCATGGGCCCTGTGATGCGCGCCTTCACCTTCCCGCGCGGGCGCGAGTACCATGACGCGTCGGACAAGCTCCGCCGCTCTGTGGCGACCATGATCACCACGCCGTCGGAGGTGCGTGCTCTCCTCACGGACGGCGTCTTCGTGTCGAAGAATCCCGAGGACCGCGTCAACCAGATTGCACGCGCGCTCCCGCTCGCCTACCAGGCGGACCTCTACCTTGCGGCGTGCCGCAAGGAGAAGCGCCAGCCGACGGCGGCCGAGAAGGAGGTGATCGACCAGGCGGAGGCGCTCCGCGAGCAGATCATCCAGGTGGACGTCTTCCAGATGCTCGCGGGCAAGGACCACCGCGCGGAGCACATGAAGCCGACCTGGAAGGTCGAGCCCGTCGAGGGCTCCAAGGCGGAGGCCGCGCACTAAGTGGAACACTGGCGGCTCGCCCTACCTGGTGTGAGTATCATCGTGGTGGGCAGCGTGCCACCGGCTTCAGTTATGCCAGACGTTCCTGCAGAGCCAAGTCCCTGCTAGGTGCGGTCACATTTGAACAAAAGCTGCTGTAGATCGAGGGTGAGAGTTTGAGAATGAATCTGGTTTCCTTTGCAAGCTCCGCGCGATGCTTTGAATGTACGCTTTGGGCACAAACTCAGAAGCCAGGAGCGCGCAGGCCATGATTTGTGTGCTTTACTTCCCTGCGCGTGCGCGCGCCAGGACACCGCATGGCTGTGAGCACGTCACGGAGCGTGGCGGCGCGCTCATTCCTCTCCACCGCCTAGCATCTCGTCCAAATCGGCGAACGAAAATGGGATGAACTTGTAGCCGTCGCCGAAGTAGAATTTGTTCATGAACTCGACCCAGTGCAGGCGCAGCGCGTGCAAAAATGCAGACAGCGACTCCATCCCCATCAACACGGCCACTGTGAACGTCGCCCACGCCGCGATCGTGACAAAGAGCATGAGGATGTCACCGCCTTCAGGCGCAAGGCCGAAGTCAACGACCGTCTTTTCCCAAAATACCTCCGAAAGCTGAGCGTGCGCAAGGGAGAGCGCCCAGAGCCGCAGGTATGATGCAGTGTTGGAGATGCAGCCCAGAACGTACTCGATCGTGTGGATGACCTGGTGCACCATCTCCTCGCCGAACTCGAAGTCGTGCTCGCCGTGGCCGTGCGAGTTGTTGGCCTCCTCGTCGTCCTCTAGGCGGTGGTGCTGCGCAGCCTCGTGGCGCCACTTGAGGATGTATGGCTTCGGGAAGAGCAGCATCGGGACCGAGAAGAAAGCAAGAAGGATGAGAATGACTTGAGTCGTTCCCTGCTGCGGAATGATCTGGTTGCCTACTGCGACGCTCCCAAGCTCCATGAACATCTTGATCAGCGAGTCAAGCAGCGACGGCGGGTTCTGCTTGTACAGCATGCAACCCTCCAAGCCAACCCCCTCGCGGCAAGTGTTCGAGTTGAAGAAGTCGGAGTTGGTGAGCGTGGTGTTGCCGTACACATTGCTCTCAACGATGATCTTACCCTCCCACCTCATGACTGCGCACCCCGCTGTTTTGATATGGTCAATCATGCACCAGTGGAATGCCGGAAGAGAGGTGAGTGCCGGCTGGCCGTCATAGGTGTAATTCAGCGAATTAACGTCTTCCACGAAAGGCGCAGTCCAGCACGGCATGTTTGTGAGATCCTGATTGCAGTAGATCTGCGGGATCGTCACCACTTCTTCGTTGTTGAGTACGTAGGTAGCATCCCAATTGGTGGTCCACTTGATTAGGATAAGAACGCAGAGATACCCGAAAATAGAATTGATGAACACCATCTCAGGGATGTACACGAAGTACATCGTGAGGCGATCACGAAAGTGAAGAGTGTTCATCAGTTTGCAACAGACACCAGCCACCATCTGAGTGACACCCGCAACGATGGCGAACTTCATCTTGAAAGAGTTCACCGAGTTGAGTTTGTTTGCTGTGTGCGCGAACCCTGGATCTGTGCCCATTGGATATACGTTCCAGTTGACCTCCACCCCCAGCGACCTTTGATTATCGAAGTCGTAAGCCTCGCGGATGTTGGTGCGTTTCCACTTCTGCAGACCATATGTGTCCTGCCCGGGAATCATTTTGCATTCCTCATCGCCCTCACCAGAACACCAAACCGTCTTCCCCATTACTTCGAATGGCACCGCGAACACCTCATTGTAGATGAACCCACAGTACGTCGCAAAAATACCCATCAGCAGAATGTTGTAGCGTCCGTTGTACACCATGCCGAACATCTCATTGGAAGCGTACGCTGCAAGCCGCTTCTCGTACAAAACAAGAAGAAGCCCTGCTAGCGCCATCATGATGCCGTGCCCAATGTCACCAAACATGACGCCGAAGAGGAAAGGGAACGTGATCACTGAAAACGTGGCAGGGTTGAACTCCTGGTAGCGCGCCATGCCATACGCATCCACAATAGACTGCGTCCCCGAAGCTACCTTGCTGTTGCGGAAGAAAGTCGGGGGAACTTCGCGCGTACGAACGACGTTCAGAACCGTCTGCACAGTTGCGCCGGATTTCGACGAGCCTCGGCGCAGCGCCTCGCGGATCTCCGGAAGGTCTGCTGTCGGGCACCAGCCCTCCGCGATGAGGCACTTGTGCGTCACGTCGTAGTTGAACATGTTCAGGGTGTGAAAGACACCAAGCTCTTTCTTCACGTGCTCCGACCACGGTGCGACCGAGTCGCTCACGTTCGCGAGCATCTGGCGGCGGTATTCGTGAGTCTTGTCGATCACAAGCGCGAGGTCGCGAAGCCGGTCCTCGACCTGCTGCTGCAGCTCGTGCTGCTGCGATGGGTTTTCCGGCAGTGCAAATTTGTTGCATTGGAACGAATCGCAAATCTTGTCGATCTTGACCCTCGAGCGTTCGCCAGAGAAGAAGATCACGAATGCGCTCTTTGCTTCTGCCCCCTCCTCGTCCGAGGAGAGAGCCGATTCGATTTCCTCGTGTTTCATCACCATGTTGCCGCGCGTGGCGCGGAAAAGCGTACGCGAAAGGTCATGGATTGACGACGTGTTAGTGACACCTGCGATGTGCCCTAGAAATCCTTTCTTTGTTGTTCCTGTTGAACCTGCTTCCAGCATCTCTACAGCGCTGGGATCGATCTCGTCTTGTGAAGGACTTGTGAACGAAATAGCACCACGCCTGCGCATGGAATTCACACATCAATCTTACGATTTCGTCGCGGCAGCATCCTGCATGTAAGCTTGCTGCCTGGCCATCTACCACATTGCGTAGTCGCGTTGTGGAAAGATTCGGGTTCAGATTCTAGGCAGGTCGCGGCTTTGACCTTTGCTCGTTGAACCATTTGGAGCCTTGCTTGAGCACGTAATTATGTTCGTCAAGCTCCTGTTTCTGCTTTTTAAGCTGGGTGAACGACGCATTGTGCTCCTGCGCAAAAGAGGTGCCAGACTGCTGAGAAAAAACGGCCGAGCAACGGGATCCATGAGTGCGAGTCTAATTTCGCGCTCAGAGGGCAGAGGCTATGCCACGGAGGGTCGAGGGAAAATGCAAGTGAATCGCTCGAATAGTCCAAGAACAATTCGACAGCCAACATGGCCACCGCGCACAAGAACTTGCGTTGCGTCGGTCACATGGGGGCACTGCTGACATGTACGAGAACCGCGTGGCAGCGCATGGAAAGTGCAGCCCCGGGCTCGAAACTGGGAGCGACCTTGATTTCCTTCTCCAGTTCGATCAGCTTCTCGTGGAGCTCAACAACGGAGCCCGGTTTCTGGGCCTTCTCTGCGCGAGGCTTCATCTTCTCGCTGTCGACCATCTCCTGCAAGATACGGAGGATGCGGAGCATGTCGTCGCAGCGCCTCACATCGCTGACAAAGAGGCGCTGGAATGCTGATTTCTCGATGTTGAGGTCTTTGAACTGCACTGCGCCGAGTTCGCCAAGCTCGTGCAGGGTCCCGTGCGCCGCCTCAGACTGGATAAACAGCTGGACCAGCTCCATCTCCTCGCTGCGGAACTGCGACATGGCTGACCGAGGGTCCCCGCGCCGTTCTAAGTCCCCGCCCTTCACTACTTCTCACGGCAACTGCGATGAGTTTCCCTACACCTCCCGACAAAGTGCTCTGTGACCAGCCCCCACAGAACAGAGGCGAGGAGGTTCCACTTGGGGGTCCTGTAATCTCCTGTTGACTGATCTGGCTGGGATTCAGGATATTATCCTCTAAAAAAACGTTGCGCAGCTCGCGTTGGACTCGACCGAGGACGGGCCCGCCTCTGGAAGCTAAGTTCCGCCCAAACAAACCATTTTCTCACTGTCGATCACAGGGGAGGCGGCGGCCCGGCTCGGCCTCCTTCGGGGCTCGTCTAGGTTCGCGCGGGAGATGGGGCTGCGCCGCGCGGCCACGGTCGCATCGATCATTCTCTGCGCTTTACAGCCATCGCCTACCTCCTGCGACAAATGTCGCCATCCTTTTGCATTCAGTCTGCCCACGCACGCCCGTGGTGTTCAGCAAGGGCGAGACACGACATTGCTGTGTTGTCTTTTTTCGCGCTCGGACGTCCCTGATGCACTACACAGCGCTTATTTTCCCGCCTCTCTCCGAGTTTCCGCCGGCGCTCGCCGCCGTATCTCGCCCGGGTGCGCCGTCATGCTACGCGGCCCTGGTCACAGCGGGCGTGGTGGGATGCCACTTGCCAGTGGGGCGCTGGAGCCTCCTGCGCGGCCGGACTCCCTTACGGCCCCTGGTGACGAGTATCAGCAGACAATGAGCGGCGGGACCCCGCAGCGGCGGCAGCTCCCGAGGCTGGCGGAACTGTCTGATGTGGGAGAGATGCTGGACGCAATCGCACCGTTCGTGGCAGCACTCAACCCCGCGGTGGAGGGGGATCATGAGCCTCCACCGCTCCCTTGGGAGGTCACCTTGCTCATGAATCAGCTTGCACGCGTTTCGACGCGTGGTTCAAGCCAGCAGCGAGGCAAAGGAAGCGAGGCGCTGCAGCTCGCTGAGCGCGTGAGGGCGGACATGAATGTGCTCTGCGCCGCCGCTGCGACGGGCATGGGAGACCTGAGCAGCCTCAAGAATGTCGCGTGGGCACTCAATAGCGCCAAGCGGGTGCCGACGGCTGCCAACGACTCCCTCTTCAGCGCGGCAGCGGTGCACTTGGAGGCCTGGACGACCAGGCCGGTGGAGGATGCCGCCGGCGAGGGCAGGCCGGGCGAGGCGGCCGGGGCTCCTGCGCGGCCGGGGGTGCAAAACATCGCGCTGGTCGCAAACGCGCTGCTCGACCACGCGCAGGGCGCGGAGCGGCGCGGCGGCAAGGCGCGCGATGGCGCCGGGGATCTCGTGGGTGCGGTGCAGGCGATGGTGCGCGCGGCGGTGCGCGAGCCTCGCGAGGAGTGGGGCGCGAACCCGCAGGCGCTCGCGACGCTCTACAACGCCGGGGTCAAGGCCAGGCGCCTCATCGGGGCGGCGTCGGCCAGCGGCGACCGGCTCGCGCGGGTTCTCGCACAGCTCGTGCTCGACGTCCTGACGCTCCTCGAACAGTCCGGTGCGGACGCGGGCGCGGAGGATGCGCGGGGTGGCGGGCGGGAGCGGGGCGGGGCCAGCGTGGAGCTCCGCCTGCCTGGTCCGCAGGCGCTG
>ENA-UOXV01006670-UOXV01006670.1-marine-metagenome-genome-assembly--contig:-NODE-6670-length-11969-cov-9.462229_pt1 | contig 11969 bp, 8 predicted proteins | sample MGYA00238165_ERZ766961 | MGnify/ENA primary metagenome ERZ766961 (study PRJEB28924, sample SAMN03173240) | marine metagenome | biome: Marine; feature: Water; material: Subsurface seawater | place: North... | reverse complement strand
ATTAGAGAAGGTGGTCGAACGGTAGGTGCCGGCGTCGTCTCAAAAATTACGAGTTAAATTTATTATGGTTTTTAGCTACTCTTTATGGGTAGCTATTTTTATTTAGGATTTGATATTTAGGCAAGTGGCTCAATTGGTAGAGTAGTGGTCTCCAAAACCATTGGTTGGGGGTTCGAGTCCCTCCTTGCCTGCCAAATTAAAGGAAATATGTGGCTAAGGAAATAGAAAATTTAAAGAGTGTATCTGATAAGTGGAAAACATATGTAGCTATTGCTGTTGTTATAGCAACGCTTTATTTATATTATTCAAACCCACTTGCTTTTAATACGCTTACTAATGTTATTGTTACACTTGTACTGTTTGGAATTGCTGGAGTAATCTTTATCAAATCTGCTCAAGGTGAGCGTTTTCTTCATTTTTTAAAAGAAACCAGAATTGAGTTAAGAAAAGTAGTCTGGCCAACCCGTCAGGAGACTGCGAAGACAACTGGAATAATTATGATTGCAGTTGTTATTGTTGCTATTTTTCTGTGGATTGTTGATGCATTTTTTACTTGGGGTGTTGGATCAATTTCGTCAATAAACATATTTTAAGTTAAGGATTTTATGTCTAAGAATTGGTTTGTAATACACGCTAGAAGTGGCTATGAAGCGAAAGTTAAAGTAGCCATTGAAGAGGCGGTTGTGAGAGAGGGAATTGAAGATCTTGTATCTGAGATCCTTATCCCTACTGAGCAGGTAGTTGAATTGAAGGGTGGTAAGAAAAAAGAAACAGAACGTAAATTCTTCCCTGGTTACATGCTTATTAAGATGGAGCTTACAGAGCCAAGTTGGTTATTAGTTAAAAATACAACTAACGTTATTGGTTTTATAGGAGGATCGTCAGGGAAGCCCTCTCCAATTTCGCAGAGAGAAGTAGATAGAATTTTTGCACGTGTTCAGGAAGGTGCCGATAAGCCTAAACCTAAGGTTGCTTTTCAACCAGGTGAAGAGGTATTGGTTACTGAAGGACCATTTAATGAATTTAATGGAACTGTTGAAAGTGTTAATTATGAAAAGAGTTTACTAACGGTTGAAGTTTTAATTTTTGGAAGGACTACCGCAGTTGAGCTAGAGTTTTCTCAAGTGGAGAAAACTTAAGTCGGTCTAAAAGACTGAGTTTGTTAACGGGGAGCTTAAAGGCGTTTGAACCCATAGGAGATAAAAATGGCAAAAAAAATTGAGTCATATATTAAATTGCAGGTTCCTGCAGCAGAGGCAAATCCATCACCACCTGTAGGTCCAGCATTAGGACAACATGGTGTTAATATTATGGACTTTTGTAAAGCCTTCAATGCTCAAACTCAAGAGCTTGATAAAGGTATGCCTGTCCCAGTAATTATTACTGTTTATAACGATAGAAGCTTTACATTTATTACTAAAACTCCACCTGCAGCGGTACTTCTTCGGAAGGTAACTGGAATTGAGAAAGGTAGTGGTGAGCCGCATATTAATAAAGTTGGTACAGTCACCCGCGCCCAATTAGAAGAGGTCGCAAATATAAAAATGAAAGATTTAAATGCAAATGATTTAGATGCAGCAGTTCAAATTGTAGCGGGAACAGCTCGTTCAATGGGTCTAGTGGTGGAGGGTTAATAATGGCTAATTTAACAAAAAATCAAAAAGTTGCTGCTTCTAAAGTAGAGGTTGGTTCTAAATATTCAATTTCAGATGCTCTTGTGCTAATTAAGGAGTGTGCAACTGCAAAATTCGATGAATCAGTTGATGTGAGTATCAATCTTGGTATTGATACCAAAAAATCTGATCAAACAGTTCGTGGTGCCGTAGTTCTTCCTAATGGAACTGGAAAAGTTGTTCGAGTAGCAGTTTTTACTCAGGGTGATAATGTGCAAAAAGCAACTGATGCTGGTGCAGATATTGTTGGAATGGATGATTTAATGAAGACTATGATGGATGGCGACCTTAATTATGATGTTGTTATTGCGTCTCCTGATGCAATGGGTGTTGTTGGTCGTTTAGGTCAAGTTCTTGGTCCTCGAGGTTTAATGCCAAATCCAAAAGTTGGAACTGTAACACCAGATGTTGCAACTGCTGTTAAGAACGCAAAAGCTGGTCAGGTCCGTTACCGTGCAGATAAAGCTGGTATTGTTCATGCTGGTATTGGTAAAGCATCCTTTGATGCAAAAGCATTAGAAGAAAATATTATTGCACTTATTGATGCAATCAAAAAGGTTAAGCCAAGTTCAGCTAAGGGCATTTACTTTAAAAAAATTAGTGTTTCATCAACGATGGGCCCAGGCCTTGCAATTGATGCAGCAAGTTTTGATATTTAAATATTTTTTAAAACTGATAGATTAATTATTATCAGTTAATGAATTCTTTGGGCGACAGGGTAACTTGTCATGCCTCAAAGACCATAGGTGCGATAAATTGTTTTCAATTTGTCGCTTAATAAATTGATTCTTCAATTTGCCTATGTAGAGGGTATGAAAATACCTTGTGGCGAAAGTTGTAATTTTATAGCTTTCTTTTTTTAATTGTTCAGGAGAGACTATGGCTCTTAATTTTGAAGCAAAAAAAGCAGTTGTCGAACAGGTCAATGCAGTCGCTATAGGCGCTGTATCTGTTGGTGCTGCTGAGTATCGCGGATTGAATGTTGAACAAATGACTAACTTACGAAGCGCTGCTATTGAAGCAGATGTTTCTTTGCGTGTAGTTAAAAATACACTAGCAAAGAGAGCGTTAGCAGAGACAGGATGTGAATGTATTTTGCCTGTCTTAAGTGGACCGGTTATTTTGGGTTTTTCCCAAGAAGATCCGGGCGCTGTTGCGCGCGTTTTTCGTGACTTTATTAAAGAGAATAAAGACTTAGTCGTTAAAGGTTTGGGAGTATCCGGAGAGTTTGTTGATGCAGATCAACTCAAGCGAATCGCGAGTCTTCCAACTAAAGATCAAGCAATCAGTATGTTGATGGCGTTGATGCTTGCACCAACAGAGAAACTAGTTAGAACTTTAAATGAAGTTCCAACAAAGTTAACTCGCGTTGTGGCGGCAGTGCGTGATCAAAAACAATAATAATTATATAGAGGAGTAAATATCATGGCGAAATTAAGTAACGAAGATATTTTAAGTGCAATTGCAGATATGTCTGTAATGGATGTTGTTGAACTAGTTTCAGCAATGGAAGAAAAATTTGGTGTTTCAGCAGCGGCAGTTGCAGCAGCACCAGTTGCAGCAGCAGCAGATGCTGGTGCAGCAGTAGAAGAAAAGAGTGAGTTTGATGTTATGCTAACTAGCTTTGGTGAAAAGAAAGTTGCCGTCATTAAAGCTGTTCGTACTATCACTGGATTAGGTCTGAAAGAGGCGAAAGATCTTGTTGAGAGTGCGCCTGCAGCAATAAAAGAAGGAGCATCAAAAGCTGAAGCTGATGATATTCTTAAGCAGCTTGAAGAGGCTGGTGCTAGCGTAGAGCTTAAGTAATTTGTTCAATGCTATAAACCAAAATCCCCATGAGGGGATTTTGGTGTTTTTATTCAAAAGTATTTTTTTGAAAACAATTTATTGATTATTACGGAGTATTCATGACTTATTCATTTACAGAAAAAAAGCGAATCAGAAATAATTTTGGAACTAGGGAGTCTATTCTTAAAGAACCAGATTTATTATCTATTCAGATTAATTCATTTAATACTTTTATTCAAGCAGGAGCTACTGAAAAAGAAAATATTGGTCTTCACTCTGTCTTTCAATCTGTATTCCCTATTACTGCTCTGAATGGTTATGCTGAAATTGAGTATTTAGATTACGAACTCCAAGAACCAAAATATAATGTTAAAGAGTGTAAGCTTAGAGGTGTCACTTATGCTGCAACATTACAGGTAAAACTTAATTTGATATTATTTGATAAAAATGGTTCAAATTTAAAGAAAAAACGTCGCGTCAAACAAGTTATTGAAGAAAGTGTTTATTTGGGTCAACTACCTTTAATGACTGATACAGGAACCTTTGTTATTAACGGAACTGAGCGTGTAGTAGTTTCTCAACTTCATCGCTCGCCTGGAGTGATTTTTGAGCATGATAAGGGTAAGACTCATTCATCTGGAAAAATACTTTTCTCATCTCGAATCATTCCTTATCGTGGTTCATGGCTTGACTTTGAATTTGATCACCATGAGCACCTATTCGTTAGAATTGATAGACGTAGAAAATTGCCTGTTACTTCATTGCTTCGTGCAATGGGTAACTCTACAGAAGAAATTATTGATACTTTTTTTGATCATATTGTTGTTAAATTAAAATCAAAGTCCTGTGAATTAGTTATAAAGCCAGAAAAATTAAGAGGAATTATTGCTGAATTTGACATTAAGGTTGATAAAGATATTATTGTTGAAAAGGGTCGTCGAATTACTGCTAAGCATGCAAAAATTCTTCAGGATGCAAAAGTTGATTCTATTAGTGCACCTCTTGAGTACCTTGTTGATAAGGTAATTGCTTCAGATATTATTGATACCGATACTGGTGAAATTTTGCTGGCTGCCAACACATTAATTACTGAAGAATCTATAGAAGTTTTAACTACTACTAAAATTAAAAAACTTAATATTATCTATCTTAATGATGCTGAAAATGGCATTTATATTTCTGATACATTGCGTCTTGATGAACTTCAAACTGAGATTGAAGCTCGCATGTCAATCTATCATGTTATGAGACCTGGCGAACCTGCAACTGAAGATGCGGTAAATACATTGTTCTCAAATTTATTTTTTAATAATGATCGTTATGATCTTTCTCGAGTTGGTCGAATGAAGCTTAATAGACGATTAGGGGTTGAGAGTGAAACAGGTGAGCACGTTCTTACTCATGATGACATAATTAATGTTATCAAACAATTGATTGATATTAAAAATGGACATGATGTGGTAGATGATGTTGATACATTGGCTAATAGAAGAGTAAGAGCTATTGGTGAAATGATTGAAAATCAATTTAGAATTGGACTAATAAGAGTAGAAAAAGCAGTTAAAGAAGGTTTGAATCTAGCTGAAACAGATGAATTAACTCCTCAAGATTTGATTAATTCTAAGCCAGTATCAGCGGCTGTCAGAGAGTTTTTTGGTTCTTCACAATTATCTCAATTTATGGATCAAGTTAATCCTCTATCTGGAGTAACGCATAAGCGAAGAATTTCAGCTCTTGGACCTGGTGGTTTAACTAGAGAGAGAGCTGGTTTTGAGGTTCGTGATGTACACCCTTCACATTATGGAAGACTATGTCCAATTGAAACTCCTGAAGGTCCAAATATTGGATTAATTAATACTTTAGCAGTATATGCAAGAACAAATGATTATGGCTTTTTAGAGACTCCATACCAGGTTGTTAAAGATGCGCTCGTTACTAAAGAAGTAGTCTATGTTTCAGCAATTGATGAAATAAATCATACAATAGCCCAAGCAAATTCTTTAGTTGATAAAAAAGGCTATCTGATTGATGATCTCGTTTCAGGAAGACACAAAAATGAGTTTGTTCTTGTTGATAAATCTGAAGTCACTTTAATTGATATTGATTCTAAACAAATTTCATCAGTTGCAGCCTCTTTAATTCCTTTCTTAGAGCACGATGATGCGAACCGTGCACTAATGGGATCAAATATGCAACGTCAAGCTGTACCAGTTCTTAGAGCGGAAAAACCTCTTGTTGGAACAGGTATAGAGCGAGTTGTTGCTTCAGATTCTCGAGTATGTGTTGTTGCAAATCATGATGGAATTGTTGAAACAGTTGATGCATCTCGAATTGTTATTCGTGTTGATGCCAAACAAGCAAAAGATGGTGATCTTGGAGTGGATATTTATAGCTTAATTAAATATTCTCGTTCAAATCAAAATACTTGTATTAATCAAAAGCCACTCGTTCAACCTGGGGATAAAGTTGTTGCAGGGGATGTTTTGGCAGATGGACCATCTACAGATTTAGGTGAGCTTGCTTTAGGTCAAAATATGATGATCGCTTTTATGCCATGGAATGGTTATAACTTTGAGGATTCAATATTAATTTCTGAAAAAGTTGTTCATGAGGATCGTTACACTTCAATTCATATAGAGGAATTAACTGCATATGCCAGAGACACAAAGCTTGGCACAGAAGAAGTAACAGCTGATATTCCAAACGTAAGTGAATCAGCGCTCTCCAAGTTAGATGATGTTGGAATTGTATATGTTGGTGCTCGAGTTAAAGGTGGAGATATCTTAGTTGGAAAAGTTACACCTAAAAGTGAAACAGTTTTGTCTCCTGAGGAAAAATTGTTACGGGCTATTTTTGGAGAAAAAGCAAACAATGTTAAAGATACTTCTCTTCGAATGGGTGCGTCAAAGTCTGGTGTTGTTATAGATGTTCAAATATTTACTAAAGACAGAGTCACAAAAGATACGCGTGCACTCGTTATTGATGATGAGCGTCTAGATAATATTAAAAAAGATATTGATGATGAGTTTGGCATTATAGATGGTGATATTTTTAGACGAATACGTTTGAAACTATCTGGAAATGTTTCTACTAGCAACATAGGAAATATTAAAAGTGGTGATAAATTAGTTTCAAAAGACTTAAAGTCATTAGAAAATAGTGACTTAGCAAAATTAAAAGTCAAGGATGCGGCAGTTAATAAAGAAGTCGCAGCACTAATTAAACAATCTAAATCAAAGCAAGAAGAGTTTGAGTTATTTTATGAGCAAGAAAGTGCCAAAATAAAGGAGGGTGCAGAACTACCACCAGGTGTTCAAAAGATGGTTAAAGTTTATGTTGCTACTAGAAAAACATTGCAAGTTGGTGATAAGATGGCAGGTCGTCATGGAAATAAGGGAGTTATCTCTAGAGTATCCCCAGTAGAGGATATGCCTCATCTAGCAGATGGAACTCCTGTAGATGTTGTTCTTAATCCTCTTGGTGTTCCATCACGTATGAATGTTGGTCAAGTTTTAGAAGTTCACTTAGGTTGGGCTGCTAAGGGTCTTGGTTATAAGATTGGAAATTTGCTTGATGAGCATAGAAAAGATACTATTAAGAAAATTCGGTCTATGCTTGACTCAATATACAATAGTTATGGAAAAACAGAAGACTTAAAGTCATTTAGTGATGATGAGATTCTAGAGTTAGCTAACAATCTTCGTTCTGGAGTTCCAATGGCTACGCCAGTTTTTGATGGTATTAAAGAAGAAGATATTAAATCTTTACTTAAGATGGCTGATTTACCAGAGAGTGGACAAATAAAATTATTTGATGGACGAACTGGAGATGCTTTTGATCGAGATGTCACAGTGGGATACATGCATATGTTAAAGCTAAATCATTTAGTAGATGATAAGATGCACGCACGTTCAACTGGACCTTATTCGTTAGTCACTCAGCAGCCACTTAGTGGAAAGGCTCAATTTGGTGGTCAAAGATTTGGTGAGATGGAAGTTTGGGCTTTAGAAGCATATGGTGCGGCTTATACGCTTCGAGAAATGTTAACAGTTAAGTCTGATGATGTTAGTGGAAGAGCAAAAATGTATAAAAATATAGTTGATGGTGAAAATCGAACTGAGTCAGTAATGCCTGAATCATTTAATGTTTTAGTAAAAGAAATCCGATCTTTGGGTATTGATACTGAACTTGAACAAAATTAAATTAGGAGAATCCTTTGAAAGATTTATTACAAATTTTAAAACAGCAAAATAAAGAACAAGATTTTGATGCAATAAGAGTTGGTTTAGCTTCCCCTGAAAAAATTCGTTCATGGTCTTTTGGTGAAGTAAAAAAACCTGAAACTATTAACTATAGAACCTTTAAACCTGAAAGAGAAGGGTTATTTTGTGCCAAAATTTTTGGTCCTATGAAGGATTTTGAATGCTTATGTGGAAAATACAAGCGCATGAAATTTCGTAATGTAGTTTGTGAGAAATGTGGTGTTGAAGTTACCCTCTCAAAGGTAAGACGAGAAAGAATGGGCCACATAGAGCTTGCTGCTCCAGTTGCTCATATTTGGTATTTAAAGTCCTTACCTTCTAGACTTGGTTTATTAATGGATATGTCATTGAAAGATATTGAGCGTGTTCTTTATTTTGAGGCATTCTTGGTAACTGATTCTGGAAATACTCCATTAATAAAAAAACAACTTCTTACTGAAGAGATGTATTTTGATGCTTTAGACGAGTATGGTGATGATGAGTTTATTGCAAAAATGGGAGCAGAGGCTATCCAAGATGTGCTCTCTGAAATGCAACTTGAAAAAGAAGCTGCAAATTTAAGAGAGGATGCTCTAAGTACCAAATCTCAAACTAAATTAAAGAAGATTAATAAGCGTCTAAAACTAGTCGACTCTTTAATTAAATCTGGAAATAAACCTGAATGGATGGTATTAAATGTTCTTCCTATTCTGCCACCCGATTTAAGACCATTAGTTCCTTTAGATGGGGGAAGATTTGCAACATCCGATTTAAATGATTTGTATAGACGTGTTATAAATAGAAATAATCGTCTTGGAAGACTATTAGAGCTTGATGCGCCTGAAATTATTGTTCGAAATGAAAAGCGTATGCTTCAAGAAGCTGTTGATTCATTAATTGATAATGGTCGAAGAGGAAGGGCGGTAATGGGTAACAATAGGCGTCCACTTAAATCAATTGCTGACATGATTAAAGGTAAGCAGGGACGCTTCCGTCAAAATTTACTTGGTAAGAGAGTAGATTATTCTGGTCGTTCAGTAATTGTCTGTGGTCCATATTTAAAACTTCATCAGTGTGGCCTTCCCAAGAAGATGGCTTTAGAATTATTCAAACCATTTATTTACAATAGGCTTCAAGCAAATGGACTTGCTTCTACAATTAAAGCAGCTAAAAAAATGGTGGAGAGTGAGATACCTGAAGTTTGGGATATTTTAGAAAGGGTTGTTCATCAACATCCTGTTCTATTGAATCGAGCTCCAACTCTTCATAGGCTTGGTATTCAAGCATTTGAACCTCTATTAATTGAGGGTAAGGCAATCCAGCTTCACCCATTAGTATGTACTGCATTTAATGCAGATTTTGATGGTGATCAGATGGCGGTTCATGTTCCTCTTTCAGAGGAAGCTCAACTTGAAGCTAGAACTTTAATGTTGGCATCAAATAATATTCTTCATCTTGCTAGTGGTGACCCAATTATTATTCCATCTCAGGATGTAATTTTAGGTCTCTACTATATGACAAGGGAAATGATAAATCAAAAAGGTGAAGGCACTATTTTTGCAAATACTAATGAAGCCCTTACTGCATATGATGAGGGAGCTGTAAGTCTCCATTCAAAAGTTAAATTAAGAGTTCATTTATATGAAAAGGTTAAGGGTAAATATGTTTCTAATTCTTCTGAAATAGTTGATACAACAGTTGGTCGAGCAATTTTTTCCAGAATACTACCAAAAGGCTTGTCATTTAGTTTAATCAATGAAGCATTAACAAAAAAAGTAGTTTCAAATTTGATTCAAGTTTGTTATCGAACTCAAGAACTTAAAGAGACTGTAATTTTTGCTGATCAGATGATGTATATGGGGTTTGAATTTTCAACTAAATCAGGTATATCTTTTTGTTCAAATGATATGATTATTCCAAGTGAAAAAACTGAAATGATTGATAAGGCTAATAGCCAAGTCAAGGATGTACAACAGCAGTTTGCCTCAGGAATTGTAACTAATGGTGAGCGCTATAACAAAGTTATAGATATTTGGTCAAGGACTTCTGAAGAAGTTGCTAAAGCTATGATGGATAAAGTTGGTTATGATGATGTTATAGATACAGATGGTAATACTGAGAAAAAACCTTCTTTTAATTCTATTTATATGATGGCAGATTCTGGGGCACGAGGATCTCCAGCTCAGATTCGTCAATTAGCTGGTATGCGTGGACTTATGGCTAAGCCAGATGGATCAATTATTGAGACGCCAATTACGAGTAATTTTCGTGAAGGGCTAAATAATATGCAATACTTTATTTCTACTCATGGAGCAAGAAAAGGACTAGCTGACACAGCATTAAAGACAGCTAATTCAGGTTACTTAACACGCCGGCTTGTTGATGTTGGACAAGACCTTGTAGTTACTGAAGAAGATTGCGGTACTGAAAATGGCTTAGTTATGAAGGCTGCAATTGATGGAGGTAATGTAGTTCAAACTTTAGGTTCTGCTGTACTTGGAAGAATCTTAGCTGAAGCAATTTTAGTTCCAAATTCTAAAAAGGTTTTTTTAGAAAAAGGTCATTTAATTACATTATCTGACTCTGAAAATATTGATGAACTTGGTGTAGAATCTATTAAGGTTCGTTCAGCAATTACTTGTGATACTTCATATGGAGTTTGTGCATCTTGTTATGGTAATGATATGGCAAGAGGTCACAAAATAGGAGTTGGAGAGGCTGTAGGTGTAATTGCTGCTCAATCAATTGGTGAGCCAGGAACTCAACTTACAATGCGTACATTCCATATTGGAGGTGCTGCAAGTTCTTCTACTGCAGTTAATAGTATTAATATAAATACAGATGGTGTTGTACATTTTGAAAATATGAAGTCAATTGCTAATTCTAATGGAGACTTAGTTGTTATTTCAAGGTCTTCAGAGGCATCAATTAGAAATGAGTTGGGTCAAGTTAAAGAGCGTTATAAACTCCCTTATGGTGCAGTAGTTCATTTTCAAGATGGTGGAAAAGTTAAAGCAAAAGATAAAATTGCGGATTGGGATCCACATACACATCCAATTATTGCTGAAAATTCTGGAAGAGTATCATTTATTGATTTTGTTGAGGGACTTACAGTTGTTAAAAACTCAGATCCATTAACAGGATTAACTTTCTTTGAGATGATTGAAGAAGCAGAAAGAACTTCAGCTGCTAAAGATATGAAGCCAATGATTAAATTAATTGATAAGAAAGATAAAAAACAGGTCTTATCAACGCATTATTTGCCTTCTGGTGTAAAAATCAATTTAGAAGATGGGCAGTTAATCGAAGCTGGAGAAATTCTCGCTAAGATTCCAAAAGCAGTTTCAAAAACAAGTGATATAACAGGAGGGTTACCTCGTGTTGCTGATTTATTTGAGGCTCGTAAAGCTAAGGATCATGCTATTCTTGCAGAGAATGCAGGTGTTGTTAGTTTTGGAAGCCCTACTAAATCTAAAGTTCGAATGCTTATAACAAATGAGTCTGGGGACGTAACAGAAATGATGATTCACCATTGGCGTGCGATTAATGTATTTGATGGTGAAACGGTTGAGAAAGGTGATATGATTTCTGATGGACCTTCTAATCCGCATGATATTCTTAGATTGTTAGGCGTTGCTTCGTTAGCAAATTATATTGTTAAAGAGGTTCAAAATGTTTACCGTCTTCAGGGAGTGAAAATATCAGACAAACATATTGAAGTTGTTGTTAAGCAAATGTTAAGAAAAGTTGAAATTATTGATAATGGTGACTCAAAATATGTAAATGGTGAAACTGCAGAATATGCTCATGTGGTTGAAAAAAATAAGCAATTAAAGGCCCAAGGGAAAAATGAGATAGTTTTCCAAAGATTACTAATGGGTATTACTAAAGCTTCACTTTCTACTGAATCATTTATTTCTGCTGCTTCATTCCAAGAGACCACAAGAGTTCTTACTGAAGCATCTATTACAGGAAGAGTAGATGATCTTAGGGGTCTTAAAGAGAATGTTATCGTAGGTAGATTGATACCTGCAGGAACTGGTTTTAAACATCATCAAGAGAAAAGAAGTCAGCGTGTAGAGACTTTGATGCAAGCTAGTGAAGCGGAGCAAGAGCTTTCTGATCAACTTAGTGAAGTTGAAGCTGAAGCTGAGAAATAACAAACTTAACCTATAAATTAGGCATTCTAGTTCGAATTTTGACTTCGAATGCCTAATTTAAAATCATATGTAATTGTTTAAAATTATTTGAATAATTAATCCAAAAC
>ENA-UOXV01006664-UOXV01006664.1-marine-metagenome-genome-assembly--contig:-NODE-6664-length-11982-cov-4.249350_pt1 | contig 11982 bp, 10 predicted proteins | sample MGYA00238165_ERZ766961 | MGnify/ENA primary metagenome ERZ766961 (study PRJEB28924, sample SAMN03173240) | marine metagenome | biome: Marine; feature: Water; material: Subsurface seawater | place: North... | reverse complement strand
TTTAGGGCTACGTACATGGAATGACATAACTGATATGTCAGGAGATTATGTAGTACATGAGCATACAGGATTAGTAGTTAATGATGGTAAAGTAGAATCTAATTTCGAATTTAAGGCTGCCTATCAAACGGTGGAAGAAGCTGGAGTAGGCTTGAGTAATTTGTCAGGATCATCAAAATTGGTTCTTGTAGAAAAAGGTGGTGAATGGGTGCTGCAAACCTATGAAATGGATGGAGAATCTGCTTTAATCATTACGGAACAGAAGAAGTTCAATTCACGAAATTCAGCATTGTTGTCACTTGTGGACGAAGAAGTATCCATGTTTACGGAATTGAAGGAACAAAAACTCATTGAAATTTATTCCAAGCAATTTGATTGGACGACTAGGTATGCAGGGAAAGACAATGCATTAGGAGATGCTAATTTTAAATTAATTGATTACAATAGTTGGGGAGATACCAATACCTTTCTTAATCCACTAGGCTTAATTTCGTCTGAAACAATAGAATTGCATTTCAATAGAATTGATGCTAGAGTTTCTTATTTGAATGAATTTTTAGGAAGTGCAGAAGCAGCTTTTGAAACCGACGAAAAATTAGCCGAAATGACCGAAGAAATGGAACGGTTAAAACGGAAGAAAATGAGAGTTCAATCTACCATTGCAAATGACATGGGTTTAAACGCAATGAATCAAAGTGAAGTGAATTCTCGGGTTTACGATGATGTTATTTTAAAAGGTGATATTCATTTGGTAGTTGGACAACCTTATCAATTCCAGTTTAAATCTCAAGATGTAATTCATTCAGCTTATTTTCCACACTTTAGGGCTCAAATGAATTGTGTTCCCGGAATGGCGACTCAAATTAAGTTCACTCCTACGATGACGACAAAAGAATTTAGAGAACATCCAGATGTGATTGCAAAATACGAAGCCATAAATAAGGCTAGAGAAAAAGTTGGGAAACCACTAGTAGAAGCAAGCTTTTTGCTCTTATGTAATAAAATATGTGGTCTTTCACATTCCAATATGTGGGTGAATGTGATTGTTGAGACGCAAGAAGAGTATGAGGCTTGGATGGCGGATCAAAAAACATTTGAACAACAGCTTCAAGCAAGTAATTTGAAGTGAATAGAAGTTGAATTAGGTATTAAGATTTAAACAAGTTAGTTATGGGAGCTCACGCACACGCTCATCATCATAAGGAGAGTTTGATAACCAAGTATATCTTTTCGCAAGATCATAAGATGATTGCGAAGCAATTCTTGTTTACAGCCATTATTATGGGAGTAGTTGGGATGTTTTTGTCCTTACTCTTTCGTATTCAGTTAGGATGGCCTGGACCAAATATGTTGAACAGTATATTCCTTGGGGACTGGGCACCTGATGGAGTGATGAATAGTAACATGTATTTAGGGTTGGTTACAATTCATGGAACAATCATGGTGTTTTTCGTGCTAACGGGTGGATTGTCTGGTACATTCTCAAATTTATTGATTCCGTTACAGTTAGGAGCACGCGATATGGCTTCGAGTTTCCTAAATATGTTTTCCTATTGGTTCTTTTGCTTGTCAAGTGTCATAATGCTTGTTTCTCTTTTTGTTGAAAGTGGCCCTGCAATGGCTGGTTGGACTGTATATCCTCCAATTTCCGTTTTAGAAGAGTCTGTTCCAGGATCAGGATTAGGGATGACACTTTGGTTGGTGTCGATGGCTATATTTATTGCATCCTCCTTATTAGGATCTTTGAACTATATCGTTACCATTCTTAATTTAAGAACTAAAGGAATGAAAATGACCAGAATGCCGCTTACGATATGGGCATTCTTTGTTACAGCTATCCTTGGTGTTTTATCATTCCCAGTGTTGCTATCTGCAGCCGTGTTATTAATTATGGATAGAAGTTTTGGTACTAGTTTTTATATCTCAGACATTTTTATTGATGGGCATGCGTTGGATCAAACCGGTGGTAGTCCGATTTTATTCCAGCATTTATTTTGGTTTTTAGGTCACCCTGAGGTATACATTGTTTTACTTCCAGCTTTAGGTATAACGTCAGAAATTATTGCAACGAATTCTAGAAAGCCAATATTCGGATATCGTGCAATGATTGGTTCAATTTTAGCGATAGGATTCTTGTCTTTCATAGTTTGGGGTCACCACATGTTTATCACAGGAATGAATCCATTTTTAGGAGGAGTATTTGTCTTTACGACTTTGCTTATTGCCATTCCATCTGCCGTTAAAGTGTTTAACTACATTACAACAATCTGGAAAGGGAATATTGTTTTTACACCAGCGATGATGTTTAGTATTGGATTAGTATCAACTTTTATTACTGGGGGTGTGACAGGAATCATTCTTGCAGATTCTGCTTTAGATATTGATGTTCATGACACTTATTTTGTTGTTGGGCACTTCCACATTGTTATGGGGCTTTCGGCAATCTTTGGTATGTTCGCAGGGCTGTATCACTGGTTTCCTAAGCTTTATGGTAGAATGATGAATAGAAAAATGGGATATGTCCATTTTTGGGTAACTATTGTTTGTGGCTATGGTGTATTCTTTCCCATGCATTTTACAGGTTTAGCTGGGGCGCCTAGACGGTATTATGATTACTCCGAATTTCCATTTTTAGATCACGTTGTTGACTTAAATGTAGTGATTTCTATTTTCGCAGTAATTGGAACATTGGCGCAGGTAATATTCTTATTTAACTTTTTCTATAGTGCAATCAGAGGTGCTAAAGCCATAGAAAACCCATGGAAATCAAACACCTTGGAGTGGACTACACCAGTAGAGCATGTACATGGAAATTGGGTTGGTGAAATACCTGAAGTGCACAGATGGCCATATGATTATAGTAAGCCAGGTAAAGAGGAGGATTTCTGTCCTCAAAACATTCCTCTTGAGGAGGGCGAAGAAGAGCACGGTTAACCCATTGCTAAAACATTAAATAAAAATGTCCGTAACAGTGTTGCGGACATTTTTTTTGAATGAAAATATTAATTCTAATAATTTTTGGGCTAATTCCATTCCATGGAATCACGCAGCTTCTTGACGACATGAAGCAGAGTTTTGATTCAAAGCCTAAAGTGATGTTAAAATTTGGAACAAGAAACGCTTTCATAACGAATAGTTTTGTTAAGATTCGAGATTTTCAAATGGGTTTGAATTATAAAAACATCACTAAAATAGGGCTAGGTTATAATTGGTTAGCAACAGATGTATACAGGCCTTTAGTAATTGAAGGAGAAATTGTTCAAGAAAATAAAGGCGAGCTCAAAATGCGCTATCTGGCGACTTTCATAGAGTATACTTTTTTGAAAAGGAAAAAATACAGCTGTGCGATTCCCGTTCAAGTGGGATTCGGAAAAACATTTTTAGAGTACAGAAACGAATCCAATGAATTGAAGAAAACGAATTCTATTTCAATCGCATTTTATGAACCTGCAATTACTTTTGAATACATCGTATTGAAGTATTTTGGTATAGGTGGGGGAATCGGATTCAGATTGATGTTCATTGGAAATAGACGGTTAAATGACAATTTCACAGCTCCTTTTTATTTGTTAAGAGCAAAAATCTACTTTGGAGATGTTCTTAAAGACATACTGTGATAATTGTTTAAACCTTCTTTTGGTTAATTGCGAACACCAAGGCTTATCTTCTTACATTTGCTTTTGTGACTGATGAATTAGAATCATATGAATTTCACGAAGAGGAAAACAATCCTGTTGATGGTGAAATTGATAAGGTATTAAGACCTAAATCATTTGATGATTTTGCTGGTCAGCCAAAAGTAATTGATAACCTCGTAATCTTCGTGGAGGCAGCGAAGAAAAGAGAAGAATCTCTGGACCATGTATTATTACATGGCCCACCAGGATTGGGTAAAACGACTTTGGCGAATATCATTGCTAATGAGCTGGGTGTTGGATTCAAAGTAACTTCTGGTCCTGTTTTAGACAAGCCCGGTGATCTAGCTGGTTTATTAACAAATTTAGAATCTGGTGATGTTTTGTTTATTGATGAAATACATCGATTAAGCGCAGTTATTGAAGAGTATCTTTATTCCGCAATGGAGGATTACAAAATTGATATTGTAATCGATACTGGCCCTAATGCAAGGACTGTGCAAATAGCTTTAGAGCAATTCACACTTATTGGGGCAACAACACGATCAGGATTATTGACGGCACCTTTAAGGGCAAGGTTTGGTATAAATAGTAGGCTGGAATACTACGATACAAAAACGCTAACAGATATTGTTGAGCGTTCAGCAGGACTATTAAGAATTCCGATTGATTATGAGGCAGCACATGAGATCGCTTCAAGAAGTAGAGGAACTCCTAGGATTGCGAATGCTCTATTAAGGCGTGTACGAGACTTTGCTCAAATTAAAGGAGATGGCACCATTAATATGGAGATCTCTAAAATGGCCCTAGCTGCGCTCAATGTGGATGAGAGTGGATTGGACGACATGGATAATAAAATATTACTAGCGATAATTGAAAAATTTTCTGGTGGGCCGGTAGGTCTTACTAATATAGCTACAGCAGTTGGCGAACAAGCTGGAACAATTGAAGAGGTGTATGAACCATTTTTAATACAACAAGGCTATCTTCTACGCACAAGAACTGGAAGAAAGGCAACTGAAAAAGCATACAAGCACCTTGGAACTGATTTTAAGTACACACAAGGCGGCTTGTTTTAATAATGGCTTTTCTTAGTTTTTTTATTTCCTGACTAATTGCATGACAACTCTCAAGAGAAAACATACCGATTTTATTAAAAAAAAAGCCACTGAATTGGGTTTTCAAAAATGTGGTATTGCCAAAGCCAAACAGTTGGAACAAGATGCGCGACACCTGGAAGATTGGTTAAATAGCAATCAGCAGGGCGAAATGGGCTACATGGAGAACTATTTTGATAAGAGAATAGATCCAAGAATACTTGTGCCTGGAGCTAAATCTGTTGTGAGTCTTCTACTAAACTATTATCCCGAAGAAAAATGCAATGAGGAAAAGGAAGATTTCAAAATATCGAAATATGCCTATGGTAAAGATTATCATTTTGTAATAAAAGAAAAACTGAAGCTTTTCATGCTTGCCATCCAAGAAGAAATTGGTGCTGTTGATGGTCGAGTATTTGTCGATTCAGCTCCAGTTTTAGATAAGGCTTGGGCCCGTGAAAGTGGAATTGGTTGGATGGGCAAGCATACCAATGTGATTAATCGTGAAATGGGATCATTTTTTTTCATAGCGGAACTAATACTGGATTTAGATTTGTTTTACGATCATCCTATAAAAGATTATTGTGGTACGTGTACAGCGTGTATTGATGCCTGCCCAACAGATGCGATTGTAGAGCCTTATAAAGTAGATGGAAGTAAGTGCATTAGCTATTTTACCATAGAGTTGAAGAATGCAATTCCAGATGACGTTAGAGGCAAGTTCGACAATTGGATTTTCGGTTGTGATATTTGCCAAGACGTATGTCCTTGGAATAAGTTTTCTTCAGCACATAATGAGCCTTTGTTTGACCCATCGCCAGACTTGCTAAATATGAGTAATGCTGATTGGGAAGACATTACAGATGAAGTCTTTAATGTCTTGTTTCAAAAGTCTGCCGTAAAAAGGACAAAAATTCAAGGATTGAAACGAAACATTGATTTTGTAATGAAAAAGGGTAGAGAATAGCTGAGATTAAGCTGAAATCATTAGCTTAAGATAGAGAAATAGAATCGAAAGCTTCAGAAATAACATCTTGATATAAGTGCCCAAATGAAGCAAAGCACCAAACTTGCAAAGCAAGCAGTTCTTCTTTTTTTATCCAACGGATAGACTTATAGAGCTCTTTTCGAAAAAGTGACTTGTCAAAGCTGACCTTTTCCAGTATTTGCTTACACATTTCAAACATATATGAATACAATTTAAAAATGAACAAAATAAGAGTGGGCCTATTAATATAGTAATATAGAGAACTGTATTCGCATTTTCTTGCGATAAGATATCAACAGTCGAGCTAATTACTAGGGCACAATCTACACATCATTGAACTAACGCAGAATTACTTCTTAATAGTATATCGAAGGGTAAAACTTAGTACTTGATTCAATTGTCCTCTATTAAATCGGAAGGTAGCACCATTGATGTGTTTTCTGATGGGTAGAATAGAGTGGCTCCCACGAGCACCAATTTCAATGCGTTTTGATATCGGAAATTGGATGCCTGCAATTGCGGAAAATTCCATTTTTCGAAATTCACCATTAGTGGTTATTGTTTGATTGTTTTCATCGGTTTCCAATGCATGTAATAGATAACCAATTCCTACACCTGCTTCGTAGTAAATTCCCCCCTTGTGTTTGTATCTTCCAATTACGCAAAGCTCAGAGTAAGCCAATTTCATGAGGTATTTGGTATAATCATTTTGCTTATGATTTGGGGGCTTTAATGTGCCTTTTTGACTATAATTAAGGTTGAATTCAACGGCCAGTTTTTGATTAACATCCCTGATAAAAAAAGCGCCCGTATAGATACCGACTTTATTAATTCCCGAGAACGAGGTACCAGCTACTCTAGATGCGTTCATTCCTATGAGAAGACCAAATTGGTATGGTTTTGCTACAGAATCTTCCTGACTTAGAACGGGATGAATTGCCAAAAGCATCACCGCGATCAGCACAACAGCAACTTTCAGGTTTGATAATGGCATATCGAAAAGATTTTTGTATTCATAACTAAGCTACAAATATGTACATGCAAAAAGAGTCATCCTTTAATAAATTTACCGATGATGATACCGTCTTTTAAAAAAGATCGAATAAGGTAAGCTCCTGGTGAGAGTTCGCTTACATCAATTCTATTTGTCATTTCACAGGTTTTAATATTATTGCCAGTAATATCTAAAATGTCAATTTTGCTAATTGATAAACCGGACGGCGGTCTTATTATTAAGAAATTATCGACGGGATTTGGATATACGAGCAATTTATAATTTGTTTGATTGGGTATTGATGTTGAAAGGTCCCAAGAGTGCCTTCTTGCTCTGTAACAACTATAGTTTGCACTAGAAGAAAAACGGAACTGGAAGACAATATTCCCCGAAGCTGTAACCTCTGTAAAATTGGGATTTAAAATATCAGCTTCACGAGAACCCCAATTAATAAATGTATTTCCGTTTGGAAGTCTTTGTGCATTACCAGTCCTTCCAGATGCTGCCCCATAAGGGTGCGAAAAGTTCCAAACAAGGTTTGCTGTGCCTAGAGCTGTGTCTATCGTGTATTCTTTTGCTGAAGCGATAGGAGGGTCGTGAGAAACACCATTGTCGAAAACCGTCAAGTTTCCATTAGCTAATATTCTAGCATCGTGTTGTAGGCTCAGGCCATTTGTATCATTCTGGAAAGTTAAAGTTCCGAGTGATCCACCCAGCCTCCAGATAAATGAGCCATCAATTGAATTAATTTTAAAAACTTGATTCATGTTTCTAGCAGAAGCAATCAGGTGGCCATCCAGGTCGTATTCCATGGAATTAATATGGGCGTAATCCACATTTGGCCCACTTAGGGACATCACTGTTTCTCCTAGATTGATGTGGTCCCATGAACGCCAATTAAAAAGAAGAACTCCATTCGCATCTTGAATTTGCAAAATATTTCCAAAGACATTTGTATTTATTAGTCCCCCATATCCAGTAAGGTCCATTACTTGTAAATCTTCACACATTATGAGACTGTTTCCATTTGGCAAATGAACAAGCTCATGAAAATCGGCTGTATATCCAGAGTTCCCTTTAATTGTATCGACAATTGTATAAGCACTGTCTAGCAAGAGAAACCATTTATCAACTTTATCATAGTAACTTAAATATCCACTAGGTTGTAAGTCGAAATTTTGTACTTGATCTTCTAATTGGGAAAAGATTTCAGACCCATCAGAATAAATTATTCCAATGTGCCTATCTCCTGGATTACCGCTATTCCTGAAAAAAATGGGTTGGGTTGAGGTAGTGGTATTGACATCAATAATGTAAGAAGGAATCGCTTTTGTGAGCAGCGTTTGTTCTTGAACAAAAGTAGAATTCGTTACTTTCAATTTTTTATGCCTTATTGTGAAAACACATAATTTTTCACCTAATTTATCTTTAACTGTTATCCGATCTCCTAAAATATAGGGAGCTAAAGGAACGATATTGAGCACTTTCTTATCTGTTGAAATTCTCAATTCAAATTCAATTTGGCCAGATAGTTCGGACTCCAGCTCAAAATTTCCCGATTCTTCAAATAAAAATGGACCATCGTTCGCATTTCGAACCACAATTACGGTCATTTCGGAATGATCTGATGTTCGTGTAACAGGATGAGTTACTTCATAGTTTTGCCCTTTTGAGATTAGCGAACAGCAACCGAGAAAAAGAAACAAGTATACCCCTTTCATGAGATTAAAGATAATGGAGAATAAATAAAGTATGAAAGCGACTATGGTGTAATTTTGGTTTCTATTACTTGTAGTACCGCTTTAGTGGCATCATCAAAAACATAAGAAACGATATAGAGGTGGTTTTCGTCCCATAATGCGGGCATTGGACTGGACGAAATTACATACTGCTTGATGTCACCAGCATTAGTCGAACCCGTAATGGCATCCCCCCAAATACTTCCAGACAATGCTGCACCACCTTCGTTCACGCCATAATGCCCGAATATATCTCTTAAAACATGCCGATGCACATAATTGGAATAGGTATCATCAGTGGCACCTGTATAATCTGGATGTTTCCCCGGATACACGGTTTGATAATCGGTAATAGAGTCTTCTACTAAACAGCTAACAATTTGAAAAGAACCAACTACGTTATTGAGTAATTCTATTTCAATTTTTGCACAAACAGTGCGATCAGCAAGTACATTACCACTGCATTTTATTGCAAAATCAGCAGGTTGCCCCATTCTACTAGGGACTGCAGTTGACAACTGATTCGAATTAAAAAAGTAAAATGGAGGTGAGGATTCTTCGCGATTAATCATTAACCTAGGTAGGCTCGATGGCATATTAAAAGCATCAAAAATTTGTTCGGCTTCTTCAATTTTCCAATTTGTTTCGTATTTGCCTGTTCCTGTTTGTACTTCGTTAAATGAGGTGTTCGGATGGATAGAAATTACAATCAAAGTGTCACCGTATATATCATGAAGCTGATCTAATTCATGTGCTGCCTCAGGACAGTTTCCACAAAGATGCCCAGTAAAATCTTCCACAAGAATATTTCTATGCGTTTGAGTTGCTGCACTGAATGAGAAAATGGTGTCGCAACTTTCGTTAACCGTTACAGTTCCTATATTGGGCAAGTCTACTTTATCACAGGTTACCAATAACAATGCGCAAAGTGAGAATGAAAATATATTTTTTAATGTCGTCATTTCGATTTTCTTAAAAACTGGTAGTAAATGTTACCGTTAAACCATTGGAAGCCGGAACCTGTCTACATACACCACCTACACAAAATAATCCGGCTCTCTGCTTTCCATAACCCATTGTAAACCTGTGGGCATTTTTAACGTAACCAACAGTTCCATATAAATAATGAACTTGTTTTTCCGCATCAGAATTCCCATAATTATATTGATCTAAAATACCAACGAACCAGTGTGGTGAATAAGTGTATTCAAGTAGTACAGTTGCCCAATTGCCCAAATGTTGCTGCGTTGATAGGTGCTGCAATTCCAGCCTAATGTTGTGTTTTTTCATGAACCTTTTTGAAAGATCAAGAACATGGATTTGAGCTATAATATTACCTTTTACACCTTTGTTGTTGTTGTCGAAAGCTCCTTGGTTAATGTCATTGTTGTAAAAGAAATTGAAATAAGTATACGTTGCCCTGAAGGTCTTGCTGAATTTCTTTTTAATTTCGAGATTGAAATCTTGAAAATACTTTTCCTTTCCTGGCATAAAGAAACTGTTGTTAACATAGCCTTCACGCGAACTAGATTCAGCAGAAATATCCTCTAAAATATTGATCGAGTCAAGACCGAATACGGTCGCATAATTCGCTGTTAATAACATGCCATATTTCCCACCGATTTTACTTTTTTTCGGCACTTTGTAACTCAACTCAGCTTGATAGGCAACTTCTCCCCAAGGTCGGGAACCATAGGGATAAAGTGTCGCAGCTAAATTGTAAGAATGCTGTTTGGTCAATGCCGGTGAAAAGTTAATCATCAGGTCTTGCAATTCAGCTGTTCGATCTGATCGAAAGCTAAAATTATCTGTTGTTTTCGCATCTAATAAAAGTGAAAACCCTTTGGTGGCGTACGTGAAATTAAGTAATGCTGCATGACCGTCTTTATAAACAAATCCATTATCTCCAGACGGATCATTAATTTTATAGGCGTATTCACCGTTTACACTCACTTTACCGTAGTTCATTCTAAGCCTTCCTGCATAAGTGCCAACATTTTCAGGAAGTATAAGCGACGGGCTATTGTCGGATTGATATTTGCTGACAAAGCTTCCGCCTAAAATGACGTTCAGCTTTCTATAGGGCAAGGAATCAATGGATTTGTTAGATAATGAATCAAGTAACTCATTCAACACCAATTCTCCGTCAATTCCTCGAACCAAACCGGAACCATTTACGAGGCCATCTGAAAATTGGAAGCGTTGTTTGCCGTATATACCTTTTACGTAGAGGCCCGGGAGTGGGTGCGCTTTAACTCGCATACCATCCATGGCATTATCAATTCCTAAAAGCCTCTCCTCATAGCAGCGAAATACTAACCCACTGCCAAATTGCTCATAAAAATTACCGACAGTAACACCAATTTTTTCAGTACTGTATGCTGCAAATCGATAACCTAATCCTGTTCCTTCAAATCGATCAGGATATCCTAATTGGGCAGGCAGATAGGATTCGTAACGAATTCCTGCACTTACGTTTCCACGCGTGTATAATATATTAGTAAAAGCTGTTAAAGTAGATTTTTCATCTGGTACTGCCGCATTGATAGCGCTATCCTCTTGATATTGTTGGTAGGCCATTGAAACATTGCCTTTTATTTCTCCCAGATCGATTTCTCTCTGATTATTTCCAAATTGCCCATAGGAGCATACAGACAAGAATGCGCTCAATGAACAGCAAGCAATACGTTTTTTCATTTTTGATGTTTGGTTTCGCAACTTGGGACAAGTTAAGAAAGTCACTTGGATTTATTTCTTAGCTGCAGCTTGAACTTTATCGTAGAGTTTGTCTTCATCTCCTGGAGAATAGCTATTATGTTGGTACACGATATTGCCTTTTCCATCTAATAAAAAAGTATGCGGTACATTTTGTACACCCATTGCTCTTTTGAAATCAGAATTTTTATCCAGAAGAATTTGATAATCCCAACCTACTGAATTAACATAGGGCTTAACTCGAGTGGCAGACCTTTGATCGTCTATAGAAATTGCGACAAGTTTGACACCTGTTTCGTCCATCCAATCATCATATTCATCTGCGATGTTATTTAATTCTTCTTTACAAGGTTTACACCAAGTAGCCCAAAAGCTAATGATTGTCGGGTTCCCATCATTTTCAATGGCACTCGTATTAAATGATTTACCATCAAGTGTTTCTAATTTAACACTTGGAATTGTTTTTTGTTGAGCTACTAATACAAAAGACATAAGTAAACAAGGAAACACTAGGAGTATTATTTTTTTCATAGAATTATTTTTTGAACTGATTACCAAAATTCAAGCCAAAAGAGGACCTGTCTATTGGATGGGTAAAGGTAACTATATCGTTGAGTTTATAAAAACTGAAAATAGGATTGATTGTTGTATTTCTATTACAATAGTGTATCAAAGAAAAACACTTTATGAACGAAATCTCACTAAATAGAGAAAACATCTTTATGATTTTATAAGCTTCCATACAACCCTGTTTGAAGAGTCATTATTAATTATTGTGATGAAGTAAATTCCGAGGCCCAATTCACTTACATTA
>ENA-UOXV01006660-UOXV01006660.1-marine-metagenome-genome-assembly--contig:-NODE-6660-length-11994-cov-5.128822_pt1 | contig 11994 bp, 10 predicted proteins | sample MGYA00238165_ERZ766961 | MGnify/ENA primary metagenome ERZ766961 (study PRJEB28924, sample SAMN03173240) | marine metagenome | biome: Marine; feature: Water; material: Subsurface seawater | place: North... | reverse complement strand
TGTTGCTAACATATATATTAATTTTTTGATATTACCAAATTTGGTACGATGTATGCTAACAAATGTTATATAACAATTTTGTTATATAGTTTTTTGTTGATTAAGTATTTGTAATATTTTATAATTAAATTTGGTATGGTGTATCGTCATGATTATATATGGTTATAATTTAATAATTGTTAGCATAACATTTTGTTTATTAATTCAAGTTTTTTGTTTATTAATTCAAGTTTTTGTTTGCGTATTAGATAACAATTGTAATTAATTTATTTTTTTATGTGGTTTTGTGTTGATTATGTTTATGTTTTTAGGAAATAATATTAATTATGACGGATAATGATAACAAATATATATTTATGTATATTTATTGTATATTCGTATAAAAGTTTTTGAACTTTTTTGTTTTTATATTTATTAATTATATATAATGGAAGCATTTGCTTTTTTATTAACTATATTTATACTAATTTCATTTACAGGTTTTTTTGCTTTTAAAATACACAATAAAGTTCGTAAACAAAAAAAGAAAAAAGAGAGAACATTTTTAGAATTTATTAATCGTGGAAAAATTCCAGAATTTAAACAATTATTAATTGGTGCTTCTTTTGGAATTGTTTTTGGATTTATTGATAACGCTGGATTGTGGTTTGGTATGAGTGCGTTAGACAAATATTTACCAGGAGGACCTCTTACTAAGGCTGCTCTAGGTAATACATTTAGTGATATTTTAGGTGCAACGTTTGGGTCATTTATTAGCATTATTCTGTTTGACTTAGTAAAATATGATGATGACGACCAACCTATATGGACTAATGCTATAGGAATTGTAATTGGTTGTCTTATTGGTCTCTATATTCCACGTTTGATTACAGGAAAAACGTAAGTGTAATTTTTCTAAATACATTCTTAATTATTTAAGTGTTAGTTTAGTCAAAACTATTTCGACTTGCTAATGACTATGAACAAAAACACAGAAAATCTAACTATGTTAGAAACTCAAATGAGAAAAAAGTAGAAAATATAGAAAAAAGTGAAAAATAAATAATGAAAAATTAAATATTTATTTATAATCTTATAAATAAATATGAATCATAGCAAATGTAAAACTAAAAATAACCCATTTTTATATTCAAATGAATCAAATGAATCAAATGTAACTGTTTACATGAATAGTCCAACTTTACAAACGATGCAATACACTTCACGAAAAAGTTCCTTCATACTTTTATCAAAATACAATACACCACTTGAAAAACACTTGGAACTTACGCGGTCATACGATTCTTTTGTAAAATAACATCCATGATATTCATAGTTTGGAGTTTCTCTTTAGTGTATTCATATTATTGTTTTTGGGTTTCTGAAAAAGTTCAAAGAGAGAAGCATTAATTATTATATCTGTATCCTAAATATAACATTTTATCATAATTATTAATTTTTGGATAATCAAATATTTTACGCGGGACTTATTGCCGCATCAAAGAATGTTTTGCTTTCTATCTAAAAATTTAAACTTTTTGTAAAATATCTTTAATAAATAATTCCTCTCCAATCTTTTTTACAATCTCTCTTTTATGCTTCTTTTGTGTTTCTTCATCTGATGCTCCTAATATATTGCTTAAGTGATCTGGATAATCTTCGTTTGATTGGTCAATTACATTTATTTCTTGTATTTGCTTATTTGATATTTTTGTAATTGCCTTTTCCACCTTTTCACCATCTTCTTTAGTCCAGGTATTTTCATCTTTTATGTAAAAGAGCATTCGCTTCTTATCACTACAATGAATTGGACGCATTGTTGTCTCCAACTTTTTCAAATTTTCCATTAATATTGCTGCTATTCCCTCAATATATCCCATTTTACTTGTTTGTAATACATTTTGTATTGATACTTGGATATTACTCATAAAATCACTAAAATTTATTGCATTTTTACAATGTTCGTTCAAAAATACATTAATAGAAATATTATTGTTATTGGTTGTGTTATTCGTAGTTAGGTTATCTCCCTTTATATTTTTCATTTGCTGTTTCAATTCACGATTCTCTTTTAATATTTCTTTTAAAATATGTTTTATGTCTGAATCTCTATCACTTAACGACTCCTTTTTTTCTTGTATAACTACATTATTTACTATGGTTGTTCCATTTTCAATATCGTCTGATATTTTTGGTTTTTCTATAATAATTTTACATTGTTTTTGGTGTCGTGAAAGTCCGCTACTATATTTATAATATTTTCCACAAATACAAAAGAGCATATTTTTTGTTATCATTTTGTTATCATTTGTTATCATTTTGTGTTTCCGTGTAGAAATATGTTGCTCCCATAGAAACTTTCTACTACATACATAATCACATTTTTCACAATAAAATTTTAGCGCATATTTTTGCATATATATAAATGGTAACAAAAAATATGCTAAAGTAAAACTCATTGATTTTTGGAAAAAAATATTTTTTGTATTTTTACACCTTTTTATTTTGTTAGCATGTTTCATCACAAATGTTGAAAAAAACAAAAATGCAAAATGGCGAGTTTTTTCCAAAAAGTTTTTTCGTTTTTTTATTTTGGACATTTTTTTTTTGTCCAAATTGAAATTTTCAAAATACTTTTCAGAAAAACATGACACCATAGAAAATTTTTTAATAAATTATTTCTTAAAAATTCCCTACATCATGTAGGGAAAAACACATTTTTACCAATTTTGATAATCTTGTTATATTGTTAATAATAATACTCTTAATGCTTCAGAATAATTTTTACCTGGCAAATTTGTTGTACCCATAGCATCTACTAATTTTTTTATGCGTAAATATTCGTCAGGATCAATACCAACAGATATATCATATTTATTAAAATAATAATACCAACCTAAATATATATTTTTTTGAGCTAAGTAAGGTAATAAATTAAACGTATCTACTGATGCAGTAGCTGAAATTTTAATACAAAAAGTAGAATTTAAAAATGCATCATCAAAACTTCTTAATCTTCTATTTAATTCATCAATTATTCCTTGAAGTTCCATTATTTCTTTTGATAATTTTGAATTTCTATGTTTTTGAATAGTAAAGTTAAAATAAATATTTTTAGCATTTAACGCTGCAGCCATAGATTCTACAGCTAATTCATGACATATATTAGTTTTTTTGGTATATTGTAATGCTTGTAAATACTTTGAAAATTTTATATATGGATCGATTTCGTTGAATGAACCCTTACGAAATGGTAAAACAAACTCATCTAAAATTTTTTTTAAATATATATTATTATTTGCAGTATCTACTGCTTCTTGACTAGTTGCAATATTTGTTCTTGTGTGTTGAACACTATAACTATTTAAACTTAACGTTGGTTGAATTAGTGATTTTATCTTTTTCATAATTACTATATAAGTATAAAAATATTTTTCTGTTCTTTATTATAAATGATAGAAAGTTTTTCTATTATATGTCCTGTTGGTAATGAAAACAAAGTAATAGTATTATTATTAAACATTAATATTATTTATCCAAATTCAAATGTATATATTTTATGTGATAGTTATCTCAAAACTATTGTAAATAAAATTCCCTTTAATTTTACAATTAATATTAATTATCTTGATATTTTAACAGATACTTTTAGTAAAACAAAAGAAAATTTTAAATACAGAATTGATTATTTTAAATTACCCTTTCTTTTATTTGAGAAAGCTCTTGAAGAAAATAAAAATACTATGTATTTAGATAATTTTAATATTATTCTTAATAAATTTCACATTAATTTTGATGAATGTAAAAATAAAATAGCAGCAGTTAAAATGTTAGATTCTAATGATGTAGCTCATAATTTATATTTGATTGATTCGATTGAAACAATAAATAAATGGGAAAAAATAATTTATAATAAAGCAATTGAAATATATAAAATTCAAATTAATTCTTGTGATAGTTCTCAAAATTTTATTATGGAAGAAAAAGATAATGAATTTGAAAATAATGAATTATTTATAAATATCTATTGTGATTTAATGGTTAAAAAATTAAATTTATTAACGGAACATCCAAATTTTGTTTATTATTTGTCAAAGGAAAATCATGTTTCAACATTAGATTTTTTTAGAAAAAATAATAATTTAGATTACAATAATATTACATATAATAATAAAGATTTATTATTTAAAGGCAAAATACTTTCCAGTATTTCAATTGTAAATGATATTGATCACGCAAGTATACATAAAGCAAATTCTGCTTTAATAAAATTATTAATTAATATTAATAAAAAATTTTATAGATTATTAAATTTACAAAATAATAAAAAAATAATATTCAATTTACCACCAAAAAACAATATTATACCAATATTTAATGACAAAGATTACGGTTTATATAACTTAATACGATTATGGAATAAAAAATATACTGATATTATACTTTTTACACACGAATTTGAAAGTAACTATTTTGAAATTGGAGATGTAATTTTATATAATTATCCAAATAATAATTATTTTTTAAATAATACAATTAATAAAAAAATACTAATTGGAACTCTTGATGTTTATAATGACAATTTATCAATATTAAATAATAATAATATTACATATAGTCCTTGGATCTACTGGCCAAAACATGCAGATAAAGTTGAAGATTTTATTAATAATTCTAATAAGAATATTAAAAAAACGATAAATTCTGTTTTTATTGGAAATTCAAAATACGAAGAACGAAAACAACTTATAAATATTGTTGATAACATAAAACTATGGGATTCATCTAATAATATGTTAGACTATGATAGTTATTTATTTGAAATAGCAAAAGCAAAATATGGTATTTGTTGTAAAGAATCTTCAATAAATAGTCATAGACTTATGGAATATTTAGCTGTAGGTACTGTTCCTATTATTGTTAAAAATCAAGTAAATACTAAGTCTTTTGAGGATCCATTGCAAGAAAATATACATTTTCTCTCTGTTGATTCAATAGAAAACATTAGTCATATTATCCAAAATACATCAAAAGAAAATTGGAATGAATTATCCGAAAACGGACAAAAATGGTATATGAAAAATATTTATTCAGAAAATAGTTTTAAAAATTTATTTACATATTTTTTATTAAGTTAAATAGTTAAATTATATATATATCATAAATAACATGAATTCTCAATTAGATCTTAACATTGACAAATATACTAAAGAAGAACTCATAAAATTACTTGGATTACAACAACCTATTAATGAAGAAAAAGTAACACAAGCTATTGGTGCTTTATTAGATGGTTATACACAAAAATATCAAGTTAATCAAAATATATTACAATTTTTTTTTGATATGAAACAAAAATTGCTAAAAAAGGAATTAACAGAATATGAAATACAACGTAAAAAACAAGAAGAAGAAGAAGAAGAAAAAGAAAAAAATTTAAAAAAGACATTGCCAAATTTAAAACTACCAAAATCTGATGTATATACAGATGGAGGAAGACCTGTTGTTATCCATGAAGATTTAAAGACTCTTCCTACTTTTAATCAGGAATATGTTGGAGGGGAAATGAATCCAGTTAAAAAACGAATTATAACTAAATTATTTCCTATTGATACTAGGTATCGTCTAGACTATAATACTACAAAAGGTACTGATTTTTCAATTCAATTACCAGACACAATTAAAAATGTAGTATCCATGAAATTAAATTCTTTTGAATTTCCAGTTACAAATTATAATTTATCAGAAACATTAGATACAAACACTTTTAGTATAATTTATAATGGAATATCTACTTTAATTACTATATTACAAGGCAATTATACAGCCGATGAATTAAAAAAATACTTATATAATATTACTGCAGGAACAGGTGTTTTTTATGATCCACCTTTTAATGGTAATGTTGGTGTTGAATTTGATTCAAAATATGGCAAATTTATTATTGAATTAACGCCAGCAGGAATTGCTGCAGGAGATACTATTGCATTAGACTTTAACTCAGTTAAATTTTTAAATAGAGATATCAAATATAATTTAGGTTGGATGTTAGGATATAGGAAAGATTCTTATAGTGGATTACAAAGATATGTTCCTGAAGGAATATATGATACTGCAGGCACACGAAATATAAATTTATTAGTTAATGATTTTAACAATAACAATGGAGAAGTATATGTTAATCCATTTTGGTCTGGACCAATGAAATATAATATATTAGCTAGAATTCAGCAACCTGCAGCTACAAATGAAATTATTTTTAATGATAATTCTGATTTACAATATAAAGCTAGGGAGTATTTTGGACCAGTTGATATTAAGCGATTACAAATTCAAATTTTAAATGATAATTTTGAAGTTATTGATAATAATAATATGGATTACAGTTTAACACTTGAATTTAAGTGTATTTATAATTTATAATTTATATTTTTTAAAATATTTAAAAGTTATAAATTAGTTATTTAACCTGTAAAATCTGATGCTTCTAAAGTGTCACCATTTGTTACATATTGTTTAAAGAAGATTTGTGGAGTAAGGGCGCATTCGGTACTTTGGCTATCTCCAGCTAATTCTGTACCAACAGTTAATGGGACGGCATCAGTAGCACCAAGTAAACCTTTAAAGGTAGCACCAGATGAATCGGTAGCTAAAGCGTTAAGAGCAGTGCGAACAAGACCTATTTCAGCTGGATCAGCATAGCCGGCACCGCTAATATCAAGAAGATTTTGAATAGCGCCTGTAAGAACACTATCAGTAATTGATACTCCGCTTACACTAGCAGTGACTGTGTGATCACCAGAAAAGGCACCAAAACCTTTACCGGCTGTTACAAGAACATCGGCATCAGCTTGACTTGGAGTAGGTACAGCGTCCCAAGCAATAGAATCGGCAGCTAAGACGTTATCTTCTTTGGTAGCAACAATAGATACGGTATCTGCAACACTATAGTTAATGTTTGTAGAAGCAGCGTTATTTGAAGAGTGTGTTGAGAAAAGAACGTTTAAGGCAACAGAACCAGCACTGGCATCAAGAGGACCATCAGAGCTTCCTGATATTACATTAGTACCACTAAAGCTGATTAGGGTTTCTTCAACACCAGTTTTATCAAGAGTAACGAAATCAGCAATGTTAATAGTACCATGAATATTAGTTCCAGTAGTGAATCTAACATCATAAAGAGTACAGGCATTACCTACGTCGTTAGATGGATCACTAAAGCTAAATACGGCACTATCGTTACCACTACCATCACCAGATAAATTAATTAGATCTGTAAATATTTCAACATTGACAACAAAGTTAAGGTAATTGTTTGTTTTGTGAGCTGATAAAGCTATTCCAGCTCTGTCTGTTTCACGTGTGAAAAGGTTAAGAGCAAGACTGTTGCTAAAGTCAATAACTTGAGCAGAGGCATTAATGGTTGATTCAATCAAAGACATTTTATACTTAATTACTAGAAAAAAAAAATTACAGAAAAAATCACTACACTACTACAAACTACTACAAACTACTACAAACTACTACAAACTACTACAAACTACTACAAATCACTACACTACTACATTATGAAAGTGTCTGATAATATTCTTTTACTTTCGAATTTATTTTAATTTTGAATGGGTCAAAAGATTTCAAATACAAGCCTTCCAAACTTTTTACACGAGACAACGCTACATAAGTTTGGCCGCACTCAAAAACACGGTTCCCCACATCAATTTCAGCTAAATCTAGCGTAGTTCCCTGAGATTTATGAATGGTTAAAGCCCATGCCAAAATGAGAGGGACTTGTTCTATGGCGACATCTGGAATTGTTTCACTTTTCCAAATATGGGTGGTAATTTTTCGTTCGATTCCATTGTTAAACAAAACAATCGGATAACCATCCACTTTATCAAATTCTTTAATAATACCCTGACTACCATTACAAATAGGGATAGGTCCTTCCATTTCCAAATTAACAACGCACATTACTTGTGCACCCTCTTTGAGAACCAAATTTTGTTCCCCATTAAAACAGTTCATCAACATAGCTGTTTCCTTTTCTCGTTCTTGTTCTGTAAAATTAGACGCAATTTGTTTTTGCTCTGATGACAACTCTAACAATACAGGAGAAACAATACGCAATTCATAATTCTTTTCTTCCATTTTCAATCCTTCAAGTGAAGTTTTATTTAGTTTTTCTACAAACTTCTTTGTTGGATACAACAAGGTAGGTTTTACAAGTTGTTCTTCTGGTTGCGTCCTATTAATATACTTTTGCAATTCATCAAATGATTTCTTTGTAATACGCCCTACACGAATTTGATTAAGAATTTTAGCGTATAATGGGTCCCTTTGTCTAAAAATTGTCTTCAATTCAATCTCATAATCAAATGTAGATTTCCATTTTTCCGATTCAAAACAAAAACGACAACTATCTTCATCTTCTTTTTTTCCAACAGGAGGCAATTGAAAGAAGTCACCACTAAAAACAAGTTGAATCCCACCAAATGGTTTATCCGGTTGATTCCGCAACTTTCGTCCAATGATATCGAGCAAATCAAAAATCTTTTTTGACATCATACTGACTTCATCAATCACAAGAATATCAACACACTTCCAATTTTTCTTCTTTTTACCAATTCGAATTTTATAGAGAATTTTATCAACTGGTGCGTTTGCTAGTCCAATACCAGACCAAGAATGTATTGTTGTTGCATTACTTTGTAACAATACTGCTGCACAACCTGTAAGTGCACATACATTAATACGTTTACCCAATACACTTGCTTCTTTAACCATTTCTTTAATTAGAAATGATTTACCTGTTCCACCAGGTCCCGTAATAAAAATATTTTTTCCTTCCTTAAATTTTTGAAGTGCAAATTCTTGCTCTTTTGAAAGAGTCATCGAGTGGTTGATAATTAAATCTTTATTTCTTTATTTTCAATTTTAAATATATGTTATTCAAATGTTGAGGTTTATTGACTTTTAATGTTGCTGTAAATAATACTAAATAGGTTTAAATAATTAATGAGTAAAATATGTATTATGACTACTGCTGAAATGCTACAAATATATTTACCAAAAAACGAAATTGTTAATAATTTTTTGAAATTAGATGATGAAAAAAAATTATTATGTATAACCATCGGATTACGTTGTATTGAAAACAGTAGTTGCTGTGTTGAAGAATTTTACAATCAAGAAATGAGCGAAGTTAGAGCAAATGAACGCAAGAAGTATCAAGAACTTGAAGAGAAATATAAAGAAAGTCAAAGTTTACATCAACAAGAATTGAAATCATTTGGAGAACGCGTTTATCTGAATGCTTCAATGGAACACGAAGAAAAACATAAACAATTGCAAGAACGGTGTAAATCAATTGAAATGGAATATTATAATTTACAAAAAAACGTGGAAAGTGACAAACGCATAGAAATGGAGAATTTTAATATTAAATTATTAAAAACGCTTCGTGAAAAAGAAGATAATTCTCGTAATCGTGAAGATGAATTACGAAATGATTATGAAGAACGTCTTACGATTGAGCGAAACAAAAATAGTAAAGTTCAAATGATTGATAATAATTCGTCTAGAAAAGGAAAAGAAGGAGAAGAAGAAACTGAAAAACTATTAAATCGTTTGTTTCCCAAAGCAGAAATAGTAAAATGTAGTAGTGAATCAAAACGAGGTGATTTTAATATTTTACTAGGAAACATGAATATGATGATTGATGTTAAGAATTACAAAAAGAATGTCCAAAAAACAGAAATAGATAAATTTCATCGCGATATGAAGGAAAACCCAGAATATACGTGTGGTGTATTACTTAGTCTAGAATCTGGTGTTTGTAATAAAGAAGATATGTCCCTTGAGGTATGTAATGAGCGTCCAATTATTTATATTCATAATTTTTTAGAAGATACAAAAAAAATGATTTACGCATGTAGTATCGTGCAAATGATTCATAGTATTGAAAATTTAAATTTGAAAAACCAAGAAATAGTGGACAAAGTGACAAGATTACAAAGAGAATCAAAAAAGAAATATGTATCTACGAAGAAAGATTTAGACAAGTTTTATAATAAAATGACTAAATCTTTGGAAGACCATGAAATCATGATTAAAGATTTATTTTCACTATTTCAAAATAAAAATTTGTAAGTCCCATAAGAACTCCAATAATAGCGCCGATTATAATTTGAAATATTGAATGTGCTCTATATTTGTAGCGTTGATACAGTGTAGAAATTGTAATTGCTATAAAAATAGTTCCAATTATATATTTGTATTGTTTAGCATAAAGTAAGAAAAAGGTAGTGACAAATGCGGCAATTTGCGCGTGTCCTGAAGGCATTCCAAAGTCCTTAAATATAAACCCATCTAAAAATGGGATTGAAATTTCTAATTGTTTTTTAGGTCTGGGTTGTCTAAAAATACGTTTTAAAAAGAAATTTAATAATATATTAATTAAAATTATTTCTGTAAACAGTATTTTTTGATGAAACTCGTAAAAAAACATATAAGCATAACTAATACTAATTAATATCACTGGTCCCAAAAATCCTATATAATCTAATGCTATCATATTATAATAACATTAGATTTAATAAATACACTTATGCTGTAATAAGAAACCCGCAAACTTCTTAACAAAAAATTAATATTGGTATAATTGTTTAATACTCAAAGCAAAAGACCAGTCCATATGATTCAAATCAATAACATTTCCACGGTCATTTAAAAGTCTGATATGAAATCGTTTTATAGTAGTTGGTCCAAAATAGGTTCTTGTATATACTGTAACGTCTGACTCATTTGTATCCATCCATGTAAGATTTCCTATAGCATCATCACTTCGCGTAAAAGGAACCGAAATACGACTAATAATATTACCTGGTAATGTATTTTGAATACGTTCTGACTTACTTCGTAATTGTTGCTCTAAAATTTGTTCTATTGTAAATACTTGTGCTTTTGTAAGTTGTTGAGGTGTGTTATAATTATTAATGTTTCCCCCATTTATTGTAACATTATTTCCAACTACACTGGGTGATCCATCTGAATTGCAAAAATTACGATTATAATAAGAAGGCAATTTATTTATTTTTTTATTAGAAAGGTTACTATTTGAAATATGAACTTGTCCATCATAATTACTGTTATAGTCATCGAGCTCAATAAATAATATTTTTGTACCAAAAATGTCAATACATGACTCCGTTGTATAAGAATTAGAACCACTATATATGGTTTTCCGAAATCCAAGAAGCCACCCTAAGTTATGATCTTTTGTTTGTAAGTTCGCGCAACTACTATTATTATAGTTAGTATCATTTGTGTAAAAAAATAATGAAAAGTTATTACTCCCACTTACATCAGAAATAGTGATCTTAAATGTATTTTCATTAAAACTAATGCTGGAAGCGCCTCCAAATTTATCATCAATTGCTTCTTGTAATTTTACTTGTAAAGTATTTGAAATATCTATTGCGCCTTTATATTTATAATTGCCATCTGGAATTTGTATGGTTTCACGAATACCATTACAACTAATATCAAAATAATTGGTTCCGTCCTTCTCATTAAATACATACCAAGAAGTAGGAATTTCAAATGATTTTACATAAAATGATATTACATTTGTAATGGGTTGAGGTAATTCAATAATGTAATCGGTTGAATTACTGGGAGGTATAACTTCGTTGTCGTTAACTGTTGTTTGACAATTACCAGAACCATCTGTAGAAAAAGTGGTTGTTGGACGAAATAGTAAATTGTCGCGATAATGACTATCAATAGAAAGAATTTTTTGTGTAGTTTGTCGCAAAACAGGGTTGTTAACGCCTTGTTGGACCTCACCTGGGTAATTTAAAAATTTTCGTGTCATTACACTGCGAATAGGGTCTGTTATAGTTACATTTTGTTGTGCTCTATCACCAACGGTACCATCTTCATACCCATCTTTAAATAAAAATAGGTTATTTAACCCATAACCGTCTTCCGTAATGGTATCGGTTCCATTTTCCA
>ENA-UOXV01006656-UOXV01006656.1-marine-metagenome-genome-assembly--contig:-NODE-6656-length-12001-cov-5.316005_pt1 | contig 12001 bp, 4 predicted proteins | sample MGYA00238165_ERZ766961 | MGnify/ENA primary metagenome ERZ766961 (study PRJEB28924, sample SAMN03173240) | marine metagenome | biome: Marine; feature: Water; material: Subsurface seawater | place: North... | reverse complement strand
GATGATCTTGTGGGGATGGCGCGCCGTGCGGCGCGCGCGGCCGCAGAAGAGGGCGGGGGCGGCAGTGAGGGCGAGGGCGAGGGCGAGGCAGACGGCGCTGACGGGGCACCGGGGGAGTCGCCGGGCGGGGCGGGTGCTAGCGAGGGCGGCAAGCTGCTGCCGGTGCTGGGCGACGCGGACACGGAGACGGTGAACATGCTGGTGTTCGCGCACCCGCTGGCGGGCGGGCCGCGCGTCGCGCAGGCGCTGGCGGTCCGGTACTGCCTCGGCGTGCTCGTACTGGAGGCGATGCTGCAGGAGAGCCTGGCACTAGCGGGTGTGCAGCCGTGCTTCGAGGAGCAGCCTGTGGAGGAGGAGGGCGGGGAGGTGACCACTGTGCGGGTGCCCAACAAGTGGCAGCTCGACAAAGACGCGGCGCCCGCGGGGGCAATCCGGGAGCTTCAGGAGGTGTTCTTCCCGCCGGCCTCGCCGCCTGAGGAGGGGCACGAGCCGGCAGCCGAGCGTGAGGCGGAGCTGGGCGAGGACGGGCATCCGGTCCCGGCGCCGCCGCGCACCGCGGAGGTGGAGGAGGGGTGGCTGCAGCCTGCGCTGCTGCAGAAGCTGGTGGCGCTGCGGCTGCGGGAGCTACGCTTCGTGCGCGGCGTGGTGGTCGACGGGCTCGCGCTGTCGGCGCTTCCCGACGCGGTGGCGGTCGCGGGCGTGCTGAAGCGCGCGCTCGCGGGGAAGACGCTGCAGGTCGTGCACGCGGGGTGGCAGGAGCCTGACGCGCCGCCCGAGCCCGCAGAGGGCGAGGGCGAGGGCGCGGTGGCGGCGGAGGGCGCGGAGGACGGCGAGCCCGAGGAGAAGGCGCCGATGGCGGAGGAGCACGAGGCGCGCGAGATGGAGGGCGACATGTCCCCGAGCAAGTCGCGCCCCGAGAGCGCGCGCGGCCCGCCGCAGGAGGAGGCCTTGGCGGCGGAGGACCCGCTGGCGGTCGAGGAGGAGTTGTCGGAGGAGGAGCGCGCGGCGGCGCTCGCGCGGTACGAAGAGGTCCGCAACGCGGTGCTTGCGGCGCTCGTACCGGTGAAGCAGCCGGAGGGCGGCGGGGAGGAGGCCGAAGCCGAGGCCGAGCTTGAGGCGGAGGAGGCGGAGGCGGCCGCTGAGGAGCCCGCGCTGCCGACACAGACCGTGCTGGTGAGCGCGTCGCGACAGGGGTTGCAGAAGATCGAGGAGGTGGTGATGGACGTGATGGCGCGCCTGCCCGCGCCGGCGCAGCTGCCCGGCGAGCCGCGCGTGCTGCCGGTGCCCGCGGTGTTCGACTGTGAGATCGTGACGCGCCCGTACCGCCGCCTGGGCCGCCGGCCAATCACCAACTTCTACATCCTCACGCCGGAGCCGATGTCGCCCGAGGAGGAGGCGGAGGCAGCGGAGGCGGAGTCCGCCGTGGCGGAGGGCGAGGGCGGCGAGGCGCCCGCGGAGGGCGAGGAGGCGGAGGCGCCCGCGGAGAAGCCGCCGCGGCTCAAGATGGTGCGCGGGAAGACGCGCTGGTCGATCCCGCCCAAGTCGAGCATGGAGCTGGTGGTGCGCTTCCTCGCCGAAGACACGGGCCGCTTCGACGCGATGCTCGCGTTCGAGATCATGGGCGGCGGTGTGCTGATGCGTGGCAAGGAGTTCACGCTGCCGGTACGCGGGCAGTGCGCGTACCCGCACATGTCGCAAAACGTCAACAACCTCTACTACAAGAAGATCCGCGCGCCGCCGCCGCACATGATCGTGCGCAAGCAGTACGTGATGTCGCGCGAAGTGTTCGAGTTCGGGCCGCTGCTCGTCGGCAAGGAGAAGGAGGGCTACAAGGAGAAGTACGAGGAGAACCGCGAGAACTTCCGCATCACCAACAACGGGCAGTTCGATATGCACATCGACTTCTGCTTCCGCAATGACACGGAGGGCAAGGTCTGGGTCGTGGAGCCCGAGGAACTCGACCTCGCGGTGGACCAAACGCAGGACGTGACAGTGTACGCGTTCACGGAGGAGGAAGGCGAGTTCCAGGATGCGCTCATCTGCAACATCCGCGACAACCCGGAGCCCGTCGCGATCCCGCTCTCATGCATCGGGGCGTCGCCGACGATCGTCACCGACATCGAGGTTGAGCGCGACGAGGAGGGCAACGCTGTGGAGGGGCCGCTGAAGCTCGAATTCCAGCGACTTCTGCTCAAGCGCAAGGACGTGCGGGAGGTGAAGCTCACCAACACGTCGCTGGTGCCAACCAAGTGGCACATCAAGGGCGCCGGCGAGGAGGAAGGGTTCAACACCGGCGGGGAGTTCTCCATTTTTCCGATTGACGGCCTGCTGCAACCGAACCAGTCTGAGATCCTCACGATCGGCTTCAATGCGATCGAGAAAAACACCTTTGAGAAGCCGATCGAGCTGCACTGGATCGACGAGGCAGAGCAGCTCCCTGGGGAGCTGCGGAAGAAGCAGGACATCCTAATCACGGCGGAGGCATACGAGATCGACTTCACGTTCAAGTTTGGCGAGGATACTGAGAAAGAGGGCCTCGACTTCAAGACTGTGAAGGTCGTCGACGGCCGCCCCCCTCTGGAGGGCGAGGAAGACAAGATTGTGACGCAGCAGAGCCTAAAAATCGTCAACAACGGCAAGTACAAGGTCGGGTACCGCTTTGCGTTTTCCAAGCCCAAGAAGTCGCTCGCGGCACGCTACTTCGACGTCCAGACGGTCGGGACCGACGGTAAGACAGTCGACGAGGAAGGAAAGCCGAACGGGCCGAGCGGCGAGCTCGAGCCTGACTCGGAGGCCGAGATCCGCGTCTTCTTCAACGCGTATGACCAGACGGGTGCAGAGGAGATCGATCTGCGCGACAACACGGAGCTCAAGTGCCACGTCTCGGAGCTTCTCACGCAGGAGGACATCTTCATCACGCCGATTGCAATCAACGTGCGCTCGGTCTTTTCAAAGTACCGCGTGCTCCCGCAGAAGGGCGTCGCATTCGGCGCGCTCACGTACGACACGTCCAAGTCGCGGACGTTCGACATTGTGAACCAGGGCGACTTCGAGTTTGGCTTCTCGATCGCGTGCATCACAAAGGCAATGCGCTCGCGCCCTGGCACTGCCGCCGCCGCGCGTACGGTCGGGGAGGTCCGGGACACCGATGAGGGAGAGCCGACTGCGGACGGGCAGGGCATGAAGTTCGGCAACTTCACCGTTACGCCGTTCAAGGGAACCGTGCCGCCCAACGGCGAGAAGGCGACAATCACCGTCAACTTCGACGCTCTCGGACAGCAGCAGTTCTTCGAGATGATTGGCATCCAGGTCGACGACCGTGACCCCGCCGAGCACCCGCTTGGGATGCCGTACGAGCTTTCCGGCGAGAGCTGCGTGCCGGGCATCGTCACGACCGACTTCCTGCAGATCTTCGAGGAGGCTGTTGTCTCGCGCAAGATGCCGAACGACCCTAACGAGGTGCTCCGCAACATCTTCATCGAAGAAGACCGTGTATTCCACTTCGGGCCGCGCCTCGTCGGCTCGCGCTCGGAGACGCGCATCAAGATCGTGAATCCGACCAAGGTCCCAGTCACGGTGAACCTCGAGTGCGCGGGCAAGGGCGAGGGCGACAGCCGCTTTGAGATCCTTGAGAAGCAGCTGCAGCTCCCGATGCACGAGCACCGCTATGCGACCGTGTACTTCACGCCGGACAGCCTGCAGCAGTTCTCTGGCATGCTCGAGGCCACCGTGGAGAACGGCACCGACGAGCGCACCAACAAGCTCGCGCTCGACCTCCGCGGCGAGGGCACGCTGCCGCGCGTCTCGATCAAGGCGCCTGCGGCGCGCAACGATGCTGGGCAGGGCCTTCTGGCGTTCAAGCGCCTGCTGGTCGGCAAGCAGCAGGAGATGCAGATCTCGATTGTCAACGACGGGATCCTCCCGGCCACGGTCCGCTTCGGCAAGGTCATGCCATTCCCGCTACCAGCGGACCCCAAGGCGCCTGTCGAGGACGGCCTGTGGGCGCGGAGCTTCACTTTCGCGGGCAAGGGCGCGGAGATCTTCCTGCAGCCAAAGGAGGAGCGTACCTATGAGGTGGTGTTCCGCCCGCCGGCCGTGCCGCCCGCGCAGGACGGGGAAGAGCACCCCGGGCGCCTCTCGGCGAGCGTCGAGATGGCGGTACAGAACAACGAGTTCGGCCGCGCGGTGATCGAGATGACAGGGGAGGCGTACCAGCAGGACGTATCGTTCGAGAACATGCCGCCGCGCGAGGCGCACGGCGCGGAGGCCGCGCAGCAGGGCGGGTCGTCGGTCGAGGACGAGCTGCACTTCGGGCACCAGGTTGTCGGCGTGCCATGCACGCGCACGTTCACGGTCGCTAATAACTCGCAGCACGTGTACCGCTTCTCGTGGGAGGAGGCGAAGCAGGACGCGGCGGTGCTCTCCTTCGCGCCGTGCGTTGGGCACATCCAGCCGGGCGACTCCAAGTCCGTCGTCGTGACCTTCAACGCGCTGGCGCCGGTGTCGATGGACGGCAAGGCGCTGTACCTCAAGATCGCAGAGATCGCGTACGCGGAAGGCGTGACGAGCGGCGACTGGGACGACACCATGAAGGACATCGAGTTTGTGATGGAGGACGCGGACGCGGACGCCAGCCTCGCGGGCGAGGCCGCGGACGGCGCCGCGCGCGCTCGCGCCGGCAAGCGCAAGCCGCGGCGCGTCGTCACGGTTCGCCCCGAGCCCGAGTTCACGCCGATCAAGGTCGGGGAGCCACCGGCGGAGGGCGAGGAGGACACGAGGGAGGACAAGACCGACGACGTGTTCCTCAAGGTGCACGCCGAGGCGGACTTCCTCCGCTACGGCTTCCGCCCCGCGGGGGCCCCGGCGCGGACGGAGGACGGCGAACCGGCCGAGGTGCTCCTGGATCTTCCGCCGCTCGCCTTCGCGGAGACGATGATGTTCCGCGAGCGCGTGCACTCCTTCTCGTTTGTGAACCCGAGCAAGGCGGCGCTCGAGTACGCATGGGCGGTTTGCCTGGCGGACGGCGCGCCCGACACCGCAGAGGACAGCCCGTTCTACGTGACGCCGGAGCGCGGGACGCTCGCGCCCGGCGCCGCGCACGAGATCACAGTCAAGTTTGCGCCGACCGAAGTCGACCACTACCAGCGCCACCTCGTCGCGACGGTGCCCAACCTCGACATGCGCGTGCCCAAGCCGGAGCCGGCTGCGCCCGAACAGGGCGCCGAGGAGGCCGCGCCGCCCGCCGAAGAGGGCGATGAGCCGGTCCCCGAGCCGCAGGCCCCGCCGCAGGTCGTCGTGCAGGGCAAGAGCGCGCGCCCGCGCTGCCACCTGGAGCTCGCGGACAGCGACTGGCTCACAGGCGGGCGGCGCCCGCCCACCCTGGCGACGCCATCGGGGACGGCCGTCGACCCGGCGTCGCGCGTGGTGGAGTTCGAGTCGCTGGGGACTGGCGTGCGAAACACGAAGCGCTTCTATGTGATGAATCCGACCAATGCGTCGTACCGCTTCCGCTGGGACTGCGAGGACGGGACCGGCGCGGCGGTCGCGCACATTGCGCAGGCCTTCAAGTGCGTGCACAAGGAGGGCATCGTGCTCTCGGGAAAGAAGACCGAGATGGTGTTCGAGTACACGCCGGACACGGACCGTCTGCTCGAGTCGTTCTGGCGCCTCACGATCCCGGACCACGACGTCTCCGTGCCGTTCATCCTCGTGGGGCACGTCAAGGAGCCGCGTGTGTTCCTCGACCAGACGTTCTGCAATTTCAACTCGCTGCTGCTCAACCACAAGGGCACGCAGATGGTCAAGCTCGTGAACCGCGAGCACATCCCCTTCGCGTTCGCGTTCGACGGCAAGACCTACGGGGCGGATGAGGACCCGCCGACCGTCAAGATCTCGCCCTCGCAGGGCACGGTCGGGCCGGAGTCGGAGCTGCAGGTCACAGTGCAGTTCATGCCGCAGGTCGAGAAACGGTACAATTTCAACGCGGTCTGTTACGTAAAGAAGAAGGCGACACGTCTCGCGCTGAACGTGAAGGGCGAGGGCTTCGACAACCACGTCACCGTCGCGATGGAGGAGGAGCGCGGCGCCGTGAACGTGTTCCCGAGCACGTACACGCCGATCGACTTTGGCGAGGTGCACGTGAACGAGACGCGCGTGAAGAGCGTGTCAGTGGCCAACACGGGCAAGTACCCCATCGAGTTCGAGTGGGCGACCAAGAAGAACTCGCTGCTGACCATCCATCCGCAGCGCGGCGTCGTGCCTAAGGGCGAGAAGGTCGAGGTCAAGATGGCGTTCTTCCCGGTCTCGGAGTCCTCGCTGCAGGACCACCTGTGCCACCTGCAGATTGTGAACGGGAACAAGTACACGTTCGGCGTCTCGGCGACTGGGCGTAAGCCGCACCTGGCGTTTTCGTTCACGACAATGGACTTTGGGGCGTGTTTCCTGTACAAGCAGGAGGCGCAGCCACTTGTCGCCGTGCTGCGCGTCACCAACGAGGACACGCATGACGTCTCCTTCGACGTGCAATACAACAACAAGCCCTGGCTTGAGGTCGAGGCGTCACCAACGAACCTTGCTCCAGGGCAGTCGGAGGAGATCAAGATGTCGTTCATGCCGCGCGAGATCAAGTCCTATGTCGAAACCATCCCCTTCCAGATCAACGGGCTGTACATGGTCAACGTCGAGGTGAAGGGCTCGGGGCACGACCTGGACGTGACGCTCGCCAACTCGAACCACTTCAACTACGCGCTGGGCGCCGTGAAGGTGGGCTCGGTCGTCGAGCGGCGCATCAAGATCAAGAACGCCTCCCCGGTCGTGGCCAACGTGAACCTCGAGCAGACGATCCACCGCCTCGAGGCGCTCGACGTGCGGCTGCGCCCCGCGGAGCTCATCCTGCGCCCGCGCGAGAGCGCGGACCTTGAGCTGACGTACGCACCGGAATCGCGCATGCTGCCCTTCACCGAGGACATCAAGATGGACATCGGTGGGCTGCAGCGCACGCTCATGGTGCTCGGCGGCTCTGCGGTCGGCGTCGAGCTCAAGCTGGAGACGGACATGCTCTTCTTTGGCGCCGTCGTCGCCAACTCGCGCGCGGTGCGACGCGTGCAGCTCGAAAACATCGGCGACATCGGGGCCCAGTGGCGATGGGCTGCAGACCTGTTCGCGCCCAGCTTCTCGGTGCAGCCAACGGAGGGCTTCCTGAACCCGCACGACGAGGTGACGCTGGAGCTGACGTTCCACCCGCAGTTGGAGGGCGAGGACATCCGCTGTGACAATGTCCCGCTCTACGTCGAGGGCGCAGACCAGCCGCTTGCGCTCACGCTCACGGGGATCTGCGTCGCGCAGACGCCGCAGGAGGAGACCATTGCGTTCGAGACGGCGGTGCGCGCGCCGGTGAAGAAGGCCCTTCCAGCCATCGCGAATCCGACGGACACGACCTGGCGCCTCATCCCGTCGCTCGACAACGATTTCTGGTCCGGCCCAGAGGTGATCGAGGTCCCGCCCAAGCAGTCGGTGGCCCTCGAGCTCACGTACCGCCCGTTGTCGATGACGGCGCAGCCGGAGGACAAGGAGCCCGAGGGCGAGGAGACGCCCGAGGGCGAGGAGGGCGCGCCGCCGCCGCCGCCCAAGGCGCGCCGGGCGGCGCGTCCGGAGCAACACACTGGCGCGGTGTTTGTCCCGCTGCCCGACGGGACCGCGCTGCTGTACAACCTCGTCGGCACGGCGGGCCCGCCGCTGGTGGAGGGCGAGAAGATCGTCGTGGAGGTGCAGTGTAAGGCCTCGCACACGGAGATGGTCCCCGTGACCAACTGGCTGCCGCGCCCGCAGCGCTTCACGGTGCAGATCGACCCGGTGCCGGAGGGCACCACGACGCTCAAGGGCGCGCACTACATCGACGTGCCGCCCAACGTGCAGCGCCCGTACTCGCTCAAGTTCCACACGTTCGTCGAGGGGACGACGGCTGCGCGCCTCACGCTCACCAACGAGGAGACGCGCGAGTACCTCTACTACGACGTCGAGTTCCAGGCCACTGGCTCCCCACCGCTGCAGGACTACGCGCTGAGCACGGTGGTCCGACAGGGCAAGGAGCTGCTCATCGACCTCGCGAACCCGCTCGTGGCCCCGGTGACCATGACGGCAGCCTGCCACCTTGCGGAGCAGGGCGAGGACGGCGCGTGGGCGCGCAAGGGCGTGTGCTCCGATGTGGTGCTCCAGGAGAGCTACGACCTGCGTGCGTCCGCCGAGACGCCGTGTAGAGTGGTGTACCGCCCCGTGCTGCCCTCGGCTCCCGGTGCGGAGGGCGCCGCGGCGCTCGTGACCTTCTCGTCTGCGGAGCTCGGCGACTTTGTCTACCTGCTCCGCCTCACGGCGTCGCCGGCGGGCGCGGAGCGCTCGATGCAGTTCAAGGCCGCGATCGGCGGGCGCGATGTGCAGACGTTCCGCTTCCTGCACTTCCTCCCGGCCGCCGCCACTTACCAATGCGAGACGGACAACGCGCAGTTCGCCGTTGCAGCCACGGCCGCCGCGCCCGAGGCGGGCTCAGACGGCGCGGAGGTGGCGGTCGAGGTGGTGTTCGAGCCGGACCGCATCGGGGACTGCGCCGGAAAGCTCACGGTCGCGTCCCCGGAGGGCGGCGAGTACGTGTGCATCCTCAAGGGGTACGGCGCGCCGCCGCAGCCGCAGGGCCCGTACGAGGTGGCCGGGTCATACAAGATCGACTTCACGAACCCGTTCTCCGAGGCGCGCTCCTTCACAGTGGCCGTCGACAACAAGGCCTTCACCGTCCCGCGCTCGCTCGACAACGTCGCCCCGCGCTCGACCGTCCCGATCAACGTGTCGTACGCCGCGGGAGCGGGCGAGACGGCGCAGGGCAACCTGACCGTCGTCTGCGACGGATTCCCCGCCTGGCTCTACTACCTAAAGGGCGCGTAAGCCGGCGGCCGCGGGCCCGCGCCGCGCGAGTAGCACGTGCCCGCTCCAATATCACAACCGGAGGGTGTGATTTGTACAGGAAGAAATTGGTACATTTGAATTCAGTGTGTCGGCTTCTGCAGCGCGAGCGGGGCGCGCTAAGCTATCTCCGAGCGCAGGCTTGCCCAGGTCAACTGCGCCCACATGCGGTGTCGTCTCCCCTCGCTCGCTCGCTCGCTTGCTCGCCCTCGCCCACTCTCGCCTTCTCACATACATGACCTCACGCCAGCAGCGCCGCCTCGTGCTCGCCCTCGTGCTGCCCCTCAGGCAGGTACCCCACGGCCTCAAGCACGATCTCGAGGTGTTTCATGAGCTCGGGCTCAAAGAGCATGCGGTTGTGGTTGTCGATCTGCGGGATGTCGATGAGCGCCAGCGTCCGCAGCGCCGGCTCGCCGTCGAGGCCCATGTCCCCGCGCTTGAGCGACGCATGCAGCGAGAGCGCGTACGGGATGATGTGGTCCAGCCCGCTGAACTCGACCCACTTGAAGCCTTGCACCTGTGGGGAGAAACACGAGTTCAAAAAATACGCTTTTCGGCAGCACACGGGGCCAGGATGGTTGGGTCAAAGCTGCGCCTCACCAACGCCGGCGCCGGGCGTGCAGGGATGGGGAGGGCGCCGCTGCGTGCACACCTTGCGCCAGGCGGCAACGCAGTTGAACTCCATACCCGAGAGCGTGAACAGTGCGCGGGTCGCGTGCCGCAGATACACCGCCCGCTTGTCCCCGGGATTCAGGCCAAGGAACGCCGGCGCAATTTCCATGGCCACGGGCGCGAGTGCTGCGAAGGAGCGAGAGTTGCAGAGCGCGACCCGAAACTGCTCACGGCGGCGTCCTTCGTGAGCCCTTGGGTACTCAAAGCACGGGGCCGCCTTTGCACACAAAGAAACGCGCGGGCAGCGGGCATGCCGCCACAACGAAAGCCGAGCGGCGGGCTGCCGGAGCTTCAGGTGTCTGGCCGTGGCGGGGCTGGCCTGTGGGTTGCGCGCGGCGACGTTGACCGCGATCGCTCCGCCGATCGAGTGCCCGAGCAGCACCACCTGCTCCAGGGCGAGGAGACGGCAGTGAGAAATCGAGCGTGCTTGTTGCACCGCCCTTGTTGGACAAAACAAAAGTGAATCTGGCCGGTTGGGGACTCGAACCTGTTGGGGCGGGACGCGGAGCCCCTTCACCACGTACTCGAGGACCGTCCAGGCGTCCAGCGCAGTCCCGGCGATGCACGGCACCCGCACGAGGCCCAGCTGTCGCCGGCGCGCGGTTGGCGGCCGCGGGGCGCGCGGTTTGCGCGGGGGAGGTGCGCTCAGCGCGCGGGATCAGATCGGGGCATGCGGGGCGGCGGCGGCTTCGCACCAGCTGGCCGACGAGCGCGCTGCCGCCGACGACTGGGAAGCGTGAGCGCCCGACCCCTGCGCCCGCGGCGCCTCAGCGGCGCACACGACGCGCACGGCGGCTCGGCGGGCGGCGTGGCGGCGCGAAGGGGGCTGGCGACCTCGGTAGTTGAACATGATGTAGTTGAGCCCCTGGCTGTTGTAGGCATTCGGAAGCATCTCGTCGTGCAGCTCGAATGCCTCGGCATTCCCTGCTCGCACGCATGGCACGTTTTGTCAGCACGGATGGGGCGAGAGTCCTGCGGGGGGCGCGCCGCTTTGTGACCCGGCTCGGCACATGGCAGGAACGTGCGCCTCAGGAGCAATGGCAAGAGCGCGGGCGGGGGTTCGCGCCATTGAAGCGGACCACGACCGGGTCGGAGAATGACGCGTTCGCGCCCCGCCAGAACATGGCATCCAGCGTGACGCCGTCGGGCGTGATGAGCTGCAATTGCGTCCCGCCACACGCCTCGAGGCGCGGGCGGCTGAGCTCGCGATACATGAAGTTCTCTTCGGTGGTGTCGAGAAGCCACTTGGGGTACATGCGGCGGAGTGGTCCCTCGTTGTAGATTAATGGCCCAGGGACCACCGCAAGCGACAGGAGAAAGTGCACGAAGCCCGTGAACGTACGGTACAGGAAGGGGAGCCAGAACAGAAGGAACTTGTTGCCACGCAGAGCATAAAGAAGAGGATGCTCCGGTCCGTAAATAAAGCAGAGGAAAAATGCAAGAAAACACCAAACGTCCAGCAGCGGGCGCGCCGTAAACATGACACGATCCAGCGCTGATGGCCAGGACGCACGGAAGACTCTGGGGACAGCGTCCATTGCAGGAAGTGAGCCGGGAGTTGATGGATCGGCTCCTCCTCCCAGCAACGCTTCATTTTCGTCAGCATCGGGTATATCAATGTTTAGCCTATCGCTATGGCGCCCCTCTGCACCAGCTGCCGTTGCACGCTCCTGCATCTCAGCAGCGCCGTCCCTGCCAATCTGTACATTCACTCGTTTTTTCTGCGGCGAAGGCGCCCTGGGGGCCGCAGGCAATCCGGCGTCGTCGTCTCTGTGGTCATGCTGGTGCACATCCCTGGAAGACATTCTGTTCGCCCACGCTCTCATACCAAAATGAACGTCATGCTAGCCCGCTCGGCGCGATGACGCCAGCTGGTCGAAACAAAATGGATTCGATTCGGTATCCCGTTGGGCCCTCCTCAGGGGAACGGGATCCCAACAGCGGGTCGGAGGGAGGGCGCGTCACTGCTGGGGGCGGGGCACTAGGCTCAGAAGTGCAGTGGCTCTCAACTTTTCTGGGTGCCGCCAATGAGATGGGGGATCTTTCTCCTTTTCATTGCGCCGCTGTGCTGCACCTGTGCCATCACGGGCACAGATGGGGGCGATCCCGGTGAGCAGCGCGATGCAGAAGGTTTCAACTTCTCACCGCACTCCGCTGCTAAGAAGCTGTGTGTGTCTGATGGGTTGGTGTGTGCCATCACGCATGAAGGAGCGCTGAACTGCTGGGGTGTGGAAATCCCGGAGAATCTTCGCGCAATTCGTTCCTTTGAAGCTGTTAGCTGCGGGCGGCTCCACGTGTGCGCTCTGCGCACGTTCGACCCTGACCACAACGATGCGGTGGAATCTGAGGCGTGCCGCGTTGAGTGCTTCGGAAGGGGAGA
>ENA-UOXV01006655-UOXV01006655.1-marine-metagenome-genome-assembly--contig:-NODE-6655-length-12001-cov-15.821865_pt1 | contig 12001 bp, 5 predicted proteins | sample MGYA00238165_ERZ766961 | MGnify/ENA primary metagenome ERZ766961 (study PRJEB28924, sample SAMN03173240) | marine metagenome | biome: Marine; feature: Water; material: Subsurface seawater | place: North... | reverse complement strand
CAGTTCGTGAACGAATCCTCCGACGAAGGCGTCGGAGGCATAGAAAACGATTACGATTCGGACGGGAATGTAATCGATGATGATGATGATGATGATGATGATTACGACGAAGATGACGACGACGACGCGATGATGGGTCACGCGGGAGGACAAGGATTTCACCCTTTGTTACACGCGCACCCGATGTTTCAGCAGGCGTTGTTACACTCGCTCGCGCAAGAAGAAGAAAATACCGGAGAGGTGCCGCACCCCAACGCGGTGGCGCAAATAATACAGGATATGCAACAGCACTTTCTCCAACATCATCAGCATCAGCATCACGATATTGGGGAAGGAAGCGAGTTTGAGGATCAGTACGATATGATGATGTTTAATGGTGGAGGAGGAGGCGCGTATTCGACGAGCGGTTCGTCGTTCGTCTCGTCGGAGGAGGAGGACGACTCGTTTTTCCGCGACACGGAGGACGAGGAGTCCGCGGAGTCTGAGTCTGAGTCGTCTTCGGAGGAAGAGGAGGAAGGAAAGCGAGAAGGAAGAGACGCTGCTGAACGACGCGAACACCCGCACTCGTCGAGGATTTCGGAAAGAATCAGAGTGAGAGACGAATTGGAGGAGGACGCGACGAGGAGAACGGGAAGGAGCGGCGGCGCGCGAGGTGAAAACAACAACACGAGGAAAAGGAAGAACGAGATGGTAGAAGAGGAGAAAATAAAAGTGGACGGGGAAGACGACGACGAGGACGACGACGACGATGAGGAAGAGGACAGGGATTTTGATCCGGACGAGAGCGAAACTTCTTCTTCCGGGCCGAGCGTCGTGGAAGACGACGGCGACGACGCGGAGGGTAAAACTAAAAATAACAAGCTCAAACACCACAACTACGACACGTTAACCTACGACCACGACCATCTAAAGTACACCGAAAAGCATGGATGCAGAATAGTGCGAAGGGTCGTGGATACGCTCATGGCAGGCGGTAAAATTGCAACCGCAATGGTGCATAAGCAAGGCGCAGACGCGGTCTGTCCAATGCCTATGAGTTGCGCGGATCCGGATCTGAAATCCAACGCCTTGCCGTACGCCAGCGAGGTGTTGTTGTTGGGCACGAATAAAGTAAGAGCGTTGAAAGCCATCGGGGATAAGAAAAGATGCACGAAAACCGCTTTAGATGAAACGGGTAAGTTACCGTTTAAGATTTACAGCGCATCGGTCTGTCCGGAGATGAAAATGATTGCCATTTGCGGCGTCCACGATCACGGCACGAGAGGCGGATTATCTGAAGGGTCCGCAAACGTCGCCATATTTTCCCTCAACCCAGAAGATACAAGATATGGCAATAGTATCCTCCCCGACGGTCCGCGAAGTGCTCAGCCGCAAGAGCGGTTCAAGTTCCTCGGGATTGAAAATATCGGGTTTCCCCACGACGAAAGAATAACCCACGATGGACGATTAATCGATCCCGTGTTAGATTCAAATTCCTCCGAGGTTGCCGAACAGGCGAATTGCATTCGTTGGGGCACGCACACGAGATTAAAAGAGGAATACATAGAAGAATACGAAAAGAGGAAAGCGAAAGCCTTGACGAAAGAGAGTAACAAGGCAAAGAGAAATCAACCGTCGGCCTCGTCCTCGTTCGACGAAGCGCAATTTAGAAAAGAGTACATCGAAGAAGCGAAGAACCATTTCGAGACGAAACGCGTGTTACTTTTATCCAGTAACGATGGTCACGTTTACATCTTAGCAGTTGAAAAATTCGACGCGAAGACGCTAATGGAAAAGGCCGAAAAGAAAGAGAAGCGCCTCGATCAACTCAACGCGATTGATGGTTCAGGGTTTAGTAGTCTGTCCAGATTAGAGCTGTTCAGACTAAATGAGACGCACAAGATTATAAAATTGGACGCAATTTTTGTAGGCGCACCAGTGAACTGCGCTGTATCGCACCCGAGCGGGAAATATTTAGCCGTCGCCACGGATTCGACGATTATCCCAGTCATCGGAAACGAAATTTTTGGCTACTCGTCGTCGTTCGATTCGATCAAGGAGACGATTGATAGTTTAATGGGGTGCGAGCTCGTCCACGGATTTGAGCTATCGTTCAAAAGAGGACAAAAAGTGGTCGGGTTCGAAAATGTAACTCATACCTACGACAACGGATCTTGGCTGGATCAAAATAATGCGACGTCTTGGAGAGAACGTAGCGGTGACGACGAATTCCGTTTAAACAGAATGGACGTGGTGACAAATCCATTCTCGGAACTGGCGTATCATCACACGCCGCTCGTGTTCAGACCCGAGGATTTATCGGAAACCGGACAGAACAATATCCCGATATTTAATCAGGAAGGCTTGAAAAACTGGCCCGCTAATGCTCTCCTCAGAACGTCGTGTCAATATTTAGCGTTCTCCCCAAACGGTAAGTATCTCGCCGCGACATCGGATAATCGGAAAAGTTTATCCGTTTGGCGGGTCGAACAACCTTCAGACGTTTTTGAATTAGAATGCTTCGATTATCCGACGGAAACGAGACCGTTTCGAGTCATGCACGCGCTCATGATCAATCCGCTTGTGAAGTTTAACGGCTTTCACTTGCCTTTGTTGCCTCTAGCGTTTGCGCCATCCAACGATGATATCTTGATGGTTGCGGAACGAGGAAATAAACAGTTTGGCACTTCCGGCGCGCACGTCATCGACTTGTCAAAGTTCGAAAAGTTTGGCGGCTACATCCACGGCAGACGGAAGGCTTTTGAGCAGAACGTGAGAGAAACAATTGAGAAGAACGCCGGTAAGGACATCCACGAATGCCGAGCTTTCTACAAATCAAACGGTGAAAAGCTTCTGAACAGCGTCGAGCCGGATCCGAATTGGTATCGTCAACTGTACGAGCGAGTAGTTGTTACCACCTTTCACAAGCCTTTAAGTGTTTACCCTAGAATACCTGTGGCTGCACCATTGAATTCAATGAAGCTGAAACCAAACTGGACGCTCGGTTTGAGCATTTACGAACCTTACGAACGAAAAGAGCTTGACCACAACAAAAACATGAGTCGAAAACTGTTGCCGATAGATTGGACATCTCAAACGCGCTTGATGTTTTACGAAATTGCCATCCCAAACTCAACGTTCATTGGGATGAAAAACTGCAGCGAAGGTTCCGTGATAGGAGTGGATCAAATTGACATCATGCACGTCAACTTTGGTCCCGATGCTGGCCATGCTTGTGGATCTTCCCTGGACGATCCCGCGCAAAACTATTTCAATTTGAAGAGTTGCATGCAAACCATCTCGGAACCGTTCGAGAGAAACTACATCACCGGACTTTCTGCCGTCGGTCCACCTCCAGGGTCGACTTTCAACAACACGTATCCAGACATCTTTTATGTCACTACACCGACGACGTTGGAGATCTTTCGATTCGAACGCGGGTGGTCTCCGATGACTGTCTTTCGCAGTTCCAATCGACGGTTGAAATTCTATTCCGGTCGCACGCGCAAAATGCAATGGCACAACTCCATGTTCTCCACGGACTTTCGAGACGCGGCGTTGACGCTGCTGTTATGCGCTCACAGAATTCAGAAAACAAATGCGAATAAGAAACGTCGGCCGAGAGAGGAGACGACTTTAGGCGACTTGACGAACGATTGCGTGTTGAAGATTATCGAAAAGTTGGCTTTGCCAGCGAGCGATTGGATCGATCGAGACCACGATATGTACGTGGAAGCAGAAACGATAGTGTTGTCAGACGGAAAAGGCGAAGCGGAGAAGATAGATTTATACTAAAACCTGTGAAAGAACAGGAAAAGAGAGAGAGACCAACACAATTTTGTAATACACGCATCAAATCACATTTGTGAACGTAACCACGCCAATCGCACCAACCGCGACGATGTACGTGAGAACAAACATCCAAGCTAGCATTAATTCTGCCGAAGAGGAAACTCCGTCGCTCTTATTGACTACCATTTTCATCGACACTCTCGCGACAAGGTAATAGATCATCGCCGCGCCTATAGCGGCAAAGAATGCCGCGTTCATCGTTTGATTTCGAGGCACCTCCATGTTGTAATCGCCCCTTTTGTAAAACGGTAAAACTAAACAGAAAGGCATGCCAATGTTGAACAAGGTATCAAAGAGCGCGACGCGGAATATTGCGTCGCTCCCGGGCGTTGTGGCGGTTTCTTTCGCTTCGATTGCGTCTAAAAAATACGAGCCGTGCACGTCCGCGCTTTGCGAAAGCAAGAACGAGAGCACGACGCTTCCAATGAAACTCTCAAACGACCCTTTACTGATGTTGTTCTTGTTGATTAGTTCACCATTACCACCACCACCGCCAAAAATCGACGGAATTTGCTCGTTGTACTCTTGAACGTAGATGTTGCACAAGTGCGTGACAAACTCAACCGCGGCGTACGACAAAATAGCGAGCCACGTCGTTCCGCACGCGATCGACAACACTCTTCGCTTGCACTTTTTTCGCTCAATTTTGACACATATGTCCGTCACGGAATCGTAGGAGGAGTCAGAGAGCCAATCGGAATTGCTGTCGTCGCCGTCGTCGAAGTAAAAACTTGGTAGCGCATTTGTTGTATTATTATCGTTCTCGGTTTTGATGTTGCTCATTTCGTTGGCGCGTAACTTGCGCTCCGGACAGGACGGAATAGTCAAATTGAAGAGAAACACCCACGGTTTCGAGAGTGCGCGTTCGATTTTCAACAATTTCTTTTTCGCGAACGAGAGCTCGACAAAAGAGCTTCTCGGTGGAGGTAATGTTGGCTCTTCTTTCTCTTCGCGTCTGACTTCCTGTTCGTTACGCATTACCTCGTCCTCGTCGTTCTCGTCGTCGTCGACGACGACGACTTTCGGAGTGTTGACTTCTGCTTTTTCTGCATCTCTCGCTTCCTCCTCCTCCTCCTCCTCCTCCTCCTTCTTCTTCTCTCTTTCTTCGTCTTCATGTTCTTCGTGTTCTTCTTTTTGCTCTCTTTCTTCGATATCGTTCACGATCGATATTGATGCCTTCTTCGACGGCGGCGAGGATACTCGAACGGCATCGTTTTCTCCTCTCTCGGCGACGAGTATCGGCGGCGGAGGTTCTAAGGAAACCGAGGACGAGGCAATTCTCATCGTCTCGGTCGACCTGGGAGGAAAAGCGGGAGTGCAAACGCCTTTCGATGACGCGGGTATCGCGACCGAGGAGAAGGAGGACGACGACGACGAAGATAATGACGAAGGTGCCTCCGTCTTACTCAACTTGCCTTTTTTCACCGACGACGTTTTCTTTTCGTTCTTTTCCTTCTTCTTCTGTTCACACTCCGCTCGCTTTTCTTCTCTACCTTTCTTCCATCGAATGTGATACGTGCCAAAGAGGACCCAAATCCGGCGAAAGACGACGTAAGTGGCGTAGATTTCACCCATCCACACGCCGCATCGCCATCCGAGTGAGTAGACGTTCGTATTCTTCGCGAGAACGAACCGAGTGATATCATCGTCTTCGGCGGCGGTGGCGGTGGCATTCGCGCTGTTCACTTCGTCGTCATCAATAATAAACATCGCGTCTCTGGCGACAAAGAGCGCGAGCGCGAGCATGGCGAAAACGTAAAAGCAAAAATCTCTCGTCAAATTCGACATCGAATACTGCGACGATACGGATTCCGAGGACCACAACAACACCACTTTGCCTTTATCGACATCGTCGTCGTCGCCGCCGCCGCCGCCGCTGCTGCTCCTACTCTTTTTCTTCGTTTCCCTTTCTTTTCTCTTCTTCAAAAGCATCATCGCGGGGACGATGGTAAAGTTGTACAATCCGATGCCGAAAACCATCGAAACGCCTACGTACGGATACCCTCGAAACGTCGAAGGATTCGCAAAGGAAAACAAAACCGAAAAGAATAAAATCAAGGACACACGAGAGCAGCTGTTCGCTTTCTCGTGCGGTAAATACTGCTCTTCCTCGTATTTCTGCACGTCTATCTCTTGTTCTGGTCCGTCGAAAATCCACGAATCGTTGACTTTCCTCGGCAACCAAAACGTCAAATCGAACGCGACGGCGTCCAAGGCTTTTTTTAGAAACGCGTCGTTTTCTTTCTGACCGCCGCTTCCACAAAGAACGCGGAAACCGAGAAGTGTGTACACGAGTGCGAGGAGATAGAGCAACCATCCACAGTGTTTTGCAATCCACTCCGGGTAAGACGGAAGCGTAACATCACCGTCGTCGTCGTCCATGATGCCCATCATCGCTCTTCTTCCGTGGACGACGTTGCCGTCTTGGTCTATTTTTCGACCAAACTCATCGACGCCGGTGTGCCTTTTCGACCTTTGATCTCGCAACGCGCTCTTCCCAATCGTCACGGCGAGTAATATCAAGACAATCACGCACGCGAGACAGACGCACTGCTTGCACGAGACGCAATTGAAAAACATTTCCATCCACGTCGGTTTCGATTTTTGACCACCCCGACCCCGGCGTCGTCTATAAATAGAATCGTCGTCGTCTGAATCGTCGCAGAAGTAACCAACGTCTCGGTCATCCTCCTCTTTTTCCTCGGCGTCAAAATTCTTCCCCGTTTTGCCATCTTGGTCGTCGTCGTCGTTTTGAGTACCTCCTTCTCCGCCTCCTCTTGGACAGGATGAGATCGACGACGACGACGCCTTTACTCCCATCGCGTGCAAAAAATGAAGAAAATTTTCATTTTTTTTTTTCGTTCAATTCAACACTTCGAGACGACGACGACGATACATGTTTTAATAGTATCTCTCGTCATCATCATCATCATCATCTCAAACGAACGGGTTCACGAACTGTCTTTTCAACTTTCCGGTCTCTTCGCACCTGAAATGTTTCGCCACGACCGTCACGCGGTCGTCTACGATGTATTTCTTCGTCGTATCATCGCGAGTATTCGGAGTCTTCGTAGGAGTATCGTCTTCGCGCGGTTTCATCGTCTCGACGAAAACGCACGCGGTATTTTCCTTCACGCGTAAAGGCACTCGCTCGAGTATTTTTTGCATCTCGCGAGCATCCACGGACAGTGTAATACTATTGTCGTTGTTTCCTTTTTGCTCGTACGTAAACCGTTCTTCCTTGAGCGTAAACACCATCGTTTTTAGTACTTCTTCTTCGTCTTTGTCTTCTTCGTTGTTCTCATTCTCTTTGTCGTTCGTTATACCGAGTCGCGAGCGAACGAGCGCGTTCGAAATATCGAACGCGTACGACAGTCGCACGACGAATTCTTCTTCCTCCTCTTTCTCATCTTCATCTTCTACCGATGATGATGATGATGGTGTTCCCGTCCTGTCTGTGACGAACGCGTCGTCGACATCATCATCGCGCGGTGATGATGATTTTGAGAAAACGCACACCCCGAGGGAAACCTCGAATCCAGATTCCAAAAACGCTTCTTCTGATGATGATGATGATGATGTTTCCTCTTCAAATATTTTCAGAGACGCGATAGAAATTTGCCTTCTTTTTCTTCTTCTTCTTCTCATCGTTTACGTCGTCAAAGGAGAATAAGTGTGTTGTGTAGATGTGTGTGTGTAAAAGAGAGTATGTACGAGAGAGAAAGTGGCGAGAGAAAAGACGTTCGAAAATCAGTTGGTGGAGCGCTCCTCCCTTTTTTGGGTTTTTTTGGTTCCTTTTGCCCAAAAAGTTTTTTTTTTTAATCAGTTGTTTCTTCCCTGCGCGTCGTTTGTGTCTTTTTCGCGTTGTTCGGTGTCGTTCTGAGTCGTTGCACGTCGCGTCGAAAAGAAACTTGGGTGACCAACAGTTTTTAATAAGGATAGAAAAAAGTGCCTCAAACGCAGAGAAGCAAACGCAACGCACTTGAGCTTTTAAGCAGCGAGAGCAACACATCAAAGGGTGAATAACAACGACAAAAACGAATAAACGCTCGCTCTCTCTCTCTCTCTCTTCTTTTTCATCGTTTTGTCGTTTCGCTCAATCTTTTAGACGACGACGCGTTCTTTTCTTTTCGCATTCCAAAGACACGACGACGACAACGACTTTTAGTGTCGGGTGAAACACGAACGACGACGACGACACCACGGAAGAGGAGTCGTACTCAAACGCACGCAAAAACGTAAAGAGAGAGAGAGAGAGAGAGTAAACCAAGAACGACGACTTTATACTCGCAACAACACTTTTCGCTCTGAGCACAAGTACTGCTGTTATGGATATCCAACCGTGGTCGCTCCACCAGTTGGATCAGTTGGACGAGGATAAAGACTCGTCGACGGTTTTAGGGATAATCGAACGCGCGCAACGCGAGCGAGACATTTTAAATAGTATCGAAGGAGGAAGGGCGAATCAAAACAATAATACCGGTGGGGGGACTTTCACGACGTTAACGACGACGACGACGCAACAGTTTCGACGGACGTCGTTCTTACCGAAAATTACGTACGCGAGGTGCGTGAGAGGCGGAGGGCGATACACGAAGAACGTGAGGAGGTTCGGGTCGTTCGATAACTTGTTAGTCCCGAACCCGGAGGACGACGGGCTGTCCTCGTCGATTAGTTTGAACGAATTAGCACAAAATAATAACGGAGGAGGAGGGTTGCGAAGGTCTGCCTCGAATCAAGATATCAGCATGAATACGTTTAACAATAATAACAACGCCAAAGGCGATTCGGATTCAGAGTACGGAGAAGTGACGACGAGCGCTTTCAATGCCGCCGCCACGGGAGCGCCCGATGATCAACAAAGAGACGACGGCGGTGGCGGACCGCCCGTATTCAAAACAACAACAACGACAACAGCGAATAGAATCAACAATTATAACGCGTCAGCCACGAAATCGAATTCCGGCGCGTCTGGGAACGGGACAGGGTACGTTCAAGACGCCTCGGATTTTGACCGGGTTTTAATTGAAGCGTGGGAAGATCGGTTTGCGGGAGGGTTATTTCGATACGACGTCACCGCCGTACTCACGCGACTCATCGAAGGCCCGTCTCGATATGTCGCGCAATACAACGAAGGGAGAGCGACGAAGAAACGACAAACGGAGTTCAAAATGGATCTCGTGTGTCAAGAATTCGATGGGAAAAAGTTCAATTTTACCAAAGCCGATCAAAAAGAAGTGCTGTTTACTTTTGAGGAACAAGACGAAGACGAGGAAGAAAACGAGAACGAGGAACCGGGACGAACGGAGTTTATCGAGCGAGGCGAAATCAGTAAATCTCCAAATTTAGTCCTGATCAACGTCTCTCCGATCGAGTACGGACACGTTTTGTTGTGCCCCAGAGTCTCCGAGATGCTTCCGCAACAGATTTTCGCGGATGCTTTGATTCCTCCTCTGCGAATGTGCGCGGAGAGTAAAAATCCGTACTTTCGAGTCGGATATAACTCTTTAGGTGCGTATGCAACCATCAACCACCTCCATTTCCAAGCGTACTATTTGATGGAGGCCTTCCCGATCGAACGCGCGTTATCCAAACCGTTCGCCGAGGATGTGTTCAAAAACCCAAAACGACCGATGGGTAAACAAGTCCACGCGGAGTGTTTACGCGTGTACGATTACCCGGTGAGATGCATCGTCTTTGAACTCGGAAGTAAAGGCTTCGTGGATTTAGCGAAGTGGATCGGAAGAGCCTGCAGTCGTTTGCAGAAGAGAAACATCCCGTTTAATTTGTTAATGACCGATCACGGCGCGAGAGTGTTTTTAATTCCGCAAATCTTCTCGCACAAGATTGCGCAAAACAAAATTCCAGAATGGATCGTTGATACTGGAATTAACCCGGCGGTGTTTGAAATCTCCGGACACATGCTCTTCAAACGAGAGGAAGATTACGAAATCTGCTCCGAGGCGATGGCGTCGGAAATATTAGCGAGCGCGAGTATTGAAGAGGATGAATTTTGCGATTTAATGCGAGAGGTTTTAGATCGCGAGAGAATCGAGGAAGGAGAAGAAGAAAGCAACGAAGATGGCGACGACAACAACGAAAACAAAAACAAGGCGCGGAGGAGCGAAGAGGAAGGGAGTGCGCAGATGACGGTGAAACTGTAAAACAGACAGTATAATATATGAATACTACTAGGTACCTTTGTTGTAATTTTGAACCATCGTGTTATACTACTAACTATGTTAAAACCAATTTTGAATCTCGCGTTTGATTAAATTAAAAGAACAGAAAACGGTTACGTTTCTTTCTTTGCTTCACGTCGTACCCGACGGCTTCGTTGACGTTCTTAAAACCTTCCCTCTTCAACGCTTCGTATAGCTCTCTCTTTACTTTCGGAATCAACGCCGGTCCGGCGTACGCAAACGACGTGTACAATTGCACCAAACTTGCGCCGGCTTTGATCTTCTTCAAAGCGTCTTCACCGGTAAACACGCCGCCGCACCCGACCAACGGAATCGAACCGTCGGTTAATTCGTAAAATCGACGCAACACCTCCGTCGATTTCTCAAACACCGGTTTTCCACTCAAACCGCCGATTTCCTTACCGTTTTCGTGTTGTTGCACCCGATCGTTCCTTTCAATCGTCGTGTTGGAGATGATGACGCCGTCGATTTTAGCTTTCTTTACCGCTTTCGCGATTTCTTTCAATCCTTTCTCGTCCACGTCCGGAGCGATTTTGACCAACACCGGCAAAGATTTTTTCTTCTCCTCTTTCACCAACAACCGATCGCGAGCGTTCACGACGTCTCGTAAAATCTTCACCAAAGACGAACCTTTCTGCAAATCTCTCAACCCGGGCGTGTTTGGAGAGCTAACGTTGATGACGAGATAATCCGCAAATGGACCTAACTCTGTGGCGCCCAACGCGTAACTCTTCGCCGCTTCCGATTCCGGCGTCGTTTTGTTCTTACCAAGATTGACGCCAATCGGTGCTATAACATTTGTCGTCGTCGTCGTCGTCGATTCTTCTTTCTCTTCTGTTTTGTTATCTACTACTGTCGCTGCTACTCTATTCTTTTCTTTCTTTAACCTTTCTTTCGCTCGTTCTATGCCTTCGCTGTTAAATCCGTATCGATTAATCACCGCGTCCAACTCTCTCAATCGAAAGACTCTCGGTTTCGGATTTCCATCCTGAGGCTGCGGCGTCACCGAGCCGATTTCCACGAATCCAAACCCAATCTCGCGCATTCCTTGGATAGTTTTCGCGTCTTTATCGAAACCAGCGGCTAAGCCAATCGGGTTTGGAAACGTCATCAAACCATCGTTGAAAACATTCGTCACTCTCAACATCTCTCGCATTTCCGCGTACTCCCCCGACGCGTCTGCGTTATTTCTATCGTTATCTCGCTCTCGTCGTTCGATTGGATACAATCCGTTCGCGAACAACGAGACTCCTAAATTATGCGCGGATTCCGCGTCCATCAAACGACTAAAAACCGGCGCCAAAAACTCAAACGTCTTGAACTCGACGTCCGAGGCTAACGGCGAGTCCGCCGCGCGGAGCGACCCGTACCCGATGGACGCGAACAAGGACAACGCGCCAATCGTTTTCAGCAGAGAAGAAGAAGAAGACGAAGAAGATTGATTCGTAGGAGCAGGAGTAGGACTTTTGGATGCTGATGCTGATGCTGATGCTGATGACATTATTGGCGTTTTCGTCGTCTTTTGCGCAAAACCATTTTCACCAGCAGCAGCAGCAGCAGGAGAAGAAGAAGAAGATACATTTTGAGGCGGCGACGTAGTCCTCGCGGGCGCAGCAGGAGTCGGCGAAGACGACGACGATTCAGACGACGGGTTTATCGTGCTTCTCTTCAAACTCTTCCCGTGTTTATTCATCTTCTTTCCTCCTTTTCCTCCACCGGCAAAACTTCTCCTCTGATGACGACGATGAAACATCATCGTCTCTCCTTTCCCGTTAACGTTCACACCGGTGAAAAAGAAATCTTTTCTTTCGACTCTTTCTGCCAAAACTCTTCGAAAACGCAAAAAAGACTTCCCCGTTCGCGACGACATGTCGTTGCGATCGATGATTTTCGCAGGAGTAGCAGCGTGCGCTCGAGCAGAGTTTCTTCTTCTTCTTCTTCTTCTTCTTCTTCTTCTTCTTCTTCTT
>ENA-UOXV01006652-UOXV01006652.1-marine-metagenome-genome-assembly--contig:-NODE-6652-length-12010-cov-5.672271_pt1 | contig 12010 bp, 9 predicted proteins | sample MGYA00238165_ERZ766961 | MGnify/ENA primary metagenome ERZ766961 (study PRJEB28924, sample SAMN03173240) | marine metagenome | biome: Marine; feature: Water; material: Subsurface seawater | place: North... | reverse complement strand
CACCTGCGGGCGCGGTGGCGCGCGGCCAGCGATGGCAAACGTGACATATTCGTCAGGAAGGGTCATGGCCTTGTATGTTTGTCCGTGGTTGAGCTCCTGGCCGGTCTGCGCCCGGAACAGAGCGAGTGAGAGGACGGCCGGGGACGAGGCGGCGGCTGGGACGGCGGAACCGGCCTCTCGACAGCAGGAAACTTGATGGAAAAGAGAGGATGGGGAGAGGAAGGCAGCAGGGAGGAGGGGGAGGGGAACGGTTGCCTTGTTGATCGCCCCCCCGACCCCCGATACGACGGAGCCCGCGACAGAGCGCGCGCTGGCCCGCCGAGAAATCGCCCGGGGGATGCCGCTCGCGAGGTGGGGTACGGTGGAGTGGTGGCCGGAGCTGATCCGGGAGTTGAAGGACCCGGCTTTGAAGGAGCCGCCGTGGGAGCCCCCAAGCGCGTCGCTCTGCCCGCTCGTGTTGCTCATCAGCGACGTGAGCCGCTGGAAGCTGCTGCTCTGGACCCCGCCCCAGGTCTTCTGATGCGCTGCAGTGTGCGTGCTGGACGACGCCATCTTCTTGAGATGATCTGTCTCGAGCAGCACCTCCTTGATCTGTGCGTGAGGCGAGGGCGTGGGGGGAGATCAGACTTGCATAAGGCAGCGGCGCCGGGGAGCTGGGCCACCGGCGAGGCCCGACAGACACACATCAGGCTGAGGGATGGCGAGAATGACGGGGCCCGGTAGTGCGGCATGCCAGGATCACGCACGTCTAGGAGCTGGATGATGTCGCGAATCCGCCCCGCGTGTGCGACCTCAATAGCGTAGTCGAAGAGCCGCACGTCGCGATCCGACCACGAAACCTGGAGCGCCGCCGGCTTTAGCGCGCGGCATCCAGGGTAAAATGTCGAGTGCACCAAGAATGCTGCACGCAGTGACAGCTACTACCTTCTCCGACACAATGCGCATCGCGAGGCTTCCTTCCTTCAGCACCTGCGCGCCTCGGCAGCCAGGACGTTAGTGCAGAACCAGACAAAAGCAGACCCCGGGTCCATGCGCCATGATGCGGAGCGATCCCACCGTGTCTTCCTCCCCACGCGCGAGGCGCTCTTCCTCCTCGCGAGCCTTTCGCTCTTCCGACGGGACTCTTTTCATCATGGCCGCCCATCCCGTGAGCGGCGGCCCGTCTCCACCGCTGTCCGAGTCTGAAAACTGCTCTAAAAGGCTCCTCTTCTGCAGACCGGCGCTGAGAAGCACATCTCTGCGCGAAGCCAGGGCCTTTGCGCGCGCCTGCTGCCGGAAACGCTCTTTCCGTGCGCTGGCAAGCAGTGCCGCAGCGCCGCCCACCGCGGCCATTCCGCCCCTCAGCGCCCCTGAAAATCAATCCTTGAGGTCGATGTTCTTTCACGGACCGGAATATGGACGCGATGGGTGCCCCTCACAGGTCGTGACACAGCGCTAACTTTTCCTTCCGAAGCGGAAGAGCAGGCCTGGGTGACATCCGCAGGCTTTCGGCACGGCGGGCCTTGACGCCCGCGGCCTGACCATCCGGCAGAGCTTCAGGGGGGAGCAGGTCGCGTTTCCGCTCGGGAATGCGGCCGAAATCAAGGCCGCTAGGGTCGCGGCCGAGGGATGCGGTTCTGAGCATCCTTTTCCTGGCGCTGGCCCTCGGGGTGGGCGGGAATACCTTCTGCGGAGACCTGTCCAACCTCCTTACCGATTGGAGGGATCACCGCCCTGCCAGATGGGAAGTGCTGTTGGGAACGCAGAATTTTATGGCTGTGTTGCCCCAGGGGCTCCCGCTCCTTCACGACGTTGTTTTTCACTGCAAAGTGAAATTCCCGTCCAATCCGACGAGAGACGGGGTCCTGTTTCACGCCGGGGGCGGCTACGCAGCCAACAGTCGCGGTGTGTACGTCGGTATCAAAGGCGCCGGCGGTTCGACCCCGGTGTTCCGAGTCCGCGTTGGGTCCTATGGTGCCATCGCTGTGAACGCCGCGCCGCCGGACGACGACACTCTCGTGCTGGATATCCCCCTCGCGAGCCTCCCGCAAGACGGCGGGCGGCACCAGGTGGTCGTGGAGGTCCGCGCCGCGCAGCCCGCGCGGGCGCGCGTGTGGATCGACTCCGTGCTGCGTGGGCAGGCCTTCGCCCAGAAAGGCTTCGGCGCGCCGGACGGGCTGGGGTGGGCGACAGACGGCATCGCCGCGTTTCTCATGAGCAAGGCCGCGCTGCTCCCGGATGGCGAGAGTGCGAGCACGTGGCCGGGTGGCGAATCGGGCAGCATGGGAGACGACGCGTCGGATCGCCTCGCGGTATTCCCGGGCGCCCGCGTGCCGTGCGGCCAGAGCTGGGCGCGCGCGTGCGGCGACAGCGGCGACGAGCCGTGTGTGACGTACAGCGAAACAGCGAACGAAGCTTTCCCGGCCAGCAACGCGGTCGACGGAGACACGGCGACCGGATACCGAGCTGAAGGGGCACCGGGCTCAGAGCCCTGGTGGATCATGGACCTCCGCGAGGAGCGCGCAGTGTCGACGGTCCGCATCACGCACTACGACGATGTAGGGACCTCGTGGGGTCAGGACATGCGGGTCTATGCCGGGGGCAAAACGATGGACGAGACCACGCTGTGCACCGGGCCGCGCACGACGACCACAGGCGCCCCGTACGTTATGGACGTGACCTGCGACCGGCTTGCGGCCAAGTACGTATTTGTCAAGGCGCCCGCGGGCGGCGACGCCCTCGCCTTCCGCGAGCTGGAGGTGCTCGGGCCGCGCTGCGGCACCGGAGAGAGGAGAAGCGGGCTGGGCTGCGAGGCGTGTCCGCTGGGGACGTTTCTCAGGGCGGACAGCCTTTCGTGTGAGATGTGCCCTGGAAACGCGACGACCTTCGAGAACGGGACGACGAGCGAGCTCGGGTGCATGTGTCTGGCGAGCGCCGGCTCGCTTGGCGCCAGCGTGCAGGCGTGGTTCTCGTACCCGTCCGCTCACACGACATCTCCCGTTGACCTCGACAACGTGACTTTCGCGTTCGATGCGCTGAATAGGCCCGACGCGGAGAGGGCCGCACAGCGCCTCGTGGCACTCAAGAGCGGTTGGACGCGGGAGTCCGCGGCCGTCAACTGGCTCACCCAGGACTACGGATTGGGGCCTGCCACGGTTGGTATGTGGGCTGTGCCTCTCTTTCGGCATTACCGGAGCAGATTGCAGGGTGCTTGGCCTGCCTCTGTGGTCATCGAAGATCGGAATCCTTTTGAGCTTCCGGACGCGGGTGCGATTGATGCAGTACTTTCGAGAAAAACTTATTGGGGTATGCGCGTTTTCGGGTTCGTCGATGTGCCTGCGTCAGGAGAATATCTGTTCCAGATATCTGGAGAGGATGCTATCACTATCTGGGTCGACGGGATCCAAGCTCTCAGCCAGGGGGGAAGACACGCCCCGCCTCAGCGATCGCATGAGGGCTCCCTGATTTATCTCACCAAGGGCCTCCACAGTGTCGCGCTGGAGTGTGCCAAATTCGGGGGATCTACAGCTGAGTGTGTTGCACGGATGAAGCTCGCGTCTGACTCGACCGGGGCATTCGCGCCCATGTCATTTCTCTCGCCCAGCCTTCTAGCGGACGGCGGTACAGAGTGGGCTGCGACCGCTGGGATGGCCTACTCCTCGCCTGGTGGGTGGCGGGGGTGGCTGTACATTCCGCCTGGGATACACAATGGCCCAAAGATGAGCTTCAAGTGTGTCGGCGTGAAGCATTGCAGCCTGTGGGTCGACGAGGTTCTGGTCATCGACAACGACTCCGCGGAAGTTGACGCTGCGGCAATCGTGCCGGCGGGGTTCCATTCAGTCAGAGTGGAGTTCCCCGCAGCACTCGGCCAGGCGAGCTGCGCGCCATTCTGCCCCGACGGCCACGCCCAGCGCGCCGCGGGGGCGTGTGAGCCGTGCCCGCCAGGCACGTTTCTTGGCCCAGAGGTCGCGAGAGGGGAGGACGGCTCGATTCCCTCCTGCGCTGCGTGCCCGCCGTGGTACACGACCGTGGCGGCAGGGTCTCGATATTTGTCCCAGTGCAGCGAATGTACTCCTGACGCGTTCCGGGCCGGCGGCGCGTGCGTTCCGTGCGACGCAGACCCCGAATACGCGGTGATCGGCGGCCGCTGCGTGCCTGCATTCAAAGGTACCCGCTCTCGCTTCGATTACGGCGCCACAGCGCCTGGGGAATACTTGACTCCGACCAATTACATCGCACCGACGCCGAGGGATATTTTGTCGTACCCCGAATTCACAACGGGGAAGTTTGGGGATGGACGCCAGACACGAGAAAACGCCGTCTTTGCGTGCAAGGTCAAGTTTCCAGATATTGCCGTCCTTAAGTCCGAGGGCAAGGATGTAGGCGACCTCAATGGACACCTTTTTTTCTTCGGCAACAAGATCAAGAGCGGGGTCTACGTGGGTTTTCAGGGTGGAAGACTTCTCGCGCAGGCTGGCGCGGCGATGGGCTATATTCCGTCTGGAGAGGAGGGCTTGCATCCAGACCGTCTTTTCGCCTCCGCTGACCCGGCGCTTCTCTCCTCGTTTCTAGACGGCGCAGACCACTGGGTCACGCTCGAAATCAAAGTCGCTGCACCGAGCCGCATCACCCTGATCATAGATGAGGTGCCGGTTGCCCGCGCCTTTGCCTCCGGGTCGCTCGTCCAAGTAGGCTGGGCAAGCCAGGGCGTTGGGTGGTACGTCAAATTCTGGGATCAAAGCAAAGGTCCTGAATTTCTCCCTGGCTCCTATTCGGGCGGGAATTGGCCTGGCGGAACAATTGAACAGTCTGGGCGATTGTACTTCTACGAAGGAGCGCAGGTTCCCTATTCAGTAAATTGGGCCCGTTCCTGCGGGCGAAACGGGACCGATCCTTGCCCAGCGACGGGACCGCTCGCTTCGGGAGAAGCAAACCTAGTCGGGGCCGTTGCGACTCTTGCTGCCGTAACGGACGGGGTCGTGGCGACGAACTTTTCGACTGCGTACACGTTTTTCGAGAGTAACAAATCTGCAGCTGGGGAGCAGGACGCCTGGACAATCGACCTCGAGGAGTCTCGGTCGATCGGACGGGTTCGCGTCTGGGGGCGCTCAGATTGCTGCCACATGGATGGCTACGTGGTCTATATCGCGAACAGATCAGATGTTTCAAGTATGGTCGAATGCCAGCGACGAAATGGCTCAAACGGCACGGATGGCCTCAACGGTATGTGGTACACGGACCTGGTGTGTAACCACGAGGCGAGATTCGTGACGGTCAAGGCCCAGAATAGCACGCATACGAAGCTCTCGCTCGCTGAGGTGGAGGTGTGGTCTCGGAGGTGCCAGCCCGGGGCACGGCCAGTGGGGGAGTCGTGCGAACTGTGCGAGAAAGGAACGTATCTGGACGACGAGGCATTGAACTGCGTCACCTGTCCCGGGAATGCGACGACGTCGGGTCCTGGAGCGACGTCGCGGCTTGATTGCTTCTGCGACCCCGAGACTGGCGCAACGCCAATCAAGATGCCGCCCGGCGAGATGTTCGTGCAGGAACCGGGCGGCCAGATCCAAGACCTGTACGATTTCACCTTTCACATCCAACATGACCAGGATGCGCCAGAGCCAGATTTCCCGAGGAACAGTATGCATATCTCTCCAGTGTTTCGCCACCCCGTTTATGAACACTTTGGCGTGAGCGGCTACCTTCAGATGCATTGGCAAGAACCTGACGCGTTGCAGTGGATAAGCCAAAAGAAGCAGAAGGGACGTTCCAGCAATGGTGTCGTGAATTCACCGGCTATTGATGTCAGTGTCGTTCCTCCCATTCAACAGGGGTTGGTACAGTACTGGAGCAGTCAATACAAGGCGTACTTCTTTATCGAAAATCCTGGAACGTATCTCTTCGAGTGTCAGGCTGATGATGAGTGTGCAATCTGGGTGGACTCACAACTCATCACCGAGCAGCACGGCTTGAGCGGTCCGATGGCAGCCGTAGGGTGGGTGTTCTTGACACGCGGATACCACCACTACCGTTTGGAGCTGATACAGGCCGGCGGCGGAAGGAATTTGAGGGCTTACTTTGCTGGGCCCGACACGAAAGGGCTTAGAAAACCGCCCAATTTCATTAGTGGAGGCTTCAAAGGTGGTGGTTGGCTATCCACCGACTCCGGAGCGGAGATCAACACTGCACCTGGCCTTCTTGGCTCGTCGCGGCGTGGTGGCGGGTTCCAGGGCTCTTTCTATGTCGGCGGTGCTGCAGAGGGCGTGTACACGTTTCATGCAACAAGGAATGGCACAACGCTGCTTGTCGATTCGATGGTACTCATGGAGAACGCAGCTGCGGATAGTACTGCGACGGTGAATCTGGAGAGTGACTTCCACACAATCCACGTCTATTACCCAAATGCAGACTGGTGTGTGGCGTGTGGTCCATTGCACTTTGCCAACGTTTCTGCCCGGCAATGCCAGTCGTGCCCTCTTGGGGCAGACGTAACTTCAAAGCCGGGCGGTACTCCGACGTATTGCCCGGTCTGCACGGATGATTATTTCGCAAATCCGGATGTCGACACTCTTGAGTGCCTTCCAATACAAACTACAACAACGACTCCGGAGCCCACCACGACCACAACGACTCCGGAGCCAACCACAACGACAACAACGACTCCGGAGCCAACCACCACGACTACAACACCGACGCCAGAGGAGACAACCGTTGAGACAACCGAGGAGGTCACGCCAGAGGAGACAAGCACGACCGTAGAGCCGGCTGATGATGCTCCGACCTCGACATCAACGACCGAGGCAGCCGTGCCGGAGACGACGACAACCACTCCGACGCCTCCAACGTCGACGTCCACCGCCGCTGCGGAAACGTCAACAACTGCATCCGTCGCTGCCACATCACCAGCGCCGGAGGAGACAACTACAACCACAACACCAACGCCGGAGTCTCCCAATCCGAGCTCACTATATGTCGAGATGCAAGTACGCCTGGCATACACTCTCGCCCAGTTTGAGCCTGCAAAGCAACAAAGCTTCAAGAAGGGAGTAGCTGCAGCCGCAAACGTAGCCGCAGCCTCGAACGTTGACGAGGATAAGGTGGAAATCACAAAGATCGCGGAAGCCACGACCCGACGAGCAGCGCAGCGCAGACTGTTGGCAAGTACGGTCGAAGTAGACTTCAGAATCATCGTGCAAAGTAATGCGACAGCGACCAGTCTGGCGAGAAATCTTGACGCGGCGATGCTGAACACAGCGCTTGCGCAATGGGGCGTCTCACCAGCGACGATCACCGAGGCAGCAACTGTCGCTGCGCCGTCTCCGGCCCCGCCAACCACAGCCACAGCACCAACGCCGGTGGAGACAACCACGACCACATCACCTGCGCCGGAGCTCACGGTTACCACGACCCCTCGTCCGGCGTGCGCGGATGGGCTTGTTGCAACCTTGGGCGGCGGATGCAGCAGCCCTGCAGTCGTGTGGATCCAGAACGTCCAGCCCAGCAGCTGCGACTGGGCGGGAGGCGACAAGGTTCTGCGGCCCCAGGCACCCGCGTGCACTCGCGCAGAACTTGCGCACAAAGAGTCCGGCGGCGGGCGCCGCGCCGCTCCGCGCGCTCCGTGCCGGGGATGCGGCCCCGCGGCGCGCGCCCGCGCGCCGGCTGAGCGCGCGGCGGGCCCAGGTGACGCTGTCGGCCCCGGCTGTGGTGCCAGGAGACCCGGGGATGCGCCAGGCGTTGGCCGCTGCCGAGGTCTGCCCGGACCCCGCCGGCACCTCCTCTGGTGTCGGCGACGCGGTGTCGGCGCGCCGCCGTTCCTCACGCACGCGCGCGCTCTTGGTGCGCAGGTGCTCGCTGCGGCGTTCGCGGTGCGCTTTGGCGGAATGGCTCCAAGGGCCGGCCTCGGCGTGCCCGTGCCGGTCGAGCGGATTTCCGACTCGGTGCGCGGAATCAGCCCTTCCCCCCCCCTACCTCCCCCTACCGCTCGCCCTACTGTATGGATGCGCCTGCAAGGCCCGGCTCCGCTGTGCGCCGGGCACTGGGCAGCTCAGGCGCGCGGGCTCCACGCGGGGGCAGCACTCGCGGCGCTGGCTGCCAGCGGCGCGTCCGCGCTAGCGTGGGGGAATGGCTCCAAGGGCTGTGTCCGTGTCGCACCGTGCGACACGGACTCTTTGTGAGCAGGATGCGTGGCTCCCCGTGGCACTTCTCGCGGGGGTGGGGGCGCTGAACTGCCGTCGCGGCCCCCCTTCGCCGGCAGATGGTTGCGGTCCGCTGCCCTGCCTCCCAGCAAGGTTCCACGCACGAAGTCAGCGCTGAGGTGCGCCCAAAGCCTCCACGCCCGCGCCCCGCCCGCGCGGGCCGCCGCACCGCCCGGCCTGAGCCGCGCGCGCGGCGTAACGTGCCCCCCGGCGAGGTAGATCCTCGACGGCGCGGGCGGGGTGCTCGGCGCCTTCGCCTTCGCCTTCCGCGCGCCGCCCCCGGCCGTCGTGCCCGCGCGGGTTCTGTCCCGCGGCGGGCCCGTCTCGATCACGCTCTACGAGCCCGCGCGCCCCCCGGTGCTGGGCTGCGCCATCGCCTTCGGCGGCGCCGCGGGCGTCCTCTCTGCGCTGTCCTCGCCCGCCGCGGGCCAGTACACTCTGCAGGCCCTCGCCCCACCGGGCGACGCGCCCGCGGCCCCGATCGAGCTCGCGTGCCCTCGCGGGGCCTTGCGCGGGCCGTGGGAGCCGACCGGTGCCTACCTCGGGTACCTTGCTGCTCCGCGCGCCGAGCACTGGGCGCCGCGGGAGTGCGCACTCGGACAGGTCGGGCCCGCCTCCGGAGCGTGGCGGCGCCCCCGCGCGGCTGTGCGCCTGCCGCGCCCCTTGCGCGCTGCTGGCGTTGTTGGCGGGGCTGGTGGTGCTGGTGCTGGTGCTGTCTGTTGAACCGACGGGCTCGGCCCCCGACAGGAATGCGCCGTGTCGGTGTCAGTCGCGCGCCCGGCCCCGACGATGACCTCCGCGGCGGCCGTCCTTGTCAACGTCTCAGGCGTCGAGGTCCGCCCGCCCCGCCTGGCGCTCGGGGTGGCGAATGGTGTTTCGGGGGCAAACGGGGGGTGTGGTGGCGCCCAGCGCGCAGCGGAGTGCCTGCCTGCGCGCGCCATGCGTCGGGCCCGCCTCGTAAGGCCCTTTCTCTCTATGTTGAGACGGGCCCGCCTCTGCGCTACAGGTCTGGGAGCACCGCGCGGGGGGCGGCGCTGCGGCCAAGGTGTGGCGCCCGGGCCCCCGGGGAGCGGGGCAGCCCCCACGGCATTCGGCGGCGGCCCTGGCCCCTGGCGCCTTGTCTTTTTCGTGTGAATCGAGCTGATTGTCGCCCCCCGGCGGGCCCGCCGCGGCAGATCCAGATCCTCAGCCGCACGAGCGAGCTACTGGCGCTGCGCCTTCTGCTCCCGCCGCCCCGCACGGCGGGCATGCTCAACGTCACGCTCTCGCCCGCCCATGCGCCGCCCGGCCTCGCACCCGGCGACTTCGCCCTCCAGTTCGCGCTCCGCGTCCCTCAGGTGAACCCCTGCTCGCGCTCTACAAACTTGGCGCTCCACGCTCTACAAACTTGGTGCGGGCGCGTTGCGCGTTCCGTGCGCGTCGGACCTCTCCCCCTCACGACCTGCGCCCAAAGCTCTCGCGCGCCTGACGCCCTAGTGCGCGCGCGTGGCGCCGCAGCCCGCCCCACGCGTCGTCTCGGTCTGGCCGAGCGTCGCGACCGCGGCGGGCGGCGAGACGCTCCGCCTCGGACTCGAGGGGTTCCCCGGCGTCGCGCCCGGCGCCCCGCCCGCCGTCGCCTTCGGCGGCGTCCCTGCCGCCGGCGTCGCGGTACTCTTGGTCGACAGGTTCGCCCCGCGACCGGAACCGTTCGGGCCGCGACCGAAACCGTTTCGGACGTGGCTGGTGCGGAGCCGTCCGGGCCGCCGCGGGCGGTGCGGGCGTGCGCGCCAACCCAGCCCGCCGCGGCTGCCGGGCGGGCTGCGCGGCACGGCTCCCCCGCCGCCAGCCCACAGTGCGGCCTGCCACGCAGCGAACCTTTTGAGCTGTTTGCCTGTCGTGGCTGACATTTGACGCCCTCAAACATTTGACGGGCGTCAAATGTTTGAGCCGTTTGTCTCTCGTGGCTGACGCGGGCGTCTCTTCGCAGGGAGGGGGCGCAAGTGTCCGTCGTGGTGCCGGCGCGCGCGCCCGGCGCGCTCAGCCTCATGGTCTGACCTGCCCCCATGCCTGTCCCCTACACATCTCCTACCGTAGCCCCTCCCGCACCCTGGACAGGCCGCCCAAGGCAGCAAGGGCAGAGAGGTCGGCTCACACGGCGTTGCGCCGTTCTGAGCCCCGCGCTTCGCCAGGTGACCGACCCCGCACAGTCGTCGCTGAGCGCGGGCGCGCCGCTGCTGCTGTCCGCGCCGGGCCTCGCCGCGCGCTGCGTCGCGGGGTGCGAGCTGCCCGAGAGCGGCGGGCCCGCCGCGGGAACAGCGCTTCTGATCACGGGCTTCACTGGCGCGTCCGCGGCATCGGACTTTTCCATGGACGTGGACGGCGCGGCCGGCACCGTTTCGTCCCTTGGGCCCGATGGAGAGACGCCGGGCCTGCTGCTCCGCGTCACGCTCCCCGCGGTGCCGGGCGGGCTCGCGGGGCCGAGCCGCGCGGCGCTGCTGCGCGTCGCGGCCGCTTGGGACGGCACGCTCGTCGCGCATGCGCGCGTGCGCTACTGGCGCGCACCGCGGGTCGCGTCCGCGCATTTCGACGCGGCCGGCGCCGTGCTCGTCCTTACTACCGACCAGGTTCGGACGCGACCGGCCCGAGACGGCTCCGTGACATCTGCACGCCGCACGTGCCGCGCATAGAGGCGGCGGCAGCCGACGCGCCGCCGCCCCCCCCCCCCCCAAAAGGCGGGGGCCCACCCCCCCCCCCCCCCCCCCCCCCCCCCCCCCCTTCCTAAGAGCGCGGCTCTCCAGCCACTACCCCCGCTACCCCACCCCCTCCCGCGCGCTCCTCCGCAGCCTCGTCCGCCCGCTCTTTGTGCTCACCAAAGCTCTCTTTGTGCGCAGGATACCAACGCGCAGGGCGAGGTGCCTTGCGGCGCGGCGGTCGCCTCGCTCGGTGGCGCGCTCGGCGCGGGCGCGCGCTGCATCTGGCGGAGCCCAGTGACCCTCGCGGTCACACCCCCCTCCCTACTGTTGCCCCTACCCGTCGCCCTACCGTACCCACCCTCTTTACTGCCCAGGTCGTCTTCGGGCGCGGCGCAGCGCTCCTCCCGGGCGAGCGCGTCCGCGTGCTGCCCGGCGCGGGCGCCGGCGCGCGCGCGGCGAACGGCGCCTCCGACACCATGCCGGAGCAGAACGTGACCGCGCAGGTGAGCGCCCGAAATAACTCTCTCCGCCCGAAATAACTCTCTCCGCCCGAGATAGCTCTCTCCGGGCGCGCGCGCGCGTCCGTGTGGGGCGTCGCGCGGCGCGCGCCGGCAGAGCGTGCGGCTGACCCGCGGCGCGCCGCGGGCGGCAGGCGCCCGTGGAGCCGCTCGCCCCGGCGCTCGTGCTCTCGGGCCCGGGCGACATCGGCATGTGCGACACAGCGGTCCTCCAGGCACGCCCCCCGCCCGGCCCTGCGCCCCGGTGCAGCGCACAAAGCCGCCGCCGCAGGCCTCACGCGCCGCCGCTCGCCCGCCCCGCAGGCCTCGGCGCCGTCGCCGCGCGCCCTGTCGTTCTCGTGGTCGTGCCGCTCGCACCCGGCGCTCGCCGCCACCCTCGCAAACCTCACTGGTGCGCCCAGCGCTTCCTCTCCGCCCCGAGGCGGGCCAATTCAATCACCCTACCCACCTCGAGGCGGGCCCATCACCCTCCCGCTCGGCCCCGCCCCCCCGCAACCGACCTCGCCCATCGCCGCCGCCGCCGCAGGGCCGGAGCTGGTGCTGCATGGGGCGCAGCTGGAGCCCGGGGCTGCGTACGAACTTGCGGTGGAGGCGCGCGACTTTCTTGGCGCCGCGTCCCCGCACGGTGCCGCGCCCGCCCCCCACCCGC
>ENA-UOXV01006651-UOXV01006651.1-marine-metagenome-genome-assembly--contig:-NODE-6651-length-12011-cov-5.863332_pt1 | contig 12011 bp, 1 predicted proteins | sample MGYA00238165_ERZ766961 | MGnify/ENA primary metagenome ERZ766961 (study PRJEB28924, sample SAMN03173240) | marine metagenome | biome: Marine; feature: Water; material: Subsurface seawater | place: North... | reverse complement strand
CACTGCGGTATCTGACACCCATTCGCTGGCCTCACACGCTGTCGACCCAACACGAGCAAGCGACGTGTAATCGGACACAGCAAAGGTGGTAGCAGCACCATAGACGGTCATCAGATCGTTCCCTGCCGTGGGCAAGTTCCAGTATGATACCAACGAAAGGCGCGGACCATGGTACGTTACAGTCTCGGTCACGGTGGCAACAACGATCCCTGCTGTCACAGCCACCCGCAGTGTGCCTCCGATGCCAAGCACTGTCTTGCCCCAGATGGTGGTGTCTGCGATCCACTCTGTGGCTTCGGTCGCTGTGAAGCCGAGCCTCATGGCGACGCTGCTGTCTGATGTCGCAAAGTCCACCCCTGTCACAGTGATTTCTGCTGCTCCTGTTGATGGCATGTTGCCCCCGCCCCCCACTTCGGCGAAAGCCGGTCGGGGGTCGTACGAAATCATCTCAGTGATAGTCCCCGCTCTCTGACCCGCAGTGATTACGGCACGCAGTGTCCCCCCTACTCCTGATGGAGATGTGCAGAGCACGCTGGAGTCTGACGACCACGAGGTTGCCTCACACGCAGTTGACCCAACACGTACAGCTGCTGTGTAGTCAACTTCTCCAATCCCAGTTGTCTGTATAGTGATACCGTGCGTATATACGGTAGGGTCATCGTCGTCATGCTCATGCGTCACGTTTGACGACACAGGTGCCGGAGCATCGTAGGTTGCTGCCTCCGTGATTGAGCCAACGGCAATTCCAGCAGTGACCACCAAACGATGCGTCCCGAAGACGCCTCCAGCCGAAAAACACAAGACTTCATCGTCAGACTGCCACTGAGTGTTCTCGGATGACGTTGAACCCAAGCGCACCCATTGCGTGTAGTCCTCCGCGCCTATCCTATCGCCAAGCAATTTTAGATTGACATTCTTGACAGAAACACCTCCCGTGGTCGGCCTGTTGCTCCTCTCACTTTCAAGAAGCACGGGCAACGTGTACGACATCATCTCTGTGCCGGTGCCAGTCTGCAAGCCTGCTGTCACAATCACCCGAAGAGTTCCTCCGATTCCGTGAGCAACCCCGCATTGCACGGTTGTGTCAGATATCCACGCACTCCTCTCCATCCCAGTACACATCACTCGAGAAGTCAAAGTGTAGTCAGAAATTCCAAATGAGGCAGCAGCGCCATAGACTGTGACATTGGCGTTCCCGCTCGTGGGGACGTTCCAGTACGAGACCAACGAGAGTCGCGGAGTATCGTAGGACAGCGAGTCTGTCATCGTCCCACCACGAATCCCAGCAGTGACGACGAGATGCCTGGAGGCCATGATTCCCTGAGGACTTTTACAGAGCAAGGATGAGTCGGATATCCACGTCGTGAGCTGGCAGCTCGTTGTTCCTATGCTTGAAGCCGGTGTCGCCGTTGACGTAGCAAAGGACCGCCCAGATATGGTCACCATGCTGTCGCCATTCGAAGGAAGATTTCCATGGCGAGCGTGTAACGCTGGCCGGAACATTTGCATGTTCATAAAGTAGAGCGAGGAACTTCCGGACGAGAAAAGTGCGAATGTGCCCTCCGGGTGGGAGCTGTCTTCGTAGGCGCACTGCTGTCCCGCCGCCGGGTCCGCAGTGGGCGTACCGCACACAGGGGTCCATGTCGATCTGGGACCATCGAGATCATTTCCTTCGTCCATAAAGATGCGGATCGTATTTCCGAGGGCTTCCACACGAATCGTGTACAGCACATAATCGAAACCAGTGAAAGAAACATCATTCCAGAGCACAGTTACTGTACCTCCCACACGCTTCTTCAAGCGACGAAGCTTGAGAACATTATTCATTTCAAAGCGATAGTAGTCGTCATCGTCCTTGTAGCGGAATGAAACGCCCATCCAATCATCAACAAAGGATATGAAGGTAAATTGGACAGTGTAGTCTGCCCACTCTGCATCAAGGCCAGTGCTGTAATCCGCCTTTGTCGTGTAAACGAGGTGTGTCCCCTCGCTGTTGATGAGCGGGTAGTTGCCGTAAATTTTCGTGCCGTGCTTCACCACTGTGTCCCACGTTGGCGTGCCTGGAAGGTAAAGTGGAGATAGCGGAGAAATTTGTGTCAGGTCTTTGCACTTTGCTGGGTCATCCTTGCACATGAACCACGATCCAGGACGGAAAAAAACAGATTCCACATGATCGTCAACTCGCCAGTCGACCCATTCTTCGCAGCGCGGTGGCTTTCTTCCCTGAGCTGCAACAAACGTTAAGCACTCTGAAGAGATTGTGATACCTACCCCGTACTCGGAAAAGTTGAAACCCGCAATCCGGACGCCCTGGTCCAGCCAGGCTAGCGAGTTTTGCAATGTCGGGATGTTGTAGGAGTATGACTCAGATATGCTTCCCACCCGTGCACCAACTGTGATCATCACGTTGCGCGTTCCTAGAGTCCCAGCCACCCCCTTCGCAAATATGGCTGAGTCTGAGCCCCAAGTCGTAGCCTCAGCACCAGTGAAGCCCGTACGCACTCTTCCCGTGAATGAATTAGAGCCGAATCCACTTCCGACCATCAGCTTGGCGTGCAAACCCGCTGCAGGCTGATTGTTCGCAGAAACAATCACCGCCGGAAGGTTGTACGAAACAGCTTCTGTTGCGGAGCCGAGGAGCCAAAATTGTCCAGCTGTCACCACCACCCTCTGCGACCCTGCAGAGCCTGCCGCCGAGCGCAACGGAATGGCGCTGTCCGACATCCAGCCAGTTATCTCAGCAGCTGTCACGCCGAACCGACCCACCACCGAGTAATCGGCCATCCCGAAACCCGCGCCCTGCAACGTTACAGATGCACTGCTACTCCCCCCTCGCGTGGCGGCATTGTGTAGGGCACCATCAAGAGGGCTTTCACGTACCATGCCGACGGCCGGTGCATCGTATGAGAACAGAGTCGATGCAGAGCCAAAGTCAGCCTCGACAGTTACTACTACCTCCTTGTTGGCGACGCCTACGCCAGACGATACGCGTGACACAATGGCTGTGTCGGACACCCACAGTGTCGAATCTGTGGCGGTACCCCCGATGCGGGCTCTTTGAGTCAGACCCGAGTTCTGGAAGCCCGCGCCGAAGACTGTCACATCCACCGCGCCAAGTGTAGGCCCGTTCCCTACTGACAGTTCGCGCTTGACCTTGGCGACGCGGATGAGGTCGTAGGAGAACGACGATGTCAGGATGCCGACGCGGTAGGGCGAGACCGTAAGCTGCATGTCGAAAGTACGCTCGGATCCGCTCTTCCGCGGGACCTTGCAGACGAGGGCCGTCGAGGACGTCCACTCCGATGAGCGACAGGCCGTGAAGCCGATGCGTGTCCGGGGAGAAAGGTCAACGAGGCCAAAGAATTGGCCAGTGAGAGAGTAGAGCTCGCCTCCTTTGGATGGTGCATTCGCGCCACGGTCGAGAATGGGCTGTCCGACAAACTCGGTCGAGAGCTGCCCCGCGTACACCTTTTCCACTTCTTCCTCCTCCGCGTAGAGCCACAACTTTGCATGCGGATTTTCGTGCACCCACGTCGGGACCGTGCACACAAGCTCCGTCGTGCTGCGCGCGATGCTGACGTCACGCTGTGCCAGCGGCAATGTTGTGTCAGACGAGTTCGAATGCACGCATGCATCCTTCACAGGGCACGACCGCGAGTTCCCGTCGACAAACACACATGTATAACCAGGGCGCAGTGCGGGATCAAAACCCGCACCATGCACTGTCACCTCCATCCCGCCCTGGAAATTTGTCTTGCGCCCAAGGCTGGCTGAGAGCCAGCCTGCTTTGAGCGCGAAGCGCATTGGCTCAGCACTTGGAAGCCCCGGCACCGTGATATTTCCACCTGTTCCGCCCCTTCCCAGGTTGAGCACCTTCAGAGAAAAGCCCTGCGCGACGTGATCCCATCGCGGGAACTCGCACTCGATTGCTGTGTACGATTTGGCTTGCGTCACGTCGCTCCGGAGCTCCGGCGCATCTGTGTCGTCCAGCGAGACCAGCACGCACTGGTATGCCCAATCCACATCGTCTTGGAAACCGACTCCGTGCACTGTAAGGTAAGACCCGAAGACTAGCCCGCTGTCGGGGACTGTCCGAGTGATGATCTCCGTAAATTCAAAGTTTAGTCCAAGCTCTCCAAGTCTCGTGCCATCACGCGTCACCCACATCGTGACCGGTCCTGAGCTTGCTACCCAGCGCGGAGTGCGTCCTTGGAGAACAGTCGACGAGAGCACAGTGGCTGGCTCAGAAATGATCTCATCGTCACCACGTTGGAACACAAAACGGTACGTGAACAAGGGCGTGAAATGGTTCCCAGTAATGTTAACAGTCTCGGCCCCAGTCGCAACACCCGTGCTCGGGATTATCTGCGTCGGCGTCTCACCATCGCGGTCAAAGTGGAAGAGAAAGCTCCCGTTAAAGACCACGTTGAGCAGTGTGTCCACCACTCGAAGCTGTATATCTATGCCGTCCAGGGGCGGATCCTTCCACGGCGGCAGGTTACAAGTGACCATTTGCTTTGTCGCGTCTTCTGGGTGCGGGAACGCGCGCCCAAGCGTGGAGTTGAGCCCACGCGGTATTGTCGTGCAGATGTACGACGGCATCTCACGATCAACGTCGAATCCAACGCCGCTGACATTCGTGATTGCAGACGATGCCTGGCCAAACCACGGCTCGACCGCGAGCGCACGAGAAAGGAATGTGTACTCCATCGTGTTGAGTGCTGGGACGGATTCACCTTCGTGGCAAACTGTCATGTCGACAGTCTCTGCACGGTAGGGCCACGCAGGTGCTGGACAGAAAAGCTCCGTAGTCGTAATGGCCGTTGCCTGCGTTACAGCGTAGCGCGCCCCAAGCGGCGGTCCATCACATCCCGATGCGTTCGCTCCAAGGGAGACAAAGACGCACGTGTACTCTGACGGGTCCTGACTCCATCCCCGCCCATCAACCTCGATGAGAGCCGGTGGGAAGATGAGCGCAGAAGTGGGACTGTGAGCCCCAGAGAGGGCGTGGACGAAGTGGAAGTTGCGCCGCGAATAACGCACATCTTCACCGTCTTCCGACAGGTGCACGTCAGAACGCCCCTTTGGAAATTGCCACTCAGGGACTGGGCAGAGCAGTTCATCACTCGAAAGAAACTCTGCATCCACGCTCACTCTAGACAGGTTCCCGGATCCTACGCGTGCGTAAACGCATGCGTAGCTCCGCGACGAATCGAAGCCGTGCCCAAAGATCTGCACCGGCGTGCCGCCACCGAAGGAGGATCCGAGTTCGGGGTATATCGAGTTGACCTGAGTGAGAATGCGCACACGCAAAGGCCCATCACCGTCCCTCTCGACGGGCACACCGCGCTCATGCAGCGAGAAGACTGCCTCGCCAGATGCTGCGGGCCAGGGGCGCAACTCGCAGGTGATATTGACGAGGCCGACGGCCACAGGCTGTGCTGGCGACGCAACAGTGGTGTTCCCGAGTGTGAGCACACACGTAAAATCCGAGGCGTTGGCCGGAAAGCCGAAGCCTGTAACTGTGACAAGGTCTCCACTTGCAAGGACCTCGCCAGGGCCCTGGGAGAAGATCACGCCGGTCCAGTGAGAAGTAAATCGTGCGCCAAGTCTCAGCGCACCGCGGTTCTGCACCTCCCCCCCATCCTCGAGCACCGCAGCTGTGGTCGTTGCTTCCGGGTGCATCCAGACAGCGTCACGACATTTGAGCAACGTGCTGCTAACGACATCGCACAGTACTGTGAGCTGGTCGCTGCTGGTCGTCGACACAAAAACGAGCTCGTACAATCGCGTGCTACTGAAACCTGCTCCCGAGACGTCGTAGGTCGTGGGGAGCCCAGTGCGCACGGAAGCGCCGTTACCTGTCATGTTCAGCACCTCTGGGAAGACGGCGATGTCGAATCGCGCTGTGATGTACTGCGATGCGTTGACCGACCAAACGCGGATCTGCACAGTCCCTGCGGCGGCTGGCCACGCCGGCGCTGTGCACTCCACCAAGTTTTGCTCCGTCGCATACTGCGGCTCCGTGCGCACGCTCGCATCCGAAAACTCGCTCGAAAACTCGCAGCTGTAGAGCGGCGGAGCACCACCCAAACCACCCACGCCAAACGAGGCAATACTGAGCACCGCGCCGCCAGCTGCGCCTACCGCATCCGCGCTCACACCCGGGCGCACGAGAGAGAATGGCTCCACACCAAGCAGCCCTCCGTCTGGCGAGTACAGGCGCAGCTCCAGGCGCAGCGCAGCGCCCCCCCCTCCGGGCACGGGCGAAGCGCACTGCAGCGCGGAGTGCGTCACCGCGGTGGCCTGGACGTCGCGGGTGAAACCGGAGCCGTCGAGCGCCGTGAACTCGCAACGGTACGTCGCGGAGACGTTATAGCCGTTGCCGTACAGCGTAACGGTCTCGCTCGTGTCGATCGAGGCGAAGAGCGGAGCGTAGCTGCTCCAGACCGTGACGAATGTAAACCCGACCGCTAGAGGGTCGCTTTCCGTGCGGGACAGCCGAGGCAGGGTCGCACCCCTACGGCGCAGCATGAGCGGCACAGACGTAGCCGCGCGGGTCCACACGGGCACTGTGCAGACCACCTCCCTTGTCGACACGGAGTCAGCTGCCACACTCGCCAGCCCACCAAAGTCGCATTCGTATGCGCCCGCATCCTCTGCGTTGAAGCCCGCGCCCGTGAGTGTCACCACCGCGCCGCCAGCTGCTGAGGCCTGCGTCAGCGACGCCTCGCCCCACGACTCGAGAAACTGCACCGTCTGCGCCCCGAAAGGCGAGCTCGACGCGGGCGCGGGATGCTGTGGCAGCGGCGTGAGAGCGCCGCCGTGTGCAAGCAGCACGCCGGCAGCCGTGGCACGATGCGTCCAGAAAGGTACCTCGAATGTGAGATGGGTCTCGTTTGCTGAAATTGGCGGGCCTGACACAGCGCGCTCACCGCCTGTCGCTGCCAGCACAGCACGGTAAACGTCCCACGGAGGTCTAAGGCCGCGGCCAGTGATGGTCAGCGACGGGGTGGCCTCGAGTGTTCGGACCGCAATCGGTTGTCCGACCGCATGCACGTGCGATGCGAGCACGATGGCGCCCTCTGCATCCACTCGCCGCTCAAGCACGCCCAACCTTGCCGTCAGCGCGATACCGATCTTGGCGTCGTTGAGGTCCAGTTGCAGAGTGCAAGCGATTTGCCGGTCTGAAAGCCACGCTGTGTGCGCGCAGCCAAATGAATCGAGCGAAATGCGCGGCGAGAGATCCACAGCACCAAAGTTCGCGCCTGTGAACGTCAGCGTTTGCTGGCCGTGCGGAATCACTGTGCCAGGCTCAACTGCCTCGATGCGCGGCTCGCGATCCTCAACAAACGAAAGAAAAATGACGTGCATCGGTGCTCCCTCACTAAGCCGCACCGTTTCGTTGTTACCAACGTCGTACACCGCAAGAGAGCCATTTGTCAGCGACGCTCCACCGAGCGCCGGCCGCGCGTGCGCAACGATGCGACCCCGCGCGAAGTCGAAGGCAAACGTCCCAAACTCCACGTCCGCTCCCACAAGCGACGTGACAGTCCTGTTGACCTCCCCCGTGACGGTACGCTGCACCAGTATCACCGGAGAACCCTCCTCCTGAGGCCAAGCCCCAACCAGCATGTGTAAAGACTGCCCTCGGTTGTCGAAAGCGATAGAAAGAATAATTTGTCCAGTGCCGCTCTCGCTCGCGACAACTCCCCCCGGAAGCAGTTGCTGCGCAGATACATCAAACCCACGTACTAAACCCGTCTCATCTACGAAATAATACAACGCACGGTCACGGTCGAGCGTCGAAACCCCGAATCGTGCGGACCCCGGAAGCGCCACGTCAAAAGCGGCCGAGCCGTCGCGCACTCTGAATGCGAGGACCGAAAAGGAGCTTCCGCTGACGCCTACTGCGACGAGCAGGCCTCTGGCCTCGTCATATTTAACATTCCACAGCGCACGGCCGCTGGTCGCGAGGTCCACCCGCGCGACTTCCTGTCCCGTCGCAAGCGCGACAGTCAGCAGCTGTAGCTGAGCATCCTGGCCGCCTCCGGGCGCCGCGACCACAGCGTACGCCTGCTCGCGTGTCGAATCGATAGCTGCAGCTCCCTGCACCACAGGGCTTGCCGGCTGCGTCATAAATTCGTCAGCGCCACCAGCGAGGTCAAACCGGTGCCACCTCAGCACATTCCCGGCCCAAGACGCACCGTATAGATCTGATCCCACAAAGACTGCCGGCCCAGTGAGCACACGGACGGCGTTCGACCAAAGACCGACCTCGCGTACACCGCTGTCGGCCAGCAGCTCGAGTCGGAATGCAACAGTGTCGCCGGGCAGCACTCCGTGCCCGAGCACCAACGAGAGAGGCACAACCACCCCCTCACTATCAGCGGGCAGAAGCGGCATTTCCACCACACTCGGGGCGCTGCCGTTGCCGGCCATGAATTGCACGCGAGCGCCTACCACGACCGACGGCAAGGTCTGCCACGAAAGCGCGATGGAGGCAGACTCAGTGTGCACAACGGCGGGGCGCACCACCGCGCGCGGCGCCTGCATTCCGGCGGCGATCCCTGCAGCCGTCGCGCCGACCACACGGAACTTGAGGCAGAGCGGCAGCGAGCGGCAGGACCGCGCCGTGGGCGCTGCTCCGGCATCATGGACGTCGACCGCGGCGAAACAGCGCACGTGCACCTCCCCGGGCGCCCCCACCTCGAGCGAGAAGAGGCAGTCAGCGCCGCCGAGCCCCTCGCAGGCCCCGCCGCGCAGGTGCTCGAGGTGGTCGCCCGCATCCCCGAGCGCCGCCCCGAGCGTCACTTGTTCGATGCGCACCCGGTCGCCGCTCTCAGCTGCTGTGGGGGCGCCCGAGGCGTCGAGTGCAAAGTCGCGCGCGTGGAGCGCGGCGCGGCACGATGCGCCGGCGGCGCAGCGCACGTCCGTCAGCACACGAGGTTCACGCGACTGCGGCCCCGCCACAAAAACGGGCGGCTGGTTGTTGTTGCCAGCGTCACACGCATAGGCTGAGAACAGCGTCTGCACCGATGCCGCCCCTTCGCTCCACGCTGGCTTCCCGTTGGGCATGTCCACCGTCAGCAACACATTCTGGCGGAACCGGCGTGGTGTGGCGGTCGTGCCAAATGAAAAGTCAAACTTGATCACGTTCCCCTCTGCAGTGTAGGGATTCGAGTCGTGGTCGCTAAACACACCACAACCCGACCACGTGGGCTCGCACGTCGAGCTCATGCCGCACTCGCTGTCCGTGACGCACGCGCGCCCTGCATGTCCCCCACCCGAGCACCGTGCAACCGGCCAAACCGCTCCCGCGACCGCCCCTGCATAGCACTCTGCACGAAATCCCTGACGCGGTTCCGCGGCGAGTATCGTGCCCGACGAGTAGGGCGAATACTGTGTCACAAGATCGCCGTCTAGATCGAACGACTTGAAGGGCACCGGCGGGTGCGGCGCTACGTAGCCACTCGTACCGTCCACAGCCGCACCAGAGAAGGCCAGCCCGGGTGCATTAGCTGACCCCATTGTAACATGTCGTGTCATTGGTGTGATAGGCACTTCCAAAACCAGCGGAAATGGTGCGACCGGCGAGTTCAGGTTTGGGAGAGGCTTGGTGTCGCAGCTGACAACACCCCCGATGCTGCACAATTGCACAAACGTTTCCAGCAATGGCGACGACGCGGAGAGCGCGAAGGCGCTCCCATTTGTGACCACTGCTGGAAAGTCCTGCCAGTATCTATCCGACTCAGAAAACGGTCCCAATGGGACCGTGCTTCGCGGAAAGCCGCTTCCTCCAGCTCCTCCCAGCTTCACAAAGCCGAAGGCCGGCGGACTGGCCGAATCGTGCACGTTCTCGGCACAGGGTTCCAATGCAGACGTGTTGTCCGTGCACTGCGGCAGCAGCACACCCTCCGCGCTGGCAAGGTTGGAGTATCCGCGGCGCGGCGCAAGCCACGCCAGCAGAGCAGACGCCTCGTCGTCTACCAAAACCTCGTGCCGGAGCTCCCCCATAACAGCAGGTGTCCGTGAAAGCTCACGCCTTGACGGTATCCCGTCCGGATCATCATGCACACTGCGGACTGTGAAGTTGTTCCACCGCCCGGCCATTTCGCGTGCGACGCCAATGCCCCCGTCAGCGCGTGCAGCTCCTGCCGCGTTGAGGTCGTGCACGCACTGCCCGTCGTTGACCCAAAATCGCGAGACCAGCCGGTTTTGCTCTGGCACAAGCTGTGCAACGCACAGCACCCCATGGTTTTCTGCCGCCGCGCACGCCGCGTCGTCTGACGCGCACGCAGGGTGCGGATCGCACACCGGCCCTGAGCCGATGGTGTAGTAGCAGTCCGGCGCCTTGCTAAACACTGTGGTTAGCGTGAGACTCACACGACGCACCCCGAGCTCTGAAAATCCCCTATCAACTCGCCACGACAGCTGCCCGCCCAGTAGCGGCTGCATACCGTCCACCCCGCCCCCCCCATGTGTAGCGATGAGCAGTGCGACTAGCACGCGCAGCGCCCCACATTCCAACATTTTGACTCGCTGCAGGCTACCTCGCTGGTGCCGACAAAGGCGATCTCCTCTCTTAAGACGCGACGTGTCGGCTCATTGAGCGCTCGCCATGCCCCACAATTTTTGCTCCAGCCTTGCGATCCCCTCGGACCTGATCCAGGTCACCACCTCGCCTCTTCGCCCCTGCGGGACCAGAAAGCTCAGACCTTGAACCACGTGGCAAACGCAGACAACAACTGACTGTTAGCGAGCAAGGTCAACCGATTCTACCCCCAAATCCTCCGCAACACCGGCGCACGCGCCGGCACGGGCCCGCCACGCCGCCGCTGGGCGACGCCCTCGAGAGGGATGAGGAGCCCCGTCCTATCACCAGGGCGTGACCCTGGAAGGAGCTTATCGTGCCTAAAATATCACTGGAAAATGGTGCGGGCACCAACCAGTGCGAGGGGAACTGGAGCGGGCCGGAACTGGTGAGGTGAGCTCTCTGGACCGTCCCTGTCAACACTGACCCTTGGTTGGGAAACAGCTGGCAGTTCACTTTGCTAGATTCACTCCAAAAGTCCATATCCGAGGCGGGCGCAACGACCGGGGAGGGCATGGCTTCTTCCGCCGACACAACCGCTTGGCCGTACAGCCTGTACGAGCGGAGGCACCCCGATGATCTACCAAGGGGACGGGTTGTGTTCTACGGTGATTCTGACATCGAATTCTGGGACACAGAGCGGGACTTCGAAGGAAAGGGGTACCTCAAGTGCGGAGTATCCGGCGGGCACATGAAGCACGCACGCGCCTACGCTCCACGACTCTTCGAGAAGTATGCGCCATCGGTGGTTGTCCTCGTTGCCGGCGAGAATGATCTGGGTAATACTCGTCCTCTGACTGCTCGGCAGCACCGTGCGCCAGTATTGTCCTGAGCAGAGTTGGGACCTTTACAGCCGACGGGGCGACTCCGGGGGAGGTAGCAGCACATTTCAGGGAGATCGCAGCCCTCGCTCGTGCATCCAAACCGCCCTGCAAGATTGTGTACATTGGCTGCAAACACGAGCCCAAGACGAAAGTGCGCACCTCTCCCGGTCACGGGAAGAAGCTTGCAGCCGCTCAGGCCTGTTGACAGTGCGAGGTGCTTTGCTCACAGAAACTTCAGCCAACGTATCTCGAGCTCAACAGCCTCATCACAGAATGGGCACGGGAAGGTCCGCCCCTCCTTCCCTGTGCAAAATGGACGGAGTGGGCGAGGTGGACGTGTCACCGCAGCGCGGAGCGCCATCTCCCACAGACACTCCTTTTGGACGTGTCACACGGGAATTCCTGATACGTAGTTGATGCCGGCCTGCCGTGGCCACAGGAAGCAACGCAGGGTGGGTAGTCATGCTGGACTGCTACGGCGCGCTCTCAATGGACGGAAGCGGAGCAAGGCCCAACAAGGCCATGTTCGCGGACGGACTTCATCTTTCGGAGCAGGGCTACCGTGTCTGGGCGGACCTCGTTGCCGCCGCGCT
>ENA-UOXV01006648-UOXV01006648.1-marine-metagenome-genome-assembly--contig:-NODE-6648-length-12014-cov-6.506480_pt1 | contig 12014 bp, 19 predicted proteins | sample MGYA00238165_ERZ766961 | MGnify/ENA primary metagenome ERZ766961 (study PRJEB28924, sample SAMN03173240) | marine metagenome | biome: Marine; feature: Water; material: Subsurface seawater | place: North... | reverse complement strand
CCCCCCCCCCCCCCCCCCCCCCCCCCGCCCCACCCGACCAACCCCCGCCCCCCCCCCCGTCCGGCCCGGCCTAGAATGGGCCCGCGCCTCCCCGCCGCGCCTGGCGCGCCCTCGCTGCAGCCGGCTGCCGGCCGCCCTGCGCTGAACCTTGTGTGTTTCGGAGCAGCGAGTGGGCGTCGGCGGCCCAGCGGGCGCTCGGCGGGGGCTCGGAGCGCGCGCGCGAGGCGCAGTACGGCATCGCGCGGGTGCACTTTGCTGGGATCGACAACGCGGCCGCGCAGCAGGCGAGCGCGGCGCGGCTGCGCGACTCGTGCCGGGCGCTCTCCAACTTCACGCTGCGGAATCTCTCGCGCATCGCAGCAGTGACGAGCGGCAAGTGGTGCGACCAAGTACACCGCATCCTCTCTGCCGCGTGCGACGCGGCCGAGGCGATCGACCGCCGCCGTGGCTCGGTGCTCGTGCACTGCAGCGACGGCTGGAACCGCACGCCGCAGGTCGTCGCGCTAGCCCAGCTGCTCCTTGATCCGTACTATCGCACGTTCCAGGGCTTCCAGGTGCTCATCGAGAAAGAGTGGGTCGCGTTCGGGCACTGCTTCCCACTCCGCCTCGGACACACGCGCCAAGGGCGGAAGCAGCAGGCCCCGATTTTCATCCAGTTCCTCGACGCAGTCTGGCAGCTGCTCCAGACGCGGCGGCACGCCTTCGAGTTCCGCGAGGGGCTGCTGCTCGCCCTGGCAGACGCGGCGCTCTCGCGGCGCTGGGGCACGTTTGCCTTCGACTCCCCCCGCGACGCAGCGCGCGCGCGCGCGGCCGAGGTCACGCGCTCGGTGTGGCCCGAGCTCGACGCGCGCCGAGACGCCCTTGCGCACGCGCGCTACCGGCCGGTGCCGGGGCTGCTCGTGGTCCGGGTTCCGCCCAAAGACGTGCAGATCTGGGCGCCTCTCTATCTGCGCTACGCGGACGCGCCCGAGGCCGAATCGCCACGCGAGTGACGCATGGAGAGGCGAGTGCGGGGAAGGCACCGACAGACGGGGTGTGGGTGAATTGTGGACGCGGGGAGAAGAAAACAAATACACATGATTGCTGGGGGGGCGGCGATGGCACGAGCGATTGCGTGCAGATTTCTATTTCCCTTGGAAAGAGCATTGGGCGACCTCGCGTTTGCGAAATACATGGCTGCTCTTAGCGGACAACCCGCTGAATCCCCAAATGGCCCACAACTTCAAAACGTACAGAGTCGGAAGACGTCATTTTGCACGAAGTAGCCTTGAGGCTGCAGCGGTGCCAGAAGGAAGCACTGTGTAAAGGCCATCGGATTATCTCCTCCGTCCACCTTCAGCTTCCCAGTAACCTGCGCACACCAACAGCTTAGTGCCGGCGCGCAATACACGAGTACCGCCCGATGCTGCAACCAGCCCTGTGAAGCGCAGTCTCTCGAAAGCGGGGACATAAACCATTACGATGATGCAGCCGCCGGGAGCCGGCTGGCAGTCCGCCGATATGACCTCATGGGCTACAGACTGGAACGGCAGTCCCGAAAGCTTCTGTGATATAGCGCCCTGTCCCCGGAACTGCTCTCCTTCGAAGGTGAGGCACGAAATCTGCCACACGGGCGTGTGTCAACAGCGCTCGCATGGTCGTTTGGCGCAGGGCGGGATCTTTGGAGCAGCACCTCCTGGTACAATGAAGCCAGCCCTGCGCGATTGGAATCGAATGTCTGATAGTAATAGGTCACAAACTGTTTGCCCACATCATCAGCGTTCCCCGGCGCTGGCGCTGAGCCCCCTCGCAGTCCCAAATGCCCCAGATGAAGGGATGGCGATGCTGTCACGGATGTCAAGATCGATCTCCTGGGGACGAGCTGCAACACGCGAGGAGTTGCGACGTCGGCGCCGGTGACTTGGCCGACAAGGACCAATCCGAGAAACGCCAAGATCCAGCGCTGCATCGGTCCAGCTTGGCGAGTTCGTGTCCAAGCAGAAATCCGTCCATGTCCACTTTAGACTTCAGCAACAGGTTGCGAGCCTCAGGTCTATGTGGTGCCTCATTTACACTCAATCTAAGAGGCGTTCGGCTTGGAGGCTCCCTGGCGTGCAGCAGTAAGATACTGCCCTGCTTGTGGATATAGTTGCGCACACAAGCGCATACCCTATCCCTCTCCGCTTGGGAGAGTAGGAGTTCCCTGCAGTATGGCAACCATGGATTCCAAGTCGGAGGGAGGAGATGAAAAGCCGCACCGCTCTCGGACGCGGCAGAGGATCGTGGAGTGGTTCTCGCTGGCCAATCCGGACCTATACATCGTGATCGGTATAATCACAATCGTCCTTGTCTTGGTGAGCTTTCCGCTGCCACTGCTATGCTTGAACCACGAGAGTGGCTTCCGTATGTCGAAATGGTCTGTCGCGACCACGTGGCCTTGAGGCAGCTGTCCTGACTGAACAGCGGGTGCGACCATGTGCGTGTGGCAGGGATGGTTTTTCGGAAACCAAATTTTCAACATGGTGTGTACCATACGCCCGAGCCTCTGTTGCTCTTCAGTGCCCGCGCTTGTCGCTGGTACGCCGCTCGCGTTCGACGATGCCTGATCTTTGTGTCCGTGGCGCAGATCATTGACGCAAAGGCGTGGTTCATAGAGGATCTGCCGATTTCTCTCATGATTTACTACGCGGTGTTTGTTCTGTCAGCGATTTTTCTGATCCCGTACGGCCCATTCTGCATCGCGATGGGCTTCGTTTACGGGTTCTTCTGGGGCTTTATCATTCAGGTCGGTCCCGATTTGTGCCACAGCTGACTCAGCTGCGTGGTCCCGGCCTCGGCGTACGCGTAGGATGCCGAGGCATGCGCTGTGGGTTGCGAGGCATGCGCTGTGGGTTGCGAAGCCTGCAGTCTCAAAAACTGAAGCTCCCGGCCCTTGGCACTTCCAGATGGTTGCGATTTTCGTATCTTCAGCGACACTCTTTGCGATAGGGAAGACCATTCTGCAGAGCAAGGTCCACGAAATTTTGTCAAGGTCCGAGGGTTCATCAGCCTGGAAAGGGCTTCTGAAGTTCATTAATCAGAACTGGAAGGAAGCTGCCAAGATCAACGTGCTCCTTTGCTTCATGCCTGTTCCATACGGCTCACATCCCTACCTCTTTTCGCTGACGGAAGTTCCGTTCGAGCAATTTGTGTTCTTCTTCATGCTGGTAAGGCATTTACATCCTCGGCGCACACAAGTGTGTCCTATTTGCACTCAAGATCCTGCACGAGGTGTCGCTCAAAGTCTTTCCTCTCGCAGGGAATGATTCCGGTCACGGCGTTGAATCTGCTCATCGGGGTTGCGCTGGCAGACGCAACAGAGCCAGAGGTGAGCTTCAGCTGACCGCATAGCTACAGGATATCCCGCCCATCACAGCCCTTGTCTGCGAAGTGTATTGATCCTGCCCTGCAACCGTGCAGGGATTGAATCAATACCATATCGTTGGAACTATCATCACGTTGGTAGCATTGGTACTCGCCGTGTGGTATGCGTCCACGATTGCGCAGGACATTCTCGATGAAGCTGACAAGGAGGAGCAAGAGCCGAAAACAGAGGCAGATAAGTTGATTCCGTAGACGAGTAGGAATAGTGATGCAGTGTGTAGGTGTGTGTGTGCGCGCGCATGCGTGTGCGTGTGCGTGTGCGTGTACGTGTGCGTGTACGTGTGTGTGTATGTGAATCATAAGGTGCTAATTCGTGCAGATCTGAATGCCCTCCGCCAAAATTATGAAGCTGTGATGTGGTTGAGTCGGTTTACTTTTGATCAATAATCACTTCTCTCTGAAACTAGTCATTGCATAGCTGCAAGCGTCTCTCTACAGACTCCAGGTTGTGCGCTGGCAAGCCTGCCCTGAGCGTTTCAATGCTGCCTATTCGCACCCCCTCACGTGTTTAAATCAAGCGACCACGAGCCATGGCCTGCACATGCGGTCTGCCCCCCAGGTCCGCTCTTACTCACTGCGCTCCGAGCTTCTCCAGCTGGGCATCCAGCCTAGCCATCTCTCCTGAAAAGATAGCACGCTCCTTCTCCGCATCTTCACTAAGCTGTGCAATCCGACGCAGAATGTCGCTGTTCTGCTCCGTGTCCGACAGCGCCTGATTTGCCAACTGCGCCATCAGGTCTGAACGCTCCCTTAGCTGCTCGCCGAGCTCGTCTCGTAATTCGTGCTGCTCATCTTGGTCCGAGAGCAAGGACTTGATTTCACCCTGCAAAAGGTCGTTCTGACGCTCTGTCTCACTCAGTGCACCCATCACCTGCGAAGGCAGACACCTTTCAGCCTGATTGTTAGACACACATCGTGCAACAACCACGATGCGAACGTGTATGATCGCAAATAGAGGCAGGCACCCACCGACTGCAAGCGGCCCATCAGCTCCTTCAGCACACCGTCGGGGTCATCAATAGATTCGAGCTCTTCCAGTGCCCCATCATCGCTGTCCGAGTCTCTCGGTGCCGCACAAGCTTCGGAGCCCGGCACACTGTCCCGGCGTGCCTCTTTCAGACCACGGTCCGCTTCGCCAGAAGCAGCCAAGGGACTTTGTACACTGGGGATGCCGTCATCAATGTGGCCGTCATCGTCCACATGCTTCGGCGCTGCCCCACTCATCCCGCTGGTCGGCCTCAGGTGAGCCCAAGACGGTTCTCCACAGCAGGTCGGTTCTCGGTTCTCTATCGTTCAAAGAAGGCCCGGCAACGGCTCCAAGTTCCATTTGACCTTGGAGCCGTTATCCGTTTCCTGGAAGGCGCGAGAACTTGACAGAAGGGGCCCTTCTACCAGGATTTTCAGGGGATGCACCTCAACCTAGAGGCCCCCGGCGCGTTCCCGTTCACCTGCGTGCAACGCGTTTTCAAGCGTGGGTACGATGCTATTGATCACGACGCACTTCTTTGCGCGAAGCGTGCTCGCGTGTGCACACCGTGCCCCAGCGAGGAACGAGAAAACATGTCTCCTGTTCTCGGGTGGATGACTCGGGGCCATCTGCACGGCGAAGCGCACCAGCACAACTTGCCAGTGCACGCAATCAACGCAAGCCACCAACCGGTAGGAGCGGCCATGAATGACCATCAAGTTGGCTGCGTGCCGGACGCGGGTTGTGGCGGTGGCGACGGCGGCGGCGGAGCGGCGAACGGAGCGGCGAACGGAGATGGAATGGAGGTTGAGGGACCAGTTGGAGGGGGGTCGCTGTGCGCGTCGCCGCAACGTTTTCAGCGTTTTCCTCCAGGACAGCACCCCCCTACCTACTATCACGCGGCGACGTCGGCGTGCGCAAAGGGTGTTGATCCGCAGGTGACTTGCCGCCCAACTTGTCACGTGAGAGCAGCGCGAACCGAAGATTTAGGCGAATCCTGCGTCGCCCGCGGGCACCCGGCCGGCCGTTTTCAAATTGAGCGCAAGTGTGTTCCAGCAGTCTGCTGCCTGTGTTGCCTTCTCAAGGGTGCGGGATGGTCTTACAGGTGGCGTGGTGGAGCGGTGGTTCGATGATGACTGACTCGATGGTTTCGCCCCGGGGAGTTGACGCGATTGCCGCGTGGAAGTATGGCCCAGAAACACCCGGAAACCACTACGGGGGCAAGTCGGATTACTACTAGGCAGCATTTGCTCGATGCCGGTGACATCGGGGCAGGCGCGAAACATTCGACCAGCGAAAGAATCCCGTTAGAGGACTGTGAAGAGAGAATCGGGGCGACTAGTACGCTGAACAAATCGGGCGATCGGGCAGCAGTAGCGTGCAAAGATTGATGCTGGTGTCAGTCAGTGTTCGTTCGGGCCCGCAACACTGTTGCGAGCGTCCGGGCTGTGGGTGTGATGAGCGCAACACCACCCACGGTTTGTGGGCGCTCATGACTTTCGAGAATATTTATTCGAGAGTTCGAGGGTGTGGACTGGTAAATAAAATCATGTTTTTATTTCACAAGCAGCCAAGCAGCACCACCAGGAACTCGCGTGCCCCCACGCAGCGAGGGGGGATCGCCACGCTCAGCTCTCGGGGTCGAAATCGTCATCTTCTGCCGGAGGCTTTACAGCCACGGCGCGGCACGGTAACCTCATGCCTGCCAGGAAGAGTTCCGGGTCGGCACGGATGCTCTCCAGCTCTTCGACGGCACTCTTCCGCTTCTTCTCCGCCTCGTCCGCTCTTTTGCGCTCCGACTCCACGGTCTCGCGCAACTCCTCGCGCTCCCGCTCGCTCTTCAATACCTTTTCTGAAAGGCTCGAATTAGCTGCTTTCAGAGATGCAATCTCGGCAGCAAGAGCCGAAAGCCTAGCTTCCGATTTCAGTTTTTCATCGTCGACTTCGTTAAGCCCTGCTGCAGCGGCCACACGGCCACCCGGCGCCTTCTGTCGTGTCCGCTGCAAGTCTTGCCGCAGCTCGGCGAGCAATCTTGAAGCATCTCGCAACGTCGCGCGAAAAGCCCTGCGTCCAGAATCGGTCAGCAAAGACATTCGAACCCTGCTGGGTTGCGGTGTTTCGTAGCGCACCATTCACCACGCACCTTTTTTCCGCTGTCTTCACGGGGCTCGAAGCTGCAGCTGCGCCTGACCCAGCCGCCACATGCCCTCTCGATGACACATGTTGGACCTCGACCTCAGAATTGACATTGACTTCCGGAAACCATCCCTTGCGCTCCACCCCAGCACCTACGACTCTCCCTTCCCACCAGCCCGAGTCGTGTTTGCGGAGAACCTCGACGATCTCGCCGGCGTCCAACGTGATCTCATGGGCCATCACTGCCCTGTACGGTACCGCGACGCGGTGGAATCCGCCACTGAGGCGAACGCCAGGACCCGGCGCAATAGTTCGCGCGTCCGCTTCTGAAGCAAGGGTTGAGCCGCTGACCGCGTGCCGAGGTCGCGTTGTCTTGGTGGGAAACGCTCCAAGACCAGCTGGGCAGCTCTCTTGCCGCCCCGCTGCTAAGAGCGGCGGTGGATGCGAGTGCGCTGGACCAGCGAGAGCCCGGACCAAGGGAACATCGAACTCGTCTTGGCCACGCTGCAGGTTAAGGACTACGGTTGTTCCAGGGCTTCCGACAATCGCCTTTTTGACATCGGCGAGAGTGAATTCTCGCGTCCCGACCTGCCTCCGAGTAATTACGTGTCAGTGGGCCCTGGCAACGTTCAGGGCATCGGTCGCCAAGCAACGATGGCAAACTTTCATCAGGCTAGCGGAATTGAGCTCCTGTATTTTCAAGACCGGCATGCCAGAGGCGCAAGGGAGCCAACCTGGACCTTGTCTATGCCCTTGAGGATGTCGCCCTTCTGGATAAGTCCGGATCGGCCCGCAGGCCCGTCCGGTGAAATATCACCAACCTCGAAGAAGTCCTTCTTGGGATCTGTGAGGATCATACCGACCCCACAAGACATGGACATCCTGTCACTTTCGCGCGACCGCGAGACCTTCCAGCTGCGGACAACCTCCACAGTGGAGGCTCCACTCGAACCAGCCAGAGGCGCTAAAAAATGAAGGGAAGCAACCCGCCTCGGTACGGTCCCAGAGATCTCTCGCGATGTCCCGGGCGCGTTCGGGCGCAACCATGGAGAGGCATTGCTCCCGAATGCGGGTGTTCCCAGGCATCGAGCCTGCAGCCAATCTGCGCGGGCCACAGCATATACTTCCAATCGCACTTTTTTTAGGTTTTGTCATGCATGTTGGCCCGTGCATCTCTAGCGAACCGCCGCCTGGGACCAGCATCCGCAGAGAGGCCTATCCCATTGCTCCACTTCGCGGAGGCCGTACGCCAGGCCGAAGCCCCTCGAATATCCCTGAAGTTGCAGAAGGAAAGAGAACTTCAAAACGGGGGCGCAAGTCGGATGAGAAGAAAAATAAGGGTTCAGAGGTGCAAACTCCAAAGATCAAGGAAGGCAGCGATCGACGGCGAAAAGTCAGCAAGAAAGATCCCGCCACCTCTTCTAAAAAGCGAAAGAGCGAAACACGCTCATCAGAGTCGGACACGCCATTGAATTCCAAGAAGAAGCGGGTGACTAAGGAGGGGAAGCCGTCCCGTCAGATTGTGAAGAAGTCTGCACGTTCTAGTGATGCCGGGAAGCGAAAGAAGAAGGGATCTGGAAAGGACAACGGCAATTCCGTCCGGCGTCTCCCTAGGAGTGTGGTGGACATCAGAAGCGCTGGGCTCGCTTGTGCTGGTGACGTTGATGAATCGTCAGAGGGTGCGGATACCAGTTCACTTTCAATCAAAGACCTCGCTGGAGAGAGCACGCGGAAAGAGACATGGAGAGACGGGGTACTACCCCCCACGCGTAGCATGACGACCCGATTCAAAACCGCATTGCAGCATTCATGTGTCCTGACTGCGGCGAGGCAGGCGGCGAAGGGGACCCGCCTTGGGAGTATGGAAGTGAACATTGCGGGGCTCGATGCTGCGAGGGCGCTCCTCGACACCGGTAGGTACATGACTGATGGCGACTCTGACTCAGATAAGGGATCTCGGCACCGCCGGTCGGGTGCTATCGCGAGGAGGCACGTGGACGGGAGCGACGAAACTGGCGGCTCCGCTGACTCTCCCGGAACACAGTCTCGCAGTGGAAAATGCAAAGATGGAGATGGAAAGGAATGGGATGATGACGCAGACTCGTTTTTCCCGGATTTCGACGATGACGATAAGAGTGGACACGAAGACATCACTACAAAAATGGAGCGCGAAGAGGCAGATGCGCAGGAGCCGGGGACGGATGAAAAAGATCCGGCGCCTGCTGCGAAGGAGAAGCGCAGGGAGCTGCGCAACACTCCTAGAGAGATCAGCGAGTCCACGGTTCACTTCGCGGGGGTACCATACTCAGCTAATGCCACCTACATCTTGAGGGTCATTGCTGAACAGTTTGACGGCGCGGAAAGCGTGCGATTCCCCAACGCGCGCGGGCGCAACTGCGGCTGGGGCTTTGTGGACTTTGTCTCGCCCGCCGCCGCGCGCGCCGCAGTGAGTGACGCTCTCACAGCGCCGTTGCGTATGAATGGGCGAGAAGTCACTCTCAAGCTCGCGACGAAGCCTCGCCCCGACTCGCCGCTGCTACTCAAAGACGCGCCCAAGCATGCGATGGTGAAGATATCCGGAGAGGCCTCACAGCTCACTGTCATCCCCGGCGGCAATCGCAAGCAGCGCCGCAGGAACGCGCCTGAGACGGCAGAAGGCAGACGGCATTTCGCAGCCCAGCAAGCAAAGAAGTGGGCACGTGCTGGTGCGAAAGGGAAGGGCGGCGACGACGGCGGGCGCCCGGAACTAAGACGCGAGCGGCGGAAGAGGGAACGTCTGGCTGAGGCCGCGAAACTTGAGGCACGGGAGGCCCAGAAGCTCCGCCGCACCGAAACCAAAGCAGAGCGGCGCGCGCTGAAGAAAAAGAAGAAATTGTGATACGCCGATGCAAATGTATTGCAGATCGGCACGCCTGCCCCCGCCCCTACATCTCGCGGGCCTGCTTCCGTACCAGTCATGCATCATCATCTTCCGCAAGTATCTCTCGTGCCCGCGAATCCCACCAAACCTCAACCTGTCCCCGCAGCTCGCCTCCGTCCCGTGCGTCCGTAATCCACTCACCTTCTGCCATTCGAGAAGAAAATCGAACCGGGATCGTTGCGTTGTAAGAAGCTACCGCGGATTTGAGGTCCTCTGGGCCAAGCGAGAGCACGCCGCGCCGGAAGATCGAGTGGATTCGCACAGACGAGCAGCCAACCGTGTCTATGGCTCCGTCCATGTTGTCTGGGCAGAGGGTGATGTCACAGCCCCGCACATGTTTCAAAAGAGTAGCAGGACACTCCGCGCCAACCAAGAGCGTCACTTTTGAGCACTGGCTCACTGCGATTGAGTTCAGAACGCCGTCGGTCTCAATCTGAACATTCGAGCACTCCTCCACACATAGCTGGTTCGCAATGCCGTGCATTCGGATCAGCACAGGATGACCGAGGCCTGAACATTGACGAATGTGAACGCGTTCCCTGCCCTCGATGTGAACGTCAACCACGTCTCTTTTCTCAGCGTCGAGCCCCCAGCCCTCAACAGTCCACTGACCGTCACGCAGTTTGCGCCTCGGCTCGGGCAGCCCTCTGTCCTCATGGAGATCTTCATCATTGCGCTCCGCCAGCACGTGCATGCGCCTAGTCGCACGCAGTCTCTCCATGAGCTCCAGGTTCTGCTCCTGTAGCATCGCGATCTCGTTCTGTTCTTCCTCGGACGCGTCTGGAAACGCTTTGGCGGGGTCTTGGGCAGTCGAGCGGGCTGCCCGTATCATATCTTGCAGCGTGACTTCCCGCGCGTGCCCCATCGCTGTGAAAGGCGTCACCCTGCAAACACGGTGCGTCAGCCAGACTGGGGAGTCAGGCAAACCCAGCGCGTGCATGCCCCAACTTCAAGAAGCTTGGCGAGGAGTCATCTTTGCACAGCACCACCGAATGGTCGGGTGGGATCAACTGGTCGCGGTAGAATTGTACCTGTTCTCGCCCCGCGCTGCATTTGTCGCAGCAAGGATCGACAGGGCGTCCTGCGGGTTGCTGATTCGACCCTCCGCTGGGCCGCGCTTTGCTGCGAAGTCGATCTGAATAGCCCGCTGCTTCCACGGCGCATCCTCGTGGGAGACGCCGACATTGGATCTGCTCCCAAGAATCCCCAAGGAGGAATCAACAATGCCTTGCACTGGGACCGACATGCCTACGCAGAGAACGTGGGGTCTGGTTCACGAGCGCGCTAAGCTCGCCGCACCGCTTCCCCTTCCCCAGCCCGCAGAGGATGAGATTTCCAAACGTCGCGCTTTTCACTGCGCTCAAACTGGGTTCAGGAGGGACCTGGGTGGCAGGGCCCGTCAAGGACTTGAGTTTGGCGAGAGCAGGCAGGGATCATGAAGAAGTTCCTCTTCGGGAAGGACAGCACCACGTCTCCTGAATCTCGTCGTAATGATCGCGACGGACTGATGGATCATCTGGATGGCACAGATGAGCGGGCTGTCCGACCTGAGCTGCCGCAGGCAGTCGAAGAAGATCCCCTCGCCCAGAAATCCGGGATCGGAATCATCTTCCAGATTGGGCGAGATGGTGGGTGGTACATCAAGTCCTTGGACCCTGACGGCGCAGCAGTGGAGTGTGGAATCTTGCAGCAAGGGGATTGCCTCATCGCGGTCGATGGCAAACCGGTCCACAAAAAGTCAGCTGAGTACATGAGCTCGAAGATTATGGGGAAGTTGGGCACGTGCGCTGCCCCGCCCGAAGGCGAAGGCCACCCACGACATGGGATTTCTCTGAAGTGCGCCCAGAGTAGCAGTTGAATACCTGTGTACTGTCGGCACGCTCTGCTCGAGAGAATCTGACACAGCGCTCCTTTCTTGTTAGGCCGGTTGGGGTGAAGTTCCGCAGGAATGTTGTAAGTGCGGATGGCTCGTGCAGCTTCACATATGTCGCTCCGGTATGGTCGGCTGTATCTGGAGTGCTATCATTGCAGAGTCTAGAAAAGAAAGGCTCCGATGAGAACACAGCCCGCTTCACCCAAAATGTCTGGAACCGGTGCTGAATCCCTGTTCTCTATGTCTAGGTTCTCACACGAGGCAAACCTGCGCACCTCCCAAAGCCTGCGGGCATCGGGATCGTGTTCAAAGTCGGGCCTGACAAGGCCATGCACGTCAAAGCGATGGCAGCAGACGGGTAAGTTCCGTGAATTGAACCACAGCTGCGACCCAACGGGTGCCTATTGCTTGGCTGTCAGCTGAGAACGCCCCGGGAGCAGACCCGCAGAGTCGTGCGGGCTGATCAAGATCGACGACCGGCTCATGGCTGTCAACGGAAAGAGTGTGCTCTGCAAGCCGGTTGTCTCGGTCACGCCGCAGCTCACCGGCGCGTATGGCACCAGCGTCGAGCTCGTCTTCCTGCGAAAAGACGACAGTGGCCAAGACGAGCAGGTCAAGGTCACGCTGAAACGCGGGAAGAAGGCCGCGTTCACGGACGACAAGGCGGCCCCGTCGCGTGCTGGAAAGAGGTCGCTCAGCCTGGAGGTCCCAGACGG
>ENA-UOXV01006646-UOXV01006646.1-marine-metagenome-genome-assembly--contig:-NODE-6646-length-12017-cov-5.691105_pt1 | contig 12017 bp, 17 predicted proteins | sample MGYA00238165_ERZ766961 | MGnify/ENA primary metagenome ERZ766961 (study PRJEB28924, sample SAMN03173240) | marine metagenome | biome: Marine; feature: Water; material: Subsurface seawater | place: North... | reverse complement strand
GGGGGGGGGGGCGCTTCACCTTCACCGCGGGGCCGGTGTGCTGTGCCTGGATGGCCGCGCGCAGGCGCAGCAGCCCTGGGCTCATGACGTACACGCGCGCGTCGCCCGGCATCTGTCCGCCGCTCCCGGGCTGCACGTGCGGCGGGAACTCCGCGAGCAGCGCCTCCGCCCACGCGATGAGCGACGCGCTCGGGCCCGCGCGGAGCAGCGCGCACTCACGCCGCGCCGCCTGGAGCTCCGCCCCGTCGGCAGCCGCCCGCGCGGCGCGAGCCGCCGCGCTCTGGACGAGGCCGTGCATCGATTCGACCTGCGCCCCGCGCCCGCGCCCGCGTCGGCACGGCGGGGAGATGTGTCGGGGGAACGTGGAGTGCGTGTGAGAGAGAGCGAGAGAGACTGTCCCGCGCGTTGGCACAGCGGGGTCATGCGTACAGGAAATGTGAGAGGCGGGGGGGTGTACTGAGGTCTCGAAGCGATCGAGGCGCGCGACTAGAACCTCGATGTGCGAGCGCGCCTCCGCGAGCTGCGCCTCCGTCTGGCGTGTCTGCGCCTGGAACGCCTCACTGTAGCGCCTGCAACGCCCGCCGGGCGCCCGTCAGTGAGCAAGCGCCGCCCTGCGCCGGCGCCCCTCCACAGCGCGAAGCAGGGCCGCGGCGTACTTGCGCAGCACCGCGGTGCGCTCCAGCTCTGCCTGCGCTGCCTCGGACTTCGACGCCACTGCCGTGGGGAGCAGGGCCGACCGTCAGCAGCCGGCCGAAAACAAGCGCCGGCACGCCCCGGGGCGAGACACCTGCAGCCTCGGCTTTCTCTGCGCGCTCGTTCTCCTCCTCAATGACCCGCCCCAGGATCTTCAGCCGCGCCTCAGCGCTCGCCCGCTGCGACTCTGCTGCCACCTTGTCTTCCAGTGCCGCATGCAGCTGCGCGTCCTTTTCTGCCAACGCGCGCTCCATCTCCACGCGCGCCAAGCGCACCTGGGCCGCCCGGCGCAACATTACTGCGCCGCGCGCATGCCAGCCCGGGCTGGCATGCGCGAGGCGCGCCGCGACGCTCGAAAATGCAGCATGATCGGTAAACCTTCTCGGCCTGCTCTTTGTATTCTTTGCGTTCCCGCGTCAGCCGCTTACGCTCCTGCAGCCACAGCTCCTTGTCCGTCTTGAGCTTGCGCAACTGGCTCTCCGCCGCCTTGGCTCGCACGCGCATCTGCCGGCGACTGTCCTCTGATCGGCTGATGCGGCTCCGCTCGACAGCAACCACTGACTGCACGTGCGAATCAAGCACCTGGCCAGAGCACCGCGCGCGCGGATTTAGCGTCGCGGCACTTGTCAAGAGCTGGGGTCACACAGGGCCGCTCGCCTGGTTCAGCAGCCCGAGCTTGAGGTTTTCGTCGAGTTCGCGCAACATGATTTCCTTCAGAAGCAAGAGCTCATTCATCTGCATGCGTGTCGAAGGCGCGCCACCTTTCTGCAATTCTTCTCTTGTCTCACCGCTCGCGGCGGCTGGATCGACTGGGTCCCCAATGACAGGGCCGGCGCCGCCGCCGCCGCCTGCGTCGCTCTCTACCTCTTCTGCCTTCTCTATCCATTCCCTGAAACTTTCATCATCCTCCTCGTCTTCACTCATCCCCTCTCCAAGATTGGTCGACCGCCCTGTTCTGGCAGCAGGAGATTTGTGGAACGAATTGCTGGCGGCTTCACTAGAAATGTGTCCTTCAAGCACGTTAGTGCCCTGCTTGTCATCAAGCGCAATTCCAACCATTGTTGGCGGTGCACCGGGAGAATGTTCCCCATCTGGAACTTCTACATCGGACGATTTCGCTTGGCCCCAGTCATCAGATGGCCTGGTCTCGTGCCCCCTCCTGCCAGCTTGCCCACGCTCCAGGCTGCTTGAATCTGGCATTCTCTCACCCGCCTCCGCGGTGATCTCGTCGGCTACAAAAAGTATCTCTGCGACAGATTCCAGGAGAGGGTCATCTTTTGATGCATGAGGCTTCTGTATCGGCGAACACCCCGCAGGCCTCACCATGGCGCCCCTTCTCTTAGAGAGAGAGGATCGAGGGTTCGGAGTTCCCCGGCCCCCTTCCGGAGCCTTTTTGATTGGAGATCTCCCCCCGGGACAGGGGGCCGAGGGAGATCGGGGGGCCGAAGGAGATCAGCAATGCGCGGCCGTGCGATCTGGCTGATTTTCCTCACAACTTTGGTTGATGGGCTGTCAGATGACGTCTCGAGCCATGCACGGGTCTCATCTGGGTTCTGGCGAATTCACAGAGCAACCATTTTTGGTGTCCACACAGCGCACAGGCCTTTCGTTCGTCAACTTCGCTTCGGCCCGGGAAGATGCATTGCCGTGGCACGTGACACATGCCTCGCTGACGAGTCGCACTGCAGAGTTGCAGCAGCCATCAATGCGTTGCGAGGTGGCTGGGGCGGATTCGGTAATGATCCGCTCTACGAGCTTCTCGGGTTAAAAAAATCAGACTTCCCTTCCGATACGGTATCGCTGCCCCACCGATGGTCCCTGCGATGCCTTGGACCCTCACCAGCTTCACATCCGAGAATATCCTCTTGCACGTGACACTTGTAGGACGCACGCACTGAATTCCCACAGCCGATTCTCGGCCGTTCAATGCTCTGATGGCGCTGAGTCTTCCCGCCTTCCCTGTCTCCCGTTTGCAGGAGATAAAGAAGGCATACCGGAAGAAGGCGCTAGAGTGGCACCCTGACAGGAATGCCGATCGCCTGGAACAGGCTGAAAAGAAGTTCAAGGAAATCCAGGTCAGGCCCTTCATGCAGGGGAAAATTGCGATTTTTGTGTGCACGCGTGGGTGCCAACCTGTAAGTGTGCCGCAGGGGGCTTACGAAATTCTCAGCGACCCTGCGCGACGCGAAGAGTACGACAGGACTGGCGATGCGCAGCAGTCAAGCGCTGCGCATCACGCCGCCGGGCGACGCCCTCCTCCCCAGCGCGATTACTCCTCGGGCTTCGAAGGCTTCGCGCAAGGCGGCTTCAGTGGGTTTCACGACTTCGATTTCGACGATGAGGACGAGCAATCGGATGCTCCACCATGGTCGCCTTTTTTCGGAGGGCTCAACCAGCACTGGGCCAATGTGTTCGGGTGGAATCAGGTTCCGAGCGGTGCTATGGAGACGCGACATGTCCCAAGAGTTATTACTCGCCCACTCCTTGTGCCGCTTGAGGAACTTTTCAACGGCGCAGTGCGTCGAGAGGAGCTTACTGTCTTCGCCCTTGCTCGAGGTGTTCCTGGTATTGCGGTGTGTTCCCCTGCGAGCAGTATCCCGGGCACTCCTTGCTGGCCCACACCTGCGTCCTCGACCCGTCGACACGCGCATGAGGGTCCATCCCTCGATGCAGGTTCCGATAAAGCGGACGTTCGAGATTCGTGTTCGGCGCGGTTGGAAGGATGGCGTGAAAATTACTTTTGCAGAGCCGGGCATGGCCCAGGAGGTCAAGTTTGTGGTCCGGCAGCTTCACCACGCCACGTTCACGCGTCGCGGGGACGACCTGTGGTGCACCTGCGAACTGACGACCGAACAGGCGCGCGATGGTGCCAATGTGACGGTGCCAACAATCGATGGCGCCCCTGTACAACTCTGCATCAAACCAAATTCGCGAATGGTCAACAAAGAGGGGAAGAAGGTGCTGGCAGGCCTTGGTATGCCAAACAGAAAGCGAGGCGGAAAGCGGGGAAGTGCGTGCCCCCCCCTCGCGCTCGCGGGTTTGGCGTGTTTCTTACTGTCTTCCCCTATTGATTGCATTGTTGTAGACTGCGATTGCCTCTCATAGCAAGAACTCCGTCCTCCAGATCTAGTTGTCAACTTCGCTGTCCGAGGGGTTTTCTACCGCAAAGTTGTGAAGCCCGTTCTCAACGGAATCAAGCGCGGCTGGAAGTTCGGGCTCGGGGCAGTAGCAATTTGCGTGTTCCTGCGTAATCCGGGACCGGTGCTCAATCTCCTTTGGACCGCTGCAACGCGCTCTCTACTCCTTGCTGGCCTACTCCTCGTGTACAACTGACGTATCGCAGCGAGCGGCGTTGCATTCATACATGCTTTTCGTAACTTTGTTAACCTCTAAGAAGAATACACCTATTTGTAGTCGCCGTTTCTGCCTCAACATTTACGATCGCATCTTGATTTTCGAGGGGTCGAGGGTTCACGCTGCTGGCTTGCTGCCGTGCTTCTCCAACCACTTCGGCTGCGCCTTGGACCATGTCACGAATTCGTCCAACAAGCTTGGCCAGGGATCCTCGTCGCTGTAGCCTGAAAATCCTGCATCGACGTCCCTGCCAACCAAGTCACGGTCATGGAAGATCAGTAAGCTGTTGAAGGATGCAACTTGCGCTGTTCGTGCAGAGTCCTCAGGGTGCATGGGGGCCACCTCGAAAATTGCAGGAAACCACGCCACTGGTCGAGGTTGAGGGAGAGAATCTTGTCTTGACTTCGCAGGAACTCAAGGAACCCTTCCACGTGTGGCGAAGTGCGCCCGGGTACCCCCTGAAAAAATGCCTGCAGCGCGAGCTCTGCCATGTCCTTCTCGACATACTTCTTCCCCTCAGGTCGCAGGATGTCGAACACAAAATGATACATATCCCGGAAGGAGTCGGAGTCGCCTCGCCCGTACAGGTCACTCACTTTCCTCGTCGCGTGAGAGATCAGCCTGGGTTTGCTCTGGACCATCTCCTCCAGCGAAGAGACGCCCATGGCCTCCATCCCAGTGCGGAAGTCACCTTCCTTGATCTCACCAAAGTGCTGTGACTTCATCCGCCAGCTAATCACCTACACAGGCACAGCGATTGTCAGGACCAGAGTCTCGCCTGCCGAAAGCGCTAGATTCCCCGAAGCCCGATGACTTTGCACAAAGTGGTACACGAAGGGCCCGCAGTGCGCAAACGGATGTTGCACAATAGTCGGGTAGGGAAGTCACAAAAAGGAAAAAGGTGTGCTCAGGGGTGCTCGACATCTCCTCGGATCCCCCGGCAAGGTCGAGTCCGAGGCTTAAAAAGCCCTCCATGCCGATCTCCTTTGCCCCACTGCTGTACTTCTGGAAGAGCTTCTCAATTTGCTTCCGTCGCTGCTCAGCTTGCGACTGCGCCTTCGAGACCGTCTGCTTCTGCGGCGTCGTAGGACCTCCTGATCGCCCCCCAGGGCTCCTGAGGCCGTCCGATCGCGCTTCCTTCAAGCGCCCAATGAGTGCATCCTTGTTCCCTTTCTCACCAAGCGAGCAGGCCCCGCACCAGTCCCGAAGCTCAGCAACCTTCATCTTTTTCAATTTCGCATCGTCGGGAATCTGCGATTGGTGCAGGTTGGCATCACGTCATATCAGGGGCAAGCGGAAGATGACCAAACGACTCGGCGTCTTAGTCCGCGAAACAAACGCAGCACAAAAATTAGCCAAGGCGCATATCATGCAGAGGATTTTGCGCAAGGCCCCGCAAGCGCCTGAAGACAGAGGGTACAAAGGGGGTATTCGTGATACCACTGAGCTCCGCTTCATCGTGCTTGTGCCACTCTGCTTTTCCCTTGCAGCTCTCTGGCCAATCTGCACCTCGGACAAGCCTGCAGCAGAGGCGCTCTTTGTGCCTCCCACACTGAAGCCAACAACCCTTCGGCCCTTCGGCAGAGCCCAAAACAATACTAACCCAACCCCAGCAAGTGCAAATACACGCTGATCTTGCCAGATATGTTACGATACCAGGACCGGCGCTCCTTCTAGTGGGCAGAGGGTGCCTGCCGGGTGTGGCAGGCTTCTGGGGTTTGGCAGGAGCAAAAAAAAGGGCTCCACTTCCACGATCAATCATCATTTATCATGCCTTCTTCGAATCCTTTCGTGGATCTTGCTCCCTTCGCACTGTGACTCGCGGTCCTTATGAGAGTCCTCGTCGACCTCGAGAAAGATCGCAGCGACGATACGGCTATCGGAACCCCGGACGAGCCACAGCAGGGGTGGAACACTCGCCTTGCCGGGTTGTCGCGCATCTCGTACGAGATGCGGCGGCCGAACCGGTCCGTCACGAGCGGACAAAGCTGTTCGAGAACCACGTCCTCCCACCGCTTGCCTTTGGTCGGCGGGTCGGCGCCCGATTCGGCGGCCTGCGACGTGAGGAACTCGTCGCACGGCAGGCAGCGTCCGCTGCCGTATGCTGCGAATAGGCGTTTGCTGCTGAGCCGGGTATGCTTGCAGTGGCTGCAGAATACTCTATAGAGTCATCGTCGCCCTCGGGTACACTCGCATGTGACCGCGGCTTCGCTCTTTTTAGGGCTCGGCCTGCATCTTACGGGGCGCCGACGCGGTGGGAGCAGAGCGCTTTACTATTTGGACGGTTTGACGTGCGCAAATGCCCCTGGCGTGCGCAAATGGTGCGCCCAGCTAGAAAGTTGGCACAAAGTGCAAAGACTCGAGGGACGCCATGGTGAGGACGAATAGGATTGGGAAGGACCAAAATCGCCAGACCGGCCACACGGCGATCGGAAAGGCGACGACCGACGTGACGAGCGCGAACGAAGCGATGCCGATCGCGCGCGAGACGTTGGAGCGGTACGGCGACTTCCCATGCCTGCTGGTGGCGGAAGAGTTGTAGATGCGGTCCCAGTCCACTCCGTTGACGATAGACAGCCAGACGATGAGGTAAGCCATGACGCACAGCATTACGACGATGGCTAGCAGCCCGATATTGAGCGAAGTGCGCACGATTCGAGGGTCTGTCGCGCAGATCCGGATGAACTCGGTGGCATTCAGCACCGCAAATGCAGCCACCAGCCAGGCAACCGCCTCGAATTTGTTTTTCACCTTATTCTTGCGGCTGCTATCGTACTTGTCCTTCCAGTAGCGCTCGGCTCGAACCCAATTGTGGGAGCCCTCCTCGTCGCCGGGCCGCACACCGGGGACCCCAGTAATGGGCTCCGCGTCAGCCATCGACTCGAAAATAGCTTGTACCACAGCCCGGCCCTGCGGTACCCCACGGTGGCGTACGCCATCTGGGTCTAGATACGTCGGCTCATGGCCGGTGGTGATGTCGTGCAGCAGAGCCTCCCGCTCTGCCGCTCCCGCAGCGCCGGATTGCCCGTCTTCCGCCATTCCACCTCACAGATGGTGCCCTCACAAATAGCTCCTGCAAATCTAACCACAATTCTGAGTCAGTAGGGCAGCCGCGCCTACTTGCACCACTCCTCGCCATGCCTGCTGGCCAGGCCTACCGCTCCCACTGGCCCTGCCCAGACCGCGCTGAAAGATGCGTTGCCTAAGACAGAGACACGTGCCGGGGGACCGCAGGAGAACCTGGGGTGCCAATACGCCAGATCGATTTCTTGATCCGCCGCCTGGGCTCCTTTCCTGCTGTCGTCTCGACCCCAATACGGGCCTAACGCCCCCAGAAGGCCTCACCCACACAACCCGGAGGTGGACTTTTGCCGAGTCACGTTACCCTCGGGTTCGATCCCATCTTCAACGTGGTTGGTCGGGATGGCTCCGCGCGTGGGGCTCGTCACCACCACCATCTACGTTCCGAAGGCAATCCACGCGTACGTGAAGAACGCCGTGGAGAATGGCTACAAGGATGCACTCTTCGTGATCGCAGGGGACAAGAAGACCCCCGCTGAGGCCCAGACCTTCTGCGAGGCGTGCGGAAAAGAGTTCGGCGTCGAAGTGATCTACCAGACGCCAGACGATCAGGTGGCTTGGCTGGAGAAGTACCCGGAGCTCAAAGAAGAAATTCCGTGGAACAGCATCCAGCGCCGCAATCTTGCGATCCTCCTAGCCTTTGAGCGCGGTTGCGACGTTATCATCACGATCGGTAAGCATGCACGCGTTTCCAACCCAGCCCAGAGGACTCGATGAGCCGCTTTCAGCCCATGTACCGATATTCACGTGTATCCGCTTGGTACAGATGACGACAACTACTTCGTTGAGGGGCAAGACTTCCTCGGCGAGCACTCCAAGCCGATCCTTGAGGAAGGGAAGCCGCACATCGCGGTCCGCTCCTCGTCCCGGTGGATCAACATCTGCGACTACCTCGAGGATAAGAACAAGGTGGAGTACTACCCTCGCGGGTATCCCATGGACCAGCGCTTCGTCGATCCGCGCCCCGTGTACCGCAGCGAGACCCAGACGCGCAAGGTTGTCGTGAACGGCGGGCTGTGGCTCGACGACCCAGACGTCGATGCCATCACGCGACTCTGCAACAGCATCTCGGCCGTGCGGTGCGGACGCACCCGCCACCCGCCTCCCGCCCTCCTCGTTTCTGCCCTGCAGACCGTGGCTGCACGGGTGCCTGACCTGTGCGCGCCCCGCAGCTACACGCGCGAGGAGTCCTTCACGATGGCCAACGGCACCTGGTGCCCCTTCAACTCGCAGAACACCGCGCTCGCCCGCGAGGTCCCTCCCCGGCCCACCCGCGCGCACCCTCCCGCTCCGCCGCCGCGCCCTCAGCCCGCGCACCCCACGTCGCGCAGATCATCCCCGCGTACTGCCTCTCCCCGCGCGTCGGGCGCTACGACGACATCTGGGCGTCCTTTGTCGTGCTGCGCATCGCGGACCACTTCGACCACGCGGTCATGTTCGGCTTTCCGCTCGTCAAGCAGGCGCACAAGCCCCCCCCTCTTCCCCCCGAACCTCTTCCCCCCGAAAGCAGGGGGCCCGCCCTCAGCCAGCGTGCGCCGGATAACCCCTCACCCTCGCGTTTGGCTCCCCGCTCGCCACGCAGGATCGCAACCCGCACAACTACTTCAAAGACCACATGGTCCCTCCCACCGCCCGCCGCCCGCTGCGCCGTGTTGGGTTCTGCGCCCGAATCTGCGCTGAAATCTGCTCCCTCGCGGACGCGCGCGCGCGTGACGCGCGCCGCGGCGCAGGCGGAGCGCATCGGGCTGGAGCACACGGCGGAGTTCTGCCGCATCCTGCGCAGCGTGCCCCTTGCGGGGAAGTCCTATCTGGCGTGCCTCGCCGAGCTCATGGACGGCCTCGCCACGCGCAGCGACGCGTCGGCGGTGTGCGCCCCGCCCCGCGCTGCGCCGCGGCGCGCGTGGCGCGGCCTGACGCGCTGCGCGCGGCGCGGCAGCTGCCCGAGGAGGCCAAGGAGTTTGTGCGCGGCTTCATCAAGTCGCAGCGGGTGTGGATCAAGACGATGGAGCGCATGGGCGTGGCGGCGTGATTCCTGCGGGGGGCGGGCATCGCCTGGCGCTGCTGCAGCGGCCCCGCCCCGGGCCCCCGGGCGGGGCGCGGTGAGACGCGGTGAGGGACGAGTGTATTAAATATTTCGTAAAAGATTCTCTTCTTCCTTTTCTTGCCGCCTCGGACGGACGCCACTCTCGCGCGCGCGCACACGCGCGCCGCAGTCAGAGGCGCCGCGCGCTCGACAGATGTGAGACGTCGCTGCGCACGGTCTGCGCGCGCACGAGCTCCGTACGAAGCTCGTGCAGCGCCTGCCGCTGCCCCGCGCCCCGCCCGCGCTTCTCCGCCGGCTCGCGCGCCACCGCCTGCACCCGCGCCGCCGCCGCGCTCAGCCCGCGCGCGCACGGTGCCGCAAGAGGACCCCACACGCCCCGGGGCCAGGCCAGCGTTGGCAGCGCGCCCGGGGCGCCGCGCGCGCGCGCTGGGAGCGGCAGCGCACCGCCGCGCGCGCGCGCTGGGCCTCGAGCGAGCGCTCCAGGCGCGATGCCCGCGCCCGGAGGCGGCCGCACTCGGCCGCCTGCTCCGCCCGGCACTGCTCGACGGCACGCGCCGCCGCCGCCTTGCACTCCTGCGGCCGCCCGCCGCGTCAAGGCGCGGCCGCGCGGGGCGCGGCGGGGGGGCAGGCTGCGGGGAACACCGCCAGGTCAGCGTCGGCCGCGGCGCGCGCCTGGTCGGCCCGCTCGTTGGCGCGCGCCAGCTGTCGCGCGCCCCGCTCAGCCGCGCGCGCGCCCCGGGGCGCGCCGGCACTCGGCAGCACGAGCGGGGAGGGGCCACTGATCGACTTGGTTTTTCTGATTCTCCATTCTCAAACGGGGGGCGAAAGGGTGAGGGACGCGGCGTGTCCGATTAGTACGGGGTGGGGGACGCGACGTGTCCACTTAGTACGAGGGGGGGGGGCGCCGAGGAGACCTGCTGATTGAGCGAGCGGATGCGCTTGTCCATGTGCGGAACGAGCCCCTGCACCCAAGGATACCGATACAGGTGACTAAACCGGGACGCTACCGTGCCGCAGGACTGTCGACAGCAGACGCGGGAGTAGGGGAGTGTCAGTGCTTTAGTCAACCGCGAGGACCGTGCCTGCGCGGTGAAGTCTGCGACGAAGCGCTCGATCCCTTGCCTGTCCTCCGGGGACATCAGCGCGCCCCGCATGATCGACGGCTCGTCGCCAGTCTGCACCAGAGCACCGCGCAGCGTATGGCGATCAGCCAACTTGTTGCGCGCGGCCAGCCAGCCATGCGGCTCAGGGCGCGCGCGAGCGTGCAGCGGCGCGGGCGCGGGCGCCACCGCTTGCGGCCTGTGCGCACTCCAGATGTCGATTCCGGGCTTTGCGCCGGGCGGGGCGGAGTTCACGCGGATCAGCGAGCAGCAGGCGACGCCGAGCGTCTCGCGCATCTGCGCAAGAGCAGCGCCGCCCCGGCCTCTTGAGCGCTGAGCCCATCCGCGGGCTGCGCACGTAGCTGCGCCCGCACGCAGGGTGCCGGAGTCGCCTGGGGAATGACCTGTCTGAGAGTCTCCTCCGCGCGCGCGGCGGCTTCTGCACCGGCAGTGTTGTCGTGCAGCAGCACGTAGTGCTTGAGCATGTTGGGATCCATCACACCTGCGGTCCTCGAGCACGTCACGGCGCCCACCACCAGCGAGCTCAGCGCGCGACGCGGCCACGCACCTTCGCGGAAGAGCGCCGGGAGCGCGTCCATGGCGAAGAGCGACAGAAACTTGGTGACCACGTCGTCTTCGTCTGACGCTGCGACCAGGATCACCTGCCGCACGCACCGCGCCCGCGTCGGCTGCATGTCGGGCTGGCGCGGGCGCGCGATGCAAGGGCTGGGCAGCGACAGCAGAAGGGGACGTACCGCGAAGGGGTGGTCAAAGTACTCGTGGTCGCTACAGCGCAGTCCTTGCAACAGCTGCAGGCGATACTCCTCGAACCACGGAGCAAGGTCGTGCGGCGACATGAGAGAGAGCGTCTCACCCGCTGAGGCCTTGTCTGCGATGCGCGTCACAGTGGATCGCGCTGCCTCAGAGGAGGAGCGGATCACTCCGTCCAGGATAATATCGCTGAACTCTTCGGGCTTCTGCTCCATGTCTGAGGCCTCCGCGAATCGAACAGTGAGCTGTGGCACACGGTACGGCTGCTCGCGCGTTGTGTTGACAGCAACGCTTGAGGTATCCACGATATTGCACGGGCGAAGGAGGTCAACGAACGAAAGCTCAGACTTCCGTGTGATTGCCTCTGCGGGTCCTGTTGGGAGCACCATGACCGTTGGCGACATGGTCGACTGCACAAAGCGCCTCAGCTCATCGCGGTAGACCTCTTGCTGCGCCATGATTGCCAGACCGTGGGCTGCAGCCCGTCCTTCCAACCAGAGCCCGGAGAAGCAACGGGATCAGTCACAACCGGCACCTCCGCTGCTTTTCGTGCCCACCTCTAAGCCGGAATGGCTTAAAGCACGTCACCACAGCCTCGGCGCCACAACCCGCCGGGGGGGTGACTCGGCTCAGTTCCAAAAAAGGCGACGGGCCCGCGTGAGGAATATGCTCCCATGTGGCCGCGACCGACTGCAGTGATCGGGTGGCGCGCTCTGCTACGTCTACGAGCAGACTCATCCCATGCAACCCCAGCAGATGCCGCGGCAAGTCGCGCGCCAGCTCCCGCGCGCCTTCCATGCAGCGCTCTCTGCCTCTGCGTGTTTGCCTTTGGCTAAAGCAGGGATCGCGAGAAGGGAGCGCGAGAAGGGAGCGCGAGAGGTCGTTCGCGCCACGATCTGCACGCTAGGGAAGAGGACACTCGCCTGCTGCGATGCCGACTACGTCAGGCCCCCCCCCCCCCCCCCCCCCCCCCC
>ENA-UOXV01006640-UOXV01006640.1-marine-metagenome-genome-assembly--contig:-NODE-6640-length-12021-cov-5.720207_pt1 | contig 12021 bp, 18 predicted proteins | sample MGYA00238165_ERZ766961 | MGnify/ENA primary metagenome ERZ766961 (study PRJEB28924, sample SAMN03173240) | marine metagenome | biome: Marine; feature: Water; material: Subsurface seawater | place: North... | reverse complement strand
GGGGACGAGAGCGGGCCGAGAGCGGCGGAGGCGGTGCGCGTGGTGCTGCAGCTCGCAGACCGCGCGGCGGAACTGGCGGAGGACCCGCGCGGCGCAGCAGGTGGCGAGAGCACAGCGGGCCCTCCGCGCGTCTGGATCTTCGACCACGGCACCGGCGCCGCAGAGGTGCTCTGCCTGATGCCCGCCGCAACCTTCGGGGCGCTTTGAGCCTTGCCTCCGACCGGGCGCCGACCGCTCAGCGCGCCCGCGTGCAGGCGGTCGCGGTCGCCGCTCTGCACCTCCACGGAAACCTCTCGCTCGCCGACGCCCGCACTCGCCTCGCCCGCGCGCCCCCGCTCGCACACCACTCCAGCAACGCCTCCCGCCCCAACCCCCCGCTCTCGTGGCTCGCACCCCCACCCAACGAGGCGGTTCTCCAGGCAGCGCTCGCGCCCCATGCCCCCCCTGGGGCGCAGCAGCCTCCGCACTGAGCTCGCGCGGCGCGCCTCTTGGGGCGCCGCGCCGCACTACAGGCCGAATAAAGCCTCTTTTTTTCGCTCACACCACCGCCGCCGCGCCGCGCCGAAGGCGCCGAGCCGCGCGCAGCCTCAGCCCCCCCCCTCGGGCCCCCACACTCGCGGCGCCTTCGCCTGCGGCGCGGCTTGCGCGGCTGCCGCGTCGCCTGCGACCCCGGCCACGGCGGCGGGCGGCGGGCGGCGGGGCCAGCGCGGCCCGAGCTCATCGTTTGCGAGAGCTGCCGCCAGGCGGGGGTCGGCCGCGCCGCCCGAGCCGCCGGCGACGTTGCTCGAGCGGCGCCTCGTCGCCCAGCGGGAGAGCTCGTCGAGGAGGGCGGAGCGCTCGATGGACGAGAGCTTCTCGTCCATGGACGACGAGGCGCTTGACAGCACCTGGTCAAGCAGCTCCACCTCCCGTGGCGACACCTCGCTGGCCCCCGCGGCCCCGCGGAACGGCGCGCCCGCCTGCGGGGTGGCCACCGGCGGCGGGAGCACGGGCGGGCAGGCAGCGAGGAGCGCGCGCAGCTCCTGGCGCGAGAGACGGTCGCCGCTGGAGATCCGCTCGGCCAGCGCGGCGTCGCCGCGGATCAGAAAATGGATCTGGTCCAGCGACTTGAGCACCTGCTCCCCGCCCACCCGCATCATCAGCGCCCCCGCGCCTGCGCGCTCCCGACTCACCGCTACCACGGAGCGGCCACTGCTGCCGCGCTGACGACGCTTGAGTGGGGAGCGCGCACGTTTCGTAGCGCGCGGAAGTCCTGCATGCGGCGCCCCTGCAGCCGCGCTGAGTCCCGCAGCTGGCTGAGTCCAAGCACCGCGATGCACCCCGAGCAGCCCACTGCTGCCGCCACCACACCTGCCGTACCCCCCCCCCCCCCCGAAACTCAGCTGCCCTTACTCCTGATCCGAGTACCTCCCCCAAGCAGCGTGCAAACCAAGAAGCGATGATTCAATTTCGGACGGTGCACGTGCGGCCCTTGCACAGGGCGGTGGCTCGGGCTCGGGCAGACCGGCGAAGACGAGCGGCTGGAGGGCCTCTGCGCCGTGCGTGATGTTCATGCCGAAGAAGCCTGCGATGGTCATAGAGAACCCCATTGAGACGGCGGCAATGTTGAAGCGCAGGTCCATCTTTGCGATCCGGTTGCGGGTGTTGTCCAGGGAAAGGGCGAAAACAGCGCGTGTCGACTCGATCTGTCGCCCAATTTCGGCAATGCGGTCTAGCAAGTCCTCCATCCGCGTGCGGTACGTCTCCATCACTAGCTCGACTTGCATGTGCTCGTCGGGTGGCGCAGGAGCACCAGTCTCGTGCCGGAAGGTCAGGTAGCATGCGGCCATGTCCTCGTCGGTGGCCAGGAGCTGGTCGAGGGTCTTGAAGGTACGGTCGAGGCGCACCTGCAGCGACGACAGCTTGTTCTCCAGCGGCAGTAGCTTGTACAGCCCGTCCTCGCGCACCTCGTCGCCCAGCCCGGATGTAATGTTGTCGAGATGAACCGTGATCAGTGTGTGCAACCGCGCAAACGACGACTCGTAGTAGGACGCCAACTCGTCCAATAAGCACTCGAGCACGACTAGCTCGAATGGTTGCTTGAGCTGCTCATAAATCACCTGATTACGCCGTATCGCTGCGCGTAGCGTGGTGATAAATGCGGCCACCGACGGCTGGTCCGAATCAAATACCATGATGCGGTCCCAGAAGAGGAGCCCTTTGAGATGTTCAAACTTGAAAACCACCATGTCATCGTATGGGATGATTCCAGCAAGTGCGCGAGGCTGAGAAAAGACGCGTAAGTGACGCGGCTGTAGCCCAAAGAGCTCGACTAGCTCGCGGTGGGAGATTTCATACTCGACCATGGTGTCATCGAGGATGATTTCCCGCACTGGTGTCGCCTTTTGCATCAGGCTAGCCATCGTCGACGCACCTCCGCTCGCACCCAGTCCTCGCCCTGCCACCCCACGCCCTGCTTCTAGGCCCTGTCCCGCAAGATTATCCACAGACTCTCCACGGCGTTCCTCTGCTGGCCCATGACCGCCCCGGCTTCCTGGCGCCGCATGGCGCCCGCCGCCGCCGCCGCCGCCGCCGCCGCCGCCGCCGGGCGGCCACCCACTTCCGCCACGAGCAGAAGAGCTAATGCTCTGGACTCCCCAGTCTTTTCGTGCCCACAGGCTGCCCCTCGCAGCGGCCACCAAGTCGATCCTCAGAAACCCGCGGAGGCGCTTTGTCGAAAGCATGCGCTTCTGCGACCCGTGCATCACGCAACTTCGCAGCCCTCCGTTCCCCCAAGAACCGTTTCTCCCATTCGCTGCAAAGCTGACAGAGCTTTTGTAGCAGAGCGATGATACTGCAGGTCGGTATGGCGGGTAATGAGCGCGCCACGCGCGGGGAACGCCCATATGCCAAGGTGGAAGCTCTCTGGCGTTGAGTGGCTTCAGCAGTGCGAGGGTTGCACGAACGCCCGCAGATGCCTGCATGCCCTGTGCGTAGCGTGCCGCTGTAAATACCCTGCTAGTTTACACTAGCCTGACCGATATTCCGCCACCGCAGCCAGGTAGAAGCACTCACCGGAAGGGGCCAGCCCCCGTTTGGGTTGGTTCTGGAGATCCCTCCTCCCGATGAAATTGTCGGAGTCACTTGACTGTCGAGAATTTCGGGGTTTCGACGGAGGCGCAATGCGCCCCCATGTTGCACACGCCGACCAGGCCATCGGAGCTAGCTGCGCTGTGCGCAGTGCCTACTCACGCGTGCCTGCGTGTTGTGCTGTACGTCGTGTGCTGTGTGCCGCGGTAGTCGCGCAGAGCCTGCTCGTCTTGTCCTCAGGCGAGGTGGCGCCCGAGAGCTCGATTGGACGATGGGGCGCTAAACCAGGTGCGCAGCTGTTTCGACTTTCATCGGGTGCAGGAGCTTGTAGCAGGCTACAAGATGGTCCCATGGGGTTCCAACTGATTTGCAGACTTGACGCATTGCGCGGGGGTGGGACCAAGAAGTGGGGCGAGCCGCCTGGCGGGCACGGGGGCGCTGCGGGCGGGATGGTGTGGGGCAAGGACAGGAACGGCTTCCCGATTCTGGTTTCCGGCGAAGACGCAAACAAGACTGATGCCGACAGAAATCACGAGGCGACCTCTCTATCCTCCCACTCTCGCTTAGCTGCAGTGAACACCCAGGCGAAGCACTGTGCTATCGTCCAGAGCCACGAGCCGCTCCCACGCATGGGTGGAGCAGAGACCACTGAACCAGCCACGCTACCAGCTGAGACGGGAAAGCTAAAGCCATTTCGATGTGTTAACACATGGAAATGGTCACTCATTGGGCCACCTGGTGTGCAGGCCATCGTGCGACGTATCGCGCGGTCGCTACTTGAGCGCGGCAACGGTCAGACTCTGCCGACACCGCGCAGCCCCCTGCCCCAGGCAGATGCAGGGTAGTAACTGTTTTATGCTTTATGCGCGGCCCGGGTTCGAATGACACCGACGGGAGATGCTGTATGGACCAGGCACCGCGACGCACGGGGGCGTGGCGCCTTTCTCTTTGCGGCAGGGGGGCGGGAACCGGGTCTTCAGCGCGCACGGGCGGGAGAGGCGAGAGGCGAGAATGGTGGGCCCTGAAACAGTGCGAACGTGTTGCCGATAGGCGCAGTGATGCAAGGCAGGGCGAGGGGTGAGGCGAGGAGTGAGGCGAGCGGGGCGGGGACAGGTGGACGTGACAGACTTGACCGAAGTGCTCGGGGTGGACGCCGAGGCCCATCCGCCGAGGGTGAGAGCCGAGGCGATGGTGACCATGGAGCAGCTGGTCGCAGCGACACTTCCTCACGGACTTGTGCCTAAGGTGCTTCCGCCCTTCAAGGGCGTGACAGTGGGTGGCGCAGCCATGGGGGCTGCTCTCGGCTCGTCGTCCCACCGCTGGGGGCTCTTCCTCGATAGCTGCATTTCCGTTTCTGTCCTCCTCGGCGACGGCCGCGTGCAGCACTGTACCCGGGTAGTGCCCATTTCCCCATCACCAGGTGCTGGTGCTGGTGCTGGTGCTGGTGCTGGTGTTGGTGCTGATGCTCTGCTAAGGGTTGCAGCACTGGCACAGGACGAACCAGGCGACAGTGTTGGGCGAGAAGTGCTTTCAGCGCTTTCGGGCTCATTCGGCTCGCTGGCTGTGTTACTCGTCGCCGACATCGAGGTGACAGCCATGGTCCCGCCTTTGCCGTCGCCCTCCTCCCGCTCCCGTCGCCAAATCGTTACTCGCGGAGCGCGGCGCGGCAGTGCATCTGCGCGAAGCCAACTGTCTGCGTACGATTTTCGTTACACGGTGACGCCGACCGCGCGCTTGCGGCACTTGCGGCGGCGACTGACAGTAGCGAAGGACGAGTCCCGCCGGTATTTCTTGATGGTATCGTTCTTCCGCCGACACGTGATATTATCAATGGCTCATATGGAGCTACCAATAGTTCCAATGGCACCGCCTGCCTCGTCATGGCCGCGGTTCTGCCCCTCTAGCCCCGCGCTCGACGCGACCCCGCCGTTGCGCTGCTCACGCCGCGCCCGGGGGCTGAGAGAGGAGTCGGACAGGACTTCGTCGATGCGGCGCCACAGGTAAGCGCTGCTCTGTGCGGCGTGGAGGAGCGGGAGGAGGCGACCGCCCAGGCCAGACGACCGCGCGTGGCGCGGACAGGGGCTGCGTGGAGCGAGTGGTTCGCCGAGCACGCGCAGCGCGTGGCCGCGCGCCTAGCCCGGAAGGAGGCGCGCCAGGGCCAGGCGGTGGTGATCGAGGAGCTCTTGGACACGCGCGCCTTCCTCTTCCGTTACGACTTCGGTGCTTTCTGGCTCGGCCGCCCGCAGGTCCGCAGCCACCCTCGCTCACCACGTCTTACTGCTCTTGAGCCCTCACGCTGCTGGCCCTCTAACGAAAAGTACCCCGTCCCGCGAGCGCAGGCGCTCCTTTCCCCACATACCAAGCTCAGCGCGGTACTGGCGCCCAGCCCGCCACTATCTCTCCCACGAACGGCGCCTATCATCTGCAGTTGAGCCTGGTCTCGTGCGACCGCAGGGATCAATTGCCAACGCCCTTTTCACCTCGTCCTTTCTTCCTGTCCGCGCCGCCCTCGGTCATCGCCCGCTCACACCGTGCTGGGTCACTCGCTGGTCCCTTTCCAGAGTCGCATCCAACTCCGGAGCTTCAATAGGCTGACGCGCGTCAGCACGGATGAGCAGGGTGGCTCTTCTCCGCGCGCAACCTCCTTGGTCTGCTGAAGCGGCAGGCGCAAGCGCCCGGAAACGACGCGGCTGCCAGCACTCTGGTTGCAGACTGCCTCATCCCGCTCCGCGCGGCAGCGGACTTTATTAGGCGGGTGCGCCGAACAGTGCCCATCAGCACCCCACTCTGGCTTTGCCCGGTCGCCGGCAGCCTCAAGCCGCAGCTTCTCGCTCCGCACGGACACCACCGGTCTTCCTGCCTCTGCAACCCCCCGCCGCCTATGGCCTGCTGTGCTGTCTGTCTGTCTGTCTGTCTGTCTGCCTGCCTGCCTGCCTGCCCCCCCCTTCTCTCTCCTTTCTACCGCATGTGCTCCTTTGCGTACGGCCAGGGTAACGGCGCATCCGTTACCCTGAGGCATTTCACCGTTTACCACGCGTTGGTGGCACCGGCCACGCGGGGCAACCGTTTGAGCCGTTGACCCACACCGCAGGGGCCTACTCTTCAACATCGGCGTTTACGGGCGCGTCTTCGACGGAGGGGGTCGAGAGCACTTGCGGCTGCTCGAGCGTACCACTTCGGAGGCAGGCGGCCGCAAGCGCCTCAACTCCCTCAACCTCTACACTCGGTACGAGTGCCCCTTGCCAGGTCGAAGGCGTGGCCCTCCTGTTTGGCATCGTTGATGAGCCATCGGCCGCCATTCCCGTACATATTTCTTCTGTGGTTTTTGTCCCTAAGACTCCGTGCAAGGTCCTCTCGTACAGGAGGGGCCCACGCGCACTCGAGCCCTCGCTTTTGCTCTGATATGGTTCGATGTTCTGACGTTTTTGCTGCAGCGACGAATTCTGGGGTCGCGCTGCCGGATGCTGGCATGCCACACAGGTTTGTGTCTCTATGCGCGCCCGCTGACCCAGCTAGTTGCGGCACGCGAGCAAGAACGCGAATATTGAGGGAGTCGGGCAGCTGCACATGGGCGTGGACAGATTTAAAGCCTTGCCCTTGCCGTTCTTGTAAATACTCGCGCTGATCGTTGGACCACCCACATACCAGCCCGCGGAGGCTTCGTATTTGAAACTTCGGCGTGCGGCGGGAGCCGAGGGCGTGTTTCAGCCTCTCTTCACCAAAATCTCATCAGAGGAGGCGCTGGGATCTCACGACCCCGCTGCTGCTGGCACCGCTGTGGACTGCTGACCTGCACCTTCACGACTTGTATTGGCGCGAGTAACCCTGTGGCGTCGGAACGCTTTACATCATGTGGCGGAAAGCCCCGGCACCCGGGCCGGGGCCGCCACACTGGTGCCTTTTTTGCATTGAGGCATGTATTTCGCAATATCGTTGTGCACACTATTGCGCATCGTCGCGGCGGTACTGTGCGAGCGTTTGCATGATCGGCTGCATGAAGGAGCGTCGGCCTGTTACCTAGAAAGCGAGGGGGAGCTCCAGCCGCAAGGCAGCGTACGGGGGGGCGCACGCACCTGAAACACCGGAGTCAGCGCTTCCGTGAATTCGTTGAGCGTTTCCTCGTCGTACAAGACCTCGATCTGCCTCGCGCCCAACCATGAAAAAAACCATCTCTAGTCCACCTGCGCAGCGCAGGCTCGCGTGCGGGTGGACGCGTGTGAATTGGCCGACCGTCTGGCGGGCTTCTTTTGCAATGATGCGGCAGTCTTCCAGCGCCTGGCCCGCCACGACCTCGTCGATCTGGGAGCCCTGCACCTGCATCAGCCCCTGGATTTGTTCCATGTACTGCTTGATCGCCGCCACAAGCTCCATTGGCTCAACCAGCGCTCCTGCGCACGCGCCCATTTCCAGCCTGTCAGTAGAGCGCATCTTGCGGAAGGTTGCGCATGCAATTCGGCGGCACCTGAAGAAAACACAAGGCTCCCTGCTGGGTCGAGAATCATTTCGCGCTCTTCCTCTGCCGTTGGCTTCAGGTTGTGTCTGTACAGGAGCTGCGGCGTCATGTGCAGAGCTCACATGGGTTCGCACACAGTTTCCCACCTTTCCATTCTATCCCGTCTTTCCGTCTCGCACGGGCGCAGGAGGCGTGGGGGACGCCTTGGGGGGGCGTGGGAACGAACTCGAGGAGGTTGGCGCGGATGCCCGGCTGATCGGCGAGGCGCATGAGCTTGTGCAGCAATCCGACGGCTGGCTTAGCGCGCTTCTCCAACTCCTCCTGGACCCGCGTGTAGATGTGCCCCAGCACAGCCAAACGGTTGTTCTCTTCCTGCTTGGCCTGTGCGTCGTCAATATTGAGATTGAGGACCGCCACAAAAGCAGGATCGATGTCCCCACTCCTCACCATCTGTCAACCAGCATGCTGATGATCAGCAACCTTGTGCAGCGGATCGGTTTTGCAAGCAGCGCAACACCTGCTGAGGCATTCATGAAATGAATTCTGCCGCATTATTCAAATGACGTGTGGGTGCGTGGTTCCTGCGTAATTTTGCGATCGAGGATGTTGATCTCGCCGGAGGCCAGCAGCTCCATCAGCACATCTTTGCCCTGCTCCATGCTGCATTCGTCCAGCACAGCCCCATCCGGTCAGGCTCGCAACAGTAGCAGGACAAAAGACGGTGAAGAGGCCAGCCGCTTCTTTATGCATGGGTGTGCGGCAGCCCTTCTGGAAGGGCAGCCCGACCGGGATTCCGTGAGAGCCTGGATGTCGAGCAGCAATGCTTGCCACGCAGCCGCATTTTCACTTCCAGCCTGCAGGTTCCGTGCCAGCTCTTGCATCGCATCGTTGTGAATCAGGTGGTACACCTCCTTCAGAGCCGCTTGCCTCTCGTTCGCGTCCGCGATGTTTGACAAACGCTGTATCATTGCTTCCTGACCCTCTGTCCGTTTGTCCACCAGCTCCTCACTTTCATCTACTGCTGCATTTAGTCCAACGAGTCCCCGAACACGATGATTCACGCTCAGTGGAAGAAGTCCGGCATTTGCTGAACGCAGAAGCGGAGTCGGGTGGGCAATCGCGGAAAACGTGCACTTGGCAGCTGGCTTCGACGATGATATGAGCGGACCAAGCACGAGTCCAGGTACAAATGCCAGCTGCAAAACGTGGGAATGCTCGCTAGAAGCAGCCAGGGTGCCTACCGGCGAGTGTCAGCCAATCAGTGGCCCTTGCACAAGTCGGCCGCAGGCAGGGCTTCCTCTCGGCAGATGGTGGTGCGAAGCTATCAGGGTCATTACGACGCGGGCTCTCACCTGATACCGCCAGCAACAAGCCGTAGAAGAATGAAATTCCCCTCAGCAACATCGCGCTGGCGAACTCCTGCTGTGGCGAGCTCTGGCGGCCGCGTGTCGTAGAAAGTCGTGAATCTCTCTCGGCACAGTCCGGAGGCGGGCCGCAAGTGAGAATCAGAAGAAGAGGGGAACGCACGTGAAGATGGGCAAGTCAGTGGGTTTCAAGTACGCCCCCCCCCCGGCGCCCTGCAGTCGCCAGCAAAAATGTGCAGAGCATCACATGCAACAATAGCCATTACGTGAGCTGCGACGCCGCAGCCAACAACTTGACAGTCTATCGCCCATCTGGATTGTGCATTTTATTCTTGGGACCTGCCTGCGCCGCTGGAGCCGGGTCAATTCGACTTGACAACGTGACTCGCGTTGAGCTGACGCGTGACGACGCGATAGGTTTGCTGGACGCGGACCTGGCGTCCAGAAGTCGTCCACTCTGGCACGGAAGTACCTGGTACGGAAGGGGCACAAAGTCAGGACGGGGTCCATGAAAGACCTCGATTTCGGGGTGGAGCAGGCAGAGAAGGTCCCAAAGCACCTCGAGCAGACAGGTCTAAACTCAGTGCGGGCACCTGCGGGTGATGTTTCGGACGATGAGCCGGAGGAGGATCAGGAGCAGCAGGAGCAGCAGGAGCAGCAGGAGCAGGTGCGTGCAGCGGCAAAGGCACGCAAGGTGGGCAAGCAGACGAAGAAGCTCGGCCCGCAGGTCAAGACGGGAAAAGCCATTCCGGCTGCAACACCTACGCCAATTGCAGACAGCGTATACAGCCATTCCCAGCACCGGTATTTGTGCCTGCCTGATGCTCCGACAGGCCGTTGCTGAAGCATTTTGAGCGCTATGTAGGCAACCGGTGTCGAGTCGCGGGTGAGGGGCGCAAGGATGGCAGAAGGTTGGGGAGCTGTGGCAGAGGCTGAGCGCATAGGAGACAGGTTCGTCCGGGCACTCATGATATATTGATGCTTGTAGCATCCCCAACCACAGTCAACTACCGTGACTGACGACTACTGCCTGACAGACAGGCTCTGGATGCTGCACGACGGGAACAGGAGGAGAAGACTGCGAACAAGAAGAAGAAGAAATGTGCTCCATGCTGAGCGCGCCGTATCGAATAGAACGTCCAAGTATAGTCCACACCAATTGGCGTGCGGCGAGTCGCGTAAATGCGTCCTCATTGGATTCAAGAAATGCTTGCATTTTCCCGCCACATTGCATGGGGTAGCCAAGCAGAATCTTTTTGCATATATTCATCTTGCGAACAATATACCAGACTCACACGCGCCACGCACGATCCGAGTGGGTGCGTCAAGCGTCGAAAGGAGGAACTTTTCGTCAGTGAGCCTAGCTTTGTTACAGGTGCGGACGCGCCAGTCACCTGCAGCGGTTCCGATCGTGTTCATAAAAAAGGGCGCAAGGCAAACACGACAGTAGCGCGACACCCTCGAAGGGACCTTGCTATGCGCGTAGACAGCGTATCGCAGTGGAGTACAGAGCAAGCCAAAGAGGCTTCGAGGCTGGCTACACCAGAGTCACAAGTTTGTTTGCTCTCACTTTGCAGCCGCAAGGTTGGCAGCGACAAACTCCCAGTTGATGAGCTTGTCGAGGAAGGCCTTGATGTAGTTGGGACGCAGGTTCTGATAGTCTGGAGGGCGGTAGCGCCGGTCAAGGCTTTTTCTTTTGGTCCCGCAACAATGGGATCGTTGCGGCCCACGGCCCAAAGCAGGGGTGGGAAGAACCGAGGTAGTAGGCATGCTCCCACACGTCCATGGTGAGGAGCGGCTTCTTGCCGTCAGTCATCGGGTTGCCAGCACCGATGGTCTTGTCAACCTCAAGCTTGGAGCTGACCGGATCCCACGAGAGCCACGCCCATCCTGTCACAGGGCCAGAAGCATCAGAGCGTCATACGCACAGGCACAGGATCATAGCCACGACATACGCTCAAGTGCAAGGACTCGGACCAGAGCCAAAAGCGGTCATGCCAGCCTCTTCGAAAATCTTCGAAAAAGCATCGAACGAGCCGAAGTCCTTGTTGATCTGAATCAAACACATCACCCACCGCAAGTGTGTTAAAAAGCGCTTTCTCTTGACAGACTCATGCCATCTGGCCGGGTTCAGGCTGCATGCCATGGATGGGATCACCTGAGCAAGCAGATCGCCCGAAGGCTGACCGCCGCCGCCAGCCTTCATGCACTTCCAGTAGAACTCGTGGTTCCACGACTGCGCGGAATTGTTGAAGAGACCCTGGTTACCGGCCTTGTGTGCCTTCATCAGGATGGTCGCGCAGTCGTCGTCCTTCATTTCGGTCTCTGTAACGGGCCAGCGCAACCATCAACATATCTCTGCAGGAAAGATACTGGTGCTGTTGGTCTGCGGAAGGAGCCGTGCGCACATCGCTTGGTATTATTGTGCGGGGCCCAGCATACCCTTGATCATGTCACTCGCGACAGTCACATACTTGGCGTGGTGTTTGTCGTGGTGGATGGTGAGCGTCTGCTTCGAGATTTCTGGCTCGAGAGCTGCCGAGCATTTTGAGGGTCAGCGGAAAACTCGCGAAAACCACCACAGAACGGAATCTGAGCGGGCTCATTCAATCGCACGCAACAATAAAGATTCATCGCTTGAGAACAACCCGGGGCCAGAAGCTAATTGCGTAGCGAAGCAATCGATATGGTGCCGCCCAAGTCTTTGAGGCCACAGCACCGCACGCCCAAAATGACCAACACTCCGTGAAATCAAACAGACAACGACAGTGGGGCTAGAACTGGGAAGATCAGGTTTGCGTGATGCATCCCCGCGCGATCGTACACGCAAGCACTAAAGCAACGCGTAGGGCAAACTTGAGGTGGCTTCCTTGACTGCGCGCAGTGTGCGCCTCATTCTGACGCGCCGCTGAGCTGGAAGTGGCACCCCATCCAGACACCCTCACTGAATAATTGGATCCGGGTCGAGATGGAACGGGTAAAGCACCATCGTATGCGTAAGGGAGCGGAGGGAGCTCGATGCCCATGGTCAGAGGTTTCTTTGGGACGAATTCCGACGTGTCTGCCTTTTAGGTTTGCGAAAAAGAGGCATTGATGAGCCGTTTTCTAATTTCAAATTCCATCATTTCGGACTTT
>ENA-UOXV01006638-UOXV01006638.1-marine-metagenome-genome-assembly--contig:-NODE-6638-length-12022-cov-4.588535_pt1 | contig 12022 bp, 12 predicted proteins | sample MGYA00238165_ERZ766961 | MGnify/ENA primary metagenome ERZ766961 (study PRJEB28924, sample SAMN03173240) | marine metagenome | biome: Marine; feature: Water; material: Subsurface seawater | place: North... | reverse complement strand
CGGTTTTGCCGGTTAAATTCTGAATCGCTACGGATTTCCCTTAGCCCCCATGGTGTTAGCGATCATTCTGGGCCCGCTCGCCGATGAAAATTTGCGCCGCGCCATCAAAGTTTTTGAAGATAAGACCATCTGGTTTATTATGACGAACCACCCCATTGGCAGTGCCCTCTTGCTGATCGTGATCTACACGTTTTACGATAGGATCTTCAGACGGGGCCGTAGCTGATCGTCAGATCGGTTGCTCAACCAACATTTCGATAGGAGACGTACCATTCCGAAACAATCCATCGGCGTCATTGGCCTTGGCAATATGGGCCAAGGCATTGCCAATAATCTCATCAAGAACAAAGTGCCATTACTCGTCTGGGACAGCTCAGCAGCCGCGCGCAAAAAATTTGAAACCAAACGCGGCGCGACAATTGCCAAGCCTCACGAGATGGCCAGCCAATGCACAGCGATTTTTTTCATCGTGCCGGCTTCACCGCAAATTAAACAATGCCTCAAAGGCAAGGACGGCATCGTTGCCCATACCCGCAAAGGTCTTATTCTTTGTGATTTCACCTCATCTGATCCGGTAGTGACGAAAAAGATTGCGGCTGATGTGAAAAAATCGGGCATTGAGTTTATTGATACTGCCATGAGCGGGGGTGGTGCCGTTGGCGCTGCGGAAGGCACGATTAACCTTCTCGTCGGCGGCAATGAGAAAACTCTTAAAAAAGTGCAAAAGTATCTCAAGATGATTTCGAAAAGAATTTTCTACATGGGCCCGATCGGTGCCGGACAAACTATGAAGCTGATCAGCAACATGGTTTTGCATACGACCTTTATTGCGGCCTGCGAAGGAAGCCGCATGGCAGAAAAATCAGGGATCCCTCTTGAAAAAGCCATCGATGTTTTCAATGCCGGCAACGCTCGATGCTATGTGACCGAAGCACGGTTCCCCAACCATATTCTGAGCAAAAAATGGGATGCCCGCTCAACAGTTTATAATCTTGATAAAGATGTCGGCATGGCTGTTAAGCTCGCCGGCAAACTTGGCGTTCAAGCGAACGTTAGCAAAAACGCTTCGAGATTTTTAAACAAAGCCATCAAAAATGGCATGGCACAGAAGGACTTTTCCTTATTGTACCGCGACTTTGATAAACTTCAGAAACTGTGAGACTCAATTGAACGTCTCAAACACTCGGCCAACAATTAAATTCGGCGGCTATCAAGGGCCGGCTTCGGTTCACACCCGAGCGGCCCATGTATTTGGCGATGTCATTGAGAGCGAACTCAGCAACGCGGTTGCTTTCTCGTTACAAGAGAACATCGTCGCTGACGGCCATCAAGCCGCTGATCTTTTACCGATGGTTGATCGTGGCGATTTAAGTCTCTGTTATTTTTCGACCAGCTATCTCGCCGCACGAGTGCCCGAAATCGCCCTGCTCGATCTGCCGTTTGTGATTAACGACCGGGCCTCTGCTTATCCTTTACTGGATGGCCCCCTTGGCCAAATGCTTGCTGAAAAAATTCAGGAAAACACAAATTATAAACTCCTTGGATTTTGGGATAATGGCTTCCGGCATTTCTCTAACAAGTCACATGCCATCCACACGCCGGCTGATTGTAAGAATGTCCGAATCCGTACATTGTTTAGCGAGATGCATGCCAAAGTATTCTCGCTGATGGGATTTGATCCCATTGCCCTTGATGTGAAGGATTTACTCGCGGGCGTTCAAGACGGCACCGTTGGGGCGCAAGAAAATCCACTCACCAATACCTATAACTTTGATATCCATAAACACCACCGTTACATCACTTTGTCTGGCCACTTCTTTGGCGTCGCCGCATTGCTTTGCCATAGACCGTCGTTTGAACAATGGTCAGAAGATATTCAAAATGCCGTTATCAAGGCCGCCATGGCAGCGACTCAAAAACAACGCGCACTCGCCACTGCCGAAGACGACGAAATCCTGGCAAAATTCAATGCTGATGAAAATGAAATTATCAGCCTCAGCGATGAAGAGCGCGCGTTATTTCTCGATGCAGTTTCTCCGCTGATCGAGGAACAACGACAGAAATTTGGCCCTGAGGCCTTGGCGCTTCTAGGCCTGTAGGGCACTGGCGAATCGCTGGCAACCCTCTGAATTGTAACACTTTCCAAGATTCCGACTGTCGTGTAGACTATCGGCTTCCTAAGCAGTGAGACACTAAACACAAGGCTGAGACCTATGGCTGATCGCCAACGACTCATCATCGGTATTACCGGCGCATCCGGGCCCATCTTCGGCATTCGGGCGCTTGAAGTCTTGCAAGATGTACCCAATGTGGAAACCCACTTGATCTTCTCACCCGCTGCGGCACAGACCATTGCCGCCGAAACGAACTTGTCTCTTGATGATGTCCGCAGCTATGCCGATGTTGTTCACAGTTTCAAAGATATTGCGGCATCGATCTCAAGCGGCTCATTCCAAACACTCGGTATGATGGTTGCGCCTTGTTCGATTAAAACTCTTTCTCAGATTGTTAATTGCCTTACCGACAATCTCATCGCCCGCGCTACTGATGTCTGCCTTAAGGAACGCCGTAAAGTTCTTCTCATGGTGCGTGAAACACCTCTTCATCTCGGTCATTTGGATCTTATGACACGGGCCACACAATATGGCGCCATCATGATGCCGCCGATGCCGGCTTTTTACCATCGTCCGCAATCCGTCGATGACATTGTCGATCAAACGGTCGGTCGCGCGCTTGATCAGTTTGGCATCGATACCGAAATTGTCCATCGTTGGCGCGAAACCCAAACAGCCACTGTCGGCAATCAGTAAGTTATAATTTTCATGCAACGTCCTTTCGAAGGCATTAAAGTTCTTGATATTACGCACGTCCTTGCTGGGCCGTTTGCGGCCTATCAATTAGCCGTACTGGGCGCTGATGTTACCAAGGTTGAAAATCCCAGTGATGTTGATCAATCACGCTATATGGGTTCGGATAAAAATTTAAATGCCGATCTCATGGGGACAAACTTTCTTACACAAAACTCAAATAAAAAATCGATCACACTTAATCTTAAGAAATCACAAGGCCGCGACGTCCTTAAGCAACTTGTAAAAGAGTGTGATGTCTTGATTGAAAATTACCGGGCGGGCTCGTTTCGCGAGCTTGGTCTCGGCTTTGACGATCTCAAAAAAATTAATCCGAAACTGATTTACTGCTCGATGACCGGATACGGACAAAATGGGCCGCGGGCTCATCACACGGTCTACGATCATCTCATTCAAGCCAATTCCGGCATTATGTCTACGACGGGTACGCCGGAAACAGCGCCGATCAAAACCGGCATTCAGTTTATGGATTATGCCACTGGCACCATGGGCGCATTCGCGATTTCAAGTGCGCTGTTTCAACGAAGCCAGACCAATGAAGGGCAATATATCGATGTTGCCATGCTCGATGTCGCAGCGATTTTGTCGGCTTCTCACATCACTGGACATTCCATTACCGGTCATGCGCCAACGGCAAACGGTAATGGGCATCGCTATGCAAGTAGCCAACTGTATGAAACCAAAGACGGCCTGCTCATGCTGGGGGCTGCGAACCCCGGACAACACCGCCGCCTGATGAATGCCCTTGATCTTGAGCAATTTGCCCATGAGAGTTACGAGCAACGCGAAGCCCAGCGTGAAGAAGAAACAGCCGCTATTACCGATAAGCTCAAAGAGAGAACCGCCCAAGAGTGGGAAACATACTTACAAAAAAATCATGTCCCGGCCGCTATTCTCAGAACGATGCCGGATATGCTGAAAGATCCGCACCTTGAAACCCGAGGCTTGCTTCATCGCCATGACCATATCGATAGCATTGGCCAAGGCGCGACCGTGCCGATTGCTGCCTTTACCTATCAAGACGGCGGGCCGCGCGTCGACACACCACCGCCGACACTCGGTGCCGATACGGATCAAATCCTAAATGGTCTTGGCTACAGCGCGGCGGATATAACCGCATTGCGTGATGAAGGTGCGATCTAAACGCTAAATCGGCACATCCCCTGCAATTGTCGTGCGCCACATCAGGCGCCGATCGTCCTCGCTGTAATCATTAAGCGCACAATGCATCGAGCATCGATTGTCCCAGAAAACAACATCACCCGTCTGCCAACGGTGACGATAGGTGAATGCGTCTCGCACGGCATGTTCAAACAACTCATCAAGCATAGCGCGACTATCATCTGCAGGAACCCCATCAAGATGCGTTGTCATGCCAGGATTTACATAGAGTGCCTTGCGGCGGCTTTCAGGGTGGGTCCGAACAACCGGATGCGCCACAGGCGGCGTTTTCGCTAAGGTTTCTTTTGAAGCTGGTTGGGTTAGGCCTTTACCCGCAATTTGCGTTTGTTGCGTATAAGCAAAATCGTGAATGGCTTTCTTGTCCTCTAAATATTTTTTCTGATCATCGGACAAGGCATCATAAGCTTTATACATATTTGTAAACAGTGTATCGCCACGCCCATCGGGCACTTCAACGGCAACCATAATTGATCCCATCGACGGCTTAGCCATGTAAGAGAGATCAGAATGCCAATACTGCCCGGCTCCGGCGCGGCCGACCGGTTTGGCATCTTCTTTAACATTGGAAATCACATAAATTTCCGGATGACCCTTCAATAAGTAATCTTGCAGAACATGTTCCGCGAGCTTGCCGAATTTGCGGCTGAACGTGATATGTTGCTCGGGCGTTAGCGTTTGGTTTCGTAAAACTAAGATGCAATGCTCTGCTAACGACTGGCGAAGCGCCGCAACTGTTTCATCATCGAGTGGCTTTGAGATATCCAAGTCGATAATCTCAGCACCCAGCGCCGGTGAAATCGGTTTGATTTGCATTATTCCATACGCTCAAGATTACTAAGGCGAAGCATCATCTCGGTAATGATCTGCACATCGCGCAGAAAATTACTTTTCCTTTTAAACTCATTGGCTTTGTGCGCCGTGCTTTTCTGACCAGGAATGCCGGGGCCAAACTGCACGCCGTTGGGCAATTGCCGCGCCGACGTATAGCCATTTGATGATCGCGGGCCGGCCTTGATGCCCGTTGCATTTTGAAATACATCAAGCAGAGCCTCAATCCAAGGCCCTTTGGGATTCCGATACATGTAGCGTTTAATTTTTATATCGATATCGGCATCGATATTGGTGCGGTGCTGCCAGGCTGAGAGGCCCCGCCGAATTTCGCCGATCAATTGTGCCGGTTCTTTGCCGCGTGGTGCGCGCGGATTGACGACCAAATGCAACACTCCGTCTTTGACTTTGACGTATGTCACAACAGTGGTGAGCGGTCCCATGAACGGATCGGCATACGCAATGCCAAGCTTGTTACCATGATAATCGAGGCCCCAATTTTCAGATACAAATGATGCGGCATCAGTGAAGTGATTGTGTTTGAACTGGATGGATTGGCCCGCGGTATGGAGAAAGTCAAACTGACGCGAAACTGGATTCACGCCTCGCTGCGGTGATGCTGAATGGGCCGCTTCACCAATGACTGTCATGGTTACTGTGTTTTTATCGGCAACGTTTTGAATTTTAAAATTAGTGCCATTCTCAGAGATATATTTTTTGGCAAGCTTATCGAGTTGTTGTTTCAGTTTACGGGGACTATTCGATTTGATAACCGCCACCGCTTGTGACGGCACTTTATTAAGCACACGCCCGCCGGTGGCCGAAATAATTTCGGCACCTTTTCCCTTGCCAGCACGCACCGGGAACTTTGCCCGCACCACGCCAAAGCCTTTTTCCGCGACACCGACCGGGTAACGGCCATCAAGCACGACGTTATAAGATGGCAATGTGTTGCGTTTTTTATAGTATTCCATACCCGAGCCACCTGTTTCCTCGGTGGTTTCAATCAATAACCGAATGGTGCGGTTAAGCGCCAAGTCTTCTCGTTTAATCGCGCCCATCGCAAACAATGCCGCAACGATTGAGGCTTTATCGTCGCGTGCACCGCGGCCATACATCTTATTGCCAATGACGGTGAGTTTTAACGGATTGAGACGGCGACCATCTTTGAGAACCCATTTTGCCGGGTTAAACGGCACGATGTCGGCGTGTGTCACGACGCCAATTATCTCAGTCCCTGTGCCTTTAAGGGTCACTTCAAAGATTCGGTTATCGACATTACGAAAGTTGAGATGAAACTCCTTAGCTATTTTTTCGATAACTTTTCTAAATTTGTGAATCGATGGATTTTTGTGTTGAGGCTGGTCTTCTTTTTTAACCGTAGGAATGGCGACCAATTCACCTAGCATTCGGATCAATTCTTTTTGAAATTGTTACCGGGTTTGCATTCCCAGCTTTCGGTAACGTTTTATTTCTTCTGCTTGAGCTTGAGAGGCTTCCATCTTTGATGGCGATGCTGCACTTGCCACGCCCCACAGCGGCGTAAAACTCAATGCGACGAACAAGACAATCAAAGAAAACTTAAAAGCAAAAGATCGCGTTCTCATTGATCGTCCTCTATTTCGTTAAAAGTCCCAGGGCGTCCATCGTGTTTTGATTCCAAAATCAAAACCTTTATCGCGCCAAATACTGTGTACGTGCCCACTATCATCATGAGCATCGTGTTCAATCAACAGCCGTCGTCCTTGCAAGCGAAATAAATAAGAACTGCCCGGCTCTTCCGCACCGTTCCAATGGAATCGAAGACTATCAATTTCCCGGTGTTTTAAGCTTTCAAGATAAAATTTTACATAAGCAGCCGGCAGAATCTCAACGTATGCTTTGATAATATCGAGCATCAGCCCCAGTTGCTGGTCCGTCATATCCACTGTGGCTAAGCCATCTTGATAGCCAACATTATATTTTTTTGTGCCGGCATATGATTTAAAGCCGCCTAATAAACTACTGCCTTCACGTGCTCTTTTCTTTTGCTTGGGCGTGAGGCTCTTATAAAGTGCCCACGCCGCATCCATGTCGCGTGCCATGGGACGAAGGCCTTTATAAGGGCCCGAAGGAATCTGCGAAGGATTACTGCCAATAAACGTTGGCATGGCCGAAACCATTACATCGCCCTTAAACGTAAGATTGAGCGAAAGATGGTGACCTTCAAACCGTAACCCCCATAGCTTGTTCGTCATCGGCTTGCCAAAAATAGCCAGCCAATATTTTTTCGGACTTCTGTATTCAGGAGCACCTTCGATCTTTGCTAATACCGTCTCAGCATGAAGGATGTTTTCAATTTTTTGGAAACCCTCCGGACTCAGAACCGAGCGCAGAACACCAAATAAAAGTTTGCGTTGTTTGGCATTAACTTGCTTCAGACTAACGCCATCACGTGTGCCCGGAACCCACCCGAAATTAAATCGCTCTTGATGGCTAAACGGTCGGATGAGGTCCTTACGAAGGGCTGTCGGTAGAGATTGTATAAAAACTTTAACGGCAGCAATCGGATGTGTGGATTGTGCAGGCGATGAACTTGTCGGCTCAACACCGATCACGAATGTAGCAATGAAAATAAGTGCGGCAATAACGTGATTGTATCGAATTCGCATTTCAATCATGTCTCGTTATGCAGGCGGCTCCTGCAGCGGCAAACGAACCGGCTCATTACGTTCGGCCGACAGATCAGCCGCAATGTATAGCTCCATCACTTGACGGGCCTGTTCGGGTTTCACCAAAACCGGCTTATCTAGCGCAACCGCTTCCAAAAAGTGCACTGTTTCATTGTGCATGGCACCGGCAAACACATGGCCGACCGATTCACCCGGCATGGTTGAGATCGGCATCACCATCCCGTCGTTCATGGTATTGAGAATGACATCTTTATGGGTGTCATCAACCATGACCGCGCCTTCCGAGCCGACGAATTCGATCCATGTCGTCGAGAAGTTTGGATAACCCGGCGGTAAAATCCAACCGGCGCCAATCACAAAGACAACGCCGTTATCCATGGTCACGGTAATCCAGGTGCAATCGACCGTGTCGTGGGTTTCTTTCATCACGCGTGCGACGGTTTGCGAATACACGCGGATAGGGCGCGCTGGTTCCAAACACCACAAAACAAAATCGATGTCGTGGGTTGCTTCCATGGCTGCCGGTGAAAGTTTCACCCGCCCGCTAATTTTTTTACCGAGATTGCGCGTGATATGGCGGCTAACTAAGGCGCTGACCGGCGCCCCTAAGGTGCCATCCTCGATGCACTTTTTGACGTAGGCATATTTATGATTAAAGCGTTGGGAATAGCCGATGGTGAATTTAAGATTTTTGGACCGCGCAATGGTGATGAGTTCATCGGCTTCATCAAGCGTGATGGAAATTGGTTTTTCCAAAAATACATGCTTGCCAGCTTCGAGGCTTGCCTTAGCCATGGGGAAATGCAGGGTTTCAGGCGTTGCCGAAATGATAATGGCATCAATATCTTTATTATCAATCAGCTCCTGATAATTCTCAGTGGCCGTCACCGGATTGGTCGCTTTAGCGACTTCTGCAAGCCGGGCCGGTTTATTCTCGGCAATGTGGAGTTGGTCGACAATAACATTGGCCGCACAGGTATCGGCACGAATGCCGCCACACCATCCCGTTCCAATAACACCGACATTAATTTGTTTCATTGATCCCATGACGATTATTCCTTTTTTCGATAGTCCTATTCCAATGGCGCCAATCACAAAATTTTAAAACTTTATACGGCAGCCAATGGGGTAATTCGCTATGCTGTTATCCAGCAACAGGGCTGCACCATATTCTGCGAGAGCGATCATGCCAAGACCAAACGAACAAGAAGAAGTAAATGCTTCGCTGAAAAACAGGGTCAGTTTCAATACATTTACAGCCGGTGCCCTCATCGTGTTTGCTGGCGTCCTTTTGTTCTTTATCCCTGACCTGATCACCAAACCAAAACTGTTGATGGGTCGATCTTTGATGGGCCTCAAACCAACACTGTTTCCCTATATTGCCGCAACATTGCTGCTGCTTCTTAGCATTTGGTATTTGGTTATTAGTTTAGACCTCAAAGAGACCAACCTCTTTAAGCAACTTGATCGCTCCGGTGCGATCAATGTCATTGTTTCGTTGGCTGTCTTTCTGGGTTACGCCCTTTTAATGGTGCCGTTGGGTTTCATCGCCTCTAGCATTATCGTGATGGTGATTCTCTCTTTTTTCTTCGGGAATAGAAACATCCTCCTCGGCTTGGCTGTCGGCACATGCGTTCCCGTTACAATATATTTTACCTTTACGCGGCTCTTAAGCGTGTCGCTTCCTGAATTTCCATTTTTTTAGAATCACCATGATCATGACACCGCATTATTTTTGGAAAAAAACACATGTGGGATAGCTTCCTTCAAGGCATCGATCTGGCGCTGCGCTTCGATACCATCGCCATGATGAGTGTCGGATTATTACTCGGCATGTTTGTCGGCGCCTTGCCTGGTTTTACAACCTTGATGGCTATGGCAGTCTTACTGCCCTTATCGTTTTTCCTGAACCCCTTGGTCGGTATTCCTTTTTTAATTGGAGTTTATAAAGGCGGCATTTATGGTGGCAGTATTCCGGCTATTTTGGTAGCTATGCCGGGGACCGGCGCGTCCGTCGCGACGACATTTGATGGCCCGGCACTAACCAAGAAAAAACAATCGCGCAAAGCCTTAGAGATGGCATTGTTTGCGTCCGTGTTTGGTGATTTGACGAGCGACATCGTCACCATCCTGCTCATCGGCCCGATTGCCTTAATCGCCCTGAAGATCGGCCCGCCCGAACTGGTCGCTGTTCTTGCACTCAGTCTCATTATTATTACAGCAACGACGGCCGGCGTATTTGCCAAAGGTCTGGTGATGATGGTCATCGGCATTTTATTTTCGATGGTCGGCCAAGACCCTCTTGGCGGCATGACTAGATTTACGTTTGATATTTTTGCAATCAAATCCGGTATCCCATTGTTACCGATGTTGATCGGTGTTTTTGCCATTCCAGAAATACTACTGGCCATTGAACGCAAAGCAGCGCCGGTCTCGACCTCAGACTTCCACCTTAAAGATGGCATGCGATTAACATGGCAAGAATTTCGCCGTTGTTTTCGCACCATCCTGCGCTCGACCTGCATTGGCACCAGCATCGGCATTATCCCGGGCGTCGGCCAGGTCGTCGCTGCTTTCGTTGGTTACGCCGCCGCCAAAAGCGCATCTGATCATCCAGAAACGTTTGGCAAAGGGGAAATTGAGGGTATTGCCGCTGCCGAAGCGGCGAACAACGCTGTGAACGGCCCCACGTTGGTGCCGTTGCTCACCCTCGGTATCCCCGGCGACAATATTACTGCCATTCTTCTTGGAGCGTTTGTTGCACAAGGCCTGCGCCCCGGGCCGCAACTCTTTACCGAACAAGGCTCTCTCGTTTTTGCCATTTTAATTGCGATGATCTTCGCCAATATTTTGTTTTTAATTATAGGTTACCTGACGATCCCGCTATATTCGAAGGTCGTGACGATCCGCCGGTCGCTTCTGTTACCGCTCACTGTCATCTTTGCTTTTGCCGGATCGTATGTCTTTCGTTCCGATCCCGTGGATCTTTTGATTTTGGTTTTCTTTGGGATATTCGGCTACATCGCCAGAAAGTTGCATTTTGATGTCACGCCCATGGTCATGGGCTTTATTCTCGGCCCACCGCTGGAATACGCCTTTGGCCAATCCATGAGCCTCTCGGGCGGCAATGTTTGGCATTATATGTTTTTTGACCGGCCGATTGCCGGGGTGATCTTGGCCATAACGCCAATTATCACGTTTTTACTTTGGCGCCGGGCTCTAAAGCTGCGCCGAGAGTATGCAGAAAAAGCATAGCATTAAGCAAAGATTTCTAAGATTCACACATTCAAAAGCCCTATAATTACACCAACTTTTAACAGGGAGATTTAGCCATGAAACTCAAAGCATTCTCAGGCATTTTATTCGGTGCCGTTTTTGCCCTCGGTATCGGCAGCACTGCTGTCCAAGCCGATAGCTATCCCAGCAAACCCATTACGATGATTATCCCCTTGGGGGCTGGTGGATCACACGATCTCAACGCCCGGGTCTTTACCAGTATCGTTCCCGAATACTTAGGGAATGCCATCATCGTTAAATTGATGCCCGGTGCCAGTGGCCAAAAAGGAACCGCCGCTGCAGCACGCGCAAAACCCGATGGTTATACGTTGCTGTTTACGCATAACTACATCGATCAGCTGCAACAACACATTGAAAAGCTACCCTACGACACAACCAAAGATTTGGTCACGGTCGCACGGCTTAATTACGGCCCAATCTCGTTAATCACCAAGCCCAATAAGCCTTGGAAGAATTTGAAAGAGCTCATTGCCTACGGTAAAAAGAATCCGGGCAAATTAAAAATGGCAACCAGCGGTAACTGGGGCGCGGTGATGGTACCGGCGGCTCGCGTTTTTGCAAAAGCTGGCGTTCAAGTGAATTACATACCTTATAAAGGTGGCGGACCCGCTTTCCGTGCCTTCCTCGCGAATGAAGTCGACTTCACCATGATGTTCCCGTCTGTCATTAAAGGCCGGGTTAAGAAAGGCACAATTCGTGTGCTCGCATCAGCCGGTAAAAAACCGATGTTCAAAGACGCACCGACATTTTCACAGCTCGGCTTTGACGATGACATCGGCTACATGAACCGTGTTATTTTAGCACCGCGTGGCATACCAGCCGCACGGTTGAAAGTTCTGCGTACTGCCATCGCCAAATTAAAGAAAAACAAAACCTATAAAAAGATGATGAAAAAACTTGGCGAGAATACGGCGTATATGAGTGGCGATGAATACGAAAAAATTCGAGCCAAACAGAAAAAACGCTATGGCAATCTCGTGAAAAAATTAACGAACTAACAAACGATATTAATACCGCTTCCAGCCCAGCATCTTTAATGATGCTGGGCTATTCCTTAGGAGATTAAGAATGGCCAATATTAAACCAAAGAAAAGCCGCTTCATTGAAATGACCGGCACCTGTGTTTCCTCAAAAAGAACCGATACAGAAGTCCGCGGCATTAAAATGATTATCGAT
>ENA-UOXV01006634-UOXV01006634.1-marine-metagenome-genome-assembly--contig:-NODE-6634-length-12029-cov-5.241273_pt1 | contig 12029 bp, 9 predicted proteins | sample MGYA00238165_ERZ766961 | MGnify/ENA primary metagenome ERZ766961 (study PRJEB28924, sample SAMN03173240) | marine metagenome | biome: Marine; feature: Water; material: Subsurface seawater | place: North... | reverse complement strand
CCAATGGATAATATTTTTACGCCATAAGATTCAACTGGAAGCATTTTATTATTCCCGTTTATCTCTTGCATTGCCGGTTTCTCATTCTCTACGTCAAACATTATTGGAACTGAGGGACCATATATATCGGCATCAATCAATCCAACTTTGTAGCCTTTTTTTGCCATTCCAGCAGCAAAATTTGCCGTAATTGTAGATTTACCTACTCCACCTTTTCCGGAAGCGATGGCAATAATATTCTTTACTCCTGGCAGCACTTTTCGCGTTTCAGGATTCACTTTATTCTCTTTATCCATCCCAATAACATCTGCTCGAACTTGAATATCACTAGATATTTTTAAATGAATTTGAGTTTCACAAGCCTCTTCCATCCGCTTGCGACTGTGCATGGCAGGATTACTTACTTGAACAGTAAAAAATACAGTGTTACCATCAATAGAGATGTTTGATACAAACCCGAGAGTAACAATGTCTTTTTGTAAATCAGGTTCAATTACAAATGAAAGGGCGTGAAGAATTTTTTCGCTAGTGATTTCCATTCCGCGAAAGTAATTTAGATTGGGTTTAAATAAGGCTTATTATCAGGAGTATTTTAGTCTTTTTTAGAAGATTTTACTTTTCTAAATCCAACTCAATTGAAGGGTCCCAAAATATGGCTGAAAAGTTTAAAATTTTATCATTTTCAACTTCTACACCCTCAGACTCTAACAAATCTTGCATTTCATAAGGTGTTTCAAAATGATGTTTGCCGGTTAACATTCCGTTCCTATTAACCACTCGTTGAGCTGGTACTGGTGGTACTTGACTATGAGAGGCATTCATAGCCCAGCCTACCATTCTTGCTGCACGACCAAGGCTCAGGTAATTGGCAATAGCACCATAAGATGTTGCCCTACCTTTCGGTATTTGACGAACTACATCAAATACATCCTTAAAAAAAGATTCTTGTTTACTGTCTTTCACGGTCTAAATTTAAGATAAGTAATCAAGTGGCCCTTCTTTGAAAAGACACCTTCGTAATAAGTTCTAATATTTAAAATATCTTTTTCGATACTACTATAATTCTCTAAATCATTTTTATAAATATCATCATCCTGATGAATCAACTCATATCCCTGTTCTTCGATAACTTCTAGGGTGTTTTTATGTAAGAAAGCACTATCCGTTTTAAGGTGAATCAATCCGTCTTTCTTTAGAATCTCTTTGTATTTATCCACAAACCATTTGCTCGTGAGCCTTTTTTCTGCCCACTCATCTTTTGGTTGTGGATCAGGAAATGTCACCCAAATTTCGTCGACCTCGTCTTTCTCAAAAAAGGCATCAATAAAATCAATTCTAGTTCTTAAAAAGGCAATGTTCTTTAAATCTAAGTCCAAGGATTCTTTAGCTCCAAACCAAATTCTTGCACCTTTAATATCAACACCTATGTAATTATTTTCAGGAAACTTTTTGCCTAAGCCTACAGAGTACTCTCCTTTTCCGCAACCTAATTCCAAAATAATAGGATTATCATTTTTAAAAACTTCTGAACGCCATTTACCAGCAAACTTATGTTTAAATACTTCTCCTTTCTCTTTATCAAAAAAGTCTACTAATCCAGGCTGAAAAACATTTGGAAAGTTCTCGTTATCAGAGAATCGCAACAGCTTTTTCTTTTTACTCATCCTATAGTTCTGGATTAATTGGTTTAATCTCTAATTCTTCAACCATACCACTACTTTTAAGAGCCATTACAACTCCATTAGCCAAATCTTGCGGTTGTACAAACTCTTGGATAGGAGCCTCTATTCCTTCCCAACTAGATGTATTTGTACTTCCAGGTAAAATGGCCGTTACCTTAACGTTACTCGCTCTTAAATCCTCTCTTAGAATCTTCGTATATGAATACAACAATTGCTTACTCATTGTATAGGATGCCGCATCAACTCTAATAGATTTACTCAAAACTGAACAGATATTTATAATGTGTCCATTTTTTCTTTTTTTAAATTCAGGGATAAATGGTTGAGTTAAGCGTAACGCACTGTAGAAATTAACATTCAACAAATCATTCAATTTGGATTCAGAAAAATCGTCCAAACTATCCTCATCATACTGCCCTACATTATTTACCAAGACATCAATATCTCCCCAATAATGAATAAATGTATCTGCAAAATTTCGAGTCTCATGCCTCTGTGAGAAATCAGCTGACTTGGTAATAACCTCAACATCAGGGAAAAGTGTATTAATTTCCTTTCTTAATGAATCTAAATCCGTCAAGTTACGTGCCCCCAATCCAAGATCGTAACCCTCAGCGGCCAAAGCCATTGTTATAGCTCGTCCTATTCCCTTAGTTGCTCCAGTTACAATTGCTTTCATACCTGCATTTATAGCTTTCAAAGAAACAAAAGAATATGACGTATTAAGTGCGTTTCTCAGGAAAGCCAATTATTTTTGATGAAATATTTATTCAATAAATTGAAAAAAATAAATAAAGTACTTTTTTGTGTATTAAACTGGGGGTTGGGGCATGCCAGCCGAAGTACTCCTGTGATTGAGTATTTATTTTCAAAAGGTATTCAAGTCGTTATTGCATCAGACGGAGATGCCTTGTTATTACTTCAACAAAAATTTCCAAAATCAAAATTTATTGAATTGCCTCCTTACAAAATCCAATATTCAAAATCGTCAAAAACGTTACCGTTTAAATTACTCTGCCAGGTACCAAAACTGATTAGATCTATTGAAAATGAAAAAAACAAAATCCACAGTATTTTAGATTTTAATCATGATTATGACTTAATTATTTCCGATAATAGATATGGCTGCTACTCTTCAAGCATTCCATCAATACTAATTTGCCACCAACTAAATATCAAAACCCCAAAAGCACTTAAATGGGTAAATAAAATAAACAGCAATTTATTGAGTAAATTCAATTCAATATGGCTACCCGATAATGAAGAGAACTTAAGTGGAGAACTTTCCTCTACACGGTTAAAACATACTCGTATTGGATTATTGAGTTCTTATTCTAAAACAGAAACGAATAAGGATATCGACTTCTTGATTGTTCTTTCAGGTCCTGAACCGCAGCGGAGTTTATTAGAAATTAAGCTTCTTCAATCAATACCCACAAATTCAAAGAGTGTAATGGTACGTGGTACTTCGATTAGATCAAAAATCAGCATAGAATTTGAGCATTATGACCTTGCATCTCAAAGCACAATGAATGATTTATTAAATCGCTCTAAATTAGTTATCAGTCGATCTGGATATAGTAGTATAATGGATTATAAAACTTTAGGGATTCCGGCCATCTTGATTCCAACTCCTGGTCAAACCGAGCAAGAGTACCTTGCAAACCACTTAGACAACAATCCGCAATTTAAAACGGTAAATCAAAAAAATATTTCAAACGAAATGTTCAATTCGACACCTGTTTCAAATTATAAGCAACAAAAAGGCCCCATCAAACTAAATGAAGAGGCCTTAATAAAATCGTTAAATAATTTGGGTATAACTACACTAACATAGTCACTGGGTTTTCTACAAATGATTTAAACGTTTGTAGAAACTTAGCTCCACTTGCACCATCAACCGTTCTATGATCACAAGTCAAAGTTACCTTCATAATGTTTCCAATAGTCAACTCACCATCTTTTACAACAGGAGTTTGTTTTATTGCTCCAACAGCCAATATGCATGATTCAGGAGCATTTAGAATAGAAGTAAATTCTTCAATACCAAACATTCCTAAATTAGAAACTGTGAATGTATTTCCTTGTAACTCTTCTAATTTAATTTTCTTCTCAGAAGCTTTTACTGAAAATTCTTTTACCTCGGCAGAAAGCTGAGCTAACGTTTTTTGATCTGCAAATTTTAATACAGGAACTAACAAGCCATCTTCAACAGCCATTGCCACACCAACACTTACATGATGATTTGTTCTAACCGTACTTGTTTCATCTATCCATGAAGTATTCACATTTGGATGAAGTTTTAATGCAGATGCTACAGCTTTTATTACAATGTCATTAAATGAAATTTTTACTGGAGAAATTTCATTCATGCTTTTTCGAGCAGCAATGGCATTATCCATATCCAAACTAATGGTCAGGTAAAAGTGCGGCGCACCAAATTGATTTTTAGTTAAGCTTTTTGCAATGGACTTTCTCATTTGAGATGCCGTAACATCTGTATAAGACTCAGAAGAAATAGTTGATAATGAGGCATTCGCCTTCGGAACATAATTATCAATATCCCTTTTTACAATTCTTCCTCCATCTCCACTTCCTTGAACACTAGAAATTTCAATTCCCTTATCAGCTGCCAATTTTTTCGCCAACGGAGAAGCAATTACTCTTCCTGTATTATTCGAAACAGGGCTTTTTGCTGCAGGAGCACTTTGAACTGGTTCCGACACATTAGCTTCTGGAGCTTTTGAAAGCTCTGGAATTGAACTTTCAGCAACTTCAACTTTTTCAGCAGGTGCAGATTCTGCACTCAATATTGAGGCTATATCTTCTCCCTTTTCACCTAATATCGCTAATATGCCATCAACAGGTGCAGCACTTCCTTTATCTACCCCAATATGAAGTAAAACTCCATCTTGAAAAGACTCAAATTCCATTGTGGCTTTATCCGTTTCAATCTCGGCAAGTAAATCACCAGATTCAACCGTATCACCAACTTTTTTATGCCATTCAGCAACAACACCTTCTTCCATGGTGTCACTCAACTTGGGCATTCTTACAACCTCAGCCATATTATTAACTTCTTACAAATGGATAATCTTCTTCAACGTATACGTCCTTGTACAACTCACTAGCCTCTGGCATTGGCGATTCTTCAGCAAATTTCACTGATTCTTCAACCAAATCCTTAACTTTTTTCTGAATTGCTTCAATTTGTTTTTCAGTTGCGTATTTATTTTCTTTAATGGTATTCAATACTTTTTCAATCGGATCTTTAGCTTTCCATTCAGCTACCTCAGCTTTTGATCGATACTTTTGAGGATCTGACATTGAATGACCTTTATAACGGTAAGTTCTGATATCCAATAAATATGGCCCATTCCCTTTTCGGCAATGCGCAGCAGCTCTTTCAATAGCTTCATGAACAGCTTCAACCGTCATGCCATCAACAACCTCAGAAGGCATTTCATAGCTATCACCAATTTTAGACATGTCAGTTACATTGGTTGTTCTAGAAATAGAAGTACCCATGGCGTAATTATTATTCTCGATAATAAATACACAAGGTATTTTCCAAGTCATTGCCATATTAAAGGTCTCATGCAATGCACCTTGACGTGCAGCACCATCTCCAAAAGAACAAAAAGCAACATTTTTGGTTCCTTTATACATTTCAGCGAAAGCAATTCCAGCTCCCATAGGAATCTGAGCACCTACAATTCCATGACCACCCATAAAATTATGTTCCTTACTAAAAATATGCATAGAACCACCTTTTCCTTTTGAGGATCCAGTAATCTTACCATACATTTCAGCCAATACATATTTAGGATGAAGCCCTAATCCAATAGGGTGCGCATGATCTCTATATGCTGTAATGTGTTTGTCATCTTTGGTGCATGCTGATATTGTTCCAGCAGCGACAGCTTCTTGACCTATATATAGATGTAGAAAGCCACCAAACTTTTGTTGAATGTAAAGCTGACCACATTTTTCTTCAAACTTTCGCATGAGTAACATTGACTCATACCAAGTAAGGTAATTTGCTTTTGTAAATTTTGATTTCTTAGCCATGTATTTTTCCAATAAGGGTTCGCAAATTTATACAAAATGAGGACGAATTTAATGAAGGAGAATTTCTTTTGATTGATATATCAATCAATTACAATAATTTGAACCTAAAAGGCAAGAGTGATTCGATGCCTTTAGCATGTAAAACCTTGTTATCAGCAGCCATGTAAATATCGATTTTTTCATTTGTAAGGTCTTCGTATTCCGAAATCACTTGTCGGCATGCACCACAAGGAGCTACGGGCTCTAAGGCCTCTTTATTTAAGTTGGTTCCAAATATGGTAATCGTTTTTACTTTTACTCCAGGAAAATTGGAATGAGCAGAAAACAAAGCAACTCGCTCCGCACAAAGCCCAGAAGGGTATGCTGCATTTTCTTGATTAGAACCTGTAACTACAACTCCATTTTCAAGAAGAACAGCAGAACCTACCATGAATTTTGAATAAGGGGCGTAAGCGCTATTGCTGACTTCTTTTGCTGTTTGAACCAACTTTTGTATAGGTTCAGGTAGATCATTAAAAGAATCAAATTCCGTAAACTCAGGGGCGATATGAATCTTTCTAGATCCCATTACGCCTTTTTATAAATTAGAGCAACAGCATACGCCTTAATTCCCTCTTCTTTACCTACAAAACTTAGTTTTTCGCTAGTCGTGGCCTTGATGCTAACTTCCTCCTCTGACACATTCATTAATGGACCAAGCGTTTTTTGCATTTCAATTATATGCGGATTAATCTTTGGCTGTTCAATTACAATTGTTGAATCAATATTTCCTATTAAATACCCTTTGTCTAAAAGTAATTGAGTAACACCCTTAAGTAAATTCTTGCTATCAGCACCTTTCCACTCCGGGTCTGTATCTGGGAAATGAAATCCAATATCACGAAGATTTGCAGCACCCAACAAAGCATCGCAAATTGCATGAATGAGCACATCTGCATCAGAATGTCCTACTGTACCTAAATGATAATCTAATTTGATTCCCCCAAGCCATAGGTCTTCTCCCGTAGCAAGTTGATGAATATCATATCCAAAACCAATTCTATGGTTCATCTAGTCCTTTTAAGGGGTGTTTGTTGGGCTTGATTTGTCCGCTTTAGACTTATTTCCACCTTCAGCAAAATTCAATATCAATGAAAATCTTAACGTATTTTGAAGAGGCGACTGTTGCGCGCTATTTCCAAAATAAGCAGGAATTAGATAAGAAAAATCTAACCCAAAAACGTTGTAGCGAATTCCAGCGCCGACAGTAAAGAATTTTCTATTTCCTTTTAATTCGTGTTCCCAGAAATAGCCAGCTCTCAACGCAAATAGCTCATCATACCAATATTCCAATCCAACTCCCCAGTTTATTTCTCGCATTTCTTCGCGAAATACACTTCCTTTTTCAACTTCATAAGTTCCGTCAGGATTTTCTATATAATCTCCGTTTTGATCCAATACAGGATTTCCTGGAGCATCATAAAAAGAAGAAATCATTCCTTCTAAAACAGGACGGTCTGGATCCTTACCAGCAACTATTTTTTGAGTACCTGGTATATCTTCTCCATTTGCATCCTTATCAAAAGCATAGATAGGAGGGGAGGGAACGAGCAACTTATTGAAATCAGCGTTAATAGCAATAGAGTTAAACTTATCAATTTTATAAGTAAAACGAGGTCCTAGTCTTAAATTAGTTGGAATAAAATCTTTATTAGTCGTATTAGAATAAGACATTTTGCCACCAATATTTGAGATGGCCAACCCTGCGGCTATTTCAATATCCTTACCACCAAGTTTCATTCTATCGTTAATATAGTAGAGCCCTAAATCAGCAGCAACCATCTGCCCAGGTTTGGTGTCTGCTCCTTGCACAGCGGTACCACCTGTTAGATTTGAGTGAATATATTTTAGTGTAAATGATCCTGATAAATCTCTACCCAATTTTGCTGCTAAAGCAACATCAATGGAAAATTCATTTGGATTAAATTTTCTTAATTCTTGTCCATTTTCATCAGTAAACTGAATATCGCCTAATGAGAAATACTTTAAAGAAGCTCCAAGTGTCAGCATTTTATTCATGTTATAAAAACCACTTAAGTAGCTTAATGAAATATCTGGAACCAAACTTCTTAACCAAGGTGTATATCCAATAATTAATCCCGATTTTTCTTTAGCAAAAGCCAATTTAGAAGCGTTCCAATGCATTGCAGAGGCATCTGGGGTTGTTGCTACTCCAACATCTCCCATGGCTCCCATACGAGAATCTGGTGCAATTAATAAAAATGGAACTGCAGTAGTAATAGTGTTTAACCTATCTGCCCCATTGATTTTACTGGTTGGAAGAGATCCGGATTGGCCTGAAGCGTTCAAACTAAAAAGAACAGCTACAAGAACATAACCAACACCTAAACTAATATTCAATACTCCTCTCATTCTCAAATTTATAAAGCCTGCAAATATACTTCTTTTACTTTTCATTTTTGGTTAGTTTAATATGACTAGTTTTTCAAATTTATCCGCTACATCCCCATTAGGAGCTTTCACCTCAATTTTGTATACATAAACACCTCTGCCAATCTTATCTCCAAAGTCGTCCCTACCATCCCAGGCAATTGGACCTATTCGAAAACCTTTACTATTATAATACCCATCCATGGTTTTTACAATTTTACCAGAAACGGTAAATACTTGAATTCTTACCATTAAATCTTGATCGGGATAGTTGTGTTCAAAATAGAAGTCGGTTTTTGTTGTGAAAGGGTTGGGGTAATTTAAAACGTGCTCAAGAGCCAGCTCAGCACTTTGACTTACAACAAACTCAGTTTTATCTTCACCCGAATTATTATAAACATCCCAGGCTTTTAGAGACAGTGTGTGTTTACCTTCTGAAAGGTCCGTAAGTGGGTATTGTATTAAGCCATTTTGATAAGAATTTAATACGGCCTCATAGTAATCGTTTAATATTAATTCGTCCTTAGTATCTTCATCTAAAACGGCTACAATGTCATGGCCAATTCCACTTCCACTTGTATTTACACCATTTTCATCATAAACTTTGGCATAAATACTAGGGTCTTTATTCGTCATTCCACCGAAAACAAAAGTGGTGTCATTTAAAAACAACCTTATATCAGGTCCAATTTGATCTGAAAGCGGATCACCCACTTGCCCCCCAATAACCACGGCAGTGTCAAAACCGGAAGCATCAATTTTACCATTTTCGGCATAATAACTGATTTTTCCTTTCCCAAAATCAAAATCAATATCTTTTGGAACCACAAAAGTGAAGGTAAACTCTCCAGCAACAACCGTAGCTTTACCTCTAAATAAGATGTTGTTCCTCGCGGTAAACTCCATGCTACCATCACCATCATTATTCAATGTCTTATTCAATGTTTTTTTATCAAATACAACAGGGTAAATAGTTCCATTAAAATCGGTTAGTTTATCGCCTGTTTTATTGTGAGTTATCTTTCCTGAAATGGTAACTTTCTGAAGTGCCCCAAAAGTATCTGGTCTAATAATAGTTTCAATATTGTGCAGAGGGTAATTAAGTCTCAGAGCTGGATCTCCTAACAATGCAAATACTCTTGAGTTTTGATTGAAATTAGCCGGGTCTTGTTTAGTGAGTTTAATAATATCACCAATCCTAGGCATACTAGCTTTATATTCCGTGTAAGCTAATCTGTTAAAAGCTTGAGCAAGCCTAAAATTATCACCAGCAAAAACAACACGTGTAGTTGTTAACAAGCCAATACCGCCACCATCGGGATTAAGAAACACAAACTCACCTGCAGATGTTCTCTTGGGGTCATCAAACCGGCTAAATTCACAAGTAGCAGTAACAAAAAGAGGCATATTGTTAATGCCACTGTATTTATTAATCTGAGATACTTCAAGAATTCTTTCTTCAGCCCATCCTAACTCTCCCCCGTGCCCAAGATAATTTATAGTCAAAGAGCCCCGTTCAACAGCTTCATCAATTGCTTTATTAACATCTGGATATCGTTGACCACCTGGAGTACTTCGTTGTGGATAAGCATCTGAAAAAACTTTCATAACATTATTCGAAGGAAATGCCATATCGACTGAATCCGCTAATTTATTCGCATCTCTCATATGAAGATTCCCATCTCCATCATCAGCAATGTAAGATAAGGATAATCTCCATTTCCCTAGCGACCTATCAGTATTATAACTCTTTAGTTTATTTACGGCTTGAGCTGCTTGCCTTACGTTTTTCACAGGAAACCTCCCAACACCTAAATGAACAACACCCTTGACCAAATCGTTATAATCGTCGGCCAACATAGCACAAAAATCATCAGTGGCAATTGAGCCAATAGGATTAAACGACTCTGGCACTTGATAAACTGGAATAAAATTCGTGTTCCCTGTTACCCTATATTTATAATCATAAGAAGCATCACCAAACAGTAGAAGGTAATCTGGAAATAGTGTCGAATCACCATTGGCACTTTTATACAACATTCGCATAAAATCCCTTAATGCAGCAACATCTTGCTTACCACTAGAGAACTCATTGTAAACCTGGAGGATATTTACAACCTCAACCAATAAATTATCATTTGTTCTGTGAAAATCAGCGACTTCCTCTGCGTAACTTGAGAAAATAGGTTTGGTAAAAATCACCATATCAGGGTGTATCTCTTTTAATGCATGTACGTTCTGGTTTGCTATTTTACCCCCCCACTCTGGTATCATGGCAGACGCATCATTAAAAACTATAAATTTTTCATTCACGCCTCCCGGACGCATAAACTCAGACTTTCTTCCATTTAATGCGAACAGTTGATTTTTAGGTAAAATCGGATTTGTAATATCCCAAACTCTACTAAATGAATTAACTCCATTCAACAAAAATTGCTTATCGTTTGAAGTCTCACTTTGAGCTAAGTATGTGAAATGCATTTGACCTCCTGAAAAAACCAAGTCTCTTTCACAATTAATTACAATTCTATCTAACCAAGCTATTGCCTCACTGTTAGCCTTTTCAAAAGTTAAACTTACTCCTAATTTAGAACTTGATGGATTTCCAGTTATGCTTGTATAGCCATTTCTCGCATAATTAGCTAGGTAATCACCACTAACATTACCACCGACTATCTCCCCATTTCCTATACCTGAGACCCCAATTTTCAAAGTACTTGAAGAATTAATAGATCTCAAGGCGGCGTAGACCTCAACAGTACCAGGCCTATCTGTTTTAATATTTGGAAAAATAAACTCAAAAAAACGATTGCTTTTGGTTCCGAAATTTTCACCAACCCATTGTCTTCCACTAGATATTAAGTTAGCCTGGTCAAGTTCATGCACTTGATAATCATTAAATGATGTAACTGCTGTTGACGTTGAAGAAGTAAAGTTGTTTTGATCAGATATTCTCAATGGGGTTCCCGTTCCTCCATCAAAGGTCAAAAAATAATAATTAGTATCCGAATACGGATTTAATTGATATTGAAACTTCCCTCCAGTTACCTTCCATTCATGCGGGCTTTCGGCATAAAACAAAGCATAGTCATCTTTTTTAAATTCCGTGGACAAAGGATCTGAAATCCATATCGGATTTTCCTGTAAATCATCATATCTAGCAGTCTGATTATCTTCTGGAAGAACCCCCCCCCCATTACCATAAATCCTTAATTTATTCAAGCTTACATTACCAGGATCAACTCCAATCTTTTTGAGAAAATCATGATTTATCTGATGTATTCCATCTTTTATTATGGCAATTTTATACCAAGTACCACCACTTAATACCGAATTAGACACATAAGTTGAACGCGATGTGGAGCTCCTTTGTGTATTAGTAACACTAATTATTTCAGGATTAATTGAAAAGGACTCAATTCTGTAAATTGAAGAGCCTTTTTTATAAAGTGGTAGAATTTCTATTCTACAATACTTTCGATTATATAGATAGTATTCATCTATCGAAATTTTAACCTCTTCCGGTAATTTCCCAAATCCGGAAATAAGAATATCTTGACCAGTTAAAGGTGATTCTTTTAAACTTATAAAATTGACTGAGCGAACTTTTTGATTTATTCCGATCTCAAAACTCTCAATGTATCTGGGGAAATAATCTTTGGAAAAGTCAGTGACCGCAGCATTAAAAGATAAATACTTGATAGGGGAACTGTTCGGCAACTTTTCTATTTTCAAACCTTCCCAGTTTATCGACTTTTTGGATTGACCATAAACACAAATATTTGCCAAAATGAGTACAGTGAGCAAACCTAGACAATGAAATGTGATTTTTAGATTCTTAAACAT
>ENA-UOXV01006624-UOXV01006624.1-marine-metagenome-genome-assembly--contig:-NODE-6624-length-12049-cov-5.906620_pt1 | contig 12049 bp, 2 predicted proteins | sample MGYA00238165_ERZ766961 | MGnify/ENA primary metagenome ERZ766961 (study PRJEB28924, sample SAMN03173240) | marine metagenome | biome: Marine; feature: Water; material: Subsurface seawater | place: North... | reverse complement strand
GGCGCGCGGCGGCGGCGGTCAGCCGCCGCAGCTGGTGCTGCATAGAGGTGGTGCAGGGAGAGGGAGAGAAAGGGTGGGGGGTGCGCCCGGGGTGGACCTGGTTGCGCGACACGTCGAGCACCTCGAGAAGCGGGCAGGACGACGCGAGCGTGGCAGGCAGCGCGGCGAGGCGGTTCCCGCCGGCCTCGAGCACCCGTAGCGACGAGAGCTCTCCGAGCGCGTCGGGGAGGCTCTCTAGGGCGTTGTCGGAGATGATGAGCGTCGTGAGCTCGGAGAGTTCTGCGATGCGCTCCGGAAGCTCGCGGATCGCGCCTCCTGAGATCACGAGCCTGTTCAGCTCCTTGCACGCCCAGAGTTTGTCCTGAAGCTCCTGCGGCATCGTCTCGGTCGAAACCTCGATCTTGAGCTCCCGGCGGCTATCCTTGAGAGCGGCCGCGACCTCCTTCCAGTCGCCAAGCGCGGCCCCCGGATCCTCACCCTCACTCGACCCGTCGCCCCCTGCGTCCAGCTCACTGCCGGACGCGGAGCCATCAGCAGAAGGACTTTCGACATCGGTGTCGCTGTCACCGCCCCGCAGCAACAGCGTGGCAGGCTCTCGTAGCCAGCCTTCGTCATGAACTGCGCCGGAGAAGCCTCCCCAGAGGCGGTCGAAGGCGTAGTGGGCGCACAGCTCCGGATCTCGCCGCAAAAAGCGCTCGCCGGAGTGCTGTCTGGTTACGCCGTGAACAGCAATGATGCTTGCAAAGAGCAGACGCACAACTGAGCCCCGCATCCTGGCAGGGGGGGCGTGCCCTCCCACTAGTCCCCCGCGAGAAGGATCTCAATCAATTAGCTTTACAATAAAGCCACTCGCGATAGGTCCGCAGAGAAGGATCTCATACGCGTACCGGACGCGGTGAGGGGGAGCTGCGCTGCAGATTTTCAGAGCACCCGGCCCTCGCGACGAGGCTGAAGGCATCCGATGCTGTCCAGAGCGACTGCTCGTGCCCCGCGCTCTGAGCTATGCGGCGCTTGGGTCCCCGAGAGCCGCGTCCCCCCCTGAGGGCGCCTGGCGTCTCCGAGCTCGACCCGGCTGCGCGGGCGCACAGGCAGCCCTCGGGAGCGTCCAGCGCACCGGAAACTACCATAGAGGTACAAAAATCTGAAGGGCGATGAGTCGGTTCGGGCCTGAGCCGGAGCCGGACCCGTCGCTCGCGGCGGAGCAGCGGGTCAAAAAGGGCATCCGGAGCGGGACATGCCGGCTCGAGGGCCTAAAGCTGCTGGAGATGCCGCGCTCTCTCTTCACTGTCGACATCACCAAACAAATGCAACTAAAGGAGATGTATTTGGACAATAATCAGCTCGTGCGGCTGCCCGATGACATTGGAAAGCTCTTCAATCTGTACGAGCTGCGCTTGATGAACAACAAGCTCGAGACCCTCCCGCCGTCGATCGGAGCCCTCACCAACCTCCAACTCCTCTTCCTCCGCAACAACGTCATCACGTCTCTCCCTGGGTGCGGTCCACCTCGCCCAAACACCTACACTGAGCACCCATGTGTAACACCGCCGGAGCGCGCGCAGCGAAATCGGCAACTGCCGGTCGATGAAGGTGCTGCAGCTGTCGATGAACCCGATCGTCGAGCTCCCCGCACAGACCGGCCTCCTCACCAACCTCATCGTGCGCCCTGCCCTGCCCCGCCCCGTGCCTCCCCGCGGGCGCCGGCACGCCCGCTCCAAACCCAAACCCGGGCGTGACGCGGGCACCGCAGGACCTCGCGATCGACAACTGCCTGGAGCTGCTGATACCCCCAGAGGAGGTGGTGCGCCGCGGGCTTGGCGCGATGCAGTCTTTCCTGCTGGCCTTCCACGTCGCGCACACCACCAAGGCGCTCGAGCTCGCCGAGCTCAGCCTCAACCTCATGCCGGCCATCGGGCACCTTGAAGGCCTCACCTCTCTCGTCATGCTCAGGTGCGCCGCGCCTGCCGCGCCTGCGCCTGCGCGCTCGCCGCGCCCGCGCGCGCCCTGCCGCACCGCCACGCGGCCCCTGCGCGGTGACGGCGCGGGCGGGGCGCGCGGCGCAGCAACAACATCGGGAAGCTGGGCCCCGGGGTGGTGCGGTCGTACGACCTGCAGCGGCTGGTGCTGGCGGACAACCACTTTCGGCTGTTCCCGACCGAGGCGGTCTGCTTCCGTGCGCTGGTGCATCTCAACCTCTCCTTCAACAAGCTCGAATCGCTCCCGGGCGACCTCCGCGCCGCGACGCGCCTCCACGCGCTGCACCTCGCGCACAACTTCCTGCGCGCGCTGCCGCCGGCCGTCGGGCGGCTCGCCGCGGTGCACACGCTCGACGTCGAGGACAACTTTCTCGCCGTGCTCCCCGACGCGCTCTGCGACTGCGCCGCGCTCACAGCGCTGAACGTGTCCTCCAACCAGCTCGAGGCGCTTCCCGCGCGCATCGACAAGCTCTCCGCCCTCACGCGCCTCTCCGCTGCGGGCAACCTCCTGCCCGAGCTGCCGCCCGCAGTTGGCGGGCTCACGCAGCTCCGCGCGCTAGACGTGGAGCGGAACCGGCTGTGGCGGCTGCGGCGCGAGCTCGGGCTGCTCGCGGGCTGCCTCACGGAGATGGCGTACACTGGCAACGCGGTGCGGACCCCGCCGCGCGAGATCCTCGCGCTCGGGGCCGAGCGCACGCTGCGCTACCTGCAGCAGATCAACGCGGCGGACGAGGAGGGGGTGCTCGACCTGAGCAGCATGCGGCTCAACAGCTTCCCGCTGGAGACGTGGGTACTGACCGGGCTGCGCCAGCTGTCGGTCGCGGACAACAACATCTCCGTCGTCCCGCCCGACCTCGCGCTCCTCGAGCGCCTCGCCCACCTCGACATCCACGACAACCAGGTGGCCATCATGCCGCACCAGGTCGGGCGCCTCGCGCAGCTGCGCACGCTCAACTGTGGGCGCAACTTCCTCTCGGCGCTGCCAGCGGACCTCCGCAACTGCACGCGCATCACCGCGCTGAACCTCGACGGGAACCGCTTCAAGGCGTTTCCCCCCGAGGCGTGCGCGCTGCTCGCGCTCGTTGACCTGTCGATCGACTCCAACATGATCGCGGAGATCCCGGAGGAGGTGCAGGCGCTGACGGCCCTCGAGGCACTCGCCATGGCCTTCAACCAGCTGCGTGCGCTTCCGGCCACAATGTTTCGCATGACGTCGCTCACGCGCCTCGCCATGGTCGGCAACCCACTCGTCTCTCCGCCCGCGGAGCTCATGCTGCTCCCGTTCCCCGCGCCGCTCGGCTACCTCGAGCGCGTGCACGCGTCACGTGCGTCGCGCCGCCTCGACCTCGCAGCCTATCGCCTCTCCGCAGTCCCGCTCGTCGTCCCGACGCTCACGGACGTGGAGGAAATCTGCCTGGCGACGAACCGTCTGCGCGACATCCCGGGGACGGTACGCAGCCTCAAGCTGCTCCGCAAGCTCGACCTCACGGAGAATGCGCTGCAGGCGCTGCCCGAGGACCTCGTGAGCCTGCCGGTGCTCGCGGCGGTGCTGCTCTCGTACAACGAGTTCACGGTCTTCCCGGAGGTGCTCGGGCGCTGCTCGCGCCTCACGGAGCTCGCGATGCCGCACAACGGGCTCACCGAGCTGCCAAAGGCAATCGCCGGGCTCACCCTCGTGACGCGGCTCGACGTGGGCGCGAACCAGCTCGCGCGGATCTCAGACGCGGTGGGCAACATGGTCGCGCTGCGCACGCTCGACCTCAACGAGAACCTGCTGCGGGCGCTCCCGCGGACCTTCGGGCGCCTCACACGGCTGCGCGAACTGGACCTGTCGTGCAACCAACTGGAGTCGCTACCGGTAGAGATCGGGCAGCTGACGGACCTCGAGGAGCTGCAGATCCACGAGAACCACTTCGACGTCGCGAGCAAGGGGCTGCCTGGCGTCGGGCTGATGGGCATGATCAAGTACTTCCAGGCGTGCGCGACGTCGCAGTACACCGGCAAGCTGCAGCTGCACGTGATCGGAATGAACATGGTCCCCGACGAGATCCTCTCCTTCGGCAACCTGCACACCCTCTCGCTGATCGGCAACGCCCTCGAGGAGATCCCGGACGGCATCGCGCGGCTCGGCCTGCTCCACACGCTCAACGTGCGAAACAACCGCATCGACACGGTGTCCGAGCAGGTCGCGCGGCTGCAGAGCCTCAAGTGGCTCGACCTCTCCTACAACAAGCTGCTCGCCTTCCCACTAGCGGTCTGCACCATCCGCGCGCTGCTCTTCCTCGACGTCTCGCGCAACAAGCTCGCGCAGCTGCACGAGAACGTCGGCAACCTCGACGCGCTCGAGCAGCTGCACGCGTCCTTCAACAATCTCTCCGCACTGCCGGCGACGCTCGGGCGGCTCCAGCGGCTGACGACACTCGACTGCTCCTTCAACAAGATCACGCAGGTCGGCGCGGGAATCGGAACCGCGACGGCGCTGACGGCACTCGACTTCCGTGCCAACAGCATCAGCAAGGTCGACGGGGCCATCGGGAAGCTGCTGCGCCTGCAGAAGCTCGCGCTCGACCACAACGTGCTGCAGCGCGTGCCGCCGCAGGTCGGGCTGCTCACGCGGATGAAGGACCTCGGGCTGACCGGGAACCAGATCAAGGTCCCGCACCCCAAGGTGGTGGAGAGCGGAATGGAGAACGTGCTCGGGTACCTCAACGCGGTGCACGCCTCCGAGGAGAGCCACTCGCTCGCACTCGAGGGCATCGCGATGACGGAGTTCCCCTCGGAGATCCTGCAGATGCGCGCCCTGCAGCTCCTCTCGCTGGCCTCTAACCGCATCGCCGCGGTCCCGCGCCAGATCCGCGACATGGCGAACCTCACGTCGCTCTCGCTCATGGGCAACAAGGTGAAGGAGCTGCCCGAGGAGCTCGGTAGCCTCGCGGCGCTCAAGCACCTCAACCTCTCCTCCAACGCGCTCGCTGCGCTCCCCGCGCGCCTCGGCCTCCTCGAGGAGCTCCGCACGCTCCGCGCGGCGTACAACCTTCTCCCAGGCGTCCCAAGCGCGCTCGGGCTCTGCGCGCGGCTCCGCGAGCTCGACTTAGAAGGGAACCCGCTGCAGTTCCCGTTTGTGGCGCTGCAGCGGCGCGGGACCGCACAGCTGCTCGCGTACTTGCGCGCGGTGTCGGCCGGCGTGGAGAGCAAGAGCGTGGACATCGGGGGGATGCAGTTCGGAGAGCTGCCCGGAGAGGCGGTCGAGAACGAGGCGACGGAGCGCCTTGTCGCGCACGGCAACAGCCTCGAGGACCTCGACAGCCGCATCGCGGAGTGCTACGCAGTGCGGGAGCTGCACCTCGGGGAGAACCGGCTCAAGGCAGTCCCTGGGCCCGCGACGGAGCTCTTCCGCCTCCAGCGGCTGGACCTTAGCTACAACCAGCTGCGCGTGCTGCCCGACGCGCTCGGGCAGCTCGGCGAGCTGCGGCTGCTGGACGTGTCCAGCAACCAGCTGTCGGCGCTGCCCGAGGCGACGATGCACCTCCCGGACCTCAAGGAGCTGCGCTGCGACTTCAACCTCATGCGCGCGCTGCCCTCGCTCGTGCACCTCACCTCGCTCACGCGCCTCTCGGCGGTCGGGTGCCACATCGCGTCGCTCGAGTCGACCGAGGCGCACCTCTGCGCTATGCTCGAGACCATGTGGGTCGCGCACAACCCGATGGACCCCGACGTGCTCCCGGACTGGTTCCACGAGCGCGCGCAGGTTGCGTACATAGACTACCCGCTCGGGGAGTTTGAGGAGGAGGAGGACTCGGCGGTGCTGCGCGACCGCGTGAAGGCGACTCTGCGCGGGTGGGTCCCCGGGCTGCGGCTCGAGCTCCCCAACCTCGCGATGGCGGCGCTGCCTAAGGAGACCTTTGCCAAGGCCGAGCTCGCGCAGCTCTTTGCGCCCGCGAACCGCATCCGCGAGATCCCAAAGGAAATCGGGCTGCTCGTGAAGCTGACCGAGATCGTGCTCATCCACAACCGCATCTCCGTGCTCCCCAAGGTGCTCGCGACGCTGGACCTGCTCGAGAAGCTCCAGGTGGACCACAACCGCATCGCCGAGATCCCGCCGGACCTCTGCAGGCTGCCCGCGCTGCGTGTCCTCACCGTCTCCTTCAATCTCATCGAGAGCGTGCCGGCGGAAGTGCGCACGCTTAACCGCTGCGAGCGGCTCTGGGTCAACAACAACCGCCTCGCTGCGCTGCCGGACGAGATCGGGCACATGAAGTCGCTGCGGGAGTTGATGGTGCAGGACAACGCGCTCGCAGCGCTGCCGGACACGCTCATGCACCTCCACAGCCTCGAGACGCTGTGGGCGGGGCACAACCAGCTCGCGACGCTCTGCATGCCGCGCGCGCTCGGGAACTTCACCGCCCTCACCGACCTGCGCCTGCACGGCAACCCGGTGGAGGACGCAGAGCTCGAACTGCTCAAACTCGGGCCGCACCACGTGCAGCGCCTCAACGCGCGGCTCCTCGCCGCGCTGGACGGCGGCGCGCTGCACGCGCACGCGCTCTCCCTCTACGCGGTCCCCTCGCGGCTCTTGGCCGTCGACACACACCCAAACCTCACACACCTATCCCTCGCGGACAACCGCCTGCAGGAGCTCCCGAGCAGCGTGCGCGCGCTACGCGGCCTGCTCACGCTCGACGTCTCGCGGAACTTCCTCTCCGCGCTGCCCCCGGAGCTCGCGGGAATGCAGCTCTCCACGCTCCAGCTGCGCGGCAACCGCTTCCTCTCCGTCCCCGCGGTGCGGCGCCCCTCCCTGTGTGCTGTTTGCATTTCGCAGATGGGCTGCACATCTGTCCAGCTCCGCGGTCCCTTGTCACTCCGCCAGCAGCAGCCGCGCGCGCGCTCACCCGCGCGCGGCGCGCCCAGGTCCTCTACGACATCGGCTGCTGGATGAAGACGGCCAAGGGTACGGCCGCCCCCCCCTCATCGTACTAATCGGACACGCCGCGTCCTTCACCCCGTACTAATCGGACACTCCGTGTTCCTCAGGTACGGCCGGGATCCCGTCGGTGGCGCACTTCGACATCTCGCGCAACGAAATCATCTCGCTGCCGTCGGGGATCGGGCGCCTACGGCTGCTCAAGACCCTCAACCTGGCGCACAACAAGGTTTCGCCCGCCTCTACCGCTCCGCCTAGCGGCCCCGCTACTACAACCTTTGTCAATGGCTCCAAGAGACCAGGTCCCCTCCGGGGAGGGCCACTCAAGTGCCGACTCGACCGCTAGGTAGCGCGCGCGTCCCTGCCGCAACCCCTCCCCCCGCCTCACGCACACGAGGGCCCTGGCAGGTCAAGAACATCTCGTACGTGGTGGAGGCGCTGGACCAGCTCCGTGTGCTCGACGCGAGCGACAACAAGCTCGTCTCGCTCCCGACGGAGCTCGCGCGCTGCACCGCGCTCGAGCGGCTCCTACTCGACCACAACGAGCTCGACGTGCTGCCCGAGAGCATCGGCGCGCTCCCGCGCCTCCGCGAGCTGGGCGTCGCTCACAACCGGCTCACCGCGTTCCCCCTCGCCTTCGCGAAACTCACGCGCGTCGAGCGCCTATCGTACGAGGGCAACGCCATCGCCATCCCCGCGCGCGAGATCCGCGTGCGTGGAGCAGTCCCGCTGCTGCGCTACCTCGCGACGATGCGCGCATCCATCGATTCGCACGCGCTCGCGCTGCCGTCGCTCGCGCTCACGGAGATCCCGCGCGAGCTCTTTTTGCTCAAAAACGTGACGGCGCTCACGACCATCAACCTGTTCGAGAACCAGCTCGCCGAGCTCCCCGCCGAGCTCTTCAACGCCGTCCGCGCGCTGCGCGAACTCGACCTCTCCCGCAACCGCCTCCGCGACCTCCCAGACTCCCTCCGCGAGCAGCACCGCCTCCGCGCGCTGCTCCTCAGCGACAACGCGCTCCCGTCGATCCCGCAGGTCGTGTTCGCGCTCTCGCGCCTGCAGACGCTTTCTGTGAGCTACAACCAGATCACAGCGCTGCCCGGCGAGCTCATGCAGCTGGCACGGCTGGCCACCTTCCACTACGTCGGCAACAACGTCGCCTTCCCGCCGCGCGAGGTGCAGGTGCAGGACCTGCGCGTCATGTACAAGTTTCTCGGCGTGCTCCGCGATGCGCCGCGCTCCAGCGCGTGCGAGCTCAAGTCGTTCGGTCTCGTGGAGTTCCCCGCGCTGTGGGAGTACCGTGAGTCCGCGTGGTTTCACGAAATGCCGGCGCTGAACCTCAAGGACAACGCGCTGACAGCGGTGCCGCCCGAGATCATCCGCATGAGCGCGCTCACGCAGCTGCACCTCGACGACAACCGCTTCGCGGCGCTGCCGGCAGAGCTCGCGTTTCTCACGGGCCTCACGGACCTGCAGCTAAACAACAACGAGCTGACGGCGCTCCCGGGAAACATCTCGGACATGCAGGCGCTCTCGCTGCTCGGGCTGGCCGCCAACAGGTTCGGAGCGGTCCCCGAGGAGGTGACGCGCGTCCGCACGCTCGAGCAGCTGGTGCTCGACGACAACGGTATCGAGCGCGTGGCGGAGAGCATCACGCGCCTCGAGAATCTCAAGGTGCTCTCGCTTTCGACGAACCTGCTGACGGGCTTCCCGGACGCACTCGAGCAGCTCACGGCGCTCACGGAGCTGCGCTTCAACCGCAACAAGATGCGCGCGGTGCCGGAGTGCATCCTCAAGATGACGCAGCTCACCGTGCTCAAGATGGCGGAGAACGAGTTGGATGGGATCACGGACGAGATGGCTACCAAGTCGACCCAGGTCATGCTGCGCTACCGCGACACGCTCGACAAGGCGCGCCTCTCGCTCCGCCTCAACATCGCGTCGATGGCGCTGCGCAACCTCCCGGACGAGGTCGCGGAGCTGCACGCGCTCACCGAGCTGCACCTGCAAAATAACCTCATCGCCGAGCTCCCGCCCTTCCTCGGGCAGCTCGGCGACCTCCTCCGCCTCGATGCCTCACACAACCGCGTCGTCCAGCTCCCCGAGGACCTTAGCGGTGTGCAAGCCCCCCTCCCCTCTCCTGATGATGATGTATCAATCGCCACGCACAAGACCAGCTTGCATGCTCGAGACACACCAGCCGCGCCCCCTTCTGCATTCCGTACTGCAGCCTCACCTCTCGGCCGTGCGCTCCCAGGGCTGCGCTCCCTCGTTGAGATGCGCCTCGAGCACAACCGCCTCCGCGCGCTGCACGGCGGCATCCACGCGCTCGTGGCGCTCGAGGTGCTTGTCGCGGGGCACAACGCGATCCAGGAGGTGGCGCCCGAGATCGGGAGGCTGCAGATGCTGACGGAGCTCGACCTGCAGCATAACCAGCTCGTCGCGCTACCCGCGACCTTTTCGGCGCTCGAGAACCTCGCGGAGCTTCGCCTGAACCACAACACGCTCCTCGAGGTCGAGGGGCGGCTGCTCGAGCACGCGCAGCCGTGCCGGCTCCTGCACCTCAACAACAACCGGCTGCAGTACCTCCCCTGGGAGATCGGCGGGCTCCGCGCGCTCGAGGAGTTCTCGTTCCACGCCAACGAGCTCGACACGCCGTGTCCGGAGGTGCTGTCCATGGGCGGCGCGGAGGTGCTCGGGTACATGAAGCGCGTCTCCAAGAGCATCAAAACCAAGGACCTCAACCTCTCACGGATGCGCCTCTCGCTGTACCCGCAGGAGCTGCGCACGGTCACGATGGTGACGAACCTCGACCTGTCGATGAACAAGCTGCTGGCGATCGACCCTGTGATCGCGCAGATGACGATGCTGACCGCGCTGAACCTCGCGGAGAACGCGCTGCTCTCGCTGCCCGACGGTATCGGCGGGTGCGACCGCATGACCTACCTCAACCTCTCACACAACCGCATCTCGTCGCTCCCCGACTCGCTCGGGGGGCTGACGGGGCTCACGCTGCTGGCGCTCGAGGACAACCGCATGAAGCGCATGCCGAGCTTCCTCAAGCAGATGATGAAGCTGCAGGAGCTCGGGCTCAACGACAATGAGCTTGTCGACGTCGGCGCGGACGTGAAGATGTCCGACGACTTTGTGCTCGAGCCCAACGAGGCGGAGTATAAGCGGATGATCAAGACCATGAGCATGACGCAGGCCGAGCTGCTCAGCAAGATCCTTGACGCGGTCTCGCCGGTACTCACGGTCCTGCGGCTGGACAACAACCAGCTGCTCAAGTGGGGTCGCTGGATGGCCAACGCCACGTCGCTCACCATGCTCTCGCTCGACTGCAACAACATCGCGACGTTCCCCTCTGGTACCACCGCGCTCGTGAACCTCAAGGCGCTCTCCTCGCGCTCGAATCGTATCGCGCAGCTCCCGCTGCACATCGGCGAGCTCACCGCGCTCGAGGCGCTGCACCTCGACCGCAACCGCATCGAGTTCGTGCCCGTCTCGCTGCAGCGCCTCTCTGCGCTCCGCCGCCTGACGCTCGCGCACAACCTCATCCGCGGGGCGTGGACCTTCTTCCCGATCTCGCGCCTTCCGCTCCTCGAGGAGCTCCGTCTCATGGGCAACCTCCTCGACTTTCCCCCGCAGGTCCGCTGCAACCCTCGACCCCCAATGCTGAATCCTTAACCCTGATTCCTCACTCCTGAATCTTCACTTCTGAAGCCTGTACCCTCGACCAGCAACCCTCGACCCCGAACCTGAACCCTCAATCCTTATCTTTCAATCCTCAACCCTCGACCCCGAACAAGAGGTCGAGAAGGAATAGAGCCATTCCCCAAACCTGAACCCTCCTCGACACCCCCGCAGGGCGTCGCGCAGCTTCGCCGCCTCGAGCACTTCGACTGGCGCCCAGTCGAGCGCGAGATCGTCGACGACGGGCGCTGATGCCCTCAGAGATCAGTCAACTTTCGGGAGCTTTAGGGGGGTTCTCAGAGAATCAGTCACCCGTCGAGAGGCGCAAGTGCTGGGTCATGTCAGGGCGCAGGACCCGTGTCTCGGGTGTAGGTCATGAGCCCGGTGGGGTGTGGGAGCTATGCAGAGAGCGAGCGATAGAGGGGGGCGGGGGGCGACGGAGGGCGTGAGGGAGGCTTCGCGGCTGTGAATCGTGGGTTCAAAATCGGTCGAGGTGGTGTTTATGCATTTTGTAAAATCAGTAGACCTCACCTGTGGATTTTGTTTGTCGTGGGGTGATCATTAGAAGTATCGTGTCGTATGCGCTCGTGAAAAAACTTTTTCCAAAACACTTCTCCCCAAATACTTTTTATGTAAAAAGAAAGCTAGACCCCCCTCCCACTTGCATGCAGTAACAACACCTTTAAGCTTAGTCGGCTGCGAATGACGCACTTACCTGTTACCTGCTCACGTAAGTGTGCAAATAGTAGCGACAAATCCCGCAAAACATTTTTTTGAGCGACGCCCTCGCGTCAGTCCACCTTGTGATGTGTGTTTTTGCCGCGGAAATTGACGAAGACACTGACTGAGTCCTAGACCTGGAGCCCGAATCGCACGGACAAGAATAATCAGATTTATTAATACCAAATCCGCAGCACAGATCCGTCCCAGCATCCAGGCTGCCACGCACCCCCGCCGCGCGGCGGCTCACGCGGTCAGCCCGTGCGGGAGGTGTGCGAAGCGCCAGGGGCCGTCGACGCTCACAAACGGGAGCGGGCGGCGGCGCGCTGCGGCTGCGAGGAGGTAAGCGAAGCGCGAGAGGTTGGAGCCCCAGTGCCCGACCTGTCCGTCAGAGGATGTGACCGGCTAGCACACATGAGTCATGGCTAGCACACATAAGTCACTTCCGAGTCCCAAGACCCCGCGTCGGCGCGGTTGGGCGGCGTGCAGCGGGGAGTGCAGCGGGACGGGAGACGGGAGCCCGCGTTGGGACGGCAGCGAGGCGCGCCACCCCGATCAGATGCTGCAGATCAGAGGATGTGACCGGCTTGCACACATAAGTCACATTCCCTATCAAGTAGTTGTGTCCGCAGATGCATCAGGCCCGCCGTGGGACCGATCGCTCATTCACGGAGGGGGACGTGGCGGGGGAGATGGGGGGGCGGGGGCCCACGATCGCGTCGGCGCGCGCGAGAAGTAG
>ENA-UOXV01006622-UOXV01006622.1-marine-metagenome-genome-assembly--contig:-NODE-6622-length-12055-cov-6.313250_pt1 | contig 12055 bp, 14 predicted proteins | sample MGYA00238165_ERZ766961 | MGnify/ENA primary metagenome ERZ766961 (study PRJEB28924, sample SAMN03173240) | marine metagenome | biome: Marine; feature: Water; material: Subsurface seawater | place: North... | reverse complement strand
GACCGGACACGCCTCGTCCCTCCCCCCGTACTGACCGGACACGCCTCGTCCCTCCACGACGCTGGCTGTTTGTCGTGGGCCAGGCTGGGCCGAACCATGCTCATGTCGACCGCGGCGCGAGGCAGATTCATGAACAAAGGGGAGGATCTTAAGTTCAAGCGGCTGATTCCGCTGCGGAGCATCAAGCTCACCGCCGTTCCAGAGCTGCGGGAGCCACCCGCGCCAGAGCTTGGCGAAGCTGCCTCACCAGGAAGGTTGTTTCCCGTTTGGGTAAAGATGCGCTTGGCTTCTGCTGTCAGCAGGGTTGAGGCAACGCAGCTAGATCACAAGGAATACGGAGTGGGTTGCAGTGTGCCAGCACGCTGCACTGACGCATTCGGTCTCGCAGCGTGACCACCCAGCCGTACTTCGAGTTGATGGACGGGGGCGAGCGCTGCGCATTCCATGGCTCGCGCGAAGCGGTCTCTGCCGCACTATGCTGTGACGCTGTTACTAGACAAACATGGCCACCAACACCCTGCACCATCCTGTACTTCGGCTTCGCCCCTGCACTCACGCGAGGGTGCTGTGCACGCAGGTCGAGGAATGGGTGGGCGCCATTCGGGCTGCGTTGGACCGGCTGCCCGAGATAGAGCCGACACCTGCCTACAGACTCCCGACAGATGCCGACGAAATGGCCTCGCTCTCGGCCTCGCTCGCAGACTACGTTCGCGCCCCTCCAAGCTTGCGCCGCGCAATCGCTTGCTGCGAACGGCGGGGACTCGGTGCGGCGGGGCCGCTTCGCCCCTCTGACGCGCGGTGGTCCGCAGGTTGTCATTGACCACAAAGACGAGGAGCCCTCGGTGCCACTCTACTCCTTTTAAACAGCCTGCGGTGCAACGGAGACGCGCGCACCTGGGACCCGGAGACGTGAGGCGCGCAGCACGCGCAGTCACCAGTTGGACCCACCGTCTGCACCGCGGCGGGTCCGGTGCCAATGCAGGGCTCGCACCCGGAAACCATTTGCGTTTCTGAAAGCCAAGAACAAAATGTGAACGCTTGCACCAGCGGTGCGCACGTATTGCGGTCTTTCGAGCCGAGAGTTTCGGCAGGCCGCGTGCACCATCGATCGTGCGATGTTATTTGCCGCTTACAAACACAGACGCCCTTGGAGCCCCCCTGCCCTGCCCGCCCCCCGCCCTCCCCTCCCGGACCCTTTCGCCTCCCTGATGAAACAATTTTCCGCTAATCTCTACGTTGCCGTGCGAGCATAACCATTCGCTCGCGCCGCTGTACACTTCCTGCCGCCCCCGTCCACTTTCGTACATGACCGACAAACCACGATCAACATCCTTGATCTAGAAGATTGCGAGCATGGGAACCGCTTGAGTGATGTACACGTAGCCGACGAGGAGCAACGCGATCAGGATGCAGCAGCACAGGCAGCAGCAGCACGGTTTTTGCTTGTTGACGGCCTCGGCGCACACATACACGATGTACGCCTTGCAGCCCTCGGGGTTGAATATTGGGTTGGTTGGCTGTGGAGGCCGGTTCGGGTCGAAAAGCTTCGCCGGGCCAGCTTTGAAGCCGAGCGACGCAGGCATCGCGCGCGCCTTTGCGCGCGGCATGACCTGCGCGGTCAGTTGGATCTCCGCTTGGTAGTTTTTGACAAAGTCATAGCCCGGCTGCCGGAAATCCTTGTTGGTCTTGCACCCAGGCCCCCCCGGGTGGCACAGCTTCAACCACTTGAACGGGTACTTGGTTCCCTCTTCATCCGCCTCCGTGTGCGAGTCAGCTGCGCCCCCCGAGTGTGCGAACATAAGCACAGATTCATATTCTCAAATTCTAACTTCTAGAATAAGTTGCTGCGCGTCGGGATGAGGGGCAGGTGGACGGACAGGCTCAGGAAGTGGGGTCTGGCAGGGTGGCTCACAGTCAGGAGGCAGGGAGACCAACTCCATATCGTCCGGTGAGGGCTTTCCGAGGTTGCGCTGCATAGCATCAAGGAAGATGGGCTGCAACGGCAGGTATCCCTCTGCGATCAGCTCGTCATTACCGAGCAGGCGGTTCGCCCAAACCTGCATCTTGAGCGTAAAGTCCTTCGCAGGAATGGTAGGGTCCGGCGAGGGGAATTTGATGCCCTTGAACTTGATGCGGTAGTTGAACATAGCATTACGTGAAACTTTTACGCCAGCGTCTACATCCGTCTCCTTGACGCGGCCCCAACCTAGCAGCTCGCAGAAAACCTTGATGTCTGAGGTGTAACCGTCCTTCGGCGCGCAGTTACGCAAATTCCAGATGATAAGACGCATCTCGAGCGGCATCTGCCGCCCGGCGATGTTGATATCCTTCTCGGGCTTGTCATCGGATTCAACGACAGGAACCGCATCGATCATCACCATCATTTTCCCCAGAGAGATCCCGGCCTTATCTGGTCTGTACAGATCGCGCGTCTCTCGCGGCTTGTGAACCGTCTTGCGCGCCCACTCTTCACAAAACCAACGGTCTTCAAGATCGATCACCGTTTCGCCAATCAACGTCGATGCATCGGGCATCACGTTGCTCAGCACAGGCTGCAGCAAGCCGTAGTCCTGCTCGTCCATCAATTTGATGTGCAGTTGAGATGCGCCTGGCAGTTTTGCTTGGATTTTTGCGCACTTGTAGAATTGCGGGTTCAACGAAACGATCGGGTCGAAGTAAGTTCGCCAGTCCCACGACTCCGCGCCAAGAGTAACTTGAATGAAGTTGTCGGACTTAGCAATACCATCAACAACCTGGCAAGGAGTCATCTGGAACGCCTTGAGAAGGTACACACGAACCTCGATGTTTTGAGACTGGAAATTCTCGTTCACGTCGGGTACTTCATACGGGACCTCCTTCCCCTTCTTGAGCTCTGCCATGTCAAGGAAGCGTTGTTCCTCACCTCGCGCTTCTGCGGCCGCCTCGTCCTCAAGCCGATACAGCTTGATCTTGCATTTGAGAATCCCAACAGCCTCAGCCTCTACTTGTTTGAAATTTTGAATAGGCCCACGGAAGAGCACAAGTTCGTCAAACGCGTCTGCGAATCGCGGCTCCCACGCACCCTTCTTGCCGTAGCCGGCAACTGTTGAGTGCTCAAGGGGGCAGTCGTAGATGGGATGGGCTCGTAGAAGCAGCCACTCGGGGTTCGGTTTCCCATCCGGCGTATCGACCTTCTCCTGCTTGTCAGGCAGCTCGTCGTCCGAGCCATCCACCGCGTTTGCCTCGATAATGTTACCGCCATCATCATCATCATCGTCTTGGCCGTCTCCACCTTCCATGTCGTCCGCGTCTGGCGCGTCCGCCTTGTCGAGTGCACCTTCTTCGTCGGGGCCCTCCTCTGCATCCTCCTCTTCACCGTCTTCGTCGTCCGCATCATCGCCATCGCCCTTGCCATCTTCAAGCAGAGCCCTTTTGCGTTCTTCCTCCGCCTTCTTCTTTGCTGCTTCTTCAGCCTTGCGTTTTTTCTCCTCCTGCGCGCCGTATCGCTTCTTAAGTGGCACAAGAGCGGGAGGGTACGCATGGGTTCGCGCCGTGCGCGTGGCTGCAGATATACCCCCGGCTTTTAGCGGGGGCTTTGAGTCTTGAAAACACATTCAGGGTTGCAAAATAAAGAATGGCGGGGTTGCGCACCTCTTTCTTCTTTTTCTCTGCCTCTTTCTTCTTCTTTTCGTCGTCGTCGGACCGCTTGACACGCTCCCCAAGAAAGGATTCAACGCGCTCGATGAATTTCTGGTCATTCGGCGCATCGATGTACTGGTCAAAAGCCCGCGTGACTGCCTCGTCCTTCTTGACGAAGAGCCTATCAAGCATTTTTGACTCCTTCGCCGAAACGATGCCCTCCTTCTTCAAATCCTTCACGACCTGTTCGAATTTCTTTTTGCGCTCTTTCTGTCGTCGCTTCTCCTGAGCTTCCTCATCCTCCCCATCTTCACCTTCCTCGTCCGCGTCCTCATCCTCTTTGTCAGAAGGGTAGAAGTCCTCCGTTGCCATGCTCCCGTACGCCACAATAGGCGGCTTCGCCTGATTCCACGGTAGTTCGAAGGCGAGACCCATCGTGGAGTGGTCATAAACATAGAAGTCGAGAAACGGAGCGTAGCGACGGTCCTCAGGGAGGCTGACATCGATTTCCACGCATTGCATGAAGTTGGCATCTGTGCCGGGAGGACGGCTGCACGTCTTGGTGGTACTTGCTGTCTTTGGGTCGTCGCAACAGATTTCAACTTGAGGCGCTGCGATCGGGAGCCCTGTCGGGTACGGCGAGGAGAGATCACGGAGCCCGAGAACCTGGACCAAGATTTTGCACTCCATCATCGGGACCGATTTGATTGGCGCTTTCGACGTCCACGTGTCTGGGTCATCGCGGTTCACCATGGAGCGGTCTGGAACAAGCGGCGATGGCGGCTCCTTCATGAGTTTTTCGGTCGACTCAATAACTTGGAATGAGCACAGCAGATAGCCTTCCACCACATCAGGATTTCCCTTGTACAGATCAATGTACTCAGGGTTGACCTTTCGCGCGAAGACCTCGTTGGGTGAGATGAACGCGCGCCCAAGAAAATTGTGGACCTCGCCCACCTCTTCGTAGACACGGATCTCGAAACGCGGCGCAAGACGCAACATTTCCCAGTTCATCTCCACCTCCGCAGAATCTTCTGCGTCAGTGCAATACTCCTCCGCACCCTGCCATGGGTCTTGCGGGAGAAGGTAGATTTCCTGCTCGTTAAGGTTGAGCGTGGTGTCGAAGGTGGGGTTGTTGGTCATGTACGCCACGTGCGTACGCACAGGCGGCGCGAGAAGGTACCGCAGCTCAACGTATGCGTTGGCAACTCCTGTTTCGTTGCGTGCAGCGAGCGACTTGGCCTGATAAACGTGCGCGCGGATTGTGAAGAAACGGTGCCACTTGAGAAGATCGCTCCACGGCGGCGGAATGCGATGCACGTTCCACGCCGACCATGGCGAAAGTACCGGCGGTCCCTTCGGCGGCCCGTTCGCGCACTTCTCGCGCGTCGGCATCCACAGCTTGGCCGAGAAGCCGATGAACCCAGCAGGTTCGTCCGGCCCGGTGTGGCACGAGGCGTCCGACTGGAGCTCGACATACTGGTAGCCAGCGTAAGGGTTCAGGATCTTGCGGGTGCGCTCATCTTGCTCGTTGCCCCATGGCGCACGCTTCGATGGACCCGGCGCCTCGTCACCAGGTGCAATCATGATGCTCTGAATCCCTTCGAACATTCCGTTCGTTAGGTTGTCGCTCTTGTCAGACCCGATGAACACGTTTTCGCTGTACATCTCCGCGTCGCCACCCCCTAGTACCGCAGCAGCAGGACCGCGCCACATTCCAATCATCTCACGATCTGCCAGCACCATACTGACCATACTGACCTTGTACACTTTTACCCAGACGTCCGGCATTTTCGAAATAAAGAAGCCAGGGTGCCACAACCCGGAGCCCGATGAAGGTTTCCCACTGCCGTCGGGGTTGTCCCGTACATCGTCAAACGGCAGTTCGTATTCAAGCTCTACTGATTCGAAAAACTCGTATAGGCCCTTATCCCCAACCTCGACCGGTCGCGTCAGTACCGTCTTACGACCCACGCAGAACTCGACCTGGCAAAGCGGAGCAAGGTCAACAGCAGCATAGCTTAGCCCCGGCAGAGCTCCAAGGGCATTCAGGCACGGCAGGAATTACCGCATGAATACGGTTCTGCAAGGGGGAACATGGGGGCGGCGGCACCTGCACGCGGCTTTTCCAGCCATCACACGCGAAGTCTTGACCGAAAAAACAGTGGAAGCGAAAAAACATCTTTTGTTTCGCATCAGACCACATGTCCGCGCAGTCCTTAGGCTTCAGCGCGATAGCAGCGGGTGAGGGCTCTTTCTTCTCCGACCGTTCTTCGATTTCCATTGAGAGGAGAACCCGGCCACAATATATTGAGCGCTCCTCGTACATCCCTCCGCCGGGCTTCGGGATCCCGGCCTGCTCCACGATGTTGTCGAGGGTCTGATCCGCGATTGGGAGCTTGTAGTTCTTGAAGAAGTCGTACGTGCGTTCGTACATGTCTAGCCAGCGCGGAGTCCCATAGTAGTCCTGTCGAATCACCAGATCTTTCCACGAGAACATCAGGCGTGACAGGGCCTTTGAGTTCCCGTCCCAGACCTCGCACACAATCAAATCGCAGAAGGTCGGCTCGTAGAAGGGGATTTGCAGCATCACGTTCCATTGCGGCTTTAACGAGTTGGGAAAGGGGTCCGAAGCGATGATCCCGCATGGCGTGTACACCTTGAAGACGGGGTCTGCTGTGAACTCCGCACCGGTGCCCAGGTCGAACCCTTGGTAGGTCATGAACTTCAGGTTGTACTGATGAGCCGCCGTCTTTCGAAGGTTCAGGCGGGGAATCTGCAAGATTTCTTGGCGATTCAGCTCCCAATCTGCAACGTCATCGGGGGCCTTTTTCTGCACCGCGCCGGGCTCCTTCAGGTTGTTGATGATACAATTCATCTTCACGTACCCCAGCGGCTCTGATGGCAAATCGCTGTTGGGGTCCACTATCGGAAACCACTGCATGGGCAGCATGTGGTCCTCGCTCAAAAAGATGTCCAAGACGCCCAGCTGTACCTGCCCAATAAACTGCTCCCCTAGCATCTTCTTGTGCAGGACGTTCACGACGATTGACGACGAGAAGAAATCGTACGGCTGCCCTGTGTACTCGCGCTTGAAGACGCGATTCGATACTGTGCTGACAGCTTTTTCATACGTTGCCGAGTCCTCGCGAATCCCCCTGTGCTCCACACGAATCACCATGTTGTTCGTCCCGTTCCCCGCGAAAGCCTTGATGCCGCGGGTTTCCCAGACCGTCGTGATCACGTTCCAGGTGCAATCCCGCGAATTGTTCCCCTCCCTGAACTGCGTGCAGAGGTTGGCATAGCCGGGCACAGGTTCCCACGATGGCATCCCGCCCGGCGAGGCGCCCTAGCGCCAAACCTCCCGTGTCCCTCGCCTCGCCTCCCACGAAAGCTGAAACCCAAGCCTCGATGGCGCTTCGAGGAGTTTCACCAGCGCGGCGGGGAGTTGACTGATAGAACTTGCTATGGTTTGATCTGTTTGACTTGGTTTGGTTTGTGGCGATGATGAGCGAAATTGAGTCGAGTGGGTCGTCCTGCCGGGCCCTGGGAAGCCGGCGCCATGCACTCGGTCATTCAGGAGGACACCGAGCTGACCGAATCGTTTATGGATAGATCGCCGCTGCCCTCGTCGCGTGCATCGCTCCGGGAGTTCAGTTACGACTCGTTTACTACACCCTCGTACGACGAACGGAACTTGCAATGGCGAAGCAGGGTCCGCCGCTCCACAATCGTTGGGACGATGCTCATCGGCAGCATTCTGGTCGCTGCTGGTGCGTCATTGCTGTTCGACGGGGGGCAGGGCAAGCCGCCACCAGGCCATGCAACTCGTACAGGGCTAGAAAAAGGCGCCGAGCGCCCTGGTGACTCACCATGGCACGAAGCGGGGATCAAGTTCATGGCGCTGGGAGACTGGGGTTGCAGCACCAACTGCCCCGAATTCGCCACGGCAGACACGTAAAGTGTCCTTTACCCCCGTCGTTCTGCCGTTTCGCCTGACGTGTGGGCTCTGCAGAGGGCGGTGGCACCAAGAGCCCGTGCACTCATCCAGCCCGCGAAACCAGGTCCCAGCTTGCTGTCAGCCAACAGATGAGGCGCGCAGCAGAGCAAGATGCCGGGATTCAGATGATTGTGACCACCGGCGATAATTTCTACATGTACTGCTCCCCTCCGCCCGCGCGTCGGGCCGACCTGCGGGGCCCGGAATTTCGCACTCGAACCCACCCCGCATCTCCGATGATCCGCGTTGCCACCGACCTGTAGGAAAGGAGTGCAGTCCGATCAGGACCCGCTATGGCGAATAGTCTTCGAAGATCGTTTCGGGGCAATTGATCTGCCGTGGTATGCTGTTCTGGGCAACCACGACCACCTTGGCGTTGCAGCAGCGCAGGTCTCCTCGTGCACAGCGCTCGGCTGCCCAGATCTTCCCGCCAACTGGAACATGCCCGCTTTCAACTATTCCTTGGTGCGACAAGCCGGGCCTGGAAGCACGCTGCAGCTTGTGTTCATCGACACGTGGCAGCTCGCGAACGAGTATTCTCAGGCACTTTTGCGCCCTGCCGGGGCTTCATTGCGTGACGAGCCGCGCCAGTCAGGACAAGCGCTGGTCAAGGCTGAGCAGCACCGGTGGATCGAGGAAACGCTGCGTCGCTCTAAGGCGGACTGGCTTGTTGTAGTTGGTCACTATCCAGTCTTCAGCGGCGGAGAGCACGGCGAGACGCCAGAGCTACAGAGCTTCTTGCGACCACTTCTTGAGAAATACCAGGTCGACATGTACCTCTGTGGCCACGGTGCGTGCCGGCTTCTTCCCGCCTCTTCATTGATGTTGGGGCGGTGCCGTGTCCTCGTCCTCCGGAGGCGCGTAGGCCGCGCTCATGGCTGATGCAACGTGCCGTGCGCAGATCACACGCTCCAGCATCTGCAGTCGGGAGGTGTGGACTACGTTGTGTCGGGGGGCGGGGCTCTCCCGGGGAGGGTTGGTCTTGGGGATGCACAGCAGACTCGTTTCGCGGCAGCCCAGGCAGGCTTCTCCATTCACTCGGTAAAGCCCGGGGAAATGTCTGTCACATTTGTCGGGGCGGAGGGCCAACAGCTGTACTCGTACACGCGACAGCGCCGACGCAACCTTGGCAAGCTTGCCAACGGAGCAACAACACGAGACTTGAGAGACAACGCTTCGGCAGCGCTCAAGAAGACCAAGTCTGTCCGCCTTGCTGCGTGCAAGAAACGGTGTGCCCAGCGTCCGTGCCCCGCGTCCAGCACCTTCCTGGCCGAGGCCTGACGGCAGAGTGCCACGAGACCAGGTGCAGGAAGATGAAAAACAGGCTGAGCCACTACACAGCATGTACACCGGCGCCGGGGAAGCCGTGTCTGACGCCTTGCGAGGACGAATGTGTGACTGAATGGGATTCGCTAGAATGAGTTTGGATGGCCCAGCAATTCGAGACTGGAGGGTAGGGTGTGTGCATCGGAGTGTGCGCAAGGTGTACATACGCAATGCTAAACATGGAATCATGCAGTGGAGCCGGATCCCTCTTCCCTCTTCTCACCCTTTATCCATCGAACACGGAAGCCAGGCGGTATCTCACACATGCTGCTCTTGTCCCAGATATGCACTGGTTAACAGTCGATGGCGCATGCATCGATATCTGCGAGGGGAAATGCGTTACGGCACGTCATACGCTGGCACCGAGGGCAAGATCTGCCAGCAGAAATCGCTGCGCAGACTGGGCATGGGCAGACTGGGAATGGTTAGAACGACATGATAGCGCTCGAGACAGGTGAACATGGAACTGGCACTCACTGGCAATGTTGTCGATAACATGCCCGCGTGCGTTGAGAGTATTGAGATTGTCGAAGAAACCAAAATCGGAAGTATCATCCGAGTCCCACTTGCCGCAATCCACGGTGCACGCTGGGATTGCCTCGATGTTGTCCACTACAAGCCCGTACTTGTTCCACTTGGGCACGTCCACCTCAGTGTTCATGCCATTGAAAAAGTCATTCCAGTCCTGGACTTTTGCCCCATCAATCACTTGGTCATCTGCGGGACCCTCAAGCGACACCGTGCGCTCCAGCCCTTGGCCGTGCCGACGCCGGGGATCGCCCTCCCGCCACCGCGCAGACTCCGGCCGTTGCACGGATCCGAAGACACCCTCCTCCTTCCGCGCCGTCTCCCAGTTCGGCGCAGAGAGGCTCTGCTGGCTGACGGGGAGCTGCGATTTCTGCTGCGGCCGCCGAGGGTGGAACGCCGACTGGAAGGCCTTGCCCTTCATCGCCGCTTGGAGCATGTGCTCGGTACGGTCCACGACGCCCTGCTGCTGCTTTAAAAGGGTCTCATCCCGCTCAATTTCAGCATCGATGTGCTGAAGCTTGTCAGCACTCTGGACCGACGCCAGCGAAACAGGACCATTGCCCTCGATGCTGCAAAACGGGAAGCACATGTCAGCGCAGGTTGAATGCCTGCACTGGGCAATCCCAGCTCAATGCACGCGCAGAAGTCAGCGCAGGAAGATCATGTACATCCTAACGACGCTGATCATGAGAAATATCGTGGAATGGCAAACGTTGCAAGGACAGTGGGAGGCTTGAGCTAGTCTACATGCCGCGGCGCTGCGCGCCCTCCGCTTCCGGTGGGCCGCACGGGCGCTTCACACTCCAGCACAGCTCACACCTGAGGTAAGTCGCAGAGAGCACAGCCACAGCGAGACATGACGACACCAGTGCCAGCGTCTGGATACCGACCCGCGCCACAGGCGACGCTTCCCGCTGGGGGGCGATCGCTCCGTATGCCATCGCGCTGGGGGGTGGTGCGAAAAGCCACACCTTGGAGCCTTTCAAACGGTTACGGCCTGTAACGAAAACTCTTCGTAAAGCGATCAGCGCAAACACCAGCTCCTCCTCCCGGAAGCGCACTGCTCGGGAGGTGGTCTTGAGGTGTCACATTGTGCGGGCTTGGAGCAGCTGCAATGTTGCGCCGCGTGCTGGTTTTGGCTCTTATTGTAAGTGCGGTCCCGTCTGTTGCATTTGTGCAGACGCCGACCAACGCGAATCCGCTGAGACTCGGTATGGTGCCTTCACAAGCCGGACGGCGGGCGGAGTGCTTCTCGCGCGCGCACACGACGCCCGCGGCCGGGGCCACAATGGGAACGGGTCTTGTTCGACGGTTTTGTGCTGCGGCGGCCGCTGCAAGCATTTGGTGCGGCGGAGTGGTCCCTCGAGCGAGCGCGGAACCCTGGTCGCTGCAAGCGGAGCCGCCTGCTGCGGCACGAGGATGGGACCCATGGGCAGAAGAAGCGGAGGATTTTGGTGGTCAGCCGCAGAGTCCGCAGCAGCGCTGGCGCGAGCCGCCAGCTCGCCCGGTGAGAGAGCAGTTCGGCGACCACGTCGATCGCGCGCGGGGCTCGTGGGACGACTTCCGCTCCGACATACGCGCGCCGGAGCTGCCCAGCGCCCCTCAACTCCCACGCTGGGCAGGCGAACTTGGCGAGGTCGCCGTCAAGATTGCTGGCATCGGCGCCGCTGGCGGTGCTGGCGTGTTTGTGTACCAGAAGGTCGACCAGTGGCGCACCGAGCGCGTGCGGCGCGGGCTCCGCGACGCGACTGGAATCAAGCGCGACGGGCGCTTCTTGGATGATGAAGGCTACTGGCGTGCCCCGGATGCCCCCGTGGTTCCAGGCACATACCGCGGGCCAGCGCCCCCGCCGCTGACTGCCAAGTACAAGTTTCAGGAGAAGAAGAAGCGCTCCCCCGAGGAGCTTGCGAAGTTTCTCACCGTGGAGATCAACACCGACTCGCGGGCCAAAGGAAACACCGACGATGTCTCGGACACCACGCTGCCCGCGCCCGCTGAAGTCAAGGATATCGCAGAGCTCGATCTTGATCCTCTACAAAAGGTGTGTCCCAAACAGCATGCTGGTGCGCGGGTGCTGCCCGCAATGCGCCCATGCATTTTCGCTGATACGCTCTGACAACTGCCCCTCGCGTGCAGCTTCTGCCCGAGGTGGAGAAGGAGCTTGCCACTCAGATGCGTGACGCCATTCTGAAGTCTGCCGGTATTGATGCGCGGGAGCTGCGGGATCAGCTTGCGTCGCGTGGCATGAACGTGAAGCAAATGCTCGCGTCGCTCAGCAAGATGGAGAGAGAAAATGCAGGGATGTCGGAGGAGTCGCGCGAGTTCTTCAACGCTTTCCGCAATATTCTTGAGGAGTCTTTGGCCAAGGAGGCTAAGCGAGGTGACGACGGGTCAGGCATGGGAGGTCGCAAGGGGTGGTCCGGGGGGCGATGAGCGAGCGGACAGGTGACCCACCGCTAGCACCACGTAAGATCGCAGAGGTTGTATTTCATTACAAACGCGCAAAATTGGTATGTGAAGCAGTCCCAACAAGACTGAGCCGCTGCAGCGGCTCACCCCGCGCCGCCCGCCCCGCGCGCTCAC
>ENA-UOXV01006620-UOXV01006620.1-marine-metagenome-genome-assembly--contig:-NODE-6620-length-12059-cov-6.398534_pt1 | contig 12059 bp, 20 predicted proteins | sample MGYA00238165_ERZ766961 | MGnify/ENA primary metagenome ERZ766961 (study PRJEB28924, sample SAMN03173240) | marine metagenome | biome: Marine; feature: Water; material: Subsurface seawater | place: North... | reverse complement strand
GTTTCGACCAGCGCGCCGCGCGCACGGCCGCGCGCCACGGGGGCTGAAGCCGCGTCTGTGGGGGCCCGCCGGCGCAGCGTGACGCGGCCGGCGGGCTGGCGAGGCACGGCGCACGGCGGGCAGCGCTCACCATAGTGGGCACTGCAGACGGTGGGCTGGGGGACCCCATAGCAGCTGCAGGGTCACACATCTGCGCCGGAAGGCGCGGTCAGCGCCCCGCTGGTGAGTCCCCCCACCCCCCGTTCCCTCTCCGTATCCTCCCACCGTACCAACGCCCAGGTCTGAGCGCGGGGGACTCGACGCGGCGCTGCTGCAAATGGATCCAACGGCAGCGTCGCCGCCGCGGCGCGCTGCGGGCGCAGGACGTGCACCTGGCCCAGCGGCGTGGTGTGGTCGGCGCTGCCGTAGGCGCCGCGCCAGGGCGGGGTATGCGCCCCATGTACCGACGGGGCGTGGGACGGAGGGATGGACGGAGGGATGGACGGAGGCGCGGAGTGCTGCTCTGCTTGGGACCTGCACTCGCGACACCGCGACGTGAGGAGGCTGCGGCGCGCGACAGGGTTGTGGCGTTCGAGCGGAGAGGCCGCTGGCTCCAGAGACAGCTGGTGAAACAAGAGAAACCACGCCCGGGGAAGGAGGCCTCACTGTGGCAGATCGTTGCAGACCGACTGCTGTGTCCCAGATCGCGGGGAGTCAAACCCAGCCTCTCCGCCGCCAACGGTGGAACGCAGGCCGTACAGCGATGCCGTGTCGTCCTCTGACGTTACCGAGGAGACACGCTGCGCGGGGCCGACGGGCGCCGGTCTGATGTCGGTCTGAAGGCCAATGGAAACCTGCAGAGTTGGCGCTGGTCAGCAGAAGAAACGAAGGGCGTCGCAGCACACGCGATGCCATTGCTTGCTGAGTAAGCGGCAAGGAGAACAGGAGAAATGCAGAAATCGACATGCAAACATCAACGTGCGACGAGGAGCGGCGTCGGGCAGCCGCGAGACGAGGCTCGGCTCGCTGCCTTTCACAGTGAGAGAGGACGTGGGGGCGGAACCATCGGTGGTCTTTCAGGGCCCCAAGTTGGGGGTACGTTGCCACGCTTGCCGAATACGCCACCCCAGCAGCCTCCCCCTCCCTTGCGTTGGTGAGCACTCTGCGCTGCTTGCGGCGGTGCTGCTGGCTTGATGGGCTTCGCTATTGAACCGGGAGTTTTTAGTGTCATTCGTTCGACACGCTTTTCAAAGGATGGTCGATTCGGCACATCCTCTGGCGACTCTGCCGCACAAATTCTGCACTCAGCAAATGCGAGCAGGCCGCGCCGTCAGTGCGCACAGGCAGCTCGCACTACCACTGCCACAACACAAAAAAAGTAGAGAGAGAAAGAACCACATCTTGGAACCAGGACCAATAAGCCGACTCTACAACCTACAAGAACTCAGCAGATAACCGGGGTAAGACTCACCCTCCTCCGACTCATCGATTGTGTCAATCGCCTCGGGCTTTAGAGGCGATGTCCCGAGCTCAGATGTGACCTTCCACCGCACCCACGCGTGAGGGACCCCGAAGGAGGGACACTGTGGAGGGCACTTCAAAGGCCGCTTGCACGTCTGGGAGAGGTTGGTCGCGCGTCCCGGAGGGGGAGAGAGAGAGAGAGAGAAATCAAAGAGGATTCGAAGCACCTTCCAATTTGACTCAACTTCCGGCGTTCCGGGGCTCGACACTGCACAAAGATTCACATGGCAACGCATGACCAGGCCTGGCAGCAACTAGCTCGCGCGCGATATCGCCCGAACGGGGATCGGGTCGGGTGGCAGCCCACAAAAGCACCGTGCATCCTACGTGACATTTGACTCGATCATTTCAATTTTCAAAGTGCAGAGCTGGGCTCGCCTTGGAACTTGTGCGCCCCAAGAGACGTGAACTCCTCTCCTTCCACGCGATCCTCAGTCTGCCCAAACAACAAACACCGCCGGAATTTCACCCTCAAGCGCGCCCGCACGCCCCAGCTGAGTGTGGCGACAGCTGAGAGCAGCGCCAGCAACCCTGCTTGCTGCGCACTCTGACGGGGGCGAGACCTTCTCTTCTGCTGCATCATCGGTGCCCGTCTTCGGCTCTGCGCTCTTTGTCCGCGTGAATGCCTATGGCGCAAGCATGCACACGCTCAGCTCACGCTCAGAGCTCCGCGTTTACCACATCTCACGGGCTCCATTTCGACCGCGAGGGCGGGGGGTGGGCGGGGCGAGAATCGCACGTTGAGCAGCCCCCGCATCGCAGACACGGACCCCGAAAATTTCATGGACTGGTGGCCCATCATCCCCCTGCGCGATGTCTCCCTCTGCAGCAGATCAGAGGCCTGTTAGACTTGACGCCGCAGCCTTCTGCGGGCATGTGCAGAGGGCCAACCGCGCAGTGCTTGGACGCCTGCTGCTCAGGGCTAGGTCTTGTGGAGGGTGTCAGCACGCAGCATCCTATGGGGGTACGGGTCAAGCATGCCAGGGCTCTTGTACCTTGATATCTGCAGGGCTCTTTTTCGCGGCCGCCGGCGGAGACGCACCGTCGCCCGCCTTCTGAGCAGGCGGCGGCGGCAACTCATCGTCATCGCCACCGCCGGCCTTGGCTTCGGCGCTCGGGAGCCGCTTGGGCGGCGGCGGCAGCGCATCCGGGTCCTCCACCGCAGCCTCCTCTGCGCCCTTCACGCCCGCTGCCTCGCTGCCTTCGTCCTTTCCTTTCGGGCTCCTGCAAAGCAAATGACTCAGCGAACCCTCGCGCTCCTGTTTTTGACTACCGTGCGGCATACGGCCTGCTAGGGGGGCACGAGGACGCACTTTGTGGACTCCATGGAGCCTGTTGAATTGACGCGTTGGATGATCTCAGACGCGCCAACCGAAGGACTGCTCACTGGAGCAGGGATTGAAATTGTGGCCTTTGGAGCTTTTCCCGCCTCCTGCCCTTCCTTGTTGGTGTTGTCTTCGCTGAGGCGCTTGAGCCACCTGCCGCCATGACGCTCAGCAAACCCATCAACAATTGGTTTCATCTTCACCGCAAGCGCACCATTGACACGGGAGGCACACTGACCCAAGGTCATGCACAATCTTCTTTCCGGGCGGCGCAGGTAAATTCCCCATAGGCGACTTCCCAGCAGCACCCTGCATCCATCGAGAGCCATGGGGGTACGTGGAGTGTGAGCGCGGGAGGAGTTTACGGGCAAGGGTAACAGCAAAGCAAGTGCCAGCCCGGCTCCAGGGACGCTGAAGCAGCTTGGGGACTCACCGGTGGCTGGGGGGGCTTTGGCACGCCAGGAACACCACCCTGCTTCTTCTGAGCCTCCCTGATCCTGTCGACGAAGTTGGAGGCCTTCGTAGTTCCGACAACATTTTTGACAGCTCCCCACTTCTTTGCTGGGCCTGCGGCCGCGGGCGCCGGGTCCTCTTTGTTGAACATGTTCTTCATGCGCTCAACCTGCCGTTAGATAGAATTAGCATTTCCATGTGTCGGTGCCACTGAGTGGGCGGTGCCGTGCAAATCCACGGCCGAGGACTCCGCCATTGCTAGAAGTGTGCCGGGAGTACCTTGTTGACGGGTTGATTCGCCGCATTCTTCTGCTCTAATGCCTCCGCAAGCTTTGCCTTCCAGCTGTTTCCACCGTCCAGAGCCGCCATCTTTCAAGCAATCTGCGCGCGTTTCGGGTAAATCAAAGGGTGAGCCGGCAGATATATTGAAGCGTGGGGGCACACACCTACCAGGGATGAATGTAGAGGGTGGCTCGCCTTCACTCGTCAGTGCTCCGGTTGTCGTCGGGGGGCCCACAAAGAAATCCGGCGCTGCAGCACCACGACCCCGAACTTCTCTAGCAAATGCTCGGCGTAGGTCTTGAGTGACACAATGTGCGTGTTTCCAAAGCCCACGAAGCGCACCTGTGCAGCCACCTAGCTTGGCTTGGATGCGCGGGTCCCTCAGGGACCCCTCCCTCCGTGACCCTCTTCTTGCAGACACTTCACCCCAGGTTTAGACCACAAATCAAAAACTCTTCCGAAACCGACAAACTCACAAAAACCGACAAACTCACAAAACTACTCACAAAAACTCAAAAACGCGATCTCTTTGGACAGAACTTTTACTCGTTCACTGTACATGCGCTACTCGACTCCGGATCTCCTCCGCATGAAAGACTCCTCCCTTAGAAGCTGCGTCTCTTCCTCCGCCTTCACCTTATTCGCCGCCGCAGCGGCCAACTACAGGAGGGCATACCAACATGTCAAACAATGAGAGTGAGGCAGGACCCCAAAGCACTTCCTTCGTGTGACAGTAGACATATTGAGGGCGGGCGTTGTGCCCGTTCAGCTCGCGACTCCTTGAGAATAGGATCGCCGCCTTCCTCCTGCGGCCAAAGAGGCAGTAAATCAAGGACGGCACGGCGACCCGGGCTCCGACACCATGCTAACTTGGCTCCGGTCACCGCTCGCCGCGCAGGCAGGAGCATATTCGGGCGGTACCGGATCGAGCTCTTTCTGTGCGCTCTTCCAGCCACCGTCCGGCGCATGCGGCTGAAACATTGGAGGGGAGGGTTGAAATACGTGAGCCCGCAGGCGTGCTGATCGCTCAGGGCGTACGCTCAAACGGAGCACACACCGCCAAGCGTGCGGCGCACATGCAATGCTGTGCTCTGCCCTGGAACTTTTCAGCGATGAGCGCAGATCGCCGCGACCCAAGTCCCGTCCTAGGAAGCTGATAGAGTGTGGCGAGCGAGGGCATACGTGGCGATGTGGGAGCAGAAAGGCAGGTCAGGGCCGGGGGGGGCGGAGGGAGGAGTGGGGCTGGCCTGCGTTGACACAGTGCGTCTCTCGACAGAGGCAGTGCGCGAGGCGGAGGACGCTACGCGCGACGGTCGCGTGACATCGCTGCGCAGCTCTGGGCGCTGCCACGAGTGATCCTCGCGGCCAGAGCTGCGCCGGGCGATCGAATTGGTCGCGAGGGTCTTTTTCAGCAGCTTCTCCTGTTGGCGGCGAGGAGGGCGGTCAGGCTTCGCGCGCGGCGGGCGCGCGCAAGGTGGGGATGAGCCAAGGGCGGTCAAGTACTGCTTGTCAGGGTGGCTCTGACGGCAACTGCAGCGACGGTCTGAATGGATGTTGGATAGGGACACGGGGGCCAGACCTCTTCGGTCAGTACAAGCGCTCTTCGAAGGCCTGGAAACCTTTTCGCCAGCCGCTCGAATTCGCTGGGCGACAGCCTGCGGTGTGCAGTCTGGATAACACTTCCCGCACGTGCTGAGCACAAGTGTTGAGTGGCAAGCGCCGGGGTAGCCAGCATCACAGATGGCACTGTCGAGCAGCGACGTGGCGGTGCGGACGAAAGCGGCACAGGTGCGCTGGAACGAAGGGCGCTCAGTGGGTTCCGCTGCACCTGTACAGGCACGTCGGGGAGCAGTCGTCCTGCCAAGGCCAATCCCCGCTGACTTGGCCCACAAGTTACTGCCGCCAGCGAAGGCACAAACAAGATCTGGCCTGCATGCGCGGCGCCTCGCGCATGGAGGCCTACGGGGAGTGGAGAGCGCGGGGCGGGGGAAGGGTCCGTACCTCCAGCGGTGTGGTGTTGGGCTCTCCCGAATGCTCTTCCATCACCCCATCCGACCTGTGGAGATTCTGGGTGAAACTACGGCTCGTCCCATGCGCAAAGAATGTGCCTTCGGCATCTTCCAGTAGTCCATTGCCACCCGTGCTGTTTCACGGACAGTCGTGCCGAGAGAGCGGAGAGGGCGTCACCCAGGGCTGCGCGGTGGCTGTTCCTCGTCCCACACATAGCGAGTCTGCGCAAGTCCGCCCGGGGTATTCAGTTCCCCTGGCGGTCCAGTACCGGCCAAGTACGACTATATAATGGTGTCCCCAGGGGAGCAATCGGTCAGCTGTGCTGGGCCGGGCGGGTTGGGGCGCTCCTTTTCGAGTTTGCCCTGCGCAACTGCTGCGAGGTCTCCTTCCCTGCTCGTGGTGCGCTGCGTTGCAAGGACTTTTCCGCTCTCCGCAGTCGTGAGCACGTCAACGTTTTCGCCATTCACCGACACGTCCACTGTGTCTGCTAGCCACTTCACTCAATGAGGGAGGATTGTGCGAACTTGGGGTGATCAGACGGAGTTTTGTGGATTTGTTGCGTTGTGAGTGGAAATTCAGCGTAGGCTCACCGTTTTTTAAGAGAAACAAGAAGTCTCCTTTGTTTCCAAGATCATTCAGCAAGTAATCATTGACCATCTGGACCAAGATCAATCAATAAACCAGTACAAGATTTCAGTGTTGGCCTTCAAACAACACGTCTAGGATTCTTCAAGGAAGTTCTGTGCGATTTATGGAAGGTTCATACTCTTATTTGCCGTAGAGTGGCGGAGAGTTGTTTGAGGCAGTCTGACTGAAGCTGCACATGTGACTCCTCCAATCAGTCTCTGATCAAATGCAATTCAATGGTCAATCGCGGACGACTAGGGCACCGCTGACTGAGGGCGGTCTGAGGGCTGCGGGCAGGCTCACGTGTTTGAGTCGTGGAACGTTTGATATGAGAAGCATCGCGCGACGCCGGTAATCAAGTTCCCGGTGCCGCCGTTTGTTAGCTGCTTGGAACCATGGATGTCCCCTGCTCTTCGTCGCAGAATATCGAAGCTCCGGGTCTGTCTTAAGAAGCTGGCAAGGTGGTAACGAGACAGATGTCCTCTCAGTGAATTCAAGCAGCGTACATCTTTGACGCTTAAACGTTCAGGTCCTCGTGTCTGTGGGCAAGAGCGCACCCGCGAAATCAGATCTTTCGCGCCCTTATCGATGTTGTCCCAGTCCGGCGAGTGGAATGTAAACGATCCTGAACGCGACCCAGCCTTATCAGACTAGAATCCTCCGGAATGGTAGTCGCTGAGCAAATCGTAGCAAACTGACGCGAATCACGCACTTACGCAGCGAGCAAGAACCCATCATCAACTTTATCAGATGCACCTTTACGTATCGTGTTGAACAGCCTCGGGAAGCTGAGATCGAAGAACGGGGGGACGCCGCAGAGCATCTCATAGAGCACGACGCCGGTCGACCTGCGATTTCGAGGCCGCTTAGGCGGGGCAGCGGGGACTATCGTCCGCCGATAGTTCAGGGACTTGTTCAGGAACTAACGTCCCTGAACAAATCGCTTGGTGTCTACCGCCCTCTTGAAGGCTGCAGAGGCTGCGGTGGCGGCGGGCGGCACCAGAGATCCACCTCCTGGCCGTACGGGGCTGCGACAGCGCCGCTGGACGAGGCCGAGGAGGCCGCGAGCATCTCTGGCGCGACGTAGTACGGCTGCACCCCCGGCACACACAGAGAACATGAGCACACCAGCACACGCAACGGTCGCGGCGCTCCCTCGTGCCTGCCGCGCGGGACGCTGCGGAGCTGCGCACCTGCCCGCAGATGGTCCGCATCTCTGCCCCCGGCTCGTCTGTGTTGGCGCGGACGTGCGAGAAGTCAACAAGCTGCGGGCAAGAAACGCGGTCAGGCTGCAGCTGGTGAGCAGATTGCGAGGATCCGCAGAAGTAGGGTCAGTTGGGGTTTCCAGTCGTTCGGGGCGCAAGCCACCAGCACACCTTGACTGAATGGAACTCCTCACGGGAAGGATCGTCGGTCAAGAAAACGAGCGCGCCGGTCTACGGAAGACGCAGGAGTAAGCGGGAGGAACTCAGTACGTGACTGTCTGAGCAGAATTCTCGCACGTCTCCGGGGAAGAGCGGTCACATGCTGACGCACAGTCCAGGACCAGCAAGCAGCTCGCACGGCTGCGAGTTGTGAAACGCGGGCGGGCGGAGTACCGAGACAGCGCGGTGCGCGATGTCAATGGAGTGCAGGTGAGCGAGCGCATTGAACACATCGACTGCAACCGACACAGCCTCGCACTCCGGAAGACCACGCTTGTTGGTCTGTGTGCCGCGCAGTGGCTTCGGTTAGTTCGGCAGCCGCGACCAGACTGATAGGAGGGCATCTGGCACGACCTCAAGGCGAGTGGCGACGGAGGTGCAAGGAAGCTTCTCCATCACAATGTGAAGCTTAGATGGTGACTCAACCACCTCGACGAGCGACACGCACGAGGGGTGCTTCAGGTCCGCCAGGACCCGCCACTCATGAGCAGCCCGCTCGGGATCGAATCCCGCGAGAGTCTTATCGACCGTTCTGCGGGAAGCCGCGGTGAATTACCTGGCTGTCCAGTACAGGTCTGCGTGCTTTTCTTCCGTGGGGGCGACCGACGTAGCAAAGTGCTCTGCTGGGGTGGGCAGGCGGGCTCGACCTGATGGCGACCTGGGCCCTGGACTTTCTGTGTTCTGCTGTGCGCAGGATTGTCAACCCGTACCTGCACAGGGTGTGCCCTCCTGCTGTGAGTACAGCAGCCGATATAGCAAGGAGTGACCCAGCACCAACAAGTGCGAGGCTCGCAGCGCCAGATGGGGCGCGCACTGGACTGTATCCGTGCCGATGTCATAGTTGGTCAGCGACTTTTCACCGAGCCTCCCGCGCTGGTTGCCTTTCCTCGACAGGAATGAAACGGCACCTCCCATGCTTCAGGACGCCGCTTGTTCGCAGCCTGGGGGGCCTTCGCTCCAGGTGTTTCTCTGTCCAGGGTCCGTCGACAAAATGCGACCCAGCGTCGACAAAATGCGACCTGTGCTCGGAACTCCAGAAGCTCCAAGGGCGATTCCGGGCGTATCTCACGGAATAAGCCGAGCCTGCGCTGGTCAGAACAAACACGGTCTCGCGGAAGCTGACATGGGCGCCGGGGCGTCCAAGGGAGGCGCGGGGAGCGATATTCGCAGCAAATTTAGCATTGGAGCACAGACTTCAAAACCTGAACGGTACGCCCCACTTCTGTCTCTCTCTCTCTCTCTGTTGTGAGAGGTCGCTCGGTGAGAGGAAACAGGGCGGTGCGTTGTGCGAAGATGAGATAACGCTGCTGCAGTCGGGAATGCGCGTGGCAGCATGCTGCCCTGACGCAGCGAAATGAAGGCATAATTTTACATTATCATTTTGACAGCGTGGGACCGCTGCACAACGCGGCCTACGATGGTCGCGTCAGCGAGATAACGCGATTGATCAAGACTGGCGCAGATCCGAACGCGACCCGGAAGTTAAGGTTAGCAAAAAGAGCACCGCCCCTCTGTCGCAAGGACGTGTCCATAGTATTGCTAGGACATCTGCGCTCCTTGGACCAGCTGCTGCTCAACCTCTTTTACCAGTGCTGCAAGGAGCAGACCCGACTTGTTCGAGGATATGCTGACAGAGCTGCTGACGCCTGCAGGCAAACACCCCTGATGTACGCTGCACAAGGAGGTCATTCAGAGGCTTGCAAAGAACTATTGTCGCGAGGTGCCAAGCTTCATGTGGTGGATGACGACGGGTTGTCTTCCTGGTTCTCACATCTATCGATCCATGTTCTCAGATCGATCGACAGCAGAAGCGCTGCAGCTCTGACTTCGCGTTGAACCCAACAGGAAATGTGCGCTACACTTTGCCGCAGGGGCGGAATACACGGCTGTATGCGATTTACTGGTCAAAGAGGGAGCGAATCGAGATGCAAGGGACGGACAGGGGTCTCTTTCAACCACAGTCCCGCACGTAACGTTGCACGCATCTTGCGATAGCACATTGCAACGCCGCATTCGAAGACGAGCCCTCATGAATAAAGTCCGGCGTTTCGACGCAGGCGAATGCCCTTTCAGCTGGTTGCACATGAAAGTCCACAGCGTGCCGCGCTCCTCAAGCTGCTCAAGTCTGCAAAGTAAGATCCCGCGTCTGCGCAAGCTCCAAGCCGGGCCTCACAGCTCGTTCGTGAAGTGACATCGACTTTGGACAGAGCTCGCTTTCGGTGCAGAAAGATCAGCGCTATTTCCGGGAGCCGTGTTAATGGCACGAAGAGCGTAGCCACCTCGCTAATTCCTGCGGAACAGTGCGAGGCTGGCAGATGCCGCTGCGCACGGATACGCCACTTACGTACGTGACGCGATCAAGGCCGGGGCCAACGTCGCGTATGCGGATCGGGACGGGTCGCAGCCCGTCTCGCCCCTGCTGGACTCGAGGCAGGGTCCCGAGCTGCAGCAGGGCCCCGACGGTGCGTGGATAGTGCATGGTGGCTGCGGTACTGAGTGGCATCTGGGCACTCGCATGGCCAGGCTCACGGCACTGCACATGGCGGCGAGGGGCGGTCACCACCAAGTGTGCGAAATTCTCCTTGCGGCAGGGGCAGACAGGGAGACCAAGACTGCAACCGGGTATCGCAGTCACCCGGCAGGCCTCAGTTTGCTCGTTGCTTAGTCCCTACCAGGGTCAGCCAACAATCGAATCGACGAGGCCGGGATCCTGGATTAGTTTTGTGCATCCACCTCGTGACAGGCCCAGGATTACGCTGAACGCGATTTTGCTGCAGATTGCGACCGTTCGAAATGACTCAGAAGGGCTCCGAATTGGCAAAGCTCCTCGTGCCCCGGAGGCACGTTCCCATCCCAGGCCAGACCTCAGACTCTCACGCGAACCGCGCCCCGAGTTGCAGCGGCGTGCTCTGACGACGCGACATGCCGCGTAGGATCACGCTTCTACAAGCGTGTAGGAGCGGAGACATCAAAGTCGTTCGTGATGCGATCGCGGATGGAGCAGACACGACTGAGACTGACTCGCGCGGGTGCCGCGCCCGCGCCGGGCCTCCGCACTGTCCTGGAAACCGGCACGGGTGCGCCTGATACGAGAAGGGTCGTGGCAGACGCACGGCACTGCACGTTGCCGCGACAGCTGCACGATTTGAGCGGAGCTGCTGCAGGGCCCTCGTCGACGCTGGGGTCAGTAGAGAAGCGCGGGACGCGCAGGGGTACGCTCCCAAGCCCCGCCCGGCGACGAGCGCTACTGCCGATGGGAGTTGCCCGAGCGCCATCTCAACACGCTGGTGCCCACAGGAAGACAGCTTATGACTTGGTCAAGCACTGGGCGGAGCCAATGCTATGCGGCATCCTAAAACCGCTCAGGCATGCCGCTGCCTTGGTCCTGGCGCACAGTGCCGAGCCGCGCTACGCCCACACGTGCCCGCGCGGGCATGTCCCTGCTGTGGCTGGGCCCGTCTCAGAATCCTGCATGCTTGCAGCATGCGCCTTGCGGAGGCAGCCAGGATGGGCGACGCTCGCGAGGTCGAGGCGCTGCTGGACCTGGGCGCCGACCCAGACGTCCCTCAGCACGACCGGTTCCGCCCCTGCCCGCCGGCGTGTTCCGCGTGGCTTCTGGCTGTGTCGTTCGGCGCACACAACCCGCAGTGCTGCAGCTCCTTGGCTGAGCGCGGCCGCGCGCAGGATGTATCCTCTGCACATTGCGGCACAGCGGGGGTAGGGATGCTGCGCCCTGAACCCGAACCCAGACCCGAACGCACGACTGCATATGGTGGGAAGGACTGCGCTGTGTGGGGCTCGCGGCTCAGAGGTCAGCGCGGCAGGCACGTCGAGATCTGCGATCTGATGCTGGCGTTCGGCGCGGACAAAGACGTGCGGAACCGCGACAGGTGCGGGGATGAACGAATCCAGCCCTGCTGCCTCCTCGGGCCCGCCTTCTTTCCCTGCGTGGCGCCAGCGCGTTGCAAACGGGAGGCGCGCGCGCAGGCTCTTACCGTCGGAGCTGGCGCTGCAGAACGAGGCCTTGGAGCCGTGGGTGCGAGAGCGGCTCGCGGAGGTGCTCACGCATGATCGGCGGTGCGCACCGCCCCACCAGCGCGCGCGGCCGGAAATGGTGGGCAGGCCCGCAGCTGACCGTGCCGCGCAAGCAGGACGATGCGACGCGCCAAGACCAACCCCGACCCGCGCAGGGCGTGCAAGGAGGCCGGCGCTGCGCGCCGCGGGGCGCCCAGTGGCGTCTTGGCAGAGTTTGCTGCGCCCGAGTGGGCGCGCGCGCTGCGGCGCTCAGGAGCTACTACGGTCGGCGCCAGTAAGCTGCGCGGCGCACGACTGGCCACAGCAGGGTAGGGTCTCATGGCGCCTCTACGGAATGGGATCCGTCGTATTCAGTGGGTGAATGAAGTTATTGTGTGCATCATCTCGTATGCCGTCTTCTGCT
>ENA-UOXV01006619-UOXV01006619.1-marine-metagenome-genome-assembly--contig:-NODE-6619-length-12059-cov-9.208181_pt1 | contig 12059 bp, 12 predicted proteins | sample MGYA00238165_ERZ766961 | MGnify/ENA primary metagenome ERZ766961 (study PRJEB28924, sample SAMN03173240) | marine metagenome | biome: Marine; feature: Water; material: Subsurface seawater | place: North... | reverse complement strand
CTAAAAAATGGATAAACTTCACTAAATTTTTTATATTCGGTAATCACTTTTCTTGAAATTAGTCTAAAATCACCAGAGTCCTTTTCAATTGGTATATTGGTAAATTTTTTTAAAATTTTGTAACCTATAGAAGATATAATTTTTTTTATTAATGGTTCACCATCTCTTTTTGTTCTTGTGCTAAAAACAACATCAAAGCCATCCTCACGCCAATGTTTCACCATTTCTGCTATTAAAGAAGGTGGATCCTGTAAATCTATATCTAAATTTATTAAAGCATCACCTGTGGACATTTGAATTCCAGCCATGATTGATTCCATAGGTCCAAACCTTCTAGAAAGATTAATAATCTTAATTTTATTATTTTTTTCTCTTTCTAAAATTAATTTTTCTAAAGATTTATCTGTAGAGCAGTCATTTATAAAAATAATTTCATAATCTAATTCTTGAATTTTATTAAGTTCTTGAGTCGTTTCTGTGATAAAGGAATCAATGCTTTCTTCTTCATTATAAAAAGATACAATAATTGAAATTTTTTTATTCATTTTATTTTACTAATCTTATTAATTTTGGGTTTGTTGGATGTTTAAATCCTCCTTTATGAAGAACTTTATTTTTAAAACTATCTGGAAAATGAAAATAAGTTTTTTTTCCAATTTGCATAAAGTCATCTTTTGAAATTGTTTCACTTTTTCTTATCTTTTTGACGTCATGTTTATCAACTTTAATTCTTTTAAATGATTTTAATTTTTTCATTTTCAAATCGAACCCTGTATCAAGAGAAATTCTAATTCCTGCATTATTTTTTCTAAATGATTGATGAATTATAGTTGCATCAGCTATAACCATATATCCTTTTTTTGGTGAATATTTTATAGGTTTAAACTTATTTGAAATATCTTTACCTAATTTTGAATTTTTAAGTGGCATTAACCATTTTTCTTCAAAATTATTTGGTGGTTCTGCATATCTAATATTATTTCTAGCAATATCTCCCAATATAAATAAATGAACAGCGCACCAATTTGGATTTGCACCAGTCCATGTGTCTGAATGCATTAGTTCAGTTGGATGTTTTCTAAGCATATTCTTTTTTCTAATATTTGGTAATTTTAGTCTTATATTTGGTGGAAAATGAAAATTTTCTATTAAACTTTCGAAATTAAAATATTTTAAAATTTGAACATAATTCTTTAAAAGACAATTAAATTCTAAAGAGTTTTCATTTTTTGGAACCATCAGGCCATTTGGTGTTAAATTCGATAATTTAGACGATTTAGAAAGAATTTTTTTGATCAAATCATTTTCTTTAATTAATATTTCATTATCGTTAAAACATCTTGAAACATAATTTATTGTAGATGATTTAATGTTATAAAATAAATTATCTGGAATTTTGATTTCGTACATTAGGTCATTGATTTTTTTTCCTTTAAATCTTTGACTTAACTGTTTTAAATAATATTTTCTAATTTTTAATGTCATAGGAGTTCTTATTATAACCCAACTTATTAAGAACACCAATCATGCGATGAATTTTTCTCTATATCCTGTCTTAATTTGATAATTACTTCTTCATCTTCTATGACTAAGTTATACATATTAGACTGATAGTTTTTTTGATCGCTTTTCAAATTAATATCAAATATTGGATCAAATCTTCTATTGTGAATATTGCATCTAACTTTACAGTCAGATTTTTTGTAATCATTCATTGTAAACTTTATACCCACTTCATTATTGATTCCTAAGTAACCACCTTCGTGTGGACAAATTAAGGGGAAGACTTTAATATTGTCATTATCTCTAATTAATTGAAAACTAAGTATTTTTGTTTCATTGCCAACTTTTACTACATCATCTTTAATATCATTTAAATTTATCTTTATTCTTTGTTCATCTATACCTTTATAATCAAAAAAACAATTTTGCTTTTTTATGTTAAGAGTATCTTCGTAAGAGAAATTTGAAATATCATCTTTATTGAAAAAAAAACCATTTTCCCTTAGATCTGCTCTTCTATTTAAAAATGGATGATCATCATTTTTATAATCATTAAAGCTTTTTAAAAACATCTTTTTAAAAAAAGGTGTAAATATAGAGAGTATAAATTTATTTTTTGCTCCAATATAATATGTAATTTTTGATCTACATCCTTTTCCTGGTATTTCAATTTCTTCATTTAATTTTAAAAATTGAAATAAAAAAAAACTAAAAGTTTCTAAGACTCTATTTTTTCCATCATCTTTCATCAGAGTTAGGATGGGAAAAGACATAAATAAAAATTTAAAATACCTGATAAACGAAACAATTTCCCCATAATGCACACCTTCATTGCCGTAGCCTCCAGCTAAATTGGCATGTAGATGGTTAAAATGAGGGATATCCCTGTGATTAAACAATGCATCACTTGTCTTATATTTGCCTTCAATAGAAAAATTAAACGACTTATACGAGAAACCTATCTCCTTGCCCTTATTTATTATTTGTTCTGTGGTAAAAGATTGCATTTATATAATTAAATTTAGATTAAAATATAATAATATTATTAATAATCAATAGCAATAAATAATAAAAATACGAAATGTCACAAGCATCTTTACCAAAAGCTAGAAATAATTTCTTTTTATTTATTAAAATTTTAACAATTCTTATATTTATGTATTTATTTTTCATATTTATAAATCAAAAAGATTTAATTAATTCTTTGGCAAGTATTTCTATCAAAGAAATTTTTTTTATCTATTTTTTGTATCTCTTTTTACCAATTGCAATGGCTTTTCGTTGGTTTGTAATTTTGGAAAATTTTTCTAAAATCAAATTTATTGATTTATTAAGAAATATAATTTCTGGTTTTTCAGTAAGCTTAATATTTTCATCTGCTTTAGTAATTGATGCAGTAAAATTTATGAGAATAAAAAAAGAAGTTGGCTATGAGAATGCTTTCATACTTACTTCGATAGATAAGTTTTTTACATTATTTTTTAAAATACTTTTTTTATTAATCTTCGTAGTATTTTATTTGCACTTTTATGAAGAAATAGAACCTAATGTTATCTTAACTTTATTAATTTTAACATTTTTTTATCTCTTAATTATTTTCAGGATTGATAAAATAATTGTTTATTTTTTTCGGAAATTTTTAGTTAAAAGAAGATACAAAAATATTGAAAAAATATTTAAAAAAACTAAAAAAAAAATAATTAGGTTGATATTTGTCAATTTAATTATCCAGTTAATTAACTCTTCTATATATTTTTTGATTTTTTTATTTTTAGATAACAATTTAGAATTTATCAAAATATTAATATTTGTTCCAATAATTGAGTTACTTAGTCAATTTTCATTTATAATATTTGGTATGAAGGAATTTAGTACTGTATTTTTATTAAGTTTTTTTAATATTGAAAAAGAATTAGCCTTGGCTGCGGCATTGATCTATTTATTTTTGGAGTATTTGGTTATAATTACTCTATATTTAGTTTTAAATTTTAATAAAATAAATTTTTTAAAAAAAAAATAGAGTATTAAAAATCTCTTTTATAAAATTCTTGATCGTTATAAACGTCAAATACGTTTGCTACTTGTGGAGAAAAATGCTCTCCTAATGGTGTCAAGACAACGTTTTCATTATTTATTTGAATTAATTCATCTTTTTCAAATGAAATTAAATTTTTTAGTTCTTTTTTAAAGTAATCTTTGAAAGGTATTTCATATTTTTTTTCAAAAAAACTGAATTCAATATTAAAAAATGTTCTGATGTGTCTTATTACTTCTCTTCTAATAACATCATCTCTTTTCATTTTTAAGCCTCTATATATAGGAAACCTTCCATTATCAATAGCATCTCTATATAAGTTTTGCTCATAAAAGTTTTGAAAATAATAATCGTCATTTAATACACCATGCGCAGAACTTCCTACCGCAATAAAATTAGTTGCCTCTCCTTTTTGAGTTCCTAGTGAGTTATACACTGCTTTACCTTCCTTCATCGATTTTGTTAAAGGGTCATTTGGCAAAGAATAACTCTCGAACCCAGCTCTAGTGTATCCTGAGTTAATAAGTATTTCACTTGCTTTTTGGAAAACTGCTTTTCTGTCATAAAAATCTAACATTGGTTCATTACGAACCATTTTTATCATATATTTTCTTGTTCCTGGTTTATAATGAACGTACATTGTTTGTAATTGGGATGGCTTTAATCTGGTAACTTCTTGAATAGTTTTTTGTATTGTTTTTGTTGTTTGTCGTGGTAACCCAATCAATAGATCAAAATTAATTACTGGAAAAAGTTTTCTAATTTTTGGTGTTAAAAGTTTGTCTAAGAGCTCAGGGGGCTGTATTCTATTAATTTCTTCCTGAACACCATGATCAAAGTCCTGAATTCCAAAAGAAAGTCTATTAACACCCATCTCATGATAAAATATCAATGTCTCTTCAGTCACTCTTCTTGGATCAACTTCAATAGTAAAATCACCAAGATTATTAAAATCTATTAAATTTCTAAGTCTTCCAACTAAATATTTAAATTCTTCTTTTTTGTAATAAGTGGGTGATCCACCACCTAAATAAATTTCTTTAAAGTTAAAAGTTATTTTATTGTCTGCAAGATGTTTTTCTAGCATGTCAAATTCTTTAGCTAAATAATCATGTAAGTAACCTTTAACTCTAGAGTAATCTTGTGTTATTTCTTTACTGCAGAGACAGAAGTTACAAAGCTGTTCACAAAATGGGGTATGAACATAAAATAACACTGGTTTTGTTTTGTTTTTTGGAAACCAATCACAAATTGCGCTCTTATACTCATCATGTCCAAATTTTTCTGTCCAAATACCTTTGGTAGGATATTCCGTATAATCATAGATTAAATTGCCATGATATTTTTTTATCAAATTTGCATTTTCTAGAACTTTTCCAGCTTCACTTATGGTAAATTCACTGCTCATAATTTATATAATTTTTAATTTTATCTATTCTTTATATTATATCTATTTTTAATAAAGTAAAAAGAAACTGATGCAATTATTCCTGCTGTTTCAAATTTATTATTGTTTAATAGGGCTAAAATCTCTTTTTTATTAAGCCATTTTTTTTGTAAATTTTCATTTTTTTTTTCATTAATCAAGCCATCACCAATCTTTGCTGTAAAAACAAAATCTTGCCCACAATGATATGTGCCGTGACGGGTATACTTAAACAATAACTTCCAATTTTTGCCTGTATATCCAGTTTCTTCTAATAATTCTCTTTTTACAGTTTCAAGTGGTTTTTCATCATTTTCAATATGACCTCCTGGGAAACCCAAAGATTTTTTTTTTATACCCCTTCGATATTCATTTAGAAATAGTATTTGATTTTTTTCATTTTTAAGAATTACCATTGCAGCATTTTGAAGTTTAATTTTATGAAAATTTTTCCTTGATTGTTGCTTATTTTTAAAATCTTCTCTATAGACTGTAATAAAAGGATTATAATTATAAACAATTTTTTTTTTATTTTTCACTATTATCTCTAATTATTAATATATATATAATGTTAGTATGAGTTTAAAGAAAAGACATAATAGAATAAATCTTATTACAAAACAATGGAAACTTGAAAAAACACATTCCTTAATAACAAGGTATAAAATAGATCTTAAATTTTTTGAAGAATTTAAATTTAATATAAAGCTATATATCTCAAGGGCTCTTAACATTAATTTTAACATTAATGATAAAGTTTTTATAAAAAATATTGATAAGGCAAGAAATAATAGACTTAACATAACACCGAATGGTGCAATAGTACCTAAAAGAGAATTTCATTTGGAATACAATTTAGTCTTAAGAAGTTGGTGTAAATTAGTTTCTCAAATCTCAATGAAAAACCCGAAACTTCTTAGTTTATTTAGGATTACCCCAAATATAAGAATTAAATTTGGAAAAGAATTGAAGGATAACAAAAACAGGGATCTTTCAACATCACATCCTCATTCTGATGCATGGGTAGAGGGACCATGGGGTATGAATTGTTACATACCTTTTTTTGGTGATACCAAAAATAATAATTTGCAATTCTATGAACCTATTAGTGAATTCAATGAATCATTCTTGGCTATCTCACCTTCTTATAAAAAGATGCAATGGGTAATGGATTATTATAAAGAAATAAAAAAAATAGTTCCTTTGGAAGGGTATGTTAATTTATCTGATTATGCAGCTATACATAATACCTTTAGAAAACCTAATTGTGGGACTAGAGTTTCAATAGATACAACTTTATTTGTGGGAAACCATAAGCCGCATAAAGATAGGCTAAAAGAATATACTGATAAGATACCTAATATTGGATTAAATTATTTTGTCGATTCTGGACAATATGAGAAAAATAAACCTGCTGATAAAGTTAGTACATATTCACACTATACATCTAAAGTTTTAAAATTAATTAAGTTTTAAACAAACAAGAAAAGTTTATAATAAACATATGTCGAATTTAGATGTACTATTAATTACACCTCCATCAAGGCTTGATGTATATCAAACATTATCAAATGATTATGCCGCCATAGAGCCTCCTGTGTGGTCAATGTTAATTGCAAAATATTTATCAAAATTGAATTACAACGTTCAGATACTTGATGCAGAAGCAGAAAATTTTACACACGAACAAACAGCAGAGAGCATTGCTGATAAAAATCCTAAACTTGCAGTATTTGTTATTTATGGACAACAGCCATCTGCTTCAACACAATGCATGCCGGCTGGAACTAAAACTTGTAATAAATTAAATTCAATAACAAATGGACAAATAAAAACATTAGTTATGGGAACTCACGCATCAGCTCTGCCTAAAAGAACATTGGAGGAGGAACCTTATGATTTTGTATGTCAAGGTGAAGGGCCAATAACAATTTCCAATTTGATTGATGTTATTAAAAATAACAAAAAAAATTATGATAAAGTTCCAGGGCTTTGGTACCGTGATAAAGACAACGATATTAAATCAACCATCAGAAGTGAAATGTTTGATAATTTAGACTTACACTTACCAGGGCAAGAATGGAGTTTTTTAGATATGTCAAAATATAAAGCTCACAATTGGCATACATTTGGAAGATTAGAGACAAGAAATAAATATGCATCTTTACAGACAAGTCTTGGATGCCCTTTTAAATGTACTTTTTGTTGTATCAATGCACCATTTGAAAGAAATACAATTCGTTTTTGGTCAGCAAAACATATTTTTAATCAAATTAAAACACTTGTAGAAGATCATGGAATTTTTAACATCAAGATTCCCGATGAAATGTTTGTTCTAAACCCAAAACAAGTAACAGAAATTTGTGATGAAATTATTAGTAGTGGATACGGAAAAGATTTAAATTTTTGGGCGTATGCTCGAATAGATACTTTGGAAGATAATATCATGTTAGAAAAAATGATTAAATCAGGATTTAGGTGGCTTGGATTAGGAATTGAGTCCAGTAACCCAAATGTAAGAGATGGGGTTATAAAGGGTAGATTTAGCAACTATGACATTGAAGGTGTGGTAAAGAAAGTAAGAGACATGGGCTTTAATGTTGGGGCTAACTATATATTTGGTTTACCAGAAGACAACTTTGACTCAATGAACGAAACTTTAGATTTGGCTCTAAGAATAAATAGTGAATGGACAAATTTTTACTCTGCGATGGCTTATCCTGGCTCTCAGCTATATCCACTTGCACAAAAAAATAAGTGGAAACTACCTGATGATAAAAATGGTCCTGGATGGATAGGTTATTCTCAGCACTCATACGATACTTTGCCGTTGAGAACAAATCACTTAAAAGCCTCTGAGGTTTTAGAATTCAGAGATAAAGCTTTTGATACATATTTTAATAATAATAATTATTTATCAATGATTGAAAATAAATTTGGAGTAAGTACACGAGAGCATATTTCAAAAATGTCAGAACATAAGCTTAAAAGAAAGCATCAATTTGAAGATGTAAATTATTAACATTGATTTTTACTCAATATTAAATATAAATTTGAAATGTTTTCATCTGTAATTATTAGCGGTGCACTTGCCCAAGACCATGAATTTATTTACCCATATTACAGATTATTAGAGGCTAATAGTAAATTAGATGTTTGCTTAATAGGTGGAAAACCGGTTCAGGGTATACTTGGAACTCAAATACCACCAAATAAAAATCATCCTGTAAAAGATATTGATCAGATTAAAGTTGAAGACTATGACCTTTTAGTTCTTCCTGGTGGGGTAAAAGCTATGGAAAAAATAAGACAAGATAAGAGATTGATTAATTTTATAACTAATTTTCATAAAGATGATAAAGTTATAGCCTGCATTTGTAGTGGAGCTCAGCTTTTAATCTCTGCAAAAATTGTTAAGGATAAAAAAATAGCAGGCTACTATAGTATGAAGGATGATATAACTAACGCAGGTGCAATTTATACTGATGAACCAGCTGTTATTGATGGAAAAATAATTACTACCGCACACTATAAAGACATGGGACCTTGGATGAAGGCAGTTCTTAGTTTTTTTGATGAATAATAAAAAATATTTTTCCTATGATAATAAGGTTGTATCTAAACCTTGGGGTAACGAATATGTTATTTACAGAAATTCAAACAAACTGTCAGTAACTCTTCTTAATATAAAATATAATAAAAAAACTTCTCTTCATTGTCATCCAGCAAAAAAAACAGGTTTTATTGTTTTATCTGGCAAAGCTTTGATACAACTTGGTTTATGGAAAGCTACATCTAAATATTTTAATGCGCCATCAAAATTAATGATTAGGACTGGCTTATTTCATTCAATAAAAGCTGCTTCAAAAAAAGGTCTTTGTGCACTAGAGTTTGAAACACCTGTAAACAAAAAAGATTTAGTTAGGTTTAAAGACTCATATGGAAGAGAAAAAAAACCCTACGAAGGTAAAGAATTTACAAGTAAAATATCAAAAAATGATATTATTTTTAAGAAAACTAAAAAAAAAACTTCACAAAAATATATATTTGATAATAAAGTTGAATTATCATTAGAAACTCATAAAAACTTTACATTGTTAAATAAAGAAAAAATGCAAACAATTTTTGCTATTCTAGATGGTCGTGTTGTTGATAAAAGAAACAGAAGTGTTCTTTCTTATGGTGATATTATTAAAACTGGAACTTTAAAAAAACTTTCAGAAGTATTTAAGATAAAAAAAAACCTCACATTGCTTAAGGTCAAAAATATATAAATGACTAATAATAGTAATTTTAGATATCAAGTTTTTAAAAAAGCCTCTTTAGCAAGAAATTTTGAAGAAGAAGTAATAGCAAATGTTAAAAATAAGAATATTAAAATTCCAGTTTATGTTTCAGCTGGTCAAGAATTTATAGCATCAACTATTGCTACTATATGTGAAATAAAGAAAATTAAACCATTACTGTTTGGTCAGCATAGATGCCACTCTACCTATTTAACTTTTGGGGGTGATAAAACTAAACTAATTGATGAACTGCTTGAAAAAAAAACAGGTTGTACTAAAGGTATGGGAGGGTCAGCGTCTATACATTCAAAAAAAATAAATATGTATGGGCACGATGGTTTAATGGGCTCAAATGGACCTATAGGTGTTGGCGCTTGCTATGCAACAAAAAAACCTACTATTATTTTTTTAGGTGATGCGGCAGCAGAAGAGGATTATGTATTAGGAGCATTAGGTTGGGCTTCTACCAAAAATTTACCTCTTCTAGTTATTGTTGAAGATAATAATTATTCAATTTTAACAGAAAAAAAAATCAGAAGAAACTGGGAAATGAGCGATGTAGCTAGAGCCTTTAAAATGAAGGGTTTTAACTTAGATGATAACCCTATGAATATTTATAAATATTCAAAATATTTTTTTAAACAACCCTGCTTATTAAATATAAATACTAATAGAATTTACTGGCATGCTGGTGCAGGGAAAGACTCTGAAAAAACTTTTGATAGATATAAGTCTGAAAAAAAATTACTAGGTATTGAAGCAAATTTAATAGATCGCAAAACTAAACAATTAATTAAAAAATTATGGCAAAAACGCTTAGAGAAGTAATTAAAGAGACTGTACATTACCACTTAAAAAAGAAAAAAGGTTTTGTTTTTGGTCAATGTCTTACAGCTGTAGGTTGGGTTGGTGGCACGCTACCACACTTAACTGAAAAAGATGGAATGATTGATTTATCAATGGCAGATGTTGCAAATGGTGGTATTGTTGCAGGTGCTGCACTATCAAATAGAAGACCAATATATGTAATTAGATATCAAGGCTTTAGTTGGTTTAATGCTCCAATTATTCTCAATTACGCATGTAAATCTAAAGAAATATGGGGCATTCCATCTCCAATCATGATTAGAGGAATTGCAATGGAGGGTTCCATTGGACCTGTTGCAGGATCCTCACATAATTCCATATATTACAAAATGCCAGGAATAAAGATTATCTCTCCAATGACACCATCTGAATATAAATATGCCTATAAATACTTTATGAAAAATGATGATGTTGTTTATGTGTCTGAGCATAGAGGTAGTTACGATAATAAAGACGAGCTAAAGGATTTTTTACCAGCAGACTGTGATTTAATATTATTTGCTATTTCAATAACTAGATTTGAAGCATTTAAAGTAAAAAAAAAATTAGAAAAAAAAGGATACAAAATTGGTATCGCTAATATTTTATGGATAAAACCTTTCAAAATTAAAGATAAATGGATATCTTCTTTAAAGAAATCAAAATACGGTGGCGTCGTACTTGATGATGATTATTCAAAAGGTGTTGCTTCTGATATAGCCTACAGGCTAATGAAAATGTCAGGTAAAAAAATTGAAATTATGGGCTTAAAAGACAAATCTGCAGGATTTTCTAAAGAGACTGACAATCTTCCACCTAATTCAAAAGAAATAATTAAAATGATTTCAAAAATAACTAAAAGAAAAAAATGATTATTTCAAAAACACCTTACAGGATTTCTTTTTTTGGTGGTGGCACAGATTATCCATCCTGGTTTAAAGAAAATAAAGGAAAAATATTATCAACAACCATTAATAAATATGTTTATCTTTCATTAAGAGATCTTGGCCCTTACTTTAATTACAAACATAGAATAATTTGGTCAAAAGTTGAAAATGTTAATAATGCAAATTTTATTCAACATAACGTTGTTAGAGAAATGATTAAATATTTTAAAATTAAAGATGGAGTTGAAATTCATTATCAAGGTGATTTACCTGCTAGAAGTGGAATGGGTTCAAGCTCTAGTTTTGTGGTAGGATTAATGAATGCATTTTTAGTGAAAAAAGGAATTAGATTATCAAAATTGGATTTAGCAAAAAAATCTATATTATTTGAACATAAAATTTTAAAAGAAATTGTTGGAATACAAGATCAAGTATCTGCGACATATGGAGGGTTAAATAGACTAGATATAGAAAAAAATGGGGCTTTTAAAGTCAAAAAATTTAAAATAGATAAACAAATAAAAAAACTTGATCAAAATTTAGTTTTACTTTTTACCGGTATTCACAGAACTGCTAATGAAATTGCTGGTCAGTATGTTTACAAATTAACAAAAAATAAAGTTATGGAGATGAATGAAATAAACTTTCAAGTACAAGAAGCAGAACATTTATTGTTAAAAAACAAATTTGATGACTTTGGTAGACTACTTAATGAGGGTTGGAAACTAAAAAAAAGTTTAAGCAAAGTTATTAGTAATAAAAAAATTGATAATTTATATGAATTTGCAATGAATAATGGAGCACTGGGTGGAAAGCTATTAGGAGCTGGTGGTGGTGGCTTTATATTGTTATATATTCCACAACAAAAACAAAAAAAATTTTTCAAAAAAATTAAACATGTGCTAAATGTTCCATTTAATTTTTCTGATGAAAAATCACAAATTATATTAAATAATTAATATGAAAAATTTTAGTCATCCATTAATGGATAATAATTTTACATCCTCTGATATATTAGAGGTAAAAAAAATCTTACAAAAGAAAAATATAGTTTTAACCCAATCAAAAAAAGTGGA
>ENA-UOXV01006618-UOXV01006618.1-marine-metagenome-genome-assembly--contig:-NODE-6618-length-12060-cov-5.648813_pt1 | contig 12060 bp, 11 predicted proteins | sample MGYA00238165_ERZ766961 | MGnify/ENA primary metagenome ERZ766961 (study PRJEB28924, sample SAMN03173240) | marine metagenome | biome: Marine; feature: Water; material: Subsurface seawater | place: North... | reverse complement strand
CCCCCCACGACTCGTCCATGAAATTGCCGGGCGCAACTTCGTTGAACCTTAATGCTGATTTTTTGGCAGATCGGTGGAGAAATAATTCAGGTCACTGCTATCGCCGGCAATGTGCTTACTCTGACGCGCGGCCTCGCGGGGACTGATGCTGTGGCGCATGCTGACGGCCGCACTGTGACCGTTCTGGACGTGACCATCACCTCTGCTGCCGCCGACAAAGCCTCGACTGCAATGTCGCTTGCTGCCGGTGGCGCAACGGCGCTCGGGATATCCGCCGGCACACTTCTGCTGGTCGGCGATGAGATTCTCCGAGTGGATAGCGTGATTGACGACGCGTTGACTATCACACGCGCCGTGGCGGGCACGGCTGCGGAAGACCACGCGGACGGGGCGCGGGTGTCGCGCGTCGCTGGTACAACGCTTGACGGCTTGCACACAGCCGGCGCCGCGTCCCTCTCGGTGGTCTTCACGCCCGACATTCCTGCCCTGCGCGTCGGAGACCACCTGCAAGTGGGCGATGAAGTGGTCAAGGTCCGCACCCTCCCGTGGTCCAGGTGCAGTAGCTTGATGCCCGCACCGCCCCAGCGAGCAGCTTACGTGTGTGGCGGTGGCTGAGGTCGACGCGCTCTGGCAGGTCACGGGTATCTCTGGAGACTCGATCGGCGTTTTGCGTGAGCAAGGAAGCTCGGTGGCGGCCTCGCATGCAGACGGCACTGCGGTCGTCAAGATCTCGTCAGCGCGTCTGGTGCACGGCACCGACATGGGCGCGTCGGACACCACGTGCACGGTTGCTTCAGCGACTGCTGTCGGTGCGGCAGCAGGGTCGCTTCTGCAGATCGACTCGGAGGTCATGCTCGTGTCGGCAGTGTCCGGCAACACGCTGACGGTGCAGCGCGGATACGCAGGAACGACCGCAACTATGCACCGTGATGGCTCGCCGGCGCGTGTCCCGGTACACACAGCTACAACTTCGGCGCTGATTGCGTCAGTGTACGACACGACTCTGCTCATCAGCTCCGCCGGCGCGCTCGGCGTCACGACCAGCTCCTTTCTGATGATCGAGGATGAAATCCTGGGGGTTTCCAACGTCAACGGAAACAACCTCACCGTTGTGCGCTCTGCGTTGCAGTCCGGTGCAGCTTCGCACTCTGTGGGAGCGCGCGTCATGCTGTACGCGTCGACGAGCGTCAGGATGGGGCGCATCGGCCTCGCGACACAATACTTGTCCTACAGGGACAGCTTCATGCGCGTCCTGTCAGCATCAACCCCGCTGCTGCAGGCCGGGATGCACGTGCGCATCAGCGAGGAGATCGTCCGCCTCGAGGCGGCTCATCCGACCATCGCGACGACTTTCACGGTCGCGCGCGGCGTCGCCGGGACGCTCGCCGCGACCCACCCCGACGGCGCTGCGGTCACCTTTGTGCGCATGACGACCCTCGCGCAGAACGCGTACGTCGCCCGGACGGACACGACGCTCATTCTCCGCGACGCTAACGCCGTGCTGGTTCCCGCGGGCGGCGGCGTATATGTCTTGGTGGGCGGCAACGAGATCGTGCGCGTCGAGTCGGCAAGCCTCGCAGGGGCCGCGAACCACTCGTGCATTGTGCTCCGCGGCCGCGCGGGCTCCGCGGCCGCGCGCCACAAGGACGGCTCCGGAGTCGAGCTTGTGCGCTTTACTGTCCTCGCGGCGTCGGCGACTGCAGATGCCACGAGCATCGACGTCGAGGACGTGGAGCGCGGTGAGGTCGCCGTCGGGAGCTACGTGGAGATCGACGACGAGGTCGTCAAGGTCACAGCCCTCGCCGGGGACACGCTCACCGTCGACCGCGCGCAGGCGGGGACAGCGGCCGCGGTGCACGCGGCGGGCGCGCCCGCGGTCGTTGTGCGCCGCTCGGTCGTCAACGTCGGCGAGTCGATCAGCGCAGACGAGACCGAGCTGAAAGTGCACTCCGCCGCCGCTGGCGCGCTAGTCCCGGGGTCAAGCGCCTCGCTGAACAACGAGGTGGTGACGGTGGCCGCCGCGGACGGCGACACTCTCATCGTTACGCGCGGCCAGGCGGGGACAAGCGCTGCGTCGCACGCGGCAGGGTCGGCGATCGCGGCGGTGATTGCAGTCTCCGACGCGCCTGGCGGCGGGAACCTGACGGCCTACGTCGGCACCGCCGCCTCCTGGACCAACGCCGCCGGCCGCCTCACGCTCTCCTTCGTCTCAGCAGCGTACATTCCGTCGGGACTTCTTTACACCTTTTCGTTCCCGCTGCGCAACCCCACGAACCCGCAGGACGCGCAGACCGTACTGATTGAGTCGCCAGCGGGTGGCATTGGCGCGACCGGGGTCCAGACGGACGCGGGCGCTGCCCTCGCTACGCCGGGAGCGCGCTCGGGCGACACGGCGCCGCTCGTGGTGCGTGCCACGACATTCACGATAAAGGAGATGGGGCAGGCGACCCCCAACCCCGGCGAGCGCAACACGCTCACCGTGACGCTCGCGGTGAACGTCGAGCTCCCTGCGGGCACAAGGGTCTCCTTCACGGGGCTGACCGGCTCGACGCGCACGTCCACGAACTCGCTCCCGATCCAAGACTCCAACGGCGCTGGGACCGCAACGATCTTTGGTGGCTCTGGTGTGTGGTTCCGCAACGCAGGGACCCTCACGCTTGAGGTTGCGGCAGGGCAGACAATGGCAGCCGAAACGGCATACGCGTTCGCATTCGAACTCACCAACCCGACAGTCGCCCAGGCCGCACGGGCTGTCTTCATCGCCGCAGTCGGACCAGGAGTGAGTATCGCGCTCGCCGCCGTGACGCATGACCCGGCGTGTCTCCCATCGCGGGGATCGACTGTTCTCGTGTCGGCCGTCGCGCCGGGAAGCGCGCCAACCCTGCACCTGCAAAACGCGACGGCTGCGGGGATTGTCGCGATGCGCCACGTGCGCGTAGATGACGAGATCATGCTAGTCACGTATGTCGCTGGCAACAGCGTCTCTGTGCGGCGGGCTCAGCGCGGGACAGTGGCAGTCTGCCATGAGGCTGGTGCCGTTACCCACACAATCCTCCTCGGGAGCGGGGACGGCGACTGCCGCCCGCTTCGCGTGCACGCTCCGGCATTTGTCGTGGCGGACATGGTCCAGAACCTTCACTGGGTAGATGCTGTGAACACGCTTACCTTGAATCTCGCGTCCAACACGGCACTGCATCAATCTGCAGGGACTGTCGTCACGCTGACGGGGCTCACAGACACGCAGACGGCCGACACGACGCAGCTGAATCTCACGGACGCCTCCGAGACAGGCGGCGCAGCTCTCTTTGGTGGCTCGGGTGTTTGGACGCAGAGGAGCGGGACGCTCATCCTCACCCTGGCCTCCAACCAGACGCTGCTTCCGGACACGCCCTACCAGCTCTCCTTCCAGGTTGCGCCCCGTCCTGTCCCCGCCCGCATTTTCCCGACTCGCGTTCCCTCGGGCCCCCAGGCCGCCCCTGCCCCAGCACTCGTCCGTTTTACTGAAGGCGTTTCGACGCTCGCAGGTCCGCAACTACAATCCCCCTCAGCTGCCCAAGAGCCCCGGGCTTGGGCGGCTCTCGCCGGACGTGTTCGTTTCAGCGCGCGGGACTGTGGCGATCCCACTCACGGCGGTCGCCTCCGATGCTCAACTCCTTCCTTGCGAGTCGACAACGTCCATCACAGACACCGGCGGCGTGAGTGCGACCGCCGCAGCAATCACCATTGACAACCCATCCTCCACTTACAAAGGTCTGCGCCCGCGCGCTGCTGCCCCGATATTGCCTCGAGCCCCTGCGATGTGATCAGCAAACTCTTGACCCAGTGACTGACGGGTGAGATTCCGCCCCTGCCAGGCCGCATCCTCGACATCGATGGAGAGCTCCTTGAGGTGGCCTCCGTCACGGGCAGCACGGTCGCCGTGCTGCGTGGGCGGCGCAGCCGCGAAGCCCACGCACATCTCGAGGGCGCGACGGTCTGCGTGGTCGCGGCTGGCGCGAAGGCAGGTTATGCGCGACCCCTGGAGGTGTACAAGCATGGTCTGGTGGTGGCTGTGATGGGGCAGAGCAACCCGTTCCCTGGGGCGACAAACACGCTGTCCGTCACGCTCGCCACGTCGTTCCGCTTGACCGGCAACGACGGCGTGCGGATAACGCTGCGCGGGCTTCTCAACACGCAGACGACGTCCGCCCCCACCATCACGGAGGAGGGGACGACTATCTTCGGAAACGGGCCGCAGTGGAACCAGGGCGCCGGGACATTCGAGATCTCAATCAACGCGGGGTTTTCGATCGAGCCCGGGGTCCCAAAGCTCTTTTCGTTCCCAGTGACGAACCCTGCTGCGCCACAGGCACGCTCCCGCCCGCGTCCCAGCACGCGATCCCCTCTGCCGCCCGTATGCAACCACATGTAGTTGAACGATGAGCTCTATTTCTCACGGAGGCCGCACTCCAGGCGCCGCCGTCGCTCTCCTACCAAGTCCAAGCCAACCCCGGCTCGGGCGGAGTCCTATTCGCAGACACGATCACGCCAGGAGAGGATGAAGCCCCCGCCGGCTTCGCGGGGCTGGCCGGCAGCGACGCGCGCCCTCTGCGCGTGCTTGCGCCGGCGTTCCTCCTCCGCGAAATCGCACAGGCCACGCCGTATCCCTCCGCGGCCAACACCGTGGACGTCACGCTCGCGGCATCCGTGCCGCTCGACGCGAGCAACGGCGCCGCGCTTACGCTCGCGGGGCTCACGGGGACACAGACGGGCGACAGCGCCACGCTGTCCATCACCGCGCGTGGAGGCAGCGCGGCCGATACCTTGTTTGGCGGCAGCGGCGCGTGGGAGCAGGCCAGCGGCACGCTCGTTCTCACTCTTGCGGCGGGACAGGCGGCGCCTGCAGGGACCCTCATCGCATTCTCGTTCGCCCTCATCAACGCCGGCGTCCAGCGCGACGCGGCGACGGCCGTCGTGTCGGGCACGGGGCTGGCTGCGGCGCAGATGCGCGCGGCCAGGCACGCGCCCTTCTCTGCCGCGAGCGCGCTCGCGGCAGACCTCTCCATCTGCGGCGCGGGGGCGCAGCAGGCGGCGCTGGCGTCATCCGCCTCCGCTGCGGGCATCGCGGCGGGCGTGCACATCCAGGTTGGCGAGGAGCTTCTTCTTGTCACTGCGGTCGCTGACGACGATGCCGCGCTCACTGTGCAGCGCGGCGCGCTGGGCACCGCGGTGGCCCCGCACCGCGCGGGTGCGCCGGCGCGGCGCGTGGTGCCGGGCGCGGCCCTGGGCGACGCCGCGCCGCTGCGCGTGCAGGGCCCGGCTTGGTTTGCGCGCAGCGTCGGGCAGAGCTCGCCGTACCCCGGCGCCGCGAATCGCATCTCTGTCACGCTTGGCGCCAATGTCGCGATCGCGTACGCGGGTGTCTCGCGCCTCGTGGTCGCGGGGCTCGGCGGGAGCGCCACAGCTGACGACTCCGCGCTCCCGCTGTACGGCAGCGACGCGGCTGTGTTCGGAGGCACCGGCGCGTGGGACCAGAGCGCTGGGACGCTCACGCTCACCGTCGCTTCGGGGCAGTCTGTAACGCCCGGCGCATTCTACACAGTCTCGTTTGACCTCGTGAACCCCTCAGCTGCGCAGGATGCGCGCAACGTGACGCTCAGCTCCGACGGCGCGAGCTCTAGCGCGACTGTGTACTACACAACAGACGGCAGCGCGCCTACTTCGTCGTCGGAAGCGTTCTCGTCCCCCATCAGCATCAGCGCATACACGCAGCTGCTTGCAACAGCGCAGTACGCAGGACAGGCTCTGGGAGCAGTGCAGAACGCAACGTATGCAGACTAGATACCTAGAACTCATGCGCTCACTGAACGCTAGTGTCAAAACATGAGGTAATGCAGTATGTATAGCATCAATCAAATAGATGAATCCGGGTCGCCTTGCGCAACATACCGACTGCCACAACCCTACACGGAAGCGCATCAGTGATAGAGTCTTCAGAGGTGTGCAATCAAGACGAGCCTCCGTCGGTGTTGTTTTGACACGTTTTATTTGGATTCGCAACTTGTCACAGGAAGCCCTGCAACCGTCACAGCCAGGAAATCTTACACGTCCGAGGGGCCCGCGGTGTCGAGAGCGTCCTTCATCGCGTCCGCGATGGACTGCACGTTGTTCGGGTTGATGCCGGCCATGGAGAAGCGGCCGTTCTTGGTGCAGTAGATGTGGTACTTGTCCGTCAGGATGTCAACGTGCTTGGCCTGCAGGCCAGTGAACGCAAACATGCCGATCTGTGAGGTGATGTGCGACCAGTCCTTGAAGTTCGACGACGGGGTCTGACAGCCGTTCTTCTTGAGTGCGTCGACGAGCGATGTGCGCATCGCGACGATGCGGTCCGACATGATCTTGAGCTCCCTCTCCCACTCGCCGTAGAGCTTCGGGTCCGCGAGCACAGCAGCCACCAGGCGCGCGCCGTGCAGAGGTGGGTTCGAGATCATGGCGCGGGTCGACAGATTGAGCTGGCCCCGGATCTTGACGGCGGCCGCCGCGTCCTTGGTTACAACGTTGAGCGCGCCGATGCGCTCGCCGTACAGGCCGAAGTTCTTCGAGTACGACTGCGTCACCATCAGCTCCATGCCGCGCTCGTGCGCGAAGTAGCGCACCGAAAACGCGTCCTTCTCGAGGTCGCCGGTGGCGTAGCCCTGCAGAGCGCCGGCGGGGCCTCAGCTCGCGACGGGCCCAGCCCCACTGCTCGCCCCGAGGCGGGCCCGGGAAGGCGCGTGATCGCGCGGTCGCGTAGCGCACCTGGTACGCAGTGTCAAACACCGGGACAGCCTTCTTGGACTCCGTGATGTCGGCGAGCTTCTTCCACTGCTCATGGGTCGGGTCGACGCCGGTGGGGTTGTGCGCCACCTGCAGCGCGGCACAGCGGTTCGCATCAGCCACGACACCTCAGACCGAGCACGGCAGGCAGGGCACGAGGTCTGCTCTGCAGCCTGCTCTGCAGCACATAGGAGAGTTTTGCACCGTGTGGAAGACGAAAACGTCGCCCTCCTTGGCGGCCTGGAGGTCCGCGCACATGCCGTCGAAGTCGAGGCCCATGTCCTTGGAGAGGTAGCGGTACGTCTTGGTGGTCAGGCCCGCCTTCTTGAAGATGGAGTGGTGGTTGCCCCACGTCGGGTCTGACACGTGCACCTGCCGGGGTACAAGGGGGCAACAATCACGGCTCCGCTCTTCCAGCGGAAGCCCGCGCCCTCAAGACAGCAACCCGACGACCCAACATCGGAACGATGTGACCGTATGCACGCGAGAGCTCTGGGGCACGTCGCGACCGAGAAGCGGTCCACCACGCACACAGCATGAACATCGGCAGGGTGTGAGCACCGTGACGCCTGGGTTGTAGGCGGCGAGAAACTCCGCGCAGAGGCGGAGGGCGCCAGTGCCAGAGAGCGACTGCACGACCGCGACCTGCTTGTTCTTGATGAGCGGCGAGTCCTTGCCGAGGATCACCTCGGAGGTCTTGTCGAGGAAGGCCTGCAGGCCCTGCATCGGCAGGTACTCCTTGTTGATCTTGTTGGCCGAGAGGTCAGCCGAGATCTGGGCCTCCGCCGTCTTGATGCAAGAGAGCACCCACGGCTTGCCGTTCTCATCGCGATAAGCACCGATGCCAAGATTCACCTTCTTGTCCGACTGAGCCACACCACCCGCATCAGATCGAGCTAGCATTGCAGTCGCAGCTCGCTACAACGGCAAACGCCGTGTGCCGCGGTCGGCACGCTGCATTCTGCGCGTGGGGTACAATTCATAACGGTCGTACTGTGCGCGGTGGCACTGCCGCACTGACGAAGTTGGGAAACGCTATCTCGCAGGCACGCATGCCCAGCGCACTCTCGCGACTATATCGAATCCATCATCGCTCAGTCGTATGGGCACGGGTCGCTTTGGATGCTTGGACAAAATCGCGTATGGAATTTGTCTTCGCTGGGAGCGCCACACTGTAGCGGACATTGAGCGGGTGAATTGTACCGGATCGGCGGCGAAGGCGACGCCCACAGCAAGAATGGGATCGGGAGGAGCTTCGTTGACATGGCTCCTGCGGACAACAGTCGCGCCCTCGTTAAGATCTCTGGCTTCGCAAAGATAATCTTGCAAAGCGGCAGCAAGGATGCCGAAACACTGTCCTGCGACCAATGCACTTGGCCAGCGCGGCCAGACTGGCACATATGATAAACACATACACCAGCATATGAATCGATGGGGGCTCTGCTACAGTCTGGTGAGGGGACGGAGCGGGTTGACGGGCGTCACACCAGCGCGACATCTCTAAGAGTTGTTGCTTGTGACCTATTCCTACCGGATCCATTCCCAGCGTTTCCAACGAAACGACGCGCTTCTCAGTTCCATGGAACAACTACTTTTTTTGAGGGTTTTGACCACACGGCAAGCGCGCCTTCCCCAATGAGATCGGACGTGAGAACAGTGGTGGCAGGCCTTCTTGTATCTGAAACATTTTTGTTTTGGTTCCAGAACCTTGCGATGCCACGCGTTTTGGTCTCTTCCTTTTCCTTACCAGAGAGAGCGCCACTTTATCAAAAGGCGGGCGCCCTGAAGCACACGGTGCCATCTCACAGCGCAGTTTTTACTCGCAGCCACTTCGAGAAATGCGGCCAATTCCCGCCTTGGACACCGAAATGCTGCAAAGAACCATCAGCCCTCAGGGTGTTTGCTCCCCAAGCGCCCCCCGGAACACCGGGCTTTGTGGCGTGTCGCAGTAATCAAACTCACCCATAACCGCGTCGTCAGCCCCCGCTGTGACGCGCCCTTTGGCCCCACCTATACTGTACCTAAACGTAGAACACATCCGAGGCGACTCACGCCACACTGCGACTGCCCCCCGCCGTTCCTCGTTGTCGCGAAGACGTTGTAACACCTGTGCTCGAGGGGAACTCCTTATGCAGACACGTGCTCGCAGAACGCAAGTGTGGAATCACATTCTTTGCCAGTCTAGCTGAGATTACGACGCGTATCATGACCAGTGGCTGTCGTGGTGTCAGCACGGCTGTTGTAAGGACTCAGCGATAGTGATTCCAGTTCTCGTCAACATCTTTCCTGGACATTGCGAGCAAGGGGTTCGGACCTTCGTGAGGCGCGCGCGCTGGTCCACCGAGAAACCGGGGATATTCGGCACCCCTCTGTGTGCACACAACCCGTATTTCTCAGCAGAGAGTCCGGCGCAGCCTCGCCGCGCGCGGCAATCCGGGTGCGGTGGGGTGCAGGGTGCGGGTCGCAGGGTGGGGGTCGCAGAGACTTTCGAGGCGATGCCTTGACTTCGACTGACTTTCCGTCTGGCGAAAGCAACGCCTCAATGTCGTCGATGCTTCCGAGCGGGTTGGTTGCTTCCGCATGGATGTATGCGCCGTCGTGTGAGCGCAAGACCAACTAGCGCGCGAGGGATGAGGGGCGAGTTAGGTGACAGCCTCGTCCGCTGAGCAGGGGCCGCATTCAGTATAACGCAGGCATGCGCTTGACTTTAGGGCACCAAGATAGATCTTCTCTTGGGCAGACCTACGTTTGGGCACGTCCTACCTTCTCATCTGCAAATGCTGTCAGAAGATCGGACATTGCTGCTTGCCGTGCTGCCAAGTCACCTCCGTTGCTGAGCGCCTTCCCGTCATTGTTGTACGTCCAGGGTGCTACATACGAGCTGGAACCAACCTCGTCTCCACTTGAAATACATCCGGTCACCTCGCAGAGGCGAAGGAAACGGCCCTCGGCCACTGTCCCCAACTTCGGTGTCTCACCCTTCACGTCGAAGCCCACGCCATAGTCGGTTGCCGCGTGAACGGGCGCTGCCGGGAACATCGGGCTTGTCACCATCAGGACGACGCTCAGGACCAGCACGGCCATTTTCTTCGCCGGAAATTGCTGGCTCCTGTCTGTATGAAGCATCTTTGCGTCCCTGGTGACACTCTGTCTCACCTCTCCGGGCTGGTTCCGGGAACCAGCGCTGCCCAGCCTCAAGCTGTGGCTTGCAAAATGACGCTGAGGCGCACAGAATTGCAGGCCAGGCAAAAATGCAGAGCGCAGGTGCGCTCCTGCCGCGGATACATGGGGAGCGCTTGCAGGGTCCATGGATTTTTCGGATTTCGAGTGGTCAAAATTCGAGAGGCCTCCCGAGGGAGGAAGGCGACGCGCTCGTACTGGCACGGCGCGCCGGTGGACGCGAGCTGCTCGGGGCAGTCGACGGACGACACTGAGAGGCGCTGCCCGCCGGGCGAGAAGCTAATGGAATGCAAGCCACAGAGAAGAACCTTAGAGGGCACTTGAGCGGGATTCTCTCCGTAGCCATTTCAAGCAACGGACAGCGCATTGTGAGCGGGTCTCTAGACAGGACGGTCAAGGTTTGGGATGGCGCCACAACCGAGTGCTTGCACACACTCGAGGGGCATCCAAGCGCCGTGTGGGCACTAGCGATATCGGGGCAAGGGACTCGAATCGTGAGCGGAGACGACTATGGAATTGTATGCTTATGGGACGCAAATGAAGGGACGTGTATGCGCACCATCGAGGTTAGGGACAATTCAGATGGAGTCCCTGTAACCATCTCAGCGGATGGCCAAACTATTTTGGCCGCAGGAGATGGAGGAGTGAAAATGTGGGACACAGAAAGTGGTGCGCTTGTGCGAGTACTTCAGGGAAACGAACGCCGTTGTGTAGCCATTGCTGCATCGATGGACGGCTCGCGCGTAATTGTCTCCCAGGCGTCAAGTATCAACGTATGGGACGCGAAAAGTGGGCTTCTCCTGCGCAGGCTCGAGGGACATATGGAGGGTGTGACATGCGTGGCAATGTCGTCAGACGGGTTGCGTGTTGTTACTGGATCTTGGGACGGAGATGTCAAATTATGGGACCCAGCGACAGGTGCTTGCCTGCAGACTTTAAGGCACAAGGCCCCTGTCGTGTCGGTCGCGACCTCGGGAGAAATTATTGTGAGTTGTTCTCATGAGAGGGGAGCAGTGATGATCTGGAGCTCTGAGGGTGGGCAATGCCTTCAACCATTGTCGCTCGAGGAACGTGCTGCTGAGGTCAAGTGTGTTGCCATCTCAAAGGACTCCTCGCGCATCATTGGTGGCTCGGATCTGCCACACAGCGCGGTCGGAGTATGGGACGTCGCCGCCCGCAAGCCGCAGCGGGCCGTCGCGTTTGCGATGGCGCTCCACGAGAGACTCGGGGCGGCATCGCTCGTGAGGGAATTGGAGCCTGAGCTGATACGAGCTATTGGCGTGATGGTTCTGGCTCCTGTGTGGGGAGTAGCGGACACCTAGGGATGGAGCATCATTACATTTGCCGGCCAGTACGGAGCATGTGGGAGAGCCCACCAGACACCAATTGCATCGAAGCAGCTTCAAGGACACCTCCCGACCGTTTGGCTGTCCCATCCCCGCGCAAGTTCCACCGCTCTGCCTTCACCCTAGGTTGCGTTTGGAACGCATCATGCGGAAAACACACGGGATGCGATGCCTGGCGCCTAGTGGCGCTTCATGCGCTTTTTCGATTTGAAGGCGTGGTGCGTCGCCTTGCCCTGCTTCTTGTTCTTCTTGGTGGCTGTCGGCTTTCGCCCAGTTGAAGCAAGCTCCTTGGCAACTGCCTCCTTGAAGAGGTCTCCGTCGTGCTTGCCTTTGGAGCTCGGTGCGTCGCGTGATTGCTTCTCCCGCCGCGCGTCGCGCCGCTTGTTCTTGCGCGCCTGCAACGCCACCGCTGCCTCACGCGCTGGCACTGCACCTAACCCGTATGACTCTGACCACAAAAACATGGTTGAGATGCAAAACTTGGGGCAAAACTGGCACCTGTCGAGCGTCTTGCTTCTGTCGGTCGATGTCCAGCCGGCCCTTGCGCACCGCCGCCTAGTGCAGCGCACGAGGTCAGACGACAGCTTCAAGGCACCTCAAGCCAGCCCGAGCGGTTTGGAGCACGGATGCGGGTGCGCCGAGGGCGTAAGCGCAGGCAGGACCAGTGCGGCGGGGCCGGCGGAGGGGGCGGACGCGCTCGCACCTTTGCGGCCTTCTGCGAAAGCGGCTTCTTCTGCTT
>ENA-UOXV01006616-UOXV01006616.1-marine-metagenome-genome-assembly--contig:-NODE-6616-length-12062-cov-6.773632_pt1 | contig 12062 bp, 14 predicted proteins | sample MGYA00238165_ERZ766961 | MGnify/ENA primary metagenome ERZ766961 (study PRJEB28924, sample SAMN03173240) | marine metagenome | biome: Marine; feature: Water; material: Subsurface seawater | place: North... | reverse complement strand
CGATCTCACACACACACACACACACACGTAGGGTCTCCTTCAAACACTCCGTGATTCTTCGCCAGTAGGTTGAGACTGAATCTGCGTTCCGGATCCTGAGGAAGAGCGCGCAGGAAGTCCCGTACCAGCTGGCTGGATTGGAGCGGCCGTAGTTTCCTCGGCGTCGCGCAGGGAGATGGTCACTGCAGCGCGAAGAGACGCCGCAAGGGTTGAGAGGAGGCCTTGTACCTCCGCAGGTTCTTGTTCAAGCAGTTTCTGACCCTCCAGCCAGGTTTGTATGCGTGCCACCTCCTCTGCGGTGCACGAGGGTAATGGCGCGCGGCAATCGGTACCGTACGACGTTGTGAGGCCTGCCGCGACCATTCGCAACGCCATCGCTGCCTTGACACAGGCAGCTTCTCCTGCCTCGATATCTCCCACCAAAGTCTGCCAGTCCCGAAGTGCGTCCTTGCAGCGCTGCACCTCAGCATGTTTTCCGCTTCTCATCGCATTCTCGATGCCGTGGACCAGCTCAACCAAAACACTGCCCGTACCCGCATAACATCCGCTCTTTCCATCCTGCAGCGTGCACGGCTCCACAAATTCGCATCCTAAGCTCACTTGCCCTCCCCCAGCATAAAAGTTTGGATCAGATACGATTGTAGCGCTGAGCATGGTCGCTGCAGCAGTGTCGCCTGAAGCGTCGAAGACGCCCCTAACACGCCCCGGGTGGGCAGTTGCAAGGCGCGCAATCAGTTCCGGCGACACAATGCTCCCCGCAGGACTAGCCGGATTTAGAATGAAACACGGTAGCGAGGTGCGCCCGAGAACCTGGCCGACAGTACATCAGTCGTGAACCTAAACCCTGAACACAAATCGGACGCACTTTGTCGCTTAAGGGGCTGCACCTCGCTCAGGAATGCTTCTACACCTTCTTGAGACAGGCCGCTGGGATAAGGGGGCGGCGCCAGCAGAATGGATGTGCAGCCAACCCATTGGGCCTGCCGCTCCAGCGCCACGGCATCGCGGTATGACCCTGCCGATATGTTTGCCATGGTCGACGTCGGAAAGACTGTCGCACACACAGCCGTGACACGCTGGCGTTCCGCAATAGTAAGGCCGGCACATTCGCCTATTGAATCGCAGGCAATGACGTTTGCGACCCCCATACTCTTCATGAAAGTGAGGGACGCAGTCAACGCTGGTTCATCAACATCCTGATCCGCGCCCTTGAATGGCGTCGGCACTGAGAAGATTGGCCCCTTCAGCTGCTCGACGACCGTCGGAATGATTCCAGCTGGAGCCATGGACGATCCCGGGGCAGTCCGGACCGAGGTATCCACACTGCGCAACTTGCTTGAAGTGGGGGCACCCCATGCGTTGCCGGAGCTCGATAGCTCCCAGCCCTCGTCGGAGGTGCACGCCGGGTTTGGACGCACGGCACTGAGCGGGGGGCGTGGAGCGGCGAGGTCGTAACCCTCGTCATCATCACCGCCAACGAAATCTGACGCCCAGAGATGCATGTTGCACAACCTCGACTGTCAAGGAAGCAAGCGCGACGGCCGAATAATGGACGGCTTGGCCCCTTTTTAAGATTTTAAGGCTGTTTGATTTGGTGTGTGGGGTCTCTCTGGGGTGGCTCAAAGGGTCCAGCATGCCTCTCGGGCGCGGGCCCGCAGCGGAATCCAAGCCCGCGCGGCTCACGCACTCTGAGACTGTTAGTCAGCTTGGCTTGGGACCTCACTTCGCTCGCGCCCTTCTCACGTGCCTCTCTGCTTACCCGCACTGTAAGCACTGTTATTCCCGTTTTTCCCGCTCGTTGTCATTGAACGTATCTTCCCCCCCCATCTGGTCGGCCACCGACTTCGCAACACAGGGGTTTAGCGAGTAGCACGCAGACAACATCTGGTTCACGGGCTCGGCAGTCGACATCAAGGCAACCCGCGGAGAACCGATTCAGCAAACTAATCCCCAAGAGCTTGTCGCCCCTGGTGCTTGAGGAGGCACCCAGTCATGGTTTCACGGTCTGGGTTCCTTTTCTCCCCCGTGGGGTCTAGTCGCGTGCCTCTCCGTCTGCACTGAAAGCCCTGATGTACAAGCATGATCAATACATCCCTCTCCCCTGCAGGGCGTAGGCGAGAGAATTATGCAATTGAGCGACCCGGGGGACGAGAAAAATGCGGACTCGAATGCTTCGAGTTGCCATCCGACACCACCCGGGCGCGAGCAAGCATTCCTTTGAGATAGACTCGTTTTTCTCAGTGTTGAAGCACAACTGCGATAGAGTGGCGTTCTCTTGCCCATCCCCAAGAAGCGCCTTCAATCTGAGCTACTTCGCCCTATGTCGATTTGTTGCCGCGGGCCTGCACATCCAGCAGCGTAGTGCCCAATTTTAACTCAACTTTGCATCGCGTAAGTGAACCAGCTGCAGCGAAAGTGAAGCACTCGTCAGTCTCTCGATTAAAATTGAGGTCGCAAGGTTAGCGTGGGGCGCAAGAGCATGAGCGTGCATGTTCATCCGAGCCGAATTGAACGACCTGGTCGTTGAGTATCGCAACGGCGGTTGGAATGTCCCCTTCCGATTGTTCCCTGTCTCACGTCGCACAGTCAGCGCGTCGCAGTGAGGAAAAACGAACCAAACCACATATCCAATGAAACCATGTTACTCACGAGTGCCGCACAAAGAGTTCTTGCTCAGCCCGCTCCCAAAGCAAGACGAAGGAAGGATGTCTGCAGGCTGGGGGGGTTCGCACAGCGTGGCACGCAGATGCAGGAGTTCCCACGACTCCGTAGGGTGCATAAGTGTGAGAATTGATCCCAGTCGCGCCTCTGCCGACACCCCTTCCCCGTCCCCCACGTTTTCAGGTAGCACGTCGTATTCGGCGGCTCTGCCGTGGCTGCTGTGTACAGTCGTCGGGACGTCCAAGGTTCCTATTGTTGGACTGATCACTCCAAAGCCGCCTCGCAGATCCCGGCCACCCCCCATGGCGGTCGAGCCCACGATTGGCGTAGCAGCATAAGAGCTGGACCGGCCTGGAGGTGACTGTGGCTGGTCTGCATCACAAGACGTGTGCGCAAGCGCTTGCGATTGCGCTTCATCGGTTCGTTGTCCCCTGCAGGAAGACACACTTCATCAATAAAGCGGGCGAGGAGGCCGGAAGCGCGTTGGCATCGCGCTCATGAATGTACCTGCCACTGCGTCCGCCAAACTTATCCTGATGCACCCAAATGCTCCATTTGACCCACTTGACAATCTGCCCGACGCGCGCTCAACTAGTCTTGCAGTTGTTTGGCTCATGTGTCGGAGAGGCGTGCAAATAGCTGGCTGGATGCAGGAGTAGCCGGGGCCAAACATGGACTTGACGCGTGTTGACGGCGCACTGAAGGGGTGTATTGCCTCGATAGTCCTCCGTCTTGATTTCGGCACCGAGTTCAACTAGCGCTTGGAGGTTTGCCAGGTTTCCACACTGAATCACCAAGGAGGGCATGCCATTGTTTCAGTGAGCTTCAAAACACGTTTGTGACACGTCCCCCGCTCGCTTCCAACAAACTGCAGGTGTTCTGCTCACTATTTCAAGAACACACGAATGAGTCACTAAAGAAACCAGTGCTGCAAGATGGCAAGGTGTTCGCCCGCTCGCGTCCCGCCCCATAATGTTGTGACCGGCCCGTTGCAGTGCCCGCAAATCTGACGCGCTCCCGAGTACCTGTGGAGCATGCTTCAGGTGTGTGCATGCTCGTTTCAACTCGTGTGGACAGCGGTGGAAGCAGCATCTAGTGGTTTAGTTCGGAAGAGGACCGCTGCAGCATGCATCGGCGAGCCAAACGTCGTGATGAGCTCTTCTGCTGTTGCCCGGACCGGGCGCTCGGCGTGATCACCACCCCTCTTTGGAGCTCCTTTGCCGCTCGCACAGGAGAAGGCGTCACAAAAGAAACCGTTTCCCTCGGCTCGAGCCCCCTCGCCCTGCGCCTCACCTCCTAAAGCAGCACCCATCGATGGGTACTCGATGGAGCCGAGGCTCGGTCTTGCTGACCAGTCTCAACAAAACATTGAAAAAATATCAAAACCTCCAATTATTTTGATAAATCTCCTCATTTTATTGGAGGGCATGTAATGCCGCACTGGATGCGACGCGCTACCACGTGGACGCAGCTCAGATTACGAAATTGAGCATCGCTGCTAGAATGTCGAGCCTTAAGCCGGTGGGGGGGGCAGGCAAGCTTCAATCTGATGGAGTTGGGGCAGACAGCAGTGCCCGACGAGAGGTAATGCCTGACCCGAGCTTGCTACGATCCTTCAGCCCTTTGCACGCGCTGAAGACGCTGCATGAGAAGCAGGCTGAGATTTCATCGAGTTTCGGACAAAGCCTGGATGGAATTGCAATCGCAATGTAAAGCTCATGCCCTTCTGCCATGCAATTTTCCATGCCATATCATTCCATGCCCATGAAATGATACGGCGTACTTACAGGGCAGGGCATGCCATGCTACCATGCCATGCTCTGACCTGTATCGCGTGCATGGTGTCGGGCGTCCGATCGATTTAGTTTGCAATCAGCTAAGCTTTCCTCGCAGGATCATCGCTGGTTCCATCGTCGCTGGGTGTCTAGTCCTGACCGTGTTTTTTGGCTGCATTCGACCGCGAAGAAAGGTGCAAAGCCCAATGTTTTCAATCTGTCGATAGTTGCAGAGCATCCAGTAGGAATATCTGCAGCCCCGTGTGAGCTTAAACAACCTGAGATATGGTCGTGTTGCTGCAGCCTTCCGACCAAGAATCATCAACACAGCGGCAAGTTCAACACTCTCTCCCTCTCGTTACACGCCCTTGGTCGATCTTTGCAGATGGCACGGGCTCAAATAAACAGGTAGAAAACACCGATGTGTGCCATATTATTCCTTGTAAATCTGCAATCTGATTTCAGCAGAAATTGCCAAAATTCTCAGGCTGGCCGATGAGCGCCCAATACTGCGAGGTCTCATTCTTGCATGATCTTCTTGATTATTCAATATATCACCATCTTCTTTGCAGATTTACAAGCCGGCTCTGGACGCACTGTCTGAGAAAACCGAGGGCGAATGGAGTATGGCGCACTCTGACGCTGAAAGACGGGAAGGCACGGGTCGGGACAGGGTAGAGCATGACACGCGAGTCGCGTGTCATGCTTCAAGTTTCTCGGGTTCTGCTTCAAGTTTCTCGTTTTTCGACAGCACCTCACTCAAGTCACTCGGCGACTTCCAGCTCTCAGAAGAGGTTGCGCCTCATGGTACCCAGTGGCAAGCATGGCGAATGGATCGCCGACTGAGTCAAGAGGGTCTCAGAACAATTTGTTCACCGCAACGTCAAGCTGAATCGGCGACGGTGTTGTCTGCTGGGCAACCGGGAACAGTACTGCAGGCCCTGCCTATGATACCTTGATTCAATGCGTAGTACCTGACAAGCACTGCCTTTCATGTTTGCGGTAGCCAGCGACGCCTAGGCTGGCTCCCCAGCCGTCAGACTGGGGAATCGGAGACCAACTAGAACCAGCATTTCAGTTTAGGAAACCATGAACTGCTTCGCATCGATGCAGGAAGTAAGTGAGGAGCGGATCTTGCGCACGCATACCTTTAAAACACATTAATTCATTTCAACATTAGAGGTATCCCGGGATGGGCGCGTCTCGCTACATGCCCCGTTAGACTGGTAAAAGGCTTGGGAGCACGTGAACTGCCGATACGACAGAGGCAAACAATCCTAGCCAACAACCCGACCGTACACGCTTGTGCGGTGTGTCTCTTGCCGCCGCGGCTTCCCCGTTGAGCTTGTTGCGGCCGCTGCTGAGCGCTGAGAGAGACTTGATGGTCAAAAGTTCTGGAACAACCCAGCCCTGCGGCGGCCACGCCTCCAAGGCCATTGCAGCACCACCAAGGTGCTTGACGTAGTGTAAGCGCCCGTGCACCAGCGGATTTGCAACCTTTGGATGCGCCAGGACTTCAGCAGAAAGGTCGAGCAGCCGCACTGCGTGCCCGCCACAGATGGGGTCGCGGCTGGCGCAGTGGGTCTCAATTCCAGCCTCGGCTCCCTCGCCTCCTCCGCCAATCGGAGGCGGCGCCATCAAGACCACCTTTCCCCGCCAATTCGTGAGGCCCTTGATAAGCCGAGCCTCGATCGAGCCGAGCGAGTGTGCCTCAAGAGAGCCGCCCCCCTGCGCAACAGCTGCCACGCCCGGGTCCTGAAGCGCCTGACGTGCCGACGCCGGCAAGATACCCTGCCCTGCCAGCAGCGTATCCACAGCGTTGAATGGGACATCAAGCACCGCATGCAACGGGTGCATGTCCACCCGCTGTCCAAAAATTATTGAAGGCCGCCCGTTCCGAAAGGGTCCGTCTTCAGGGTCGTCCAGACCCTGGCAGAACCATCCATTCACATGCACCTCCCCCTTGCCAACCGTGTATCGCGATCCCACGATAAACGTCCCAAGGTGTGAAGCCCCCAAGAGCGCCATGTTCAAGCAGACCAGCGGCGCCCCGATCGCACGTGCGCAGGCTTCGACCTTTTCGCGCATCTGCAACAGAGATTCAAAATCAGGACAGCGAGTCACAGCTGGACCTTTTCATCAGAGCGCTCTCGCGAGCATCTTGTCTCCGGACGTGGGCGGGACAACAACCCATCGCTGCCCAGCAATACGCTGCGCGCGGCTAAAGATCGCAGCGGCAGAGATGCGGCGATCCTCTTCTCGAAAAGGGAATCCCTTTTGCAGCTGCGGGCGTTCAAGCAAAGTTTGCAGCACCGCCCCGACCGCTTCGCAGGCAACCACTTCGCACACCCTTCGGATCTTGCACCACACCGAACTCGCCTCTTTAGAAACATCCTCTCTTCTCCCCCTCTCCCTCTCCGCGAGCGAAAACTCATGAGCCTGGCTTTCGTCTGTGGCTTCCAGAGGTCCAGTCTCAACACCCTTCTCGAGGGATTCCGCGACCGATTCACCTCTCGAAGCAGCATTCCTAGTCTCCAGCGTGAGCTGCAGGCGCGATGTGCAACGGATTGCCAAAAGCCCAAATGCTGCCACGACACGAGAGTGCGCAAGTGCTCGCGGTATGCCCAGCTGGATCGCTGCCAGCAAAAGATTTTGGGTGGAAGGGATCAGAACGCGTCCCAGCCCCCCAACCGCAGCGCCAAGGGGCACGACAAGCTTGGCCGTATTACTAATTGCATCAGCAGAGTTGAGTACCGCCTTCCAAGAGCCCTTGCGTCGCCTAGGCACTGTATCAAAGGGTTGGCGCGAATACTCCAGAATTCGGACATCTTCGTCACGCAGAGGGGCCTTCCTCACAACCACATGCACAGGACATGGCTGCTCTCGCAGGCCGGCCTGTCCGCTCGTCGCACTTCCTGTTTTTCTCAGCTTAGGCCGCGTAACAGTTGTGTACGCCGGTGTGCCGGGAGACCCAGCGACAGGCGCCAGGGCAGCAGCAAGAAGAAGGAGCGCTGAAAGCGCCTTTCGTCGCTGCCACCCTGACGCAACTCTCCTGTGCGACCGCATTGCCGATCCTGAAGATACCCGCTAACTTACGTCACTTGCGCCCGGGATCCAACACATTAAGGCGTGAGAAACGTCTACGCCTGATGGATCCTTCCCGGACAGCGGGGAGGCGCTTCGCGACCCAACGGCTAAAATGTACCTTTTACAAGTTTTAGTTTTAATTTAATATATAATAAAAAGACGTAAAAATGCCGAAATCGTTCGCAGCTTGCGCATGCGACGGGATTCTCTTCCACGTGTCTCCGTGCGCGCGCCTTGCAGTGGATACATGAAAGCTTGGCGAAACACCAGCCATGTCGCGCTCCACAATTACGGTCTCTCGGCGTCGCTGCGACACGAAACCGCACAAGTGCGACACATGCGGCAGGCCTTCTCGCGGCCCGACAACCTCGCTACACACATGCGGATGCACAGGACTTTCAATCAATAAACCTTCTCTTCCTCAATCCCTTAGCACGCTTTGTCCGACCGGTTTGATTTGCATTCCCGATGCAATCTGGATCTGCAACCAAAATGCCATCACCTTCAAGATCACTTGGGCCCCGTCACCATTCATGCCTTGAAAAGCTTCTCGCCTCCGTCTCGAAATTTCGCGTTGCACGCGAGCATCGCAGCGTAAGCGGAGGACATCGAATCTTCACTCCCCTTCTCCAATGCTTTCATGAAGGCACCAGCCTGCCGACATCCGATGTCAAAATTGCTCTGACCGGGGCTCCGATTACACGAGACCGAAATCGACCAAACCATGGTAGAGTATCGAATGGCAAGGGCTACCTGTTTAGGACAGACAGTCTCCGCGATGCACACATCCATTCCTAGCTGCGCTCGCTCCATCTCTTCCCCTGGAGCTGCGCTCTTGAGTGCATCTGCCCGCTGACCGCACCTGGCAAGAAGTTGTTCCACGCAGAATTAATGTTTGCGAAGCCCATCTTAAACGGACACAATCACCGCCCAGCAAATGCGCCTATTGCGGGGCCCGAACATAGAGCGGAGGGGCTGGTTACTTGTCTGCGATGGCCTGCATCTTGTCCATGAATGCCTTCTGGTAGCGGTTCCATTCCTTGGGCGGCGCCGGCAGCTGATAAAAGGGCAGAAAGCTCTCAGGAAAGATTTGTTTCTTAGATCTTGCACTCAGACGACACCAGGATTGTGTTATCAATGCCCTAGGAGTGACAGGGTCTTTTGCTGGGTTCACTTACAGGTTCGGGCTCGTGGTTCTCTGGGGGAACGGACGATGGCCATCCTGCCGGAGCCTGCGGTTCCTCGCCCATCATTCGCATGTACCTGCGAGGTTGAAATGTCAATGGAGCACTCTTATCCATCCGTTTGGCACCAATCAGCACCAATCAGCACCAATCAGCACCAATCAGCAGTATCGGCATCGCACGCGAAGTGCCTGGTGCGTGCTAACCCGCGGCGGATGCGGTCGAAGAGTGCCATCGGTGAATCTAATGCTGGTCGAACGTCCAACTCAATCTGCGTACGGGTGTTGAGGTCGTGCTGACGAGGTGCCTGTTCCTGCGCTGGGAGGCTCGCGTCGTGATAGTAGTCGATGATGTAGCGCACCTGCTTGGTCGACGTCGAGGTTGCATGAGACACATAGAACAATAAACCCTTTGAATTTATGCTCTGAAGATCAAAATTTTGAACAGGCACTCTGCAGGCCTCTTCTGGCGCCCCCTTGTGGATTCAGGAACCTCGGTGCCGCAGCGGTCCACGATCCAGTCGTGGCGATCGAAGGGCGCAGGGCCACCCATCAGCATCTTAATGCGCGCCTTTGGCGAGAGCTCATCCGGTCTTCCTGTGAAGCGAAGAAGACGCGGGTCGTCGCAAGTAGCGCAGTGCATCTTTTCCCACACGAGAAGCTGCGAATGCAGAAACGCAGACACTCAGCCTATGCGCACAGCTTAGGTAGGAAAACTTTGCAAGGACGAACATCAAGGTTTGAATCCGCTATCGTTTCGGCAGCAAGGGACGGACCTGGCGCCAAGTTTTTTCATTCATGTTATTGTGGATCGCAACCATCATCGAGACGTCGTCGGGTTTCACGTCTTGCCCCTTGCCTTTACGAACGAGCGAGTTGTAGAACATCTGCTCGGACGGATAGACCCATGACGAGTCTGCTCCACCTTTTGCAATTCCCGAGACAACGCGATTCGTCTGCATCGGCTTCTCCTGTCCAGGAACAGGGAGCTGCTGCGCAGCTGCGGGCATCATGTTTGAGGGGTCCAGCTTTTGACCATACACATTGTAGACGTTCGGGTTCTTGTACTTCACAGGACATGTGTCCCCTTGTGCAGCAGGAGACTTCCTTCGAACGGGGCACCCTCCGCCGGTTGCTTCAGCAGTTGCCGCCTTCGAGGGCTCCTCCTTCGTAGCCTTCTTCCCGGCAATCGGACACATGGCCTTGGTGGCCTCGTCCGTTTCTTTGCCCGCATAAGGACACAATTTCATGAGCAGCGAATCATTTTTCTTTGGGACTTCTGTGGTCGGCTGAGGCGAGGACGGGGGCGCAGCCTTCGCCTCGGGTTTTGATGCGCTGCCGCCCATCCGCACGTTCTTTCCACGCACCAGTTCCTATGGGACTTACGTGCGGCCAAGGATCAAAGGCTCCAACGACCTCGATGACTTTTGTTGACCTTGACTTTTGCACATCCTGAGAATTTGAAATCCGCTCGACAGCTGAGATGGCTGCGATGGCGGTCCCAACAGGCATCTCCAACCAGGGTCGGGTTGGCGATCACAGTGATAGCTACCGAATTCTGGAGAGTAAGCTACGCCAGCTGAATGGAAGCATCGAGTTAGCCCCCTTCCAGCACACCTGTGCCCTAAAGATTCTGCGGATGTATGCACAGAATCTTTTGGATTCAAGTATTCGTGCAGCGGGTTCGCTCGAGTCCGCTCGGTGTTGCTGCTGAGTGATCCAGTGTGTCCGATGTATCGGTAGGTCACTCGCTTGGAACGTAGACAGACTATCAAGCGTCAATTCGCACCTCGTCGGTATGTTTCCGCTGATGTAAGCCTAAACCACATAGTTTTCATCGTGGCGTGAGCGTGGACAGCAGTGAAATCATTTCTCCGGTCGACAGGATTCAACAGGGCATTCTCTTTCTTTCGGACCTCCGTGGATGCAGCTGCCCGCCGTCTTCCAGACCGTGCGCTCTTTGCCGCAACAACATCGGCTGCTGCTGCTGAACCGACTGTGTCGGATCGTTCCGGCGAGGCTCCTCCTGACAAGGTCTGGTTCATTTTGGACCCACACCTTGTTCTACTTCGGGTCTGGTTCTCAGGATTTCGTTTGGTGTGCCGGAGTGGGGTTATGGCTCAGCGCCCTCGCTTGCTACTCTTTCCCTCAAGGCATCTCGCGAATGTGTGCAGGCCACGAAACGCCCCAAGACTCCGGCAGCAAAGGCAGCAGCGGTCAAGACTCCTGCTGCAAAGCAAGCTAAGCAGATTGCTGCAAAAACTCCTGTGGCAGCTAGCAAGACGCCCAGGTCAAAGACGCCGGGTGCGCATGACAAAGCTGGTGTAAAGCGACCCAAGACTCCGGCCGCAAAACCGGCTCCGCCCTCGCGTGTCGAGGTGATGTCGTCTCTGATGGCATCAATGACATCTGATTGTGAACCACGTTTCAAATAGCGGCTTGAGATAAAACGAGTGGCGATTCTCATCTTTAAAAATGGCAGGTTGCACTCAAGGAATCGCTCCCTGTGAAGCTGCAGACGGAAGTGCACCTCAGGCAGATGGCACTTGTTGTCAAGGCGCTCGAAGAAGCGGGCTCAGAAGGTGCGAAGGCAGCCGCGGTGGCGTCGCGTTTTAACCTGGGCCACGTTCAGGTCAATGAATACCTCGGAGCGATGGTACGAGGAGGTCTTCTCGCCAAGGAGCGGAATGGTTTCACAGATCGGGCACCTGGGCTGCGCTTTCGCATTCTGCCGCACACTTCTCTCGCAGCAGCTCTTGAAAAGAAGGGCAGAGAAACTGCCGGCAGTGAAAACCAGGAGGACACGGAAGAGGACTGAACACAGCAATCGTGTCGATGCGACAGAGATATGAAAAGGTGCTCAATTTATTTTTAGATGAGCAGAGGATAGGGCTCAACATTGGTCGAGCGCAGAGTTAGTGAAGTGTTTGCCTTGCATTCAAAACGTGCATCAGGCGTCTGTCCCCCGCGTCGTATGCGTCGCTCATTGAAAGAAATACTCCTCAGCGTGACACAAGCTGGCAGTTCTCGGAAGCAGATGAGGAGGGACCCCACAGACTCTGTGAAACATACGTTTAATGACGACCAGCGGGAAAACGGTCTCTCCTTCCCCGCCTTCGAAGCACTCTAGCGGGGCAAAAGCCCCGACCCCGCACCGGGCCCGTGCTCGAGATCTCGGGAGTAATGAGGAGTTATAGGGCACGGCCCAGTGCTTTCCAGGGAGCCGTGTAGCTGAGGCCCGGGTGCTGTACAGCTGAGCCTCCATCGGGAGTCGAGCGAACGTTCTGTGCACAAACCTTCGCACCGACAGTCTAAATTGGGGGTAGATTATTGTGTGCTGGCACCCTGGGACAGTG
>ENA-UOXV01006611-UOXV01006611.1-marine-metagenome-genome-assembly--contig:-NODE-6611-length-12066-cov-8.742486_pt1 | contig 12066 bp, 9 predicted proteins | sample MGYA00238165_ERZ766961 | MGnify/ENA primary metagenome ERZ766961 (study PRJEB28924, sample SAMN03173240) | marine metagenome | biome: Marine; feature: Water; material: Subsurface seawater | place: North... | reverse complement strand
CCACTTTTTACTACACTAAAAGATGATATATAATCATCTGATAATATTTTTGATTTTTGATTAATTTGGGTTTCAGTTTTTTGCAAATCCACTAGTTTTAATTCTTCAGTTGACAGTGTGGGCATAACTTCATTTGGCAAAAATAATTCTTCCTCAGTATCGCTTTGAGGTACCGTATTTTTAATTGGCCTATTATTACTTCTTAAATCAATATTTTTAGAATTATCAAAAATTATTGTAGATTCGTTATTTATTGCGTCTGGGTGGTTACCACTTACAATTACTTGTACACGATTTGATATTTTTTCAGGGGCTACCCTGACACCATCTTGAGCAGTTAAAAAGCAATAAAAAATAATAATTATAGTAAAATATTTCATTGTATCTATACTGAACATAAAATTTATCAAAAATTAAATACAACTAAAATTTCAAAAAATCTCAATAAAGACTACATATTTTTTATGTCGAAATTTTTCAACCATTTATCAACGTAGCCTACTACCTCTTCAAGACAGCCATCTTTAAATGGTGATTTTAATTTAGCAAGTTCTACTAACTTCGTAAAAGACAGGCTACCTCCAGCACAACATAGTTTTAAATAATCATTCCAAGCTGCTTTTTTATCTGTTTCGCTCTTGATCCAAAATTGAAAAGCACATGTCTGAGCTAAAGTATAATCAATGTAATAAAAAGGCATCTGATAAATATGTAGCTGCCCTTGCCATATTCCACCGTCTCTAGCAAAAATCATATTATCATAATCTCTATGAGGCATATAAACGTTCTCAAGCTCAAGCCATTTTTGTTTTCTTTCTTTTGGAGAAGCATCGTGATTTTCATAAACCCAATGTTGAAAATCATCAACGCAGGCACCATAAGGCAAGAAAGAAAGACTTCCAGAAATGTGTTTATATTTAAATTTTTCTGTATCCTCTTTAAAAAAATTCTTCATCCATGGCCAAGTAAAAAACTCCATACTCATAGAGTGGATTTCTGCTGCTTCCATTGTCGGCCAATGATAATTAACTAGAGGTTGATTGGAACTGGAATAATTTTGGAACGCGTGGCCAGCCTCATGCGTTAGAACTGTAATGTCATGATCTGTTCCATTAAAATTAGAAAAGATGTAAGGCCTCTCATACTTAGGGAAGGAAGTACAATACCCTCCAGGCCTTTTACCTTCCCTATTGACCAAGTCCATAAGTTCTTCATCTATCATGACATCAAAAAACTCTCCAGTCTCAGGAGATAACTCATGATACATAGTTCTAGCTTCTGCAACTAATTGGTCTGGTGTCCCCTTTGGTTTTGGGTCACCATCTTTGAAATTTATACCATCATAAAAATACAGATGATCTAAATCTAAAATTTCTTTTTTCTGTTCGCTTAATTTTGATATAATAGGTACGACGTGTTCAACAATCTGCTTTCTAAAATTTGCGACCTCTCCTGGCCCGTAGTCAGAACGACCCATTCTGTAATATCCGAGCTCAATAAAGTTTTTATAACCTAAAGTAACAGCAATATTGTGTCTTAACTTCACCAACTTATCATAGATATTATCTAATTCATCCTCTTTACTTTTAAACCAAGCAAAGCGTGCTTCATATGATTTTTTTCTAACTGAGCGATTTACATCTGAATGAAAAGGACCTAAACCAGCAAGGTTGTATTCCTTTCCTTCAAACTCGATTTTAGCTCCCGCAGTTAGTTTTGTATAATCATTTTTTAACTTAATCTCTTCTTTTAACATATTCTTGATTTTCGAATCGAATGTTTTAAGATTAATTTCTATCTGATTCAAAAAAGTTTCACCGAACATATCTACAATTTCACTCTTGAAATTTGATTGATGTAAAGCCTTATCAAACCTATCAAAAACCTCTATCATATCGGGAGATATAGAATCATAATAGTCTTTTTCATTTTTAGCAGAATCATCATTTATATCTCTACTATAGTTCAAACTGGCCATCGCTTGATAGGTCATATATTCCCTTGAAAAGCTGTCAACTTCTTTGATTGCATCAATCTGTTTTTTAGCTGAAACCGCATTTTTAAAATCAGATATAATTTTATTTAATATGCTTTTACTTTTCTCTAATTCTAATCTTTCGTAATGAAAATCTTTGTATACCATGTATTCTTCTATTTGTTAAATTGATAGCCTTTTCTTTTTTCTATCTTCCCTACCTACTGGGTCTGGTTCTGGGATAGCCCTTAAAAGCTCTTTAGTGTAGCTATGCTTCGGTTTATTAAATATGCTAGGTGTCTTATTTATTTCCACCAATTCTCCTAAGTTCATAACGCCTACACGGTCTGAAATATGCTTCACAACAGATAAGTCATGCGCAATAAAAAGGATAGAAAGTTCAAATTCATTTTGAAGGTCCATCATAAGGTTTATGATTTGGGCTTGGATAGAAACATCTAAGGCCGAGACAGGTTCATCAGCTATAATAATATCAGGTTCTGTTGCTAAAGCTCTTGCAATTCCAATTCTTTGTCTCTGTCCACCAGAAAATTCGTGAGGATACCGACTTGATTGTTCTGGTGATAAGCCAACTTTATCTAAAAGCCAAAAAACCTTTTCCATTTTCTCGGATTCTGTTAAACTAGTATTTATATCTAATGATTCCTTAACAATATCCTTCACAAGCATTCGCGGGTTCAATGATGAGTAAGGATCTTGAAAAATCATTTGAATATGTTTGCGATATTGCTTCATTTTATTTTTTTCTAAATTTAATATATCAACACTTTCATCATTAATATTTAAAAATATTTCGCCATTGATATGGACATCCGGGGCTGTTAACTTTAATACATTTAAAATTGCATTCCCAAGTGTGGATTTACCGGAACCTGATTCGCCAACAATGCCTAAAGTCTCACCTTTAAATAATTCAAAGGACACTTTACGAACTGCATGAACTGCATCTACTTCTTTTTGCATAATTCCACCGAAAATTGGAAAATCTACAATCAAGTCCCTTACTTTTAATATCTGATTACTCTTACTCATTTTATAAGTTTTTCGTTTATTCTGGCAAAATGTCCTTTTTTTATCTCTATTAATGCTGGTTCTACTTTTGTTCCTCCACAGGCACATTCGCTTGGATCAAATCGTGAGCAAAGTTTACATTCGTCACCAAGATCTAAAATAGAGGGAACCATACCTTTTAATGCTTTTAAACGTTTAGAGTTATGATCCATTTTCGGAATAGACTCCATGAGAGCTTTTGTGTAAGGGTTTACAGGATTTTTAAAAAGATCGAAAATAGTTGCGATTTCTTGAATAACACCACCATACATGACAATTACACGATCACATGTCTCAGCTATTACTGCTAAATCATGGGTGATTAAAAGGATAGCAGAGTCTTTTCTATGATTTTTTAAGTCCATCATAAGGTCAAGAATTTGAGCTTGAATTGTGACGTCAAGTGCAGTTGTAGGTTCATCAGCAATTAACAATGCAGGATTACACTGCAAGGCCATAGCTATCATTATTCGCTGTCTCATGCCACCAGAAAATTGATGCGGATAATCATATATTCTTCTCTCTGGCTCAGGAATACCTACTTTTTTTAACATTTCAATACTTTTATTAGTGGCGGATTCAGGGCTCAAACCATCGTGCTTGATTATTATTTCATTCATTTGAGATTGAATACGCAAAACAGGATTTAATGATGTCATAGGTTCCTGAAAAATCATTGATATATCCTTACCTCTTATATCACACATTTCTTCATAACTTAACTTCAATAGATCAACACCATTATAAAAGATTTCACCACCAACGATTTCCCCGGGGGGATTAGGAATTAAACGATTTATAGACATTGAAGTCACAGATTTACCAGAACCAGATTCGCCAACAATGCCAAGAACCTCACCTTTAAAAATATCAAAAGAAACATTGTTTACAGCCCTAGCAATACCTGCTTCTGTATTAAAAAAAGTTTTAAGGTTTTTTACTTCAATTAATTTTTCTTGAATCATCTTAACCTTGAATATACTTTTGGGTCAAAAGCCTCTCGAACGCCTTCGCCAATAAAAACAATAGCTAAAAGTGTGAAAAACTGAGCTGAAACTGGTGAAAATACCATCCACCATTTTGAAATATTTGATAAACCCACATCTAGCATTTGACCCCAGGATGGAGTTGGAGGCGCTAAGCCAAAGCCTAAATAATCTAAGCCAACAAGTGCTGATATTCCAGCAACAACTGAAAATGGGAAATAGGTAATAATAGGTACAAGAGAATTAGCTAAAATATGTTTAAACATAATTTTAAAATTAGATTGTCCCATGCTTAAAGCAGCAGCAACATATGGCTTAGCTTTCTCTCTGTAAAATTCTGCCCTAATCAAATAAGTCATACTTATCCAATTGACCAATGTATAGATACCAATTAAAAGGAAAAATGATGGTTTCAAAATTGAAGATATAATAATTATTACAAAAAGCATTGGTAAACTAGACCAAACTTCGATTAACCTTTGGAAAATTAAATCAAATTTGCCGCCATAATACCCCATCGCTCCGCCAATTAAAATACCAACGATATAATTGATGATTGTAAGTATCAACGCAAATGATATTGATATATTAAAGGCATAACAAAGGCGAGCAAAAACATCTCTCCCTGTATTATCTGTACCTAACCAATGTAGAGAAGATGGTGATTGATACATCTTATTTCCCTCATAGGTTATATCTTCATAAGGTGAGTAAGGATAGGGTGGTAATAAAACCCAGTTACTGCTGTTTAAATCCTCTTTAAAAGAACTTTTTAGTTTCCTATACCTAGCTTCACCAGGAACGTCTTGACCGAACACCTCCCCACTAACAAACCCCGTAATAATAGGAAAATAATAGTTCCCGTTATATTTAACGATTAATGCTTTATTATTAATTAATAGAGGCAAAAAGAAAGAAAGGATATATAACGATAATAAAATTACCAGAGCATAATAACCACGCTTTAAGGTCTTAAACTTTTGCCACCTTCTACTTAGAATGGAAGTATTTTTCATTTTACTCACAAGCCTTACTTGAAACGTATCCTAGGGTCAACGATTGCTAGTACAAGATCAGAAATTATGTTTCCTAAAAGTCTAATTAGAACAACTATGACTAAGAAACCTAATGTGACAGGATAGTCCCTTGATAAGATAGCTTCATATGCCATTCTTCCAAACCCATCGATGTTAAACATACGTTCAATAAAATAAGATCCTGCAATAACTACACCTAAAAGATGTCCTATTCCAGAGGCAATAGGAATTAGGCTATTGCGCATAGCGTGGTACCAGATAACACGGTTTTCTTTTAAACCCTTTGCAAAAGCAGTCCGAACATAATCTTGACTTAAATTTTCAAGAAGACTATTTTTCATTAGAACTGTTAAGGTTGCAAAGCTACCAATAGACCACGCAATAATTGGTAAAATCATGTGATGTACTTGATTAAAAACTTTTTGTATCGGCGATAAAGTATCCCAGACTTCAGAGGGGCTCCTAAAACCACCTAAAGGAAAAACATCAAAGAAACTACCGCCTCCAAACAAAACTAATAGGACACCACCCAATGCCCAACCTGGAATGGAATAAGCCATAAAAATTAAAACACTTGAACCGAAGTCAAATACAGAGCCGTGATTTAATGCTTTCTTGATTCCTAGAGGTATACAAATTAAATATGAAAGAAATATGCCTGTTAAACCAAAAAATAAAGATATCTTAAAACGGGGTTTCATAACTTCAGTAACAGGCTTTAGATAAGTATAAGATTTGCCAAGGTTTCCTGTTAAGATACCAGAATATTCTTGCTGAAAAACAACAGCATCTAATGATCCATCTTCGTTTATGTTTTCAACTTTCGAGAACCAATTATTACTTTTCTCACCACTTTTTTCATAAACAATAAGATCATTTTCATTAGAAATAGATACATCAACTTTCCAAATAACACCATCCACTTTACCAACTCTCTTTTCAACAGAGCTTATATCTTTAGGTATTGAAAAATCCCTATGCTTAATTTCTCTCGGCCAAACACCCAACCAACTTAGATATCTTTGATAAATTGGCTTGTCGAATCCGTAGAACCGTTCAAGCTCTTTCAAAGCTTTAGGAGGTAATGATACACCGCCTATAGCGCTTGAGGATGCTCCTCCTCCTCCTTCACCAACAACACTACCACCCATTTGGAGTTCTAACATCATCTGTTCTATTGGACCACCTGGTGCCATTTGCAGGATGGTAAAAACTAAAATAGTTGAACCCAAGAATGTAGGAATCATTAATAGAATTCTTCTTAAAAAATAATTTACCATATTCTATTCGATAATCAACCTATGAATTTTTCGCTAAGTAATCTGGCCAGTATTTCATATCGATGGGTTTTAACGGTAATGACTTTCCGTTTTCTATAGATTCTTTCAATACCGTATCTTTATCGCCTTCGTACCACCAGTAGTATAAAGCATCCCAATATTCACCTACATACCGTGAAAACATCCAATCAGGATAGCCAAACTTATCCCACCACATCATTCTTGAATAGTTTCTTGAAATACTAAATGCAATAGGATGAACATCACTGAAGATTCCGTCAACTTCTCTAATAATTTCTACTCTCCTCTTTTGATCAAAGCATATATCATATTCATCTAAAAGCTTATCAACTCTATCGCTCTTAAAACCCCAAACATTATTATTGTCATTTTGGTCGGCCAATGTAGATCTTAAACTCCCTTCTGGGTTAGGATAAATAAGGCCAGAATATGCTAGGAGACAAACATTAAAGTTTCTGGCATTCACGTTTTTTATCATAGTATTATAATCCATAAACTTAATTTGCATATCTATTCCATATTCTTTAAGCATTTGTTGAACAGGAGTTACCATGTATGCACTAGTTTTTTGAATTACAATCTCAAAAGATAATATTTTTCCTGTTTCAGAATGAACAAGCCAACCGTTAGAATTTCTTTTTATGTATCCAGCTTCTCTTAAAAGTCTTTTTGCCTCTCCTGGATTATACTCGAAGGGATTATTATCCTTGTTTTCGTAAACAGATCCCGAATAAAGTGAATTCATCATACCATATTCATTGTAATACATCTCTTTATTCATTTTTTGGCGATCATACAAATAACAAAAAGCATATCTTATTCTTTTATCATTAAATGGCCATTGGCGCATATTAAAGTAATAGCCTGAAGTGCCGGCAGGTTTTTCAGAATAGACTCTTTGCTTTTTAATCCAACCTTTTTTTGTGGCTTTAAAATCTGTCTCTTCAACCCAACGCCTAGATCTCTGAACATTATATATATCCTGTTCTCCTTTTTTGAATTTTTCAAATTGTAGCGCATCGTTATCTTTAACTACGGAGACTTTAATCTTATCAAAGTTATATTTATATTTATTAAATGGACTGTCCACATTCCAATAATCAGTTCTTCTTTCAAGAGTATAGGACTCTTGATTTTTAATATTTTTATCCTTGAGAATGTAGGGACCTGTTCCTGGAATAACTGAGAAAGCATACTCTTCTAAAAAAGCAGTACCGTCGAGATTCTTTAATATATGATTTGGGTGAAGAACCATTGTTGAAAAATATAAAAAATTTCTCCAATTAACCGATTTCGCTTTTACAGAAACAATATATTTTGATTTGGCAATTGGTCTCTCAAATTTTCCATATGTTATTTGTTCTGCCGGAGAAAGAATAGTCTCATCCATCCTAAGATCCCACGTTGCGATTACATCGTCTGAAGTTACCGGCATTCCATCCCACCACCTTGCATCAGGGTCTATTCTAAATTCAAAAGTTGTCTTGTCTTTTGATATTTTCCAATGAGAGGCTAATCTAGGCGTAAACTCCAATGTTGCAGGATGCTGACCGAGTAAACCTTCATAACATAAACTCATAATAGTTCTAGAGTTAAGGACTTGAGATGAATTTTGACCAAGGACTCTCATCGTTCTTGGAAACAATGAATGGATATAATTTAGAGTTCCACCTTTAACAGCTTTCGGGTCTCCAAAAAATGTTTTATCAATTTTTTCACTCCACGCATAAGTACCAAATCCAAGACTATTTGAAATTTTTTCAAATCCATAACCACCATCTTCGGCACTAGTCTGAGAATCTTTGTTGGAAATGGTTTCTTTACTAATGCTTAGATTAGAATCTTTTTTTGAATCTCCACCGCAAGAAAAGAGTAGCAGTAAAAATAATATAAGGATATAATTTTTCATATTTTTATTTGTTTATACTTTTTTGGTTTAATGATAGAGTAGAATGTAATAATTGATTTGATAAATGAATATTTAAAATGATTTATTTTATATTTTTTATTTTGAGACATTACCTTTTTTATCCGTTTTAATTAAAATTGAATCAAACGATAAATTTGATATAGTCGAGGTCCCCGAAATTATGTAGCCGCCCTTAGATAATTCCTGTACAGATTTACCAATGTCTACTCCAATACCGCCAACAGTTTTTTTCCATTTTTCTCTTCCTAATTGGTTCGTTTTAAGTAGAAAGATATCGCTTTTACCTTTCCCATAGCTAGTTGTTTCACCTGTTAATATAAAGCCTCCATCTTTGCACTCACTTACAGCAGTTGCTATATCGTCTTTCTTACCTCCATATAAGTTCATCCATAATTTTTGTCCTAAAGAATCAAGTTTTATCATTACAACATCTTTCATTCCTTTACTGAAAAATGATGCACTAGATCCAACCGCTACAAAACCGTTATCCTTTGTTCTAGTTATCATATTAAAAGCATCCTCGCCTTTATCACCATAAGTTTTTTCCCACTTTGGAAAACCGTCTAGGTTGACAGATAATAACCATCCTTGACTATCCCCATTATCAAATGACCTTGTTCCACCTGCTAAAACATATCCTTTTATAGAATCAATAGTTATTGACTTAAAATAGTCTAATCCCTTTCCTCCAAAAAGTCTATGCCACTCCTTGATTCCATCAGAATTGAACTTAACAATCATGCCATCGCTTCCGCCCTTACCATATGACTTTGTTTGCGATGCAACGACAAAACCACCATCATCAGAATTAACAACCGCATAAGCGACATCCTCTGCAAGGCCTCCAAATGTTGTATTCCATACCATATTTCCAGTTGAATCAATTTTTAATAGATAAATATCACTTTGCCCTCTACCGAATGAAAAGGTTTCACCTGCTATTACATAGCCACCATCAATACTTTCTGTTATACCCCAACCATAATCATCTAACTTTCCACCATACACGCGACTCCATTCTCTTTCTCCCGTAAAATCTGTTTTAATAATCCAAACATCATTTTTACCATTTCCATAAGCATTTGTATATCCAACAGAAATATATCCACCATCAGATGTACCTATGGAATGATTACCACCATCAGCGCCTCTACCACCAAAACTGTTTTCCCAAATTTTATCACCATTTTCTTTCAATAAAGCTACCCATGCATCACCATTGCCATTATACTTAGTTGATTTTTGACCAACAATTAATATGTTATTTTTGATATTTGAAATATAAGGAACTCGATTTTTTTCATCTTCAAAATCATCTTTCTGCCAAATAATTTTTCCACTTTGGTCCAGTTTTGTAATGAAGGAAATAAAATTACCGTTTTTATTCTTGTTTTTTTTAGATTTTGAAGAAAAAAGAGATCTAAATGATAATTTATTTTTTAATGGCTTTTGTCCGCTAATGAGTATTTCTTTATCTGATATTAATTTTGTTGATCCAGCATACTCATCTTTTTTACTTCCTAAGGTGTTCTCCCATACTATTTTTCCATTCCTATCAATTTTTATTAACCAAATATCTTTTCCACCGGCACCAAATGATTCAGTCTCGTTGAAGAGTAAGAAACTGCCATCAGAAAAAGAGTTAATTTGCTTTCCAATGTCTTCTTTTTTTCCTCCATAGGTAGTGTGCCAATTCCTATCTCCATATTCATCAATATTTATTAGCCATGATTCAGAAGAAGCTTCTTTTTTAAAAACTGAAGATAATATTCGCCCAAAAAATCCTTTTTTCTTTTTTCTATTTTCGTCAAGCATATAGGACTTAGTGTAACCAAATAACATATATCCATATTCATCATTTAATTTCGAAATAGAATTCAAACCATCTGCTGATAATCCACCATAGACTTGATTCCAAATTACATTTCCAACTGAATCAATTTTTATCACATATGCATCGAGGCTATTAGTTTTCTTAGAATGTGTAGTACCCACTATCATATATCCGCTATCATTAGAAACACATATATCGGTGCCTATATCGAGGTTTTCATTACCGTACGTCTTATCCCAAAGAATAGTACCACTATCAGAAATTTTTAAAACCCAAATATCTCCAGAGCCTGATCCATAAGAATAAGTTTGTCCTAAAATAATAAATCCACCATCTTTGGTTTTAATCGATTTGTGGCCAGTCTCTAAATGCATTCCACCATAGAATTTATCCCAAACCTTTTCCCTGTTTTTATCCGTTCTTATAACCCAAAGATCATTTCCACCATTTCCAAAGGAACTTGTGAAACCAGTAAGAAGAAAACCATCCTCTAATGGCAACACATGATTTGCTCCATCTAGCTCATCAGAACCATAAGTTTTAATCCATTTACTTTGACAAAAAGAAACATCAATCAATAAAATGATTATAACTGCTTTTAACATAATATCTGATTCAAAAAACTATATCTTGGGTTTTTATAAAAATTAGAACCCAATACCTATTGAAATATTAAAAAGGTCCGTCATTGACTTGTCAGGATTAAATGTCGTTGTAACCGGTCCATCAGCAGCGTCACTAAATACAATAGCTCCATCCTTACCTGCATTTAGATATTCAGCCTCGCCTCCTTTTGACCATTTCATTTCTAAACAAATAAATAGCGGTCCATTCTCACCACCTCTAAATATCGGAAATCTCATACCAAGACCAACTCCGTAATTAAAAGCACCATCAGTCGCCACCGTAGATTGAGCAATATAATCAGGCTCATCAGCTTCATTCTCATTATTCTCTTGCGCATCATTCTGTATCTTAGTTTTTGTTTCAAGAACTTGATAACCTGCAAAAAATTTAGTGTAAAAACTAAAATCTCCCATTCGTAAGGTAGGTTGAACATAAGGATTAACAATAAATATAGTTGATTCGGTTGTCTCGGTTAAAGTAACCAAACTAGAGTAGTAACTATATGGTATTTGGCGAGTAAAATTACCATATTGAGCTGCAATAATATTAACGCCTAATCCAACAGGGCCATTATAAATATACCAGCCACCATCAAAGTCAACACCATAACCATTATTAGTAACATTACTTGCAAACTCACCTTGTGGCTGCAAAATCCCTAAAGATATGTTCAAGTATACACTTTCAGGTAACTTAGATCCTTTTTGAGCAAAAGGAAAACATGCTAAACAAAAAACTATAACTAGAACCTTTAAAAAAATATTATTCATACAATCTCTTATGTCTTCTTAAAATGCAATCATTTTCAATATAAGTTATGTTATTATCTTTAGCCATCTGCTTACCTTCACTTGAAACAATGCCATCTTGGAGCCAAATCGCTTTCGCTTTGATAGAAATAGCTTCTTGAATGATAGGCGTAGCATAATCTGAATTTCTAAAAACGTTTACAATATCAACTTCGTATTTTATATCTTTTAATGCCGGGTAGCATCTAAGGCCTAAAATTTCTTTTTGCCCAGGGTTTACTGGAATTATTTTAAAACCATTATTGATCATATATTTTGAAACAAAATGACTTGGTCTTTCAGGGTTTGGGCTCATACCAACAACAGCTATTATTTTCATAGATAAAATTTTACTAATTGCTGAATTTTTCAAAGCTTTTTCCTTTTTGAGTAAGAATGAAAAACGCAGCTAAATACATTATATTTTTAACTGCCTTGATATCAAGAATCTATATTATTTCCCTGAATAAATAATCTAGTAATTTATCAAAAGATAAATAAATATATATTATCAATA
>ENA-UOXV01006606-UOXV01006606.1-marine-metagenome-genome-assembly--contig:-NODE-6606-length-12073-cov-6.544267_pt1 | contig 12073 bp, 9 predicted proteins | sample MGYA00238165_ERZ766961 | MGnify/ENA primary metagenome ERZ766961 (study PRJEB28924, sample SAMN03173240) | marine metagenome | biome: Marine; feature: Water; material: Subsurface seawater | place: North... | reverse complement strand
CGTGATTCTACCCGATTAAAACTTGGGGCGGGGCTATTTTTAGAGGTGCCCTATAACCATAACCCGATTGCCGTGCATCCCGATCAAAACCGGATGCGTCAGGGCCTCAGCCGCAAAGACCTGTTCACCGTAGGTTGTGACGTCGCTATGACAGATAGCATGATGTACTGCGATGTGGTGCTGCCCGCCGCCAGTCATTTTGAATATGCTGATATCTATGGCTCCTACGGGCACAGTTATTTGCAGCGTGCCGAACCCGCCATTCCATGCGTGGGTGAATCGTTGCCGAACACCGAAATCTTCCGGCGATTGGCCGCACGGTTTGGCTATGATGATCCGATATTTAAAGAGTCCGATGAAGAACTGATCGATGCCGCCGTACCATCCGGTGATCCGCGTTTGGATGGCATGCGCGCGAGTGAGATGCCATTGGACCGGGCCTACGATATGTCGGTCCAGGACGGTGCGCCGATGATCATGTGCAAAACCGTGACGCCGAAAACGCCATCTGGAAAGATCGAGCTCTTCAGTCAGGAAATGGAAGACAAATGGGGCCGCGGCGTGCCGACCTTTGAGCGTGTCATCCGTGATCGGCCGTTCGCGATTATCTCACCCTCATCGTCGAAACGCACCAACGCCACGTTCGGCGGCTGCGGCCCATCGGATGGGGCCGAGGTTGTCGAGATCAATCCCGCCGATGCTGACGCGCACGGCATTTCGGATGGTATGATGCTTTGCATATCCAACGATAAGGGCGCAGTGGAACTAAAAGCTGTTGTCACCGATGCTGTCCGCCCGGGCGTACTCTATTCGCCCAAGGGCACATGGTGTTCGACCAGTGCGACAGGACAAACCGTCAATGCCTTGATCCCCGTCGACGTCCGCGCCGACATCGAAGAGGGTGCGGCGTATAACGAAACCTTTGTCGATATTGAGTTAATCTAAGCACCCCCTCACCTAACCTCTCCCCCCAAAAGGGGAGAGGGATGAGATCAAGTTACATAATTACAAGGTCCCTCTCCCCTACGAAGTGGGGGAGAGGACAGGTGAGGGGCAAACTTAGCGCCGTGCCAAAGCCATCCCAATCCCCGTACCGATCAGCAGCGCCCCCGTAATCCGATTACGAATGACCGCACGCTTGGCATCTCGAAAGTAATTCCGCAACCGCCCTGCCAACAGCGCGTAGCAACAATCCAACGTCGTCGCGATCACGACGAACGTCACGGCCAGCAGGGCAAGTTGCGGCGCTGCTGGCATCGTCGGGTCAATGAACTGCGGAAAGAACGCAGCATAGAACAAAAGCGTTTTAGGGTTGGTAATCGCAACGATGAAACCCTGTCCCCAAACGGCCTTTTTGCTTTTCATTGGCGCGGTGCCATCCAGTGTTTCAGGTTTCGCCCGCCACGCTTTGACGCCCAAATAAATTAGATACGCCGCACCGATGTAGCGGATGATATCAAACACATCGGCCAGCAATCCCAACAGCGCTGCCAATCCAAACGCCCCGCCTGCCGCTAAGACAGCATTGCCGACTCTGGCACCGAGCGCTGAGTTCACGCCTGTCCGTGTGCCATACGCCAACGAATTCGCGATGACCAATGTGACAATCGGTCCCGGCATCAAGATTAAAATGACGGTGGCAAGCACGTAGGCGGCGTAAATTTCTGGGCTCATGGGCATGTCGGTCACTCCTGAAAATATCTCGGACGAGAAATCCATTATTCAGATTAAGTGTCAACCTACATGCAAAGCCGTCACCCCCGCGAAGGCGGGGGTCTATGTCCTAGCCAAAATGGATTCCCGCCTGCGCGGGAATGACGAGAAAGATAGGCAGCAAAAAACGGCCGCCCATAGGAGCGACCGTTCTTCATTAAAACCTGCAAATTAGTAATTCAATCAGGCGACTTCGTGATTAGACATAATTTCCAACGCACGCACGATCGCAGAGTGATCCCACGCAGCACCGCCGTTGGCGACACAGACGTTGAACAATTCCTGTGTGGTCGCCGTGTTTGGCAACGAGACACCCAGAGATTTCGCACCTTGCAACGCCAGGTTCAGATCTTTCTGGTGCAGTTCAATACGGAAGCCCGGATCGAACGTTCGCTTGTACATTCGTTCGCCGTGGACCTCGAGAATTTTAGAAGATGCCAATCCCCCCATCAGGGCAGCGCGTACTTTTTCAGGATCGGCACCCGCCTTGGTCGCGAATACCATCGCTTCGCCAATGGCTTCGATGGTTAGCGCAACGATGATCTGGTTGGCAACCTTGGTGGTTTGACCCACGCCAGTACCACCAACCAACGTCACGTTTTGGCCCATTTTTTCAAACACAGGTGTGGCACGCGCGAAGTCTTCGTCGCTGCCGCCGACCATGATCGTCAGCGACGCTGCCTTTGCGCCGACCTCGCCACCGGACACAGGGGCATCCAGATAACCACAGCCGAGCGCCTTGATTTTGTCCGCAAATACCTTGGTTTCAATCGGAGAAATAGAGCTCATATCGATAACCAGTTTGCCCGCGCTCAATCCCTCGGCGACGCCACCTTCACCGAACAGGACTTCATCGACCTGGGGGGTGTCGGGGACGATGGTGATGATGATGTCGGCAGCTTCGGCGACAGCTTTGCGACTATCCAGAACCAGGATACCTTTGCTGGTTAGCTCGTTAGATGGCGGCGTGCGGTTAACAGCCGTGAAGACTTCGTAACCCGCGTCGAGCAAATGTCCTGCCATCGGCGCGCCCATAATCCCAATGCCAATAAAACCGATTTTTTCCATGAATTCATCTCCTCTGTAATATGTGAACCGTAAAATTTTATGATGGCTGCTTCTTTGAGTTTTTCTTCCGTATTACGCGTCTACTGCTGTCATCTTGACCATCGCATGTTTCCGGACTTGATCTGACTATTCAGTTTGGTTTTGTGTGGAGCGGAATATGGCAGTCATTATTTTATCTTTCAATTTATCTGGAAAATTATTTTATAATTGGAAAAATACTTAATATGCTGTTTTATAAGTATTTTTTGATTTTAACATGCATAATAAATTTCTATATTTTGCATCAACCCTCTATATAAAATGTGGTTCAACACCCGGATAACAGAGTTCATAAGCCATGGATCCGAAAGAAAAACGCACACGAGGACGCCCGCGACAGCACGATAGCCCTTCGAGTGGTAACAGCGTGCAAACCGTCGATCGCGCCGCAAATATCTTGAAATTGGTATCCAAAGCCGATGGGCAATCCCTGACAGAAATCGCCGAGGCAGCAACTCTACCCGCATCAACGACCTATCGATTACTCACCACATTGCAATCGCACCGCATGGTTGAGTTCGACGAACAACGTCAGCTTTGGTACGTCGGTCTTGAGACGTTTCGGATGGGGTCAGCGTATTTGCGTCGCCGTAAATTGGCCGAGCACGGACGCGCCGTAATGCGCACCCTACAGATTGAAACGGGCGAAACCGCGAACCTTGCCGTCAATGATGACGAGGGTGTGGTGTTCGTCACCCAAGTCGAAACCCATCAGCCCATTCGGGCGTTTTTTCGTCCCGGCACCCGTGGCGATTATCATTCCAGCGGCATCGGCAAGGCAATCATGGCTTATTTCGACGACAAAAAAGTCGATATCATCGCCGCCCGTGACCTGCCCAAATACACTGACTTTACGTTAACTGACCTTGCCGCATTGAAATCAGATCTGGAAGCCACCCGCGCCCGCGGATGGTCAATCGACAACGAAGAACGCCATTTAGGCATGCGCTGTGTGGCGGTACCGATCTTCAATGAATACTCCGAACCCATTGGTGGAATTTCTGTTTCCGGCCCATCTGTGCGCATAACCCCTGAACAAGATTCCTTGTTCGGACCAATGGTCCGCGATGCGGCCCAAGAGATTACTGATTTGAGCGGTGGTCGCTGGCCGGAATAATTCTCGACGTAAAAGGCTCTTTTGCACTCGCCAGAATGCCGCCTTCGACCTATATATAAAATTACGTTTTCGGGGCGGGGTGAAACTCCCCACCGGCGGTATGCATCATAGATGTGAGCCCGCGAGCGCCCATTGTTTTGGTGGGGTCAGCAGAACCGGTGAGATGCCGGTGCCGACGGTCATAGTCCGGATGTGAGAGAACCAGATAAGTTGTGGTCCCATGGCCACGCGTGTCTGTCCCGATTGCGTGCTGTCTTTTGTTTCGGAGAGTACTGCAATGACCCAGAAAATCGTTTTCATCAAAGCCCGCTGGCACGCTGATATCGTCGATCAAGCCTTGGTCGGATTCCAGGCCCGCATGGCGGAACATAATGCCACGAATGTTGAGATCATCATTCACGATGTGCCGGGGGCGTTTGAAATTCCGCTGCTCGCGCAAAAATTTTCCAAAGACCCCGATGTCGTCGCAGTGGTCGGTGCGGCGTTCGTAGTCGATGGTGGCATATACCGGCATGATTTTGTGGCCGACGCCGTGGTGTCCGGTTTGATGGATGTGCAACTGAAAACCGAAACACCCGTTTTCTCCGTCGTCCTCACCCCGCACCAATTCGACGAGGATGCCCAAGAGCATATTGAATTCTTCTCAACCCACTTCATCACCAAAGGCCGTGAAGCGGCTGATGCGGTGGTTGCCACGCTTAATGGTCATGAGGGTTTGGCGGCTTAAGCCCCCTCACCTGTCCTCTCCCCCATTTCATGAGGGAGAGGGACCCTGTATGAACGTAACTCGATCTCATCCCTCTCCCCTTTTTAGGGGGAGAGGTTAGGTGAGGGGGTTATCTTATCCCCGCATGCGTGATCCCGACGGATCGAACGGGGGATCAACCAAGATTGTGGCGTCACGCCGATCACCGATGATTTCGACCTGATACCCCGTGATGCCGCCCGCCTCAAAAATGTCACGCTGAATATACCCAAGCGCCAACGACTTGCCGACGTGGTGCGCATACGCCCCCGACGTGATCCAGCCGATGACTTGGCCGTCATGCCAGACAGGTTCATCACCGATGCAATCCGCGTTGCCCGCATCGATATCGAACAGGCAGAGTTTTTTATCTGGTCCTGCATCGCGTTCTGCAAGTGCGGCATCCCGGCCCCAGAACGTAGGCTTGTCGTATTTTGCAAACCGTTCCAGTCCCGTTTCGGCCAAGCCATAGATCGGGCGGTATTCTGTGGCCCATGAGCCAAAGGCTTTTTCCAATGACAATGATTTGAGCGCGCGACCTCCAAAGTTCTGGATCCCGTGTTCCGTACCCGCCTGGGTCAAAGATTGATAGAGCGCGACTTGATGTTCGGGTTTGCACCAAATCTCGTACCCCAGATCACCTGTAAAAGTGATCCGCCCGACGAACGCCGGGACCAAGCCGATCCGCATTTCTGCGAACGACATGAACGGAAATGCATTCCCGGTGATGTCTTCGGACGCCAGCTCTGCGAGCACATCGATTGATTTGGGTCCCGCAATCGACAAGCCTACCAGGTCCAGTCCATGCGCACGAATCGTGACACCGTTGTCCGGCAAGGCCGCCTCAAACAATCGCATGTGATAGGTCTCGGCGACGCCGGAGCCAAAGATAAAGAACCGCTCGTCACTCAGGCACGAAACCGTGAAATCACCGATGACTTTGCCTGCAGCGTTTAGCATCGGGTTTAATGCAGTGCGGCCCGGTTTTGGAATCCGCCCCGCCAAGATGCCATCCAGCCAACCCCGCGCACCGACACCTGTGACTTCGAGTTTTGCAAACGTCGATGTTTCGATGATCCCGACACCACTGCGGACCGCATTGCATTCAGATGCCACCACGGCGAAAGCGTTGGACCGACGGAACGTCACATCCTCAACCGGGGTCACGCCATCGGGTGCGAACCACAACGGATGTTCGATCCCGACTGTCGCCCCAAAAACCGCGTTGTTGGATTTGTGAATGCCATACATCGGCGTGGTACGGAACGGGCTTGCAGCCTCTAACTCCTCGTTCGGATAACGCACCTGGAAGCGTCTGGAATAATTCTCCTGCACCTTGGCGCTGGTGTAGGCCATGTTCGTCCAGTCCCCAAAGCGCGCAATATCCATGCCCCAAACATCAAGACCTGGATCGCCATCGATCATCCAACTGGCCAGTGCCAGACCAACGCCACCGCCCTGACTGAAGCCCGCCATCACGGCGCACGCACACCAATAATTTTGCAGGCCCCGCACGGGACCGATCATCGGATTGCCATCGGGCGCAAACGTGAACGGGCCATTGATGATTTGTTTGATGCCCGCACGTTCAAACGCCGGGAAATGCGAGAATCCGACTTCGAGCGACGGGATAATCCGGTCCAGATCCGGCTGCAGTAATTCCTGGGGGAAATCCCACGGCGTCGTTTGTTCCGACCACGGACGCCCCGCCTTTTCGTAGGTCCCCATCAGCATGCCGCCGCGTTCCTGGCGCATATAAATCTCGCCTTCGAAGTCGATAGCATGCAGGACTTCTGTGCCTGTTGATTCATTAATCTCGGCGACTTCGGGCATATCTTCGGTCATGATGTACATGTGTTCCATCGCCAGCACTGGCAGTTCCAATCCCACCATTCGCCCACATTCCCGTGCCCAAAGCCCCCCCGCGTTGACCACATGCTCGGCGTGAATGGTGCCCTGTTCCGTGATCACATCCCACGTGCCGTCGGGACGATGCTGTAGATCGACGACGCGGTTGCGCAAGTAAATCTCGGCACCCTGGATTTGCGCCGCCTTGGCATAGGCATGGGTGGTGCCAGACGGGTCCAAATGCCCCTCGTCCGCATTATACATCGCGCCTACAAACTGCGATTTATCCATCAGCGGAAATAGTCTCTCGGCCTCGTCCAAGGAGATAATTTCCATATCCTGCATGCCCAGATACCGCGCCTTGGCACGCGCCAGTTTCAGGAAATCCATGCGCGCATCGGTGCCCGCCAGCATCACGCCGCCCGTCAGATGAAGTCCGCACGATTGACCTGAAATCTCCTCGATCTCTTGATACAGCTTGATCGTGTAATCCTGCAGTTTGGCGACGTTCGGGTCACCATTCAGCGTATGAAAGCCACCCGCTGCATGCCATGTCGACCCCGACGTCAGTTCGGATCGTTCGATCAAGCACACGTCTGACCAGCCCAGCTTGGTCAGGTGATAGAGCACACTGCACCCGACGACCCCGCCACCGATGACAGCGGCCTGAACATGTTCTTTCATTTGGAATTCCCCTTAGCCCAAAAGGCGATATCATTGTTAGGGGAAGCATGGGCCGTCAAAAACGACATCACTATCTCAAAACGGAAATGCCTGAATGCAGGAGCGGCATTCCATCATCGGGATCGCTTATCGTTCTCATAAAAACAAACGATTTTAAATGTTGCACCTGCGAAGGCATATTAAATTCATACCGCGACGCCGTGGTGAGAGATCAAAACTAAATAATTTAACTGGAGACCTTTGATGCCAAATCGTGTTCCCAACGTAACTTTTAAAACCCGTGTGCGTAACGACGCTATTGAGGGCCCAAACCCGTTCGAGTGGAAAGACCTGACCACGTTCGAAATTTTTGACGGCAAACGCGTTGTCGTATTTTCGTTGCCGGGTGCCTTTACCCCGACGTGTTCGACCAGCCACTTGCCCCGCTATGAAGAGCTCTATGGCGAATTCAAAAACCTTGGCGTGGATGCGGTTATCTGCCTGTCGGTCAACGATGCCTTTACTATGTATCAGTGGGGCCTGAGCCAAAAAGCCGAGAACGTGTTCCTGCTGCCCGATGGCAATGGTGAATTCTCGCGCAAAATGGGCATGCTGGTTGATAAATCGAATTTGGGCTTTGGCATGCGATCATGGCGTTATTCGATGGTCGTCAACAATGGCGAGATCGAGCAACTGTTCGAAGAGCCTGATTTTGGCGACAACTGCCCGACCGACCCGTTCGAAGTGTCCGACGCAGATACGATGCTCGCTTATTTGAAAAGCAAAGCACAAGTCGAAGGTAAAGCCGCCTAAACTTCCCCCCTGTCTTTAGGCGACTTACCAAGCGGAGCGGCCATCGGTCGCTCCGTTTTCGTTTCACATCATAATAACAGTGCGGATCGCTTCACCTCGTCGCAGCAGATCAAATCCATCGTTGATCTCATCCAATGCAATTCTGCCGGTGATCATCTCATCCAACTTCAGCTGACCGTTTAAGTAAGCATCAGCCATTGCAGGAAAGTCTTGTTCTGGGCGGGCGCCGCCATAGGACGAGCGCACGATCCGACGCTCTCCCATCAATGCGCCCCATTTAAAGCTGACGTGCTGATCGACATTGACCTTACCCAACCACACAACCTGTCCGCCGGGTCTGCACATCATGATGGATTCCTGGAAAACCCGTTCTGAGCCCGCGCACTCATAAACGGCATCTGCACCGCGACCAGATGACAACGCCTTCACTTCGGCAACGGCATCACCTTTGCTGGCGTTGATCGTATGGGTCGCGCCGCAAATCTTGGTGATCTCTAATTTCTTATCATCCAAATCGATGGCGATGATTTTACTCGCACCATTCATCCGTGCACCTTGAACAGCCGACAGGCCAATGGCCCCACATCCGATAATGGCCGCGGTTTCACCCCATGCTGTGCGCGCAACATTACTGGCGGCACCAAATCCTGTCATCACCCCGCACCCAAGCAGACATGCCCGATCCACGGGCATGCCATCTGGCATTTTCACGGCTGACTGACGGGGCACGATGGCGTATTCGGCAAAGCCGCCCAAATACATCAGCATATGCAGATCTTCGCCGTCCATCTGGTGTCGGCATTCGCCATCATAATGGTGTCCAACGGCACGATTTTTTGTATAGGGTTCGCACAAGATCGGCTGATCATGATCGCAATAATAACAATGACCGCAATGCGGATTCCAATGCAGTGCCACCATATCACCGACGGATAAATCAGACACGTCTGCTCCAACTTCGGCAATTGTCCCGGCAGCCTCGTGGCCCAAGATTATGGGCAGCGGATATTTAAGCTCACCTTCCAAGACTTCTAAGTCCGTATGACAGATGCTGGATGCACCAATCTTCACCAGCACGTCACCCGGCTTTAACGGACCCAATTCAACATCACGAATGGTCAACGGTTGTTTGGTCTGCTGCATAACAGCAGCGCGCATTGTCATCATAGTTATCGTCCTTAATCTTCGTCGTGATGAATGATTTCGATGCCGTTTTCGAGCCACGGCATTTGTGCGGCGACCCTGGGTGCAATGTGATCGTTAATGGCTTCGCGGCAACGATCCGCAAAGACCTGGGCGCGTGCGCCCAACTCTCGGCCACGCGCCAGCAGATGAAGGCTGCGGGAAAACGCAGGTCCCGGGAACGGGGCGCAGGCAATATCGTGACCTGCTGCATCGCCTTCCAGCACACACATCGGCGTCGCAATGGCAAAGCCATGTCCTGACGAAACCATCGCGGCCACAGCCTGTGCCGTATCGAATTCAGCAACGCGTGGTATCTGTGTTCGCATGCGCCGCAAATGGCGTTCAACGGACTGCCCAACAACGTTGTGCCCGGCAAAGCGAATGAGCGGCAGGGCCGCGGATATTTCGGCAAGGGATAACCCCTGTGCATCAAAACCGGGCGGCAACATCAACACGAAACTCTCTCGAAACAGGGGATAGCGATCAATACCCCGAAACGTTTCAATGATGTCGGATGTGATGACCAAATCAACTTCACGTTCCAAAAGCCCGCGAATATGATCTGCCGCTTGCCCCACCCGTAGCGAGAAATTTCCTGGCTTCATATCTTCGCTAACAAACGCATAGATATAAGGAATCATGGTCGTGGCGATTGAGTTGGGCACCGCGATCCGCAATTCAGGCAGGGGCTGCGTACCAACATTCCGCACCGCTGATATTGCAGCTTCGGCTGACGCCACCAAGGCTTCGGCACGGTCACGAAAAACTTCACCTGCGGGCGTCAGGCGCGCCGGACGCATTTGACGATCCAACAGAATAGAGCCGACGGCATCTTCTGTTTTACTTATGTATTGGGAAACGGCGGGTTGAGTGATGCCCAGTCTAACGGCGGCTTCTGCCATGCTACCACTGCGAGCTGTTTCCAAAAAAACATTCATTGACCTAAGGTCCAAGCCTTTTTCCCAAAGCAATTCGCATTCTCCACGTTTTTACCAACAATGGCAGCCAAACTAACAATATAAGCAAAACTTATATATAGTAATATTGGAATCGGGCGGCTGGACCTGTGTATGGTGTATTAAACTAAGGGAGACGACCACATGCCAAAATCCTTAACCGACGAACAGGTTGCCCAATACCATCGCGATGGATTCATTGCGCCAGTGCGTGCATTAGATGATGCAGAAACCGAGGACTTTCGTAAAAAATTCGAAGCCTACGAATCCGCCCACGAAGGCTGGTATGAAATGTCCAAGGGCCAGAAGCTTTATCTGTTGCAGACCTGGGCACGTGATCTGGGCCAGCACCCTAAAATTCTGGACGCGGTCGAAGACGTGATGGGGCCGAACCTGATGGTCTGGGGCCTCAGCCTGTTTGTGAAGGACGCACAGTCGCCATCATACGTATCGTGGCACCAGGACAGTACCTATTGGGGCCTATCTAAACCAGATGTCGTAACCGCCTGGATTGCCCTGTCCCCCGCCAATATAAAATCTGGCTGCATGAAGATGATGCCCGGCACCCATAAGTGGGAGCAGATCGAACACACGGATACATTGGCCAAGGGCAACCTGCTGACACGCGGCCAAGAGATTGCCGTCGATGTGAACGAAGACGATGCGGTCTATTTGGAATTAGAGCCGGGAGAAGTGTCGCTGCATAACATTCGCACCGTGCACGCATCCGCTCCCAATCAATCGGATAATCGCCGGATCGGCATCGCGGTGCGCTACATCGCGCCTCACGTTAGTCAGATTAATGCGGACGGTGACAGTGCATGGTTGGTGCGCGGCGAAGACACCCACGGTAACTTTATCCTGGAAACCCCACCCGAAGCCGACATGGACGCCGCCGCCATGGCCGAACACGACCGGATCATGGAACTGCGCCAAGGCGTTCTGTACAAAGGCGTTGCGGGCAAACCAGCGCATACGGCGGTCTGATCATAAAATAACAACTCGTCACCCCCGCGAAGGCGGGGGTCCATTCATCCGATGTATTGGATTCCCGCCTTCGCGGGAATGACGAATATGCTGTACTGCGAATCTCAAGAACCCCACCCATTGACTAAATGAGCCGCAATCGCCACATTCCGGGCGCAACCAAAATCACACATCACAACGGAGACCACGGCTATGGACAGCGCCCAATTGGAACAGATTATCGACGCGGCATGGGATGATCGCGACAACGTCAAATTGGACACCAAGGGCGAAGTTCGTGACGCCGTTGAAACCGCGCTGAACATGCTGGACTCCGGCGAGCGCCGGGTCGCCGAGAAAACGGGCGGTAACGGTGACTGGCAAGTCAATCAGTGGCTGAAAAAAGCGGTGCTGTTGTCGTTCCGCCTAAATGATATGGAAATGATCCCGGGCGGCCCAGGTGGTGCGCACTGGTGGGATAAGGTGCCGTCCAAGTTCGAAAAAATGAGCGAAGCCGACTTCCGTAGCGCTGGGTTCCGCGCGGTCCCCGGTGCCATTGTCCGTCATTCCGCATTTATCGCCAAAGACGCGATCCTGATGCCCAGCTTTGTGAACCTGGGCGCATATGTCGACGAAGGCACCATGGTTGATACATGGGTGACCGTCGGTTCCTGCGCACAAATCGGCAAAAACGTGCACCTGTCGGGCGGCGTCGGCATCGGCGGCGTGTTGGAACCTTTGCAAGCGGGTCCTGTGATCATCGAAGACAATTGCTTCATCGGGGCACGGTCCGAAGTCGTCGAAGGCGTCGTTATCGAAGAAGGCTCCGTACTGTCGATGGGTGTGTTCATCACATCATCGACCAAGATCATCGATCGTAACACGGGCGAGATTTTCTATGGCCGTGTGCCCGCGTATTCGGTCGTTGTCCCGGGTGCGATGCCGGGCAAACCATTGCCT